>OLGF01000100.1_pt1 | contig 97667 bp, 79 predicted proteins | sample 1604971 | NCBI WGS metagenome assembly OLGF01 (sample SAMEA3888902, study PRJEB22519) | human gut metagenome | biome: human gut; feature: human-associated habitat; material: faeces | place: Denmark | collected 2011 | reverse complement strand
TGTTGTCTTTCATAAACGGACAGGAACTCTTCTTTACTCATTATTCGTTTCATGGTCTTTTTATTGGCAAAGTAACGGAAGAGTGGAAGGCTTTACAATGTGTATTTTATCGGATGCTTACACTCATTTTTTAACAATCATATTGTTCCCATCATTCACAATTTCTGTACTAACATACAGAAGCTGGTTGATTATAGTTTCTGTTTACTGAAAAAGATGATAGAAAGGAATAAAAAAATAATCATGTTGTTCCCCTTATTCACATTTTCGGTACTAACATACAGAAGCTGGTTGATTAAAGGCTTCTTGAATTAGAAACATTAAAAACAGATGATATGCTAAGATTTACAACAACAACACCTTTCAGTCTGGAGTCCTCGATAGATGAACTCTTAAAGACAAGGCCTTTGGTAAAAGTGGATAAGGGATTGAAGCTTATTGAAGGAGAAATAAAAGGAACGGAAGCTGAAATAACAGGTCAAGCTTTGGAACTCTCCGGATTTTATTTACCATGCTTCTTTGAAGGAGATATAAAAGAACTTGATAAAGAAGAACAGGATATAAAGATGGTTCTTCCAACTGGAGAATATGAGATTAAAGCAGAGTTAAACGAAAAAGGCATTTACCAACTTGATTTAAAGAAATGAAATTATGGGAAGCTTGAATTATACATACATTATGGAATATGTTCCTAAGAGATTCAACGCAACATTAGAACAGGAAAGAGAGAGAAATCTGGTTTATCAGTTTAAAGATGGATATTGCCCTGATTTTTTAAAAGAAAAGATTCTGGATAGAATAAAATTAATAATGAACTCTTTCCCTGGAGGTTCTTGGGAGATTTGTTTCGTACCTGCATCAACACATCGTAAGACTTATTATCGCTATTCTTCGATTGACAGATACATAACCGAAAAGCTTGGTGTAAAATGCTCAATTGATGCCATCTCAAAAATTCACGATGAAGAGTCTGGACATATTGCTGGAAAGAAAATGAATCCGGCCAGCGATTTTATTGTAGAGGAAGATAAAGTATCTGGTAAAAATATAATATTGATTGATGATGTAATAACCAGAGGGAATACTTTCTGTGGAACAGCCGCAAAACTGACAGAGAATGGAGCTTCAATGGTCGTAGGTCTGTTCATAGCAAAGACTGTACATCCAGCATAATCAGTATTAGTAAAGAATTTGTTTTTAACTTAAATATTTTATAGTGATGAAGACTTTTAATATTCTTGAGTATCTACCTAAAAGATACAATGCAACTGAAGAACAGGAGCAGAACAGACAGATTTGTTATCGTTTTAAAGATGGTTATCTTTCAGATTTCGTAAAAAACTCTTTTCTTGCTAAAATACGGGAAATATCAGGAGGTTGCAAATTAAATTGGCTTGTATGTTTCATACCTGCATCCACTTCTGCAAAAACAGAACGAAGATTTTCAAAATTGGCTGAAGCCATTGGAAAAGAGGGTTATGAGGTAGAACTTAGAGTTGTATATAACAAATATGATACTGAAGCCGGTCATATATCTGGCAAATCAGGCAATCCTATTGAAGCTTTCGGATTCAATACTGAAAAGATTGGAGGAAAGAATATAATTCTAATCGATGATATTATAACAAGAGGAACAACTTTTAATCAGGTTGCAAATAAGTTGAATAGTTTAGGAGCCTTGAGTGTAACAGGATTGTTTCTGGCAAGAACAATCAACCCGGATTATCATCCACATAATTCTGTTTATGATGACTTTGATCCTGAGCCCTACTATGAAGAAGAGTATGAACCGGATTATTACGAGGAGGAAACATACGAAAGATATAGAGGTTCGTATGCTCAGGATATAGAAGGCTGGAGTGACGAAGCGATTGATGAAGTATTTGATGGAGATCCTGATGCTTATTGGAATATAGACTAATGACAGAAAGAGAATATGTGGATTTGGATTATCATCATTGCAGTAATTATCGGTGCTATCTTCGGAGCTTCAAGCTCTGAAGATGGTGAAAAAGGAGCTGGGGCAGCTAGTGGAGCATTTGCTGGAGGAATGATGGCTATTGGATGTCTTGCAAGATTAGCCTTAGCAGCTATCAGTATATTGATTATCCTGTGGTTGTTTAGCTTGCTATTTAGTTAGTGATACATATTAATCAAAGATAAAATTATGGCATTGAATACAGAACTACTTATAACATTACAGCTTGTCAAAGGGCTGGGGAATAAGACCATCTTAGGTATTGCAAAGAATACGGATGCTACAACGATAGAAGAACTTTGTAATTATTGGCCCAATCTGAAAGGAGTCAAGTTTGAAAAGATTCAAACAGAAGATTTACAACAAGCGAATAGGGTCGCTCATCGAATTATAGATACTTGTGAGCTTCAAAAAATAGGAATATTATCCTATTTTGAAGAAAAATTTCCACAACAATTGAAGAGATGTGTGAATGCTGAAGGTAAAGAGGATCCTCCCATTGTTCTTTACTACAGAGGAAATATAGAAGCCTTAAACAGACCTGGAATTGCTGTTATAGGAACAAGAGAGCCTACTAAAAATGGTATTAAAGCCGGATTGTATTTTTCTAAGGAACTAGCAAAACGAAATTTCAATATTGTTTCAGGGTTAGCTTTAGGGTGTGATACAACTGGACATCAGGGAGCCTTAGAAGCAGGAGGTATTACTACAGCATTTCTTTCTACCGGGCTTGACTGGGATTCCATTTATCCAAAGGAGAATCAGGAATTGGCAAAGAATATTGTAGAGAATAATGGACTGTTATTATCAGAGTACTATATCGGTCAACAAACTGGAAGGTATTCTTTTGTAGCAAGAGACAGACTTCAAGCCGGATTAAGCTATGCAACTCTTGTTATTCAGACTGGTGAAAAAGGAGGAACCATACACGCTGTTAATGCTACATTAGCTTCCAAGAAACCATTATTGATGGTAAAATATAAGTATAATGAGGATTTGGCAAATGATAAAGTTCAAGGCAATGAAAAATTTATTCGTGAAGGAAAAGCTATAGCTCTTGGAAATAATAATTTGGAAGAAGTAATTTCCTACATAAATAGCGAAGTTTTGAGAAAGCGGGATATTGGAAATAATCTATTGTTTGATTAAAAAGAAAGAGTATGAAAAGTATAATTTTCGATTTGGATTTGACTTTGGTCGATACAACGTGTTTGGAAAATGCGAGACATAACAGAAACTGGCAAGAAGCTTATAGACTTATTCCGCAAACTACGCTTTATCCAGGAGTAAATGAAGTGTTTGATTATATTAGACAGAATAATATTAAATGTGCGATCGTCAGTACTTCACCTCGTCCATATATAGAGAAGCTGGTAAGATACTATAATATGCCTATATGTGTTATCGTAGGATATCATGATGCGAAACCTATAAAACCTCATCCTGCACCAATGTTTAAAGCCTTAGAATTGCTAGGTGAAACAGCATCAAATGTTATCAGTTTTGGTGATAGAGCGATAGATATTCAGGCGTCTAATGCAGCAGGAATTGAGAGTGTTGCCTGTATTTGGGGAACGAAGGAAAAACATCAATTATTGAACTCAAAATATAATCATTTATTAGCGTCATCATGTGACATTATTAATTTATTATACTGATATGGAAGAAATGAAATCATTAGGATTGGTACAATTGTATAGAATTGAAAATAATAACTATGTAATAACCACTGAGACTGGTGAATTGTTTATTGATAATGTATGGGGTAAATTTATATTCAAGATAAAATATTGTGAAACTTATTACGCATTACCTCTAATTGAAAAAAATAACTGGGTGAAATTATTTACAGAGAATGGCAGCAGATATTTTAACTCAGAAGTTCTAAAATATTATATAGACTTATACGGAGATGATAAAGAGTAAAATACCAGGAGTTAGTTTTTCGCTAAAAAGAGCATTAGGGATTACTGCCTTAAAACAAAAAATCGCAAGAGAAACCGGAATACCTTTAACAAAAGGAGGTTTGGAAAGAAAAATTGGTAGTATGATAATTAAAAAATTATTTGGAAAATGAAAAAGTTGATTGTATCTGTTCTTGCTTTATTTTCTGTAATATCAGTAATGGCACAGAGTAATGTAAAGAATCTGGAGAATGCATTGGAATATATTGATAATAGGGACTATGATAATGCTATCAAATGTTTGGAAAAGGAGCTGGAGTTAAATGATGAAAATACATTGCAAATAATGGGGTTACTAGGATATGCAAATTATTGTAACGAGAATTATGCAAAAGCTATGAGTCTGTTTGATAGAACGATTGAATATACCAATGAAAAAGATAGTGCATTTCTATCTAAGATGTACTATCATAGAGCAGGATTGAATTCGGCTATTGGTGATACTGTGTCTTCTATCAAGGATTATATTAGTTCAATATCATTAGAACCTGAAAATGAAAAGGCAATTGTTGAACTTGCTGAACTATATTTCAATAAAAATCAGTATGAATATTCTGATGAAATGTATTTGAAACTTATTGATATAGATCCTACAAATTCATATCCTTACTATGGTCTGGCCAGAAATGCTTATAATCAGGAAAGATTCTTTGAGGCTGGGAGCTGGATTGATAAAGCCTCCGTTCTTGATTCAGATAAGGAATGGATTAGTTTGATGAGAATGAGGCTTGGTCTTATTTCTGGAAACTATAAAGAGGCATTGAATCAAGGTATTAATATTATCAGTATGAACTCTGTCAATGAAGATGCTTATTACGCTATTCTTCAATGTTCAGATTATATTAATGAAGAGGTAATATCAGGCTTAAAAGCAAAAAAAGATAATGATCCTGATAATGGAATATGGAACTATATATTGTCACATGTTTACATAAGACATGGAAATTTTAAAGATGCTATAGTATATCTTGAAAAACTACTAGAAGATGATATAATAAGAAATGCTGCATTTTATTGGCTTGCAGATTGCTATGAAAAAATGGATGAACAAGCTATGGTAATTGAAGTCACTAATAATGCTATTGATTTAGACTCTACCAATGTTGAATACTATATAAAGAGAGCTGATGCAAAATTCTATGAACAAGATTGGGAAGGTGCGGAAAGAGATTATAGAAGAATAATTGAGTTAGATAGAAATTGTGCATATTACGGATACTATCGTTTGGGATGGATAAGAGAAATGCAGAAAAGATATAATGAAGCTTTGGATTTCTATGATATGGGAATTCTTCTCAATGAGGATTATGCATACACTTATATGATGAAGGGTAATCTCCTGAAAAATTATTTTCATGATATGTATAAAGCAACAATAGCTTTAAAAAAGTGTATTGAGGTTGATGAGGGAATCAATGAGAATACGTGTAAACAATATGCATATTTAGCTTTGGGAGAAACAGACAAAGCAATAGAAATAACAGACAAAATACTTAGTGTAGCTGATACTCCAGGAGCGTATTATGATGCAGCCTGTATATATAGTAGGATTGGAGAAAAAGAAAAGTCAGTATTTTACCTTAAACAGGCTTTTGAGAAAGGTTTTAAAAGGATAAAACACGTATTGAACGATAATGATTTGGATAATATTAGAAATTACTCGGAATTTAAGAAATTGTTAAAATATTGGATGAATAGATTATAGTAGTGTTGTGTAACTATATAATGGAATATATAAGTTTTTTAGGTTATGAATTTAGCAAAGTGTCAATTAGCAGTATGTCCACATTGTGGAACAAAAAAAGAAATTATCAGATTAATATCCGGAAATACCATCGGTGCAGTTTTATGGTCTGATTCAAAAAATGTAGCTCCTATGTTACCTTTTGCTTCTCCTTTACAGAAATGTCCTCACTGTAATCATTTCTATTTTATGTATGATGTCATTATAGAGGATGGTGAAAATTATTCTATGGAAGAAGGATGGCTGAATTTTAAAGATACTATAAAAGCTAAAAATGAGCTTGAACTCAATACCAAAGAAAAGATGGATGATTGGACTATGATAATGGTATGGGCATATAATGATATAATAAGGAGAGGGAACGAGCCAACTCATGTGCAGTATGAGATTTTTAAGAATAACGTGTCTTCTATGTTGGAGGCGAACATATTTGAAGACAATGTTCTTCTAAAGGCTGAATTATACAGGGAAATAGGGATATATGAAAAATGTGTGGAAATCTTAGAAAACTTTAGTTTCAAGGAAGAGTTTTTATCAGAGATTGCAGATAAAATCCTGATAAAGGCCAAAGAAAAGGACAATAAGGTTTTTATATTGGAAAAATAGCAAAAAAAGAATCCGAATAATGTTCCCTTTTTATGTGTTTTCGGTACTAAATAATAGAAACAATAAATTTATCTATTATGAATGCAAATGTAGAAAACACTTTAAGAGGATGGGAGGTTTCATTATTACGTTATGGTCATATTGACAGCTGGAACCTGAATGAGAAGGTTAATTGTATTGGTGATTATTTAAAGTCTTCAGAAGATTCACTTACTATCAGACGTTTGGTCAGTAAAATTCGAGACTTGGTTATTTTACCTTCATATAAATCATATATTATCATCAAGATGATAAGAAATGTTTTATACAAAGTAGGAACATCTAAGGATGAAAATGCTGATAACAGACATAAAAAGCAATTGCCAGGTCAAAGAGTAAGATTTAAGGGACAGACTGATAAACTGTTTGATGAAAGATTAAGATTCATGGATGGCAGACTTCTTCGTAATTTTGATATTGAAATAGAAACAGCCAGAGATTCCAAAAAGGTTAGGAGAATAGTGGAAAAAAGGATGAGCCAGGCTTATTATAAGATGAATTGCAAAGCTACATCGAGAAATGAGAACTCAAGAAATCATAGATACTGGATGCAGAGAGCGACAGCATTTCAACTTTACAATATTGGTCAGGTTGAGCATGTGAAAAACGTATCAAGAGGACTTTCAACACATTGGAAAAGGATGTATGATCCAATTACCGGTGATATTGTATTTAAGAAAAAAATGTCCTACAGTAGCTATGACGAAGCTATGGAAGCAATAGAATCATGGTGCAATACAAATCCTAAAGATATTGGAAAGATGCAGGCTTATAAATGTATTGAATGTGGGAAATGGCATATAGGACATAAATCAATGTTGATAGATGAAGCTATATCTGATAATGTACTACCATATCAGAATGTTTACGGAAATGTTTGTTGATTATAAAACAAAATAAATTCATTAATACAATAAATATATACATAATTATGGGAATATTTTCTAGATTTTTTGGAACAAGAAAGAATGAAGTTCCAGCAGCAGAATCAGTTTTAAATGACTCTGAAAAGCTTATAGCTGAAGAAGCGGATAACGAAACACAAAAAGAAAATTCAAATTTGTCTTCTTCTACAGTTGTTATAAATTATGGTACAGGTATGCCAATTGATGTTGTTTATAATTTTATATCTAAAGATTTTGAAACTATAGGTTATGAAGATGCAATGTGTAATGATGATCCATCATACAAGAACTCAAAAATATTGATTATAAAGAATGACTTGATGAGATTGTTCGAGCAGGTTAGCTTAAAATACAAGCAGGATATGACAGAACTTGATGTTCGGATAGAACTCATGGAACAGGAGGGGTTGATAAATAAGGCAAGATCTCTGAGTTCTAAGAAAAACATATTTATTGAGCATATAAATAAAATAAATGATATGCGTGAAGCTTTGGAAAAGAATGAGGATTATATGACATGCATGATTAAATCATATGAGAGAGGTTACAGAAAAGCGCTAGCAGCTAAGACAGATCAAATTTTAAAAGGTTAATCATGAGTAAAGTTGGTATATTTTCAAGATTAGGTTGTTCATTGATAGGATGGAATCCTAATATTTTAAAAGAATGTGGTGAAGCCAGTCATAGGACACTTAAAAGATATGTATCTGCCCTAATTATATTGTCTACTATATGGGGTACAATAGGGTTCTGTTTTGCTGATAAGTATATTGGATTAAGTGAACTTTATCAGAAAATATCGGTAGCTTTGGTCTTTATACTGATTATAATATGTATTGAACGTTATATAATACTCCATGTTGGTAAGTTGGGAATAACAGGAGTTATTCGTTTTATTCTTGCTTTCTTGATGGCTGTTTTAGGCTCAACCATTTTTGACCAGATTATTTTCCAGAATGATATAAAGGTAAAGATGGATGAAATAAGGACTGAGCAGATTAATGAAGAGATTCCTAAAAGATTAGCTTTCATTGATGCTGATATAAAGATTCTAAATAAAACTATTGACTCAATCAGTATAGAAAACATGAATCTGTACCAAGAAATCAATCAAAGACCAACAATTGTTGCTACAGATGTAAATACCGTGAACAGACAAGTTGGAATCGATGAAACTGGAAAGCCCCAGTACGAAAAGATCTCTACTATCTCAAAAAGGAATGTGGAGAATCCATTGACAGGAAAAGTAAAGTCTAATGAAAAGTATATTGATGGATACCAAACTCAGTTGAACATACTGCAAGATAAGAAACTAGCTATTGCTGATACAGTAAGAGATGAATTCAGTAAAAAGAAATCTGGATTTCTTGAGGAGCTGGTAGCATTACATAAAGTTATAGAAGAGAATCGTATCGCTTTTGCATTTTACTTATTATTGCTTTGTTTTCTGACTTTTCTGGAGATGCTGGTTGTGATGAGTAAAAGTGGAGATGGTGCTTGTGATTATGACCTGATTGTTGAACATCAATTAAGAATTAAAAGAGAAACACTTAAAAAGACAGAAGATGGATTGTTACTAAAAAATTGAGATTAAATTAATTCTCAAGAATCTTTCATCTAGGAAGTTCGTTAAGACAGAACATCATTTTAGCATAATCGGAGAGAGTTGTAATATCCTTATAAAATATTAATGTCCAGGGTGCTTGGCTGGAAATAAACTCTGGATTAATTGTGCTTAGGGTAAAGCTATAAACGAAATCAAAGGAGACAGTCTAATTGGTGGCTGTCTCCTTTTTTGTAACCATAAATCTGAAATGGATATGCAGGAAAAGAAATGGTAAAAATGAATTTTATGATGGAGGATATATCGAGAAATACTATCATTCTAATCAGGATAAATTTAATAGTAAGAAGTGATATATGACAAGAACGAAGGGGAAGTCATATATAAAAAACTTTCCACGAAATCACTCTTTGTTGCTGATTTTTTATTATAGAAAATGTCATTTGATTCCCCTGAAATCCTTAGTATTGTAATAATAATATTTTTTTTAATAATAAAAAACCTTTATAGTATGAAAGAAGAAGATAATGACGGCTTTTATTATTATGAAGAAGCCAATGGAAGACTTTACATTATTCTTGATGGTCAGAAATTCTATGTGGATATAATAGTGGCACAAACTTTCTTGTACAATCCTGATCCAACAGTTTATACGGAAGTTGAACATATTGATGGAGATATAACCAACAATGCAGTTTATAATCTACGTTGGACAACAAAGAAATAATATCAAGTAATCCAAAGATTGAGCAAAAAATAATTTGTATTATCTGTAATTGATTGATATAACATAACCAATCCGTAAGGGAAGTATATATCATAAGTCAAGTACCATATTTCAGAACGTTCGGTACCATTGGAGTTTACCTGTATATAATCATTAGTATCCACTAAGAATTAGAGAACACCAATGGTTGCTGAGTGTTGAGGATTAAGAAGTCGTTGTACGTGTGTATGACGGCTTCTTTTTTGTCATTTAATAAAAATGGGAAATTTGAAGGACCTGAAAACTTTATATCTGAAAAAAAGAAAAGTTTCAGAATAAACAATGAAATTATGAAAAAAGACAAAATGTTTCCTTTATTGCAAAGAATAAATTACACAAGGTATGGTTTGGAGTATATTGACTTTAATGAAGTTGTAGAAGTTATTCGTAATGGGGATTTGGTATTGTATGATAGTGAATATGGGACATATACACTAAGACAGGCAGTCGAACGCATCAGAACTGTACCGGAAGAGGAAAGGCAATATTGGAAATCCAGATTATTGCCTGCTGTTGCTTGGAATGCCCGATTTTTAAAGGTTAATAGGAAAGGACTGGATGATTATTCGTGTATTACAGCTATGGATTTTGACCATATAGCTACAAGAGATGAAATGATACATCTACGAAATCGCTTGATAATTACTCCATGTGTAGTCTGTGTGTTTGTTACTCCCAGTGGAGAAGGACTGAAAGCTCTAGTACTGCATGATAATGAAAATCCGGACTTGCATAGGGACTTGTATGAACAACTATTGAAGAAATTCGATGTAGCAAGTAAAGATGAGAGCTGTAAGGATATAGCCAGAAGAAACTATCTGAGCTATGATCCTGATATTTGGGTAAATCACAATCCAGTTGCTTTTCATTATATTCCTACCATAAAAACTCAGAATAATTCAAAACAATACTCTTGTAATAACGTAAAGAGTGTTTCAGATCAAAGTATTATTCGCATAATGGATTCTTCATGGAGAAAGAACCATCCTGAATATTGGCAGGAAGGCCACAGAGCTAATAGTATATTTAAACTGGCTTGCCTTATGTGCAAATGGGGAATTGATAAAGATCTAGTTATTGAATATTTCGTTGATGGTTGGAAGAGTCTGACAATGAATGAAGATGAAATTATGAATCATGTAATAAATGCTTATAAGGCAGAAGCTGATAACTTCGGAACATTACAATTCAAGATGTATTGAAGTATATAATAATATGAGTAAACCGAAGGCAGATATGATAAGTTTATTATACCACTCAAGCGGCGTTAGCCTATAACAAACGAAAGAGAAAATATAGTAATGCACTTTTTTTTAATGAATTTATGAAATTTACTTATAAGTAATAGTGTTTTTAAGAAAAAAAAAGTGATGCGTTCCGTTTACTCACCAAAGAGGAAACGGGATGCAGCCAATAACTATAAAATAAAAATAGTATTATATGATGAAAATAATAGATATACCTATGCCACCAGGTTGTAGATATATGAGTGATTACGATAAACTTATAAATGACCTTTTACCTATATATGGTAAGTTTATTCTTAATAAAACACTTACTGGTTGTGGAGGAACATCATTATTTCTTAATTCTGGTCTGATGGTAGTAATCATTTCTCCACGTATTCAGGTATTGAAAAACAAACATAAACAGTATCCTGATAGTTTTCTGTTTCATATTCCTCAATGTGGTGACAGACCAAGTGCTATAAAACAGAAAATGGAAGAATTGAATTCGTATTTACATTTGCATTATGGATTGACACCTTTCGGACAACCTCCTCCTGCTAAAATATTGGTTACATTGGACTCGGTAGGTAAGGTACTTTCTGTTTTGGAGTCCTGTAGTATTATAGACAAGTTCCTTTTTGTGGTAGATGAGTTTCAGTGTCTTATGGGGGATGCGATATTTAAAGGAACTGTTGATATGAATTTTCTTGTTAATATAGATAACAGAGCCAGACGTATATGTTACTTGTCTGCTACACCTATTCCTGAAATATACTTGGATTATATCCCTCAATTAGCCAATCTTCCTTATTATAAGTTACAATGGGATCCGGCTGTCATTGAGGAGCCGACATTGAAAAAACGGAAAATGAGAAATGGTGAGAATGCTGTGAAGTTATGTACTGAGTTGATACAGAAATATAGGAATAATGGGTATTTTGAACGTAAAATTATACAGGGAAATGTGGTGTATTCTCGTGAAGCTTGTATCTTTCTTAACGAAGTAAAGTCCATTATAAGGATTATCGAAAAGAATAATTTGCTTCCGGAAGAAGTTACAATTTTATGTTCAGAAAGTAAAAGTTCAGAACTGCCAAAGGGGTTTACAATAGGCGGTTTATGTACCGATCGCAATAATCCGATAAACAAGACCTTTACGTTTTGTACAAAAGCTTCTTTCGAGGGTGTAGATTTTTATTCTACAAATGCCAGTACTTATATTTTTATTGATGGAGGAAAAGAGTGGTTAAGTCTCGATGTTGCAATTGATCTTTCACAGATTCTTGGAAGGCAAAGGCTTGACAGTAATCCATTTCGTCATGATGCTACGTTATACTATAAAACTGTTCCAAATCCTGTAACAGAAGTTGAGTTCAGGCAAAAACAGAGTGAGATGGAGCAGACTACAAAAGAACGTCTTGACATGTATGATGCAAGTCCAGAAAAATCAAAAAAATGGTTAGTTGATCTTCATCTCAAAATATCGCCTGAAGAGAAGTTCGTAAGTGATTATGTTGATGTCATACAGGAAAATGGTCAGTCCACACTTGGTTTCAATTATCTGGTTATGGCTGCCAAGTGGAATCAGTGGTATCAAAGACGTTATTATTACAGTAATTCACATCAATTGATATCAGGTATTCAGTCTGCATTAGGAATTGGACGGAAGCCTGTAGAAGTAAGGGATTTTGAGTCATGGTATAATAACACACCCGATAAGGACAAACTTGCTGGATATGCTGATTTTAGAAATAAATACCCTCAATATGATGAGTGGATTTACCAGAACCCATTTATAGATTTACGTTTTCATCAGTGGTATGCTACCTTTGGTTATTCAACTTTACTGGAGCAGAATTTTCAAGAGGATAAAGTAGAAATGCTTTATGATGAATACTGTTTGAAAGATCAAATAAAGACAGTTTGCATGAATGTTTTTGAAGTTGGAAAATATTACTCAAAGAAAGAGGTAAAATCCATCCTTCAACAGATCTATTATCAATCCAGACTTTATCAGAAAATAGCCAAAGCCACAGATTTAAGTCAATACGTTAATTGTAGAGAAGTGCAGCGTATCGATGGGCAAGGTAAACGTGTATGGTATATTGAAATTTTATGATAGTCATTTATGATGTATTATATTCCGGAACTAGACACTGTAATTTAAACAGTGTAAATTACCAACAGACCTAATTCTCTATAATTATTCTTTTATGTAAACGGCTGATAATCAAGTGCGTTTAGGTGTTATCAGACTAAGGTAAAGAATAATTGAAGAGGATGATTACGTAGCTCCATAAACTGTTTACACCCCTTACAATAAATAATTTACACCCCTTATCATAAACTTTACACCCCTGATACAGATGCTTAACACACATCTGTATCAGGGGATATTTTTTTATATCAGACCTTTTTCGTAGCGTTTAAAAGCATTACGCACTATGTTCTTATCTTGCAATCCTAAATGCTTGGCAATGGTTCCATATCCTATCGGTTTCCCATCATCTCCTATCATTCCACGCTTAGGATACCATTGTAAGATTTCTTCCAGAGTAAGATGTCGTTTCTTTTGTTCCGAACATTTGGAATTCTGCTGGTCATCTGTAATGTTTGCTGAATCCATTCTGTAATCAGGGACAAATCTGGTAAGATACCTTTCCATACAATAGTCTGCAATGTATAAGGTTAATTGTTTAACGTTTTTTCTAGCCAGTCTCTGATTTGCATCAGGATTACCTGCAAGCATATGCAGAACGATAGCACAATGAAAAGCTACTGCTGCAATACCGAATCTGATTTCATTTCTTTTTTCTACTTTATCTTTCAAATAAATTTGGTATTGTGCTTTTATCCAGTCTTCTAAATCTTCAGCTACATAATCCAAGTCCACCACATATTCATCACAAGGTATATCTCCCTTAACCGGATCATGATGAAAGCAATATTTACTCCTCCATTCGTCAATCTTATCGCGTATGATTTCCAACTCTTCTCCTTCCGGAAACTGTATTTTCTCACTGTGTGCACCAGGCTCGGGAATTACAGTAAAACAGAATCTCCGTGCAGAACCTTCGTTTACTTCTTTAGAATTAAAAGCATTACTAACAGCTGTAGGAGTACCAGTAAGTGTACAGTTTAAATAAACAGGATAACGACCCTGGGTAGACTTTTTACTTTTATTAAATTGTTCTATATCTTCATTGTCAAAAGCCTTTCTAAACTCAATAAAACCAATCCGTCCGCTACGAGATACTTCCAACAGTCTGGATAATTCAGTTTCTATTACGTATAAATGAACTTTACCGTTTTCTGCCAGCATATCGATAAACTTTGAATTGGTAATATTAATACCAACGGTCTGCTTAATGTTTCCAGGGATATCTTTTCTTGTTTTTATCCTGTCTTGTTCAATAATGCGACTAAACAGTTTCTTATAAATGAGATCAAACCTACTTTTACCACTGCCTTGTTTCCCTTCCACAACAGTCATCAGATTTGGAGCATGAAGATCACCATTATACTTTGCACGTACTCTCGAGAAACACAATGCTCCAGTCATAGTAAGAAGATGAAATAACATAGCTTCTTTAAAACCTTCAGGACAACCATCTAATACCTGTTTTAATAATGGAATATTGTCATATCCCGGCATTTTAAAGATTGAATGAAAGTTTTTTATCCAACAGCTTATTGACGATTCATTTTGACTTTGCTCGTCAGTTGTGGAACCTTTGATACTGTATTCTCTTTGCCACTTCCATAACTCCTTATGTAGTCTAATTTTTTCATCTGTCTCTACACGTTTATACCGGATCTTATTATCACATTCGTTGTTAGCAATATCTATTACGTTATTGGTATGATTATTATCTTCTGACATTTTTAATTTACTATTTACACGCATTTTTTTAACATCATTTTTTGTTACGCATTTCTTCTTTATCACATATATTATTCCACCTGTGATAACTGGTGTTAAAAAAATTATACATGCCTTTATAATCTCTTTTTTTAATTTATCTTCCATGATATTTTATTTTTTTTGTTCTTTAAAAAGAGGGTAAGAGGTAAGGTATATTTATTACATAACCGCTAGGATGGTAGCCTACATAGCTCCTCATTTGAGAAAGAACAATTCAGCCTAAGCCAACAAAATAAAACCCATCGGTCGTAAGACACTATCGATTTCAAGTACTCGATGATATTTTCTATAATAGGATTTTTACTGTTACCCACTAACCTTTTCATATCATTCTTATAAATTTAAAAACTCCATCTCTTTGCTCGTGGCAAATCATCAAGAATCTCAACCACAACATTATTATCTTCCAGCAGTGTTTCTTGTTGAAGTGCAAAGTATAAGTTCAGGTCATCTATGATAACCAGCTTTTGGGATAAATCAGAATCCAAGAGAGTAACAAGAATACCATTAGGGTCAGTTGCTTTATAACCCCTCCTGATAAATACCTCAGCTATTACAGCTTGCAACATCACCTCTCCATTATGGACTTTAAGATTACAACGATAAGAGCCGATCATTGTCATATCTACTTTGGGATTTACTGGGAGACAGAATATATAATCTCCCGTAATCCATTCACTATACGTTTTCTTCATAATGATTTGCTTTTAAAGGGTTAGTTTTCAGAAACGCCTGATATGACTTTAATATCAGCATGGGATACTTTTCCTACCATCTTTAATAATTCGTTCTGAATGATACTCATGAGTCACACTTATTTACGGTTAAACTTATTCTTATGGTTGCTTACACGAAGTATTTCTAATACCTTATAAGTATCAAAAATGACAGTCTTTCCGTTTTGCAGGATAGCTTCATCCAGTACACCGTCAGCTTTCATCCTATTTACAGTGCTGACAGAGATTCCCAAAACTTCAGCTACACCTTTAATACCTGTTACAAATGGCGGTAACTTTGGATAGTTTGATACCGAAGGCTGTTCAACCACTTTCTTTGTTTCTACCTGTTGCAGCAATTCCAGAAATTCTGCACCACTCATCATTAATACTGGCTTATCCAAAAGGGATAGCAGAATTGCTTTATCTTTCATAATTAATTGTTTTAATTAATCAATAATATTCTTTTCGTTCCCGGAACAGTGCAAATGTAGAAACAAAAAAAACAGCCACAAAGAAATTGTAACTGCTTTTGTATCAATAGATTATACTTGATATTACATGATATTATCAGACGATATTTAATGCTATAATATGATATTAAATGACTACTTCATACTACTTCATGCTACTTGGTGCTATCTTTTTTACCTCCTTTTTGAACTGTTTTATAAGGTCATCAATCATTTGCTTGTCTTTATCTCCGACATTGCTTGTATTTTTTCCTAAATCGCCAATCGGAATTGTCTTACCTCTTATTTTGAACACATTAGCTACCATTTCCCATTGTCCTTTATCAAACTCTCCATCATATAGTTGTTTCATAAAATATTGCAAAGTCAGCTTACTTTTCTGCCATGATATTCTTTGATACGCTTTTTTAGGGGTATCTGATTCTCCACCAAACCAATAGAGAAAACAATCTTCTGAACATTGAAATAGTTTGTTTTGGCATAATCCATACAGAACCTTCAATGCTGTTTGCTGTAAATCAACTTCAAGACCTCCAATTAAATCAGGAAGAAGCAAAGGGTTATATAAAATAGCTCCTCTTGCAGTCTTTTTTTCTGTTTTACTTCGCTTCTTTTGTCGGGTGGAAGCACTTTTCTTTTGTTCTTCCGCTGGTGAACATTTCATATCAGCAGCATATTGTTCACCTAAATCTGCATTTTTTTCCTGTATGGGAGAAGAAACAAGACTTTCACCTGAAGACTCCATCACTTCGGAACATTTAGCTTGTTCATCTGAGAATGAATCATCCTTAGATTGGGTTAGTTGCTGGTTATAGTTCACCTCTTCTGTTACAGTAAATGCATTATTGGTAGTCGTAGCTTCTGTAGTATTGCTACAGTTATTCTCCGAATGGTTAGTATTTACGGTGTTACTTTCTGAATGACTAACATCTGCAGAAGGATTAGTATTAGCACAGTCGTTTCTTTTTGCAGAAAGCATTGCGTTGTTCAATTCGTTTCTCAAATTATCATTCCCAAAGAGTTTATTTACATACCTTGTTATAGGAGAAACTAAGTTACGAAATTTGGAAGATTTTTTATGTAATACACACAGTCCTATTCCTCCAGCAGAACCGACAGCTACTCCCCAACCAAAAGCTTTCATATTGTTTTTAGGAGATGGAGCTTGAACATAGTAATTGTTCTGAATGTTTATCGTTACATTTTGCGCCATAGGCTTATAATTTAAAGATTAAACAAAAAAAACAGTACCCGATAATCAACCTACCGAATACTGCTCTAAATATAAGAATTTATCTTCAAGCTATTTCCTTCACATACTCAAAAAGTTTTTTTAATTGTTCAGAATCCATTTTGTCAAGCTCCTCAATGATCCTCGACTTATATTGATGGGTGTTCCACTTATCCATTTCCATTCGCTGGGTTTCGTTAAGTACTTCTATGTAGGGCTTCATACTTTCATAATCACTATGTCCAGTAGCCCTCATAACTATGGTCATGGGAATGCCTAATGAAAGACTACAAACTACGAAAGTTCTTCTGGCATCATGACAAGAAATTTGTTCATAGAAATATGCAGTCTTTTCATATCTTTCGTTACCTTTAAAATACGATTGAGAAACAATACGATTAAGTCCTGCAAGTTCTGCTGCTTCTTTAAGATAATCATTTAACTTCTGATTAGAAGGAACTGGAAATACAGTATCTCCTTTGTACCATGAATATTTTTCTATTATCTGTTTAGCCTGATCTACTAATGGAATGATAAGCTTTCCGTCTGTCTTTTCTGAAAACATTTCTATTTGCTCGTCAATGATATGTGAGTGTTTAAGTGCCACTAAATCTGAATATCGTAAAGACGTGAAGCACATAAAACAAAATAAATCCCTAGCCTTAGTAAGATAAGCTTGATTTTCAGGAAAGGTGTAGTTCATAAAATGGATTAATTCATTATACTTGAGGTAAGTTACCGTTTTAGGTATTACCTTCAGTTTGGGTTTAAATTCTAGTGCTTCTTTGTTGATTGGGTACCCATTCCGTCCCAACCATCTCAAGCATGATTTTAGAGTTTTTAGTTGTTTATTTATAGTCCTATTGCAATAACCGTTATTTACATACCAATATGTAAATTTATTCATGAGTTTTTGGTCTATTTGAGAAAGTGTAATTCCATCTCTAAAAGATAACAACTGGTCATGTACAAGTTTGTATTTATATGTACTATTGCTACTGAAGTTACCTTCTTTGGGACGTTCTGTGATAAAGTAATTGAAAGAGTCATCAAATAAGTAATCTTTATTTTCATCAGCGTTTGATTTTTTATGGCTATAATTTAGGCTTTCAGATAATTTTCCTTTTAATTCATCTTTATCAGGGACAATAGACTGTCGATTGAAATCATCAAATATTTCAGCTATTATTGATAATGCATTTCTTATTGTAGCATTTACTTCTTTGGCATAAATCGTTTTCTTTCCATCTTTGAATGTTGTATTTGACTTTACGAGTTGTTTTGAACTATCCCATTTTTCTGGATCGATTTTATACCCCAAAGAAAATGATATTTCTGACTTCTTCGCATTCCATCTTATGCGTATCATAACTAAACCTGATTCTTTGATAAAAGTTCTTGTGGTGTAATTGTTTGTTAACATAATTTGTATATTTATATTCCGTTCTCGCAATAATATGAATAATATATCTTACTTTTATTAGTATGACATTACGTAGTACTACAAGATATTGTTGTATATTTGCAATGTTATTTATAGCAGAAAATGTATGTTAATAAATATTGCTTACTCTTTAATTTTTTGATTGAATTTCTGATATGTTTTTATTATGATAAGGGGTACCTAAGTCCCCCACTTTATGATAGTATCAGGAATTTGTTGATATTATAAAATGTGTAATAAGTTGAATAACAATATCTTATTATGCCATTTGAGGCTTTATGATACCATTCTAAAAGTCCCCACGGGCGTACATAAAGCTTATTAGACTGAAAAAGAACGGTTTAATAAGCTTTTTTGTTTATAGATACCAGCCTTCAGACAGCGCGATTTGTACTTTCGGAAAAAACGCTCCTACGTTTGTGCTAAAACGCCTTTGCGTTTGATATAAAACGTACTTGCGTTTCATGTAAAACGCACTTGTGTTTTAAGTAAAACGCACTTGCGTTTTGATTGAAGCGTCAAAGCGTTTTCCGGTAAATGCAAAAGCCTTTTTTGAGGGTGAAAAAAATCACTGTTTAAAGTTGACTGAGAGATGAAAAACTACATGTTTGAAATTTGTGCGAACTCTGCAGAGAGTTGCGTGGCTGCCCAGCAGGGAGGCGCTCATCGGGTAGAATTGTGTGCCGGCATGCCGGAAGGTGGAACTACTCCGTCGTTGGGTGAGATAAAAGTGGCCCGTAAGTTGATTGACATCCGTTTGCATGTCATTATCCGTCCGCGTGGAGGAGATTTTCTGTACACGCCTTCTGAACTGGAGATTATGGAAGAAGATATTCAGGCTGCCCGTCAGGCGGGAGCCGATGGGGTGGTGTTCGGTTGCCTTACACCGGAAGGCGAGCTGGACAAGCCGGCCATGCAGCGTCTGATGGAAGCTTCCAAAGGACTTTCGGTGACTTTCCACCGTGCGTTTGATTATGTCAAGTCACCCCGTGAGGCACTTGAAGAACTGATAGGCATGGGCGTGAACCGTGTGCTGACTTCCGGCCAGATGCCTACGGCCATGGAAGGGGCACCCTTGCTGGCTGAACTGGTGAAGCAGGCGGGTGATCGCATTATCATCATGCCGGGCTGCGGAGTGAACGAACATAACATTGCGGAACTGGCCCGTGCGACGGGAGCCGGTGAGTTCCATTTTTCGGCGCGCGAACAAAAAGAAAGCCGGATGCTTCTTCGCAATCCGGCTTTGTCGATGGGAGGTACGGATATGGATGAATATGCTCATCCGGTCACGACTCCCGAAAAGGTGCGTCGCACCATTGAGGCGCTTACAGTCCGTGGATAACATGGAGCAGTTGCTCGCCCATGCCGATGGTGTATCCGTGTGATTCGAAGACAACACGGTTGAACGTATCGCCCAGGATAATCACCGGCAGGGTGGGTTTGCTGCCCAGCTTCATATTTTCAGCAATCATTTTCAGAATGCTTCCGTCTTTGTCTATACCGAACACTACGTTCGACGGAAGGTTGGGGAATTCCTTGCGGTCGAATTTCTTATAGGCCGCTTCGTCAGTGAAGAGCAGTACAATCGTACGTCCCCATTTCTCAAATTCCGCTTTCTTTACTTCGATGTCTTTCAGGGCATGGTTGGTCGGTTCCTGACCTACGCCCAATACGCCGACAATGTAATATCCTCTTCCTGTGGTGTTGAGTACAGATACTTGTTCGTCTGTGCCCGGACGGGTGTAGAGTGCTTCGGAATTAAAGCTGCCGATGACACGTACTTCTTCCGTATTGTTGCGCATGCAGAGAGGAGTCACTGTGGTTTTTCCTTTGTCGACAGAGAAGAATGAAATCTGGCTCAATACACCTCCGTTGGCCATACGGCTACCCGTTACCATCATATAATAACCGGTCGACATGCTGCTTCCGTTTTTCAGCAGAGAAGCCCAGCTGGCATCTTCCGGATGGTTCTGCAACTGGAATGTGCCGTTGTCATACTTCGACAGGGTGAAGTGAGTGTAATATTTCGGATTGTCCAGTCGCGGAATAGCCTGGTAAGTAGCCTTCAATACACCTTCCGACAGACTTCCACCTTCCGAACTTTCAAAGTCCACCAATACCGGTTTTCCGTTGAGGCGGTAGCAGATATTGCCGTTTACTTCATCCTTCCAGGCAGGGATACCTAAGCTACGGGCAGCAGCTACAAAGAAAATGTCTCTGGACTGTGAGTCGGTCACACGACTGCGCCATACGCCCTCGGGTGAAGTAATGGTGAATATCGTACTCAGGTCGTTGCGGATGGACAGGCTGTCCTTACACCATTTCACGAGCACTTGCGGGTCGGCTTTGATTTGAGCGGACAGTTCGGCTGACAAGGCTTTCTGCAGGTAAGTGCGGTAAGGAGTCAGCATTTCAGTGGCAATACGCGGTGCAAGCACTTCTTTTACGTCAGCTTTCGCATCGGTGGCATACAAATGGTCTTCCAGGATACTGCAAGGTGTGTCGCGCAGGTCTTTATCAGCCAGTGTGCTGAGCAATTCCAATGCACGGGCACCCTGTCCCTTTTCTGCGGCATTCGACAGGAATTGCATGATGTCCGCATGGTTTCCTCTGGATTTCAGAATGTATGTGCTTGTCTGGTTCACATCCAGTTTCAGTCCTTCTGCAAAAGCTTTGGCCTTTTCTTCGGTCGGGAAGCTGGCTACGTAGGCATTGCGGATAGAATCTTCCTGAGCCATACGCAGGGTGTTTTCCTTACGCTGTGCATCGGTCACTTCCGGGAAGTTGGCTTTTTCAGCCGGTGGCACAATGTGCAAGGTATCGGTAAATACATCTCCCGGACGGTGAGAAAGCGTCAATGTGACTTCTTTATCTTTTCCGAAAGAAACTTTCTGCAAGCCGAAGTGGTCATTGGCCGAAGCGTAGACTACCATGTCGCCCAATCCGGCAGAAAGAGACGCTTTTCCTTGTGCGTCGGTCGTTTTGTTGGCTACGGTGAAGAATTCAGCGTAATTGTAAATCTTAAACTCTACGTGTGCACCTTCTACGGCTTTACCCTGAGCATCTACCACTGTAACAGTGACAGGGGCACTCTGTCCGTAGTTGTCGATGATGTTGATTTCCGTATAGTTAGCAGTGGTTTTCATCACTTCTTCCGGTCCGTCGTATGCACCGAATACTTTGGTGTGCATCAGCATACCTCTGCTGGCAGGGGCGTTGAACCATCCTAGGTTCAGTACCGGTTCCGGTTCGCAGGCACCGAGGAAGTACCATTTGCCGTCCACCCAGGCTTCTACCCAGGCATGGTTGTCGTCAGTATGCGCCCAGCGCGGGGTGTACACCTGACGGGCAGGGATACCTACGGCACGGAGAGCGGCTACCAGGAAGGTCGATTCTTCACCGCAACGTCCGTAAGCCGTTTTTACAGTAGCCATCGGAGCACTGGTGCGGATGTCGGTCGGGGTATAAATTACTTTTTCATGGCACCAGTGGTTTACTTCCAGCACGGCATCGTACATGGATAGTTTTTCCACACGCGGCATCAGTTCCTGGCGGAACACTTCGCGTGCATTATCCAGGTTTTCGTTGTTCACTCTGACAGGGAGTACAAAGTGACGAAATATCATGTCGGGAATTCCGGCTCCCCATGAAGTTTCTTTGCGGTTCTGAAGTGCCAGACGTACATTTTTCAGATAGAACTCTCCGGAGTAATCCGAAATATCGCCCGGAGTCATGTAGGCATACAGGAACATCATGGCTTCCCGTTCCTCCAGCGACATGTCTTCATTGAAGATGTCAAAAAGATTTCCCCGGTTGAGAATCTCCTTCTTCTGTCCGAAATCAGCTTCCACTTTGTTACGGTAGTCGGCCTCTTTCAGAAAATGGTTGGGAGAAGTCGAGGTACACGAGGGGAAGAGGCAACTGAGCCAAAATGCAAATGCGGGAATGAGTAGTTTTTTCATGCAGGTAAAAAGATTTGGTAAATACAGAAATAAAAAAGACACGGAAACGAGAAGTTCTTCCTTTCGGGGTGAACTTCTGCGTTTCTGTGTCTTTTGGCTTAAAATGTGATATGCACTTAAATAGGTTTATATTCTACAAATGCTTCCATAGCTTCATAGCAAGCCAGACCTAATTGGTCGTAAAGTGAAGCAGTTCCGCGGTTGCGGTCTTCGCTTCTCTGCCAGAACAGACGTTCGTCATTGCCCAGGAACGGTGCACTTTCCATCTGAGACTGGTGTTTCAGGATAGAGTTACGTTTTGCACGAAGTTCTTCCGGACTCAAAGGTACAGCCATTTCGATGTTTTCGATTTCCCATTCTGCCCATGCACCACGGTACATCCAGATGCGGCAGTCTTTCAGCCATTCCGCACCAGCATTCTTTTCTTCATCGATAGCGGCAAAAACAGCGTCCGTACATACGCGGTGAGTACCGTGCGGGTCGGCCAGGTCGCCGGCTACGTAAATCTGATGAGGCTTTACTTCGCGGAGCAGGTTGAGCACGATTTCTACGTCGGCTTCGCTGATCGGGTTCTTTTCAATCTTTCCAGTTTCATAGAACGGAAGGTCAAGGAAGTGACAGCGGCTGAGCGGAATACGGTTGAACGTACAAGCGGTACGAGCTTCACCACGACGAATCAGACCTTTGATGGTCAGGATGTCGCGTGTATCCATGTCGCCTTCTTTCTTGGTAGAGAAGAACTGTTTGATTTCAGCATATTTGTCGCTGATAACCTTGTCCTCACTATTTTCGAACAACTGGTTAAAGCCGTTGATGAAATGCATGAAGCGTACTACTTCTTCATCGCCTACGGCAATGTTTCCGGAAGTTTCGTAAGCCACGTGTACTTCATGTCCCTGCTGAACGAGACGGCGCAATGTACCTCCCATGGAGATTACATCGTCATCCGGATGCGGAGAAAATACCACCACACGTTTCGGGAACGGTTTGGCACGTTCCGGACGATAGGTGTCGTCGGCATTCGGTTTACCACCCGGCCATCCGGTAATGGTGTGCTGCAGGTCGTTGAATACCTTGATGTTGGCATTGTAGGCAGAGCCGTAAAGAGCCAGCAGTTCGCTCAAGCCGTTTTCATTATAGTCCTTGTTGGTCAGTTTCAGAATAGGCTTGTTCAGTGTAGTACACAACCATACGATGGCACTTCTTACCAGTTTGTCGTTCCATTCGCAGCTGGTTACCAGCCATGGACGCTGAATACGAGTCAGATGAGCTGCCGCAGCCAGGTCTACGCAAACAGAAGTGTTGGCATGAAGCTGCAGGTAAGATGCCGGCAGTGTATCACTTACCTTGTCTTCCACTGCACTTCGGATGATGTCAGCTTTGTCTTCACCCCAGGCCAGCATATAAACTTTTCTGGCTCCCATAATGGTATTGATACCCATGGTGATGGAGCAGGGAGGAAGATTGTCTACACCGATATTATGTGCAGCTTCAGAACGAGAAGTTGCATCAATCAAAATCAGGCGGGTAGTAGAGCTGGCATGTGAACCAGGTTCGTTCATACCGATGTTTCCTTCACGTCCGATTCCCATGATAACCATATCAAGACCTCCAAAGGTCTGTATACGCTGTTCGTACAAACGGCAGTGTTCGATGATGGCTTCCTGAGGGATGCTACCGTCCATTGTAAAGATATTCTGGCGGTCAATGTCTATCTGTGAAAGGAAAAGCTTGTTCAGGTGGCTGAAACTGCTTCCAGCACCTTCGGTCAGCGGATAATATTCATACAGGTTGAAGAATACCACGTTACGGAAACTTACGCCTTCATCCTTGTGTTTCCGAATCAGTTCGGTGAACAGCGGACGCAGGGAAGCGCCTGTGCCTATGGCAATGGTACAGAATTTTCCTTCACGCTGTCTGTCCTGTATCTTTGCGACGATTTCATTGGCAATCTGTACCACACCTTCTTCGCTTGTTTCGAAGATGTTGGTCGGGATTTTTTCCAGTCGCGTCAGGACAGAACGTTCTACTGCGTTTCCCGGACGATAGTAACGTGGGGAAACGCGATTCAGTGAAATTTGAGAGCTAAGATTGGTTCTCATGATTCAGCGAATTAGAGGTTGTTCTTTTCAATATCTTTGAAGTACTTGTAGGTACCGACTTTCAGTTCGTCAGTAGCAGCTTCATCACATACGATGATACCGTGCTGGTGCATCTGCAATGCGCTGATAGTCCACATCTGTGTGATGCCGCCTTCTACTGCATGCTGCAACGCACGTGCCTTGTTATGTCCGTTACAGATAATCAGTACTTCTTTAGCAGAAAGTACAGTACCAACTCCTACGGTCAATGCTGTCTTAGGCACTTTGTTCACGTCGTTGTCGAAGAAACGTGAGTTAGCGATGATGGTATCAGTAGTCAGTGTTTTCACACGTGTGCGTGAAGTCAGTGAAGAGCCCGGTTCGTTGAAAGCAATGTGACCGTCAGGACCGATACCTCCTAAGAACAGGTCGATGCCGCCGAACTTTTCAATTTCTTTTTCATAATTGGCACATTCAGCTTCCAGGTCGGCTGCGTTACCGTTCAGGATGTGAATGTTTTCCTTGCAGATGTCAATATGATTAAAGAAGTTATTGAACATGAATGAATGGTAGCTTTCAGGATGAGATTCCGGCAAGCCTACGTATTCGTCCATATTGAAAGTCACTACATTCTTGAATGATACCACTCCCTTCTTGTTTAATTCAATCAGGGCCTTATACATACCCAGAGGAGATGAACCTGTGGGAAGTCCTAATACAAACGGTTTTTCTTTAGTAGGATTAGCTGCGTTGATTTTTTTTGCAACATAGTTTGCTGCCCAGTTGGACAGAGAACTGTAATCGGGTTCAATGATTAATCTCATGGTGGTTAGAATTTTGAATATTGAAATTAAATTAACTTGTTTCTTTCTCCTTTGTGATAAGAATTTTCTTACCCCATGCAAATATATCAAAGCTTACTCAGAAAGGCAAATAAAAAAATAGTTTTTTTATGCATGAGTTTTTAAAGAAAAATTCTACATTTGTAAATGTTTCTATAAAAAATAACAAATATGGGTCAGACTCTATTGAAGAATATACAGAAAGGCGTAAAAAGTGCATTGGTAAAGCAGCGTATCATTACGCACCTGATTTATGCAGGAAGCACTACAATCACAGATTTGTCTAAATCGATGGGACTAAGTGTGCCTACCGTGACAAAGTTTGTGGATGAAATGTGCAAGGAGGGATATGTGAACGATTGTGGAAAACTGGAAACCAGTGGAGGTCGTCATCCAAGTTTGTATGGACTGAATGCGGATTCTGCCTATTTTATCGGGGTAGCGATGGCGGTACAGTCGTTAAGCCTGGGGGCAATCAACTTTAAGGGGGATGTGCTTCAGACCAAGATGGAGATTCCGTTCAAGCTGGAAAACACACCGGAATGTTTGGAACATATCTGTCAGGAAATAGAAACATTTATCGATGAACTTCCGTGCGACAAATCAAAGATTCTGAATATCTGTATTGGTATGACCGGACGAGTAAATCCGGAAACAGGCTGCAGCTATACACATCTGACTTTTGGTGAGAAACCTTTGGCAGAGATGTTCTCCGAAAGATTGGGTATTAATGTGTGCATTGATAACGATAGCCGTGCAATGGCATACGGAGAATATATCATGCGCTCGGAGAAATGTCCGAAGAACCTGATTTATGTGAATGTAAACTGGGGGTTGGGACTTGCTATCATCATTGACGGTAAACTGTATTCGGGAATGTCTGGTTTTGCGGGTGAGTTTGGACATAATTACGGATATGATAACCAGCAGATCTGTTATTGCGGAAAGAAAGGCTGTATTGAAACAGAGGTATCCTGCTCGGCTTTGTATCGGAAGTTTATTGCCCGTTTGCGTCAGGGAGAAAACTCTGTGTTGCTGAAAGAGAAATCCATCGATGAAATAACTTTAGCGGATATTATTTCTGCTGTTCGTCGTGAAGATGTGCTGGCCATTGAGCTGGTGGAAGAGATTGGCGCGAAACTGGGACGTCACATTGGTGACCTGATTAATGTGTTCAATCCGGAACAGGTAATTATTGGAGGGGAATTCTCGAAGGTAGGAGAGTATTTGTTGCCGCCGGTTATATCAGCAGTCCGCAAATATACGCTGAATTTGATGTATAAGGATTCGGATATTGTATTGTCGGAACTGAAAGAAAAGGCAAACGTCATAGGAGCTTCTCTGTTGTCAAGAAGCAAGTTGTTTGCATTGGAAAAAAGTTGGTTGAGATAAAAAAATCCCCGGAAAGTGAAGTTGTACTTCGGTTTTCCGGGGATTTTTCTTTATAGGGATGTATCTTGCAAGCTTTGACGGTATGTCTCCCAGTTTTCGTTGAAGGCGGCCATGGAGGGGAACAAGATGTTGGCACCTTCTTGCAGAAGCACCTCGTCTGGAAGCGGGCCGGTGTTCAGTGCAATGGTGAAGATACCGGCAGCTACTCCAGCTCTGACTCCTAACGGCGCATTCTCAATGACTACCGCTTCGTTGGCTTGTATGCCGGCTTTCTGCAAAGCCATCAGGTAAGGTTCAGGATTGGGCTTTCCATATTTTACATCAAAAGCGGTTACCATCAGTTCTCGCTGGAAGATGTCCGGGAAGTAGTGGTTCAACTTGTCCAATAAAGAGAGTTGTCCGGAGCCGGTTACCACCATCGGAATCAGTCCGGCGGCTTTTATCTTTTTCAGTACCTCGAATGCACCGGGCATAGGGTCGGCTTTGGGCAACTGATTGAATATATCGCTCTTGGTCTGGTAGATTCGTTTGATTTCTTCCTCATCGGCCTCATAGCCTCTTTCTCGCTGGCTGACAATGTTGATGGTTGCCGCACCGGTACGTCCTTCGTGGAGGTAGGCTTCCTCTCTGCTCAGGCTCATTCCGTATTGCTTCATTGCCTCATGCCAGGCGGTGGCATGATTCTTCATGGAGTCGAACAATACCCCGTCCATATCGAACAATACGGCCTTTAAGTCGATGCGTGTATAATGATGGGTGGTAAGATATTGGTTGATTTCTTGTTGGAACATGATGATATGGTTTATAATATTCAGGCACGCATTACATGAATGCACTTTCCTTGTAGAAGAAAGAGTGCTTTTCATGTAATTCGTGCCTGTCAATTAAAAACGGAGAGTGATAATCCCTCGTTTATTTATTTTTTCAGACGAGCCTGGATTGCTTCAGATTCTTTTTCGTATCCCGGCTTGTTCAGAAGAGCAAACATATTTTTCTTGTAAGCTTCTACGCCCGGCTGGTTGAACGGATTTACTTCGAGCAGGTATCCGCTGATTCCGCAAGCCTTTTCGAAGAAATAGATAAGCTGTCCCAGGTAGTATTCGTTCAATGAAGGAACGCTTACACGCAAGTTAGGAACTCCACCGTCTACGTGTGCAAGCTGTGTACCGAGTTCGGCCATCTTGTTTACTTCGTCGATGCGTTTGCCTGCCAGGAAGTTCAGTCCATCCAGGTTTTCTTCATCGCTCGGGAAGTGAAGTTCGTGGCTTGGAGTTTCTACAGAAACTACAGTTTCGAAGATGCTGCGTTCACCCTGCTGAATCCACTGTCCCATAGAGTGCAGGTCAGTAGAGAAGTCTACAGAGCTCGGATAGATACCTTTCAGGTCCTTGCCTTCAGATTCACCGTACAGCTGTTTCCACCATTCCATGAAGTAGTGAAGTTTCGGCTGGAAGTTTACTAAGATTTCAATTTTCTTTCCGCTCTGATACAGTTCGTTACGAGTAGCAGCATACAAAGCAGCCGGGTTTTCGTACATGTTTTCGTTGGCACAAACTTTTTCCATTTCGCAAGCACCGGCAACCAGCTGGTCAATGTCGATTCCAGCTACTGCAATAGGAAGCAAGCCTACCGGAGTCAATACAGAGAAACGTCCGCCTACATTGTCAGGAATGATGAATGATTTGTAACCTTCTTTGTCGGCTGTTGTACGGGCTGCGCCTTTCTTGGCATCTGTAACAGCTACGATAACCTTGCGAGCCATTTCTTTACCTCTCTGGTCTTCACACTGCTTTTTCAACAGACGGAAAGCAAGAGCGGTTTCAGTAGTTGTTCCAGATTTAGATATGTTGATTACACCAAATTTTTTGTCTTTCAGGAATTCAGTCAGTTCGAACAGGTAGTCTTCGCTGATGTTGTGTCCGGCAAAAATAATAGTAGGCTGTCCGGCTTTTTTCTCCTGCAACCAGGCAAAGCTGTTTGACATGGCTTCGATGACTGCGCGTGCGCCCAGGTAACTTCCTCCGATACCAGCTACGATTACTACGTCGCAGTTTTCGCGAAGTGTCTGTGCGGTAGCTTTCAGGTCATCCAAGTGTTCCTTTGTGATGGAAGAAGGTAAATGCAACCAACCCAAGAAGTCGTTTCCTAAGCCTGTGCCTTTTTCCAGCGTTTCCATACAAGCTTTTACCTTTGGTTCATAAGAAGCCAATTTTTCCTTAGATATAAAATCTAAAGTCTTTTCAATGTTCAGTTTAATGTTTTCCATAACTGTTTTCTGATTTTATCTAAATGAGTCAGTTAATAATTTGATTTCTATCATTGGTGATATACGTTCGTAGAGAATATTATAGACGGCATCCACAATAGGCATATTGACATGCAGGTGCTTGTTCAGCTCCTTGATACATTTGGTGCCATAATATCCTTCGGCAATCATTTCCATTTCAATCTGTGCGCTTTTTACGGAATATCCCTTACCAATCATGGTACCGAACACGCGGTTACGGCTGAAATTGGAATAAGAAGTCACGAGGAGGTCGCCCAAATAGGCTGAATCGTTTGTACAACGGTTTACGGGATGTACGGTATCTAAGAACCGGTTCATTTCCTGTAAGGCATTGGAAACCAGTACGGCCTGGAAGTTGTCTCCATATTTCAGACCACTGCAGATTCCGGCTGCAATGGCATATACATTCTTCAGCACAGAAGCATATTCAATGCCGGCTACGTCCGTATTGACCGAAGTCTTGATGTAATGACCGGCCAGTTGCCGTGCAAACATCTTGGCTTTTTCAATGTCTTTGCATCCCACGGTAAGATAAGAAAGCCGTTCCAATGCCACTTCTTCCGCATGACAGGGACCTGCCAGTACGGCTATGTTGTTTTCAGGAACGTCATAAATCTTATGGAAATAATCGGATACGATAAGGTTTTCGTCGGGTACGATACCCTTGATGGCAGTAACGATGAATTTATCCTTCAGCTTGGTTTTTAGCTTTTTGAGGTGACTTTTCAGATACGGTGAAGGTGTGACAAAGATCAGGGTATCCGACTCTCTCACTACCTTGTTGATGTCTGATGAAAAGTTGATGCATTTCATGTCGAAACGCACACTTGTCAGATAGGCTGGATTGTGACCCAGACGCTTGAATTCTTCAATTCGGTCGTCACGGCGCATATACCAGTTTATGGATTCAGCCTGGGTTAAAATGATTTTAGCTATAGCAGTGGCCCAGCTGCCTCCCCCCATAATCGCTATTTTCCCGGGTAATTTCATACTCTTATATTTAATGAAAAACAGATATGAAGGACAAGACATGTGCTTTGTCCTTCATACACTTTCATTCATTTATTTAATCTTTTCTATCCAGCCAGCTACTTCGTCTACTGTGGGGTTGGCAAGTTCCAGTTTGTATTTCTTGTTGATGCCACAAATGTCCTGATGAAGTTTCTGCGGATTCACGTCCTTCATGTCAGTTACGAGGTTGTATCCGGCTTTCTGAATTACCGGAACCCAGTCTTCTGCGATTCCTAATTCCATGAATTTAGCGGGCGCATCTTTCGGGATTACTTTTTCCGGACGCATCTGCGGGAAGAACAACACTTCCTGAATGGTGCTCTGACCGGTCATCAGCATTACCAGACGGTCCATACCGATACCCATACCTGAAGTAGGAGGCATACCGTATTCCAATGCACGAACGAAGTCCTTGTCGATAATCATTGCTTCGTCGTCTCCCTTTTCACTCAGTCTCATCTGCTCTTCGAAGCGTTCCAGCTGGTCAATCGGGTCGTTCAATTCAGAGTATGCGTTACACAACTCTTTACCGTTCACCATCAGCTCAAAACGTTCTGTCAGATCCGGATTGCTGCGGTGTTTCTTTGTCAGCGGAGACATTTCGATAGGATAGTCAGTGATGAAAGTCGGCTGAATGTAGTTGCCTTCGCAGAATTCGCCGAAGATTTCGTCAATCAGCTTGCCCTTACCCATGGTGTCATCAATTTCCATGTTGAGCTTCTTGCAAACTTCACGAATCTGCTCTTCGTTCATGCCTGTCAGGTCATAGCCAGTGAATTCCTTGATAGAATCCAGCATGGTTACACGTTTGAATGGAGCTTTGAAGTTGATTACGTTGTCGCCTACCTGTACTTCTGTAGTACCGTTTACATCCAGACAGATTTTTTCAATCATGTTTTCTGTAAACTTCATCATCCAGTTGTAATCCTTGTAAGCTACGTAGATTTCCATACAGGTAAATTCCGGATTGTGTGTACGGTCCATACCTTCGTTACGGAAGTTCTTACCGATTTCATACACACCTTCGAAACCACCCACAATCAGTCTTTTCAGGTACAGCTCACTGGCAATACGCATGTACAATGGAATATCCAATGCGTTGTGGTGAGTGATAAACGGACGTGCCGCAGCACCTCCGGCAATAGACTGAAGAATCGGAGTTTCTACTTCGATATATCCTTTCGAGTTGAAATACTCTCTCATAGAGTTGTAGACCTTGTTCCGTTTCAGGAAGATTTCTTTAACTCCGTCGTTTACTACCAAGTCTACATAGCGCTGACGGTAACGGAGTTCAGGGTCTTCAAACTTATCGTAAGCCACCCCATCTTTGTATTTTACAATCGGGAGCGGACGGATTGATTTCGACAATACAGTCAGTTTCTGTGCATGGATAGATATTTCGCCCATCTGGGTACGGAATACAAAACCTTCGATTCCTACGAAATCGCCCAAATCCAGCAAGCGTTTGAAAACTACATTATATAAATCTTTGTTTTCATCCGGACAAATATCATCGCGGGTTATATATACTTGTATACGGCCTTTAGAATCCTGTAATTCAATGAAAGACGCTTTTCCCATTACACGACGAGACATGATACGTCCTGCAACGGATACTTTGCGAGGTTCAGCATCATCTTTGAATTCGGCTTTTATGTCAGTCGAAAAAGCGTTGGTTACATACTCGGCAGCAGGGTATGGTTCAATCCCCATTGCTCTCAACTCATTCAGACTGTTGCGTCTGATTATTTCCTGTTCGCTTAATTCTAATACGTTCATTTGTTCGTATATTAACTCATTTTGGTTACAAAAATAGAAAACATTTTGCAAATAATCCCTATTTATAAGGTTCTTTTAGAATAAAAACCCATGGCTTTTTTTCTTAAAAATGGTCAGGGGCTTTTGCTTGTTGGTCAAATAATTCTTTACATTTTCCTAAAAATAGAGTTAAATTTACCTCGACACGTACGTGACGAGGTCTTGACACGTTCGTGCGGATGTCTCGTCACGTTCGAGTCGAGACCTTGACAGCAACGTGTCGAGGTATTTTTGTATAAGCGTTTGCAGAAATATACAATTACGTGTGTCTTTAAAGTATTTTGATGCTAATTTTTGGTTTCTATGATTAATTTGTTACCTTTGGGCGTTTCTAATGAATGAAAAGCATGAAAGTTATTTTACTACAGACAGATATTTGTTGGGCCGACCCTGCAGCTAATGTGGCTTACATGGATAAACTTATCAGTGCCCACGCACAAGATACAGACTTGTTTGTTCTTCCGGAAATGTTTTCTACCGGATTTTGTACTTCGCCGGAAGGCATTGCCGAATCATCTGATAGTGCTACCCTTCAGTGGATGAAGCAAAAAGCTGCCGAACGCAATTGTGCCATTGCCGGAAGTGTTTCAGTCGAGGAAAATGGAAAATTCTATAACCGCTTCTACTTTGTGCATCCTGACGGAAACGTGCAGTGGTACAATAAAAAGCATCTGTTTACGTATGGAGGGGAAGACAAGCATTATACGGCCGGACAGGAACGGGTGATTGTGGATTTCCGTGGCGTGCGTTTCCTGCTAGAGGTCTGCTATGACCTGCGTTTCCCGGTATGGTCACGTAACCGGGGCGATTATGATGCAGCGATTTATGTAGCCAGCTGGCCTTCGCCCAGAGTAGAAGCCTGGAAAGCTTTGTTGCGTGCCCGTGCCATCGAGAACCAGTGCTATGTACTGGGGGTAAACCGGGTAGGGAAGGACCCCTATTGCGAATATAGCGGCGGAACGGCGGGCATTGACCCGTATGGCAAAACACTTTCTGCCTGTGCGGATGGGGAAGAAGGCTTTTCTGAAGTCATGATTGATATGGAGGAATTGCAGTCGTTCCGGAAAAAATTCCCAGTATTGAACGATGCCGACTCTTTTACACTGAATTAATTTCTATATTATATGAAAAATAAACGCTTATTGTTGGGCGACCAGGCTATTGCGCTGGGAGCCATTCACGCGGGGATTTCGGGAGTGTATGCTTATCCGGGAACTCCCTCTACTGAAATTACGGAATATATTCAAAACTCTCCGATAGCAAAAGAACGTGGTTTGCACAGCAGCTGGTGCACCAATGAAAAGACAGCCATGGAGGCTGCATTGGGTGTTTCTTATGTAGGAAAACGCGCCTTGGTCTGCATGAAACACGTGGGAATGAACGTGTGTGCCGATGCATTTGTCAATTCTGCCATTACAGGCGTGAACGGAGGTGTAGTGGTACTGGCTGCCGATGACCCGTCCATGCACTCTTCTCAGAATGAGCAGGATTCCCGTTTTTACGGCAAGTTTGCCCTGATTCCGATTCTGGAACCGTCTTCCCAGCAGGAAGCTTACGACATGATGTCGTATGCATACGACCTTTCGGAACAAATGCGTACGCCGGTACTGATGCGCATTACTACCCGCATGGCACACTCTCGTGCGGCAGTCGAAGTGCAGGAGTCTGGAAAGGAAGTGACTTGCACGGGGCGTCCGTCGGTTTCTTCTGATTGGGTACTCTTGCCCGGCAATGCCCGGCGTCGTTATGTGGAAGCCATCGCAACTCAGGAAAAGTTGCGTGATGAGGCTGAACAGTCTGCATTTAATCGGTTGGCTGGTCAGGAAGGTGTGGCTGAGAAGGGAATCGTGGCTTGTGGAATTGGCTACAATTACGTGATGGAAACCTATCCGGAGGGATGTCCGTATCCTTTGCTGAAGATTTCACAGTATCCTTTACCGGTGGAAGCCTTGACTCGTCTAGCCGACTCTTGCAAAGAGATTCTGGTAGTGGAAGACGGACAGCCTTTTGTAGAGGAACAGCTGAAAGGCATTCTTCCTTCTAAATATGTGGTAAAAGGCCGTTTAAGTGGTGAGTTGCCCCGTACGGGAGAACTGACACCGGATAATGTGCGTCAGGCTTTGGGACTTTCTTGTGAACCGGTTTATGCTGCCGCTCAGAATGTAGTTCCTCGTCCTCCTGCCTTGTGTAAAGGATGCGGACACCGTGATGTATACGATGCACTGAATAAAGTCGCTGCCGAATATCCGGATGCCAAGATATTCGGAGACATCGGCTGTTATACATTGGGCGCACTCCCTCCGTTCCGTACGTTGAGCAGTTGCGTGGATATGGGAGCTTCCATTACCATGGCGAAAGGGGCGGCAGATGCAGGCTTGTTCCCGTCGATTGCAGTGATTGGCGACTCTACCTTCACTCACTCCGGAATGACCGGTCTGCTGGATGCCGTGAATGACAAGTCCAATATCACGGTCGTTATTTCCGATAACCTGACTACCGCTATGACTGGTGGCCAGGATTCAGCCGGAACCAATAAGTTCGAAGCTATTTGCTTGGGCTTGGGAGTAGAACCGGAGCACGTGCGGGTAGTTGTACCGCTTCCTAAGAACATGGAAGAAATTACCCGTGTTATTCGTGAGGAAATAGAATACAACGGTGTATCTGTCATTATTCCGCGTAGGGAATGTATGCAGACTTTAAACCGGAAACTGAAACAGCAAAAAGCACAGAAACAATGAAAACAGATATTATACTTTCAGGAGTTGGCGGACAGGGAATCTTGTCCATCGCTACGATTATCGGAGAAGCAGCTCTTCATTTAGGGTTGAACTTGAAACAGGCCGAAGTACATGGAATGAGTCAGCGCGGAGGGGATGTACAGTCTAACCTTCGCTTGTCGGATACTCCGATTGCTTCCGACCTGATTGCCTTGGGAACGGCGGATATGATTATCTCACTAGAGCCGATGGAAGCTTTGCGCTACCTGCCGTATCTGTCAAAAGACGGATGGATTATCACTTCGGCTGCTCCTTTCAAAAACATTCCGAACTATCCGGACGAAGAAAAGCTGATGCAGGAATTGAAGTCACAGCCTCATGTGGTGGTGCTGGATGTGGAAAATCTGGCGAAAGAAAACCACATGCCTAAGTCGGCCAATGTCATTCTGTTAGGGGCTGCCGCTCCTTTCCTGAAAATCCTGGATGCGGAAGTCTTGCGCGAAAGTGTAGGCCGTATTTTTGCGTCAAAAGGCGAAGAGGTGGTGCAGATGAACTATCGCGCTTTCGATATAGGTCATGAGTATGTCAAACAGTTGAAATTCTGAGAGCCTATGAGTCGCGTGTTTAGTGAAGAACTGGTAAATTCCGTAGCGAAGGAAATGAAAGTGGCCGATTTGGCCAATGCCACCATAGGGGATGTGTTGCTGGTAGCTTCCCGTCTGGAAGAACTGACCGGTATTCCTTTTATCCGGATGGATCAGGGGTCTCCTGGTCTTCCGGCCAATAAAATAGGTATTGAGGCAGAGAAAAAAGCTCTCGATAGAGGAGTCGGTTCGCAATATCCGGCAGCTGCCGGAGTGGCAGAACTGAAACAAGCTGCTTCACGTTTCGTGAAAGCCTTTATCGATATTAATATTTCTCCACGGGCATGTCTGCCCACTACCGGTTCTGTGGCAGCTTCTTTCGGTGCTTTTATTGCCTGTACCCAGCGAATTCCGGGAAAAAACAAGGTCTTGTTTATCGACCCGGGTTTCCCGATACAAAAATCCCAGTTGCGCATTTTAGGCATTGAGTGGGAGTTGTTTGACATTCATGATTTCCGTGGCGAACCGCTGCGTGCCAAGTTGGAAAGTTTCCTGTCGAAGGGAGATATTGCCGCTGTGGTATATTCTAATCCTAATAATCCGGCATGGATTTGTCTGGAAGAAAGTGAGTTGAAGATTATCGGAGAACTGGCTACGCAGTACGATGTGATTGTGCTGGAAGACCTGGCTTATTTCTGCATGGACTTCCGTCATGCGTTCGGTCGTCCTTACCAGCCGCCTTTTGTACCTACAGTCGCACGTTATACCGATAATTATATTCTGATGTTGTCGGCATCCAAGATTTTCAGCTATGCCGGCCAGCGTATAGCTTTAGCCTGCGTGTCCGATAAATTGTTTGATACGCAGTATCCGGCACTGGCAGCCCGTTATGAAGACTCAGGCGTCTTCGGGCCGACATTCATCGCTTCTATCATGTATATGATTACCTCCGGTTGCACAGCTACTACCCAGTATGCCATGGCCGAAATGTTGGAGAAATCCATTTCAGGAGAAATCAACTTTGTAGAAGATGTGCGCGAGTACGAACGTCGGGCACGCCGGATGAAGCAGATTTTTACTGACCACGGTTTCTCGATTGTGTATGATAAGGATGTCACTCAGCAGGTGGGCGATGGCTTCTTCTTTACCTTGGGATACCCCGGACTGACAGGAGGCGAATTGCTGCGTGAATTGATGATGTATGGCGTGAGCAGTATTTCCTTGTCCACCACAGGAAGTGAACAGCAAGGAGTGAGAGCCTGTACGTCGCGCATGCGTGAAGAACTTTATCCGGTGCTGGAGGAACGTATGAAAGCATTCCAGGCCGACCATCCGCTGAAATAAGAAATCACAAAACTACTACTGAAATAAAGAAAAACACAGCTTATGATTTGGAATCCGAACAAAGAATGTATGCCGCGTGAACAGATGCGCGAGCTGCAAGGAAAACGCTTATGCAAACTGGTGCAGTATGTGTACCATAATGTACCTTTCTATCGTCATAAAATGCAGGAAATGGACCTGACTCCAGATGATATCCGGAGCATAGACGATATTACCAAACTGCCTTTTACTACCAAACAGGATTTACGTGACAATTATCCTTACGGATTGATGGCGGCTCCTCCTTCAGAGGTGGTGCGTGTACATGCTTCTTCCGGTACAACGGGTAATCCGACGATTGTGGGCTATACACGTCGCGACTTGTCCATCTGGTCGGAAGTGATGTCACGCTGTCTGTCGGCATACGGAGTGACCCGTGACGATACTTTCTCCGTAAGCTATGGCTATGGATTGTTTACCGGAGGATTGGGCGCACATTATGGAGTAGAGAACTTAGGAGCTACCGTAATTCCGGCTTCTACAGGAAATACGGAAAAGCATGTACGTTTGATTCGCGATTTGCACATCACGGGTATTGCCTGCACCCCTTCGTATGCCTTGTATCTGGCAGAGGTGGTAGAAAAGATGGGTATTCGTAAAGAGGAATTAGGACTGCGCATTGGTGCGTTTGGAGCAGAACCCTGGACGGAAAACATGCGTCAGGAAATACAGAACCGTTTGGGTTTGAAGGGATACAATATTTATGGGCTAAGTGAGATTATGGGCCCTGGTGTATCTTACGAATGTCAGGAACAGTTTGGTTCTCACATCAACGAAGACCATTTCTATCCGGAAATTATCGATCCGGTTACCCTGGAATCCCTTCCGTACGGCACACAGGGAGAACTGGTATTTACCACATTGACCAAAGAAGGCATGCCGCTGTTGCGTTACCGCACGAAGGACCTGACTTCGCTGATTGCTGACCCGTGTCCGTGTGGCCGTACCAGTGTGCGTATGACGCCGATTATGGGCCGAAGTGATGACATGTTGATTATCCGTGGTATCAATGTCTTCCCGTCGCAGGTAGAAAGTGTTATCTTGGGCATGAAGGAATTCGAGCCGCAATATATGTTGGTGGTAGACCGCAAGAATAACCTGGATACTCTGGAAGTACAGGTAGAAGTGCGTCGTGACTTCTTCAGTGACGATATCGGTTCCATGTTGAAGCTGAAGAAAACACTGTCCGACCGCTTGAAGAGTGTATTGTCCATCAGTGCCGACGTGAAACTGGTAGAACCGAACAGCATTACCCGTAGCGAAGGGAAGTCCAAGCGTGTGATAGATAAACGAGTATTGGTATAACTAAAGCAAAAAACTATGATAATTAAGCAATTGTCTGTTTTCTTGGAAAACAAGACCGGAAGAATCAATGATGTAGTGCATACTTTGGGAGCAAACGGTATTAATATGCATGCTTTCAGTATGGCTGAGACAGCCGATTTCGGTATTTTGCGACTGATTGTGTCTGATGTGGACAAGGCAGTGGAAGTATTGCGTGAAAAGAACTTTGCCGTGATGTCGACCGATGTGGTTTGTCTTTCGTGTGCCAATGTGCCCGGCTCGTTGGCTGTGGTATTGGAGTACCTGGCCGAAGAGCAGATTTTTATTGAGTATATGTATGCCTTTGCACAAGCCGATCAGGCTCATGTGGTTATCAAGCCGAATGACATGTCGCAATGTCTGAAAGTGCTTGAGGCACATCATTGTCATGTATTGGCAAAAGACGAATTGTAGTCCACTTATACATAATAAGAAGGGCCGTTTCATTTGGATGGTGAGACGGCTTTTTTTGTGCCTTTAAAGTAGCTGTGTGAAGAAAGAATCCTTTTGGTTTCATTGGGTATTTTTTGTAATTGTTGTTGATTTTGCCTAAACCTTATTGTGACAAAGGGTGTTTATTTACTTTGCAAACGTTTTTATATAACCAATATAGATTCTCTAATAAAGCGTTATGAGTATTGAAACATTGAATTTACGAAAAAATGTGTGGTGGATGTGTATGATGGTATGGGTTTTCCTGTTTTCATCTTGTACAGTGGAGGATGACCTTACTCCATCGGGTGATGAGTATTTGTCTTTGACTTTTACGCAAACACTTTCTCGTGCTGATTTGTCGCAAGAGGGTGCCGGAAGTTTCAGTGAAGGAGATTGTATTGGCCTTTATGTAGCATGTGAAGGAAACATCTCTTATCGGGAACTAACCTTGACGGGAGGTGAGTGGTATCCTCGTTTGAAGCGTTCTGAATTTGGAAAAGGACGTTTGACTTTATCGGCGCATTATCCCGTTTTACCGGAATCTTCAAGAATATCTCCTGAATCTTCTTCATTCTCGGTAGCTTCCGTACAGTCGGGAACTGGAAAGGATGCTTCCGATTTACTGTTTGCTCAAACCGTATTGGAAGAAGGAAATTATCAATCAACATTGACGTTTAACCATGTTTTACACCGTTTGAAAATACAACTTCAAAATGATGTGGAAGATGTGGAGGTCTTTGTGCGCAGTAAGGTAGATGGAAAGGTGAATCTGCTGACGGGAGAAACTTCCTTATGTACTGATGAATATCAGTGGATTACTCCACAGAAAAATACGGATGGAAGTTTGGAAGCTGTTATATATCCGCAGGAGGCAGCTCCTTATCGGGAAGGAGATGGTTTGTTGAAAATCATTTCCCAAGGTAAGGAATCTTTTTTTAAAGCTCCTGAGATTGTGTCAGGTGGAACCGTGTTGTCTGACTTTGAGGCAGGAAAACAAGTGACCATTCGTTTGTCACTTAAGGAAAGTGATGCTCGGTGGGCGAATAAAAAAGCCTGGGTCTATGGTATTAAATCCCCCGATGAAAAAGATTGGAAGTTACTTTATCCCGGATTGTTTACATCTACAGCTTTGGTTTGGAAGGGAGGGTACGGATGGTATGATTGCAACAAGCTAAATCCCATTGCGGATCCGGATGGGGTGCCTGATGGATATATGTGTTGGGCTGCTACAGCTTCAAATATGTTGCAATGGTGGATTGACCAGAATAAACGTTATATCGATATGTATGGGGATAAATATACAGGACCGGATTATACATACCCATCTGGTAATAAACAGGAAAGTAATATTTTTCAGTGCTTTTTAGATGCTTTTCCCAATAAGGCTGGAAAAGGAGATGAAGGTGCTAATTGGTTCATACATGGAATAGCTCCTTCATCTCCTCATAATAAGCCCTTAAATCCTGCTGGATATTTTAAGGATGTTTTTCCGGAAGGGGTGCGTTTGGGAACCAATGTAGGAGGGCTTGGTAAGGAACGTTTCAATGAAGTGATAAAAGATGCCTTGAGTACCAAGAAAGCCATAGGACTTTCTGTAGGTCTCATAACAGAGGGGCATGTGATAACCATGTGGGGAGCTGAGTTTGATGAAAACGGTGATGTTTCCTATATTTATTATGTAGACAATAATGACCGTGATTACTACGAAGCTTATGGAGGCGTAGGATGTTTTAGAAAGGAAGTCAGTTATGAAAGATATCCTGAAGGTGGCACTTATGCTTGTTACAAGACAGGGTATATTGGAGATGACAGACCTGTCACAATCAATCGTCTTATAATACTTGATTTAGGAGAGAAATACTGGAAGCAATATTTAGGTATTGAATAAATCATGCCTCTTGCTATGACATGAAAATACCTCGAATCTGACAGCTTGATTAGCTTACGGATTCGGGGTATTTTGCTTTTATTCTAGTTTATCAGAATAAGCTCCATGAAACGGTCAGACCTGCCATGACGATGGCTACCATGCTCATCAGTTTAATCAGGATGTTCAGGCTGGGACCGGAGGTATCTTTAAACGGGTCACCTACCGTATCGCCTACGACTGTGGCCCGGTGTACTTCACTGCCTTTCCCGCCAAAGTTTCCTTCTTCCACGTATTTCTTGGCATTGTCCCAGGCACCTCCGGAATTAGCCATGAAAATCGCTAAAATGAAACCTGAGGAAAGTCCTCCTATCAGCAGACCAATGACACCCGGCACACCAAACAGCAGACCTGTCACAATGGGGGCGATGATAGCCAGCAGCGACGGAAATACCATTTCTTTCTGTGCGCCAAGGGTGGAAATCTGTACACAGCGTGCGTAGTCAGGTTCAGTCTTTCCTTCCAGAATACCTTTGATTTCACGGAACTGCCGGCGTACTTCCTCTACCATGTGGGCAGCTGCTCTTCCTACTGCATTCATGGTCAGTCCGCAGAACAGGAAAGCCATCATGCTACCGATAAACATTCCCGAAAGTACCTTGGGATTCATAAGCGTGACATCGTAGAACATCATGAAGTCCGTGAATCCGGCTTCCTGAATCATTACTTCCAGTCCGTTGGGAAGTTCCAGTACGGTGGTACCGATACGTTCCAGTCCGATGCGTATTTCTTCAATGTAAGAAGCTAGTAGTGCCAGCCCGGTCAGGGCGGCAGAGCCGATGGCGAAACCTTTACCCGTAGCGGCTGTAGTGTTACCCAGTGAATCCAGCGCATCCGTGCGTTTGCGGACTTCAGCTCCCAAACCACTCATTTCCGCATTACCGCCGGCATTGTCGGCAATCGGCCCGTAGGCATCCGTGGCTAATGTGATGCCCAAAGTGGACAGCATACCTACGGCAGCGATACCGATGCCATAAAGTCCCATGCTGATGTTGGTGAAATCGAAACCAGAAGCCAGCCAGTAGGACAGGATGATGCCGGCTACAACTGCAATGACCGGAATCGTAGTCGATACCATTCCTAATCCGATGCCCGAAATGATGACGGTAGCCGGACCAGTCTTTCCGCTTTCCGCCAGTTTTTGAGTAGGCTTGTAGGATTGGGAAGTGTAGAATTCAGTAGACTGTCCGATGACGATACCTACAATCAGTCCGATGACTACAGCCAGTGAAATATACAGCCAGTTATCAATTTGCAGTACCCAAAGAATGCTAAAGGTAGCGATGACAATCAATCCCGCACTGAGGTTGGTGCCTGTAGACAAAGCTTTGAGCAATTCCCTCATGCCTGCATTTTCTTTGGTGCGAACAGCAAAAATACCGATGATGGACAAGATGATACCTACGGCTGCAATCAGCATCGGGGCGATGACGGCTTTAAACTGCATGGCGGTATCTCCCGTGCCGATATAGGCGGCAGCTCCCAGGGCAGCGGTAGCCAGAATCGAACCGCAATAGGATTCGTAGAGGTCGGCTCCCATTCCGGCCACATCACCTACGTTATCGCCTACATTGTCGGCAATCGTAGCCGGGTTACGTGGGTCGTCTTCCGGAATGCCCGCTTCTACTTTTCCCACCAGGTCAGCTCCCACATCGGCCGCCTTGGTATAAATACCTCCTCCTACACGGGCAAACAAAGCCTGGGTGGAGGCGCCCATTCCAAAAGTCAGCATGGTGGCGGTGATGACACATAACTTGGCAGTGGGATTCAATGCATCTTCCGGAATGCAGAAATCCAACAGCAGGTACCAGAAAGAAATGTCAAACAATCCCAGTCCTACGACCACAAGTCCCATAACCGCTCCACTGCGAAATGCCACTTTCAATCCTTTGTTCAGTGAGTTGCGTGCGGCATTTGCCGTACGTGCGGAGGCATACGTAGCAGTTTTCATACCTAAATAACCCGACAGACCGGAGAAGAAACCTCCTGTGAGGAATGCCACGGGTACCCAATGGTTTTGCAAGTTGAACCCGTATGCCATGATGGCAAACAAGGCAGCCAGTCCGATAAATATAAGGGTAACTATTTTATATTGCTGTTTCAGGTAAGACATGGCTCCTTTCCGGACATACGATGCTATGCGTGCCATGGTAGGTGTACCTTCACTTTCCTGCTTCATTTGCCGGTAGAAGTATCCGGCAAGTGCCAATGCCAGCAGCGATGCCGCCGGGACCAGCCAGAATAGATATGTTTCCATAATACAGTTGAATAAGAGTTTCTCCAAACTTACAAAAAATCCCGAAGAAAACGAATAAAATGCCTGAGATTCTACTGGCAGAAAAGGCAGATAATTTGGCTTTTATGTGAAGGCTCTGCTTTTTTCTAAATTCGGTGAGTTTATTCGGAAACTTATCAGGTTTTTTTATGTTTCCCGTCGCGGAACCGTATGTTTTCCGTTCGGGAACCCTACGTTTCTGCGACGGGAAACATAGGGTTTGCGGTAGGAAAACGTAGAAAACGAACAAGGGAAATAGCAAGAATATGCAGGGAATTTTCAATTTAAGGATAATGACGTGTCAAAAAGCTTTCCGGAATGCGGTAAAAACCAGCCCTGTTATAAAGAAATGAGGTTTTGTGGCAGATTGTTGTTTTTTATTTGATATAAGTGTGATATTGTGAGATATTTTCAATATATTTGCGCACGAAGTTATAAAAGATTGTTCAGATGATTTACGACATGGAAATGCAGAAGACGTTCTATGCGTCGTATGCAGAAAAAGTAGAAAAGGCCCGTAAGAAACTGGGGCGTGCCATGACTTTGGCTGAAAAAATATTGTATGCACATTTATACGACGAAAACACGGTAGCTGCTTTCCGTCGGGGGGAAGAGTATGTTAACTTCCGTCCGGACCGCGTAGCCATGCAGGATGCGACGGCCCAGATGGCGCTGTTGCAGTTTATGAATGCGGGAAAATCCGTTTCAGCTGTTCCTGCTACCGTACATTGTGACCATTTGATTCAAGCATATAAAGGAGTGGAAGAGGATTTGCCTTCTGCTTGCACTACTAATAAAGAGGTATACGATTTCCTGAAAAGTGTGGCTTCGAAGTACGGCATCGGCTTCTGGAAACCGGGAGCAGGTATCATTCATCAGGTTGTACTCGAGAACTATGCGTTTCCGGGTGGCATGATGGTGGGAACCGACTCACACACACCGAATGCCGGTGGATTGGGCATGATTGCCATTGGTGTGGGCGGTGCCGACGCAGTGGACGTGATGACCGGCATGGAATGGGAACTGAAGATGCCGAAACTGATTGGGGTGAAGCTGACCGGTGCGTTGAACGGATGGGCTTCGCCAAAAGATGTGATTTTGAAACTGGCAGGTATTCTTACCGTGAAGGGAGGAACGAATGCCATTATTGAATATTTCGGAGAGGGAACCCGCTCATTGTCTGCTACCGGCAAGGCTACTATCTGTAACATGGGAGCTGAGGTGGGAGCTACGACTTCTGTTTTCCCTTACGATGAGGAGATGAAGCGCTACCTCTGTGCTACCGGACGTGAGGATATTGCCGAACTGGCTGAGGCAAATGCGGCCGACCTGAGGGCAGATGCGGAAGTGGCACAGCAGCCGGAAAAGTATTACGACCGTTTGATTGAAATCGATCTTTCTGCACTGGAACCGTATGTGAACGGACCGTTTACGCCCGATGCAGCTTGTCCGGTATCGGAATTTGCTGCCCGTGTGAAGAAGGAAGGGTTCCCGCAGAAGATGGAAGTGGGATTGATTGGTTCTTGTACCAACTCTTCTTATCAGGATTTGAGTCGTGCAGCTTCGGTAGCCCGTCAGGTAAAGGCAAAAGGTTTGAAGATGCAGGCTTCGTTGATTATCAATCCGGGTTCGGAACAGGTATATTGCACGGCTCAGCGCGACGGCATGATTGAGGACTTGAAGAGTATCGGCGGTGTGGTGATGACCAATGCCTGCGGTCCTTGTATCGGACAGTGGAAGCGTGTGACCGATGATCCGCTTCGGGCCAATTCTATCGTGACTTCGTTCAACCGTAACTTTGCCAAGCGTGCCGATGGCAATCCGAACACACATGCGTTCATTGCTTCACCGGAAATGGCTGTGGCGTTTGCCATTGCAGGCGACCTGTGCTTTAATCCGCTGACGGATACCCTGAAGAATGAGAAGGGAGAAGAGGTCAGACTTGATCCGCCGACAGGGGAAACACTGCCGTTGAAAGGATTTACAGTAGATGACAATGGCTATGTGGCTCCTTCGGCCGACGGAGGAAAGGTGGAAGTGACCATTCAGCCAGATTCACAGCGCTTGCAGAAACTGGAACCGTTTGCTGCATGGAATGGAGAAGACTTCATGGAACTTCCGCTGTTGATTAAGACGCAGGGAAAATGTACTACCGACCACATCTCTATGGCCGGACCTTGGTTGCGTTTCCGCGGACACCTGGAGAATATTTCTGATAATATGCTGATGGGAGCTGTCAATGCATTTAACGGTAAGACGAACAGTGTATGGAATCAGCTCACAGGCGAGTATGAAGCCGTTTCAGCAGTAGCCAAGCAGTACAAGGCAAAAGGCATGGGCTCTATCGTTGTGGCTGAAGAAAACTATGGGGAAGGTTCCAGCCGCGAACATGCTGCCATGGAACCTCGCTTCCTGAACGTGCGGGTAATCCTGGCCAAGAGCTTTGCCCGTATTCATGAAACAAACTTGAAGAAACAGGGTATGTTGGCATTGACCTTTGCCGATAAGAACGACTACGACAAGGTGCGTGAGCACGACCGGATTTCAGTGTTAGGATTGCAACGTTTCGCTCCGGGGCAGCCCTTGCACGTGGTATTGACTCACGAAGACGGCACGACAGAAACTTTCGAAGTGCTTCATACCTATAATGAAATGCAAATTAACTGGTTTAAGGCCGGTTCAGCCTTGAACACCTTTAAAAAATGAGAGAAATGAGCAATAAGATGTATATGCAGGACGGGAAACTGGTGGTTCCCGATCACGTAGTGATTCCTTTTATCGAAGGGGATGGAGTAGGAGCAGAAATCACTCCGGTTTGTCAGAAAATTGTTAATACCGCAGTAGAGTTAGCTTACGTAGGCAAGCGCCGCATTGAATGGAAAGAGGTACTGGCCGGTGGAAAGGCTTTCGAGCAAACCGGTGAGTGGTTGCCGGAAGCTACGTTGGAAGCATTTAAGGAGTATCTGGTAGGTATCAAAGGTCCGTTGACCACTCCGGTGGGCGGTGGTATCCGTTCGCTGAACGTAGCATTGCGTCAGACACTCGATTTGTATGTCTGCCTGCGTCCGGTGCGCTGGTTCAAAGGAGTCGTTTCTCCGGTGAAAGAGCCGCACAAGGTGAACATGCACATTTTCCGCGAAAATACGGAAGACATTTATGCGGGTATCGAATGGGAACAAGGTACACCGGAAGCACAGAAATTCTATGCTTTCCTCCGTGATGAGATGGGTGTGACCAAGGTACGTTTCCCGGAAACCTCTTCATTTGGTGTGAAACCCGTGTCAAAGGAAGGTACCCAGCGACTGGTACGTGCAGCCATTGAATACGCATTGCAACACGGCTTGCCGTCAGTAACACTGGTGCACAAGGGAAATATCATGAAGTTTACGGAAGGAGGTTTCAAGCGCTGGGGATACGAAGTGGCTGAAACCGAGTTCAAGGACCAGACTTTCACCATGAACGAATATGACCGCTTGAAGAAAGAGTTGGGTGAAGAGTCGGCCAAGGCTGCCGTAGCCAAAGCCATCAACGATGGAAAAGTGGTGGTGAAGGATTGCATTGCAGATGCTTTCCTGCAAAATACCCTGCTCATTCCGGAAGAATATTCGGTCATTGCTACGCTGAACCTGAACGGCGATTATGTGTCCGACCAGCTGGCTGCCATGGTGGGCGGTATCGGTATCGCACCGGGAGCCAACATCAATTACAAGAGCGGACATGCCATCTTTGAAGCGACTCACGGCACGGCACCGAACATTGCCGGAAAGAATGTGGTGAATCCGTGTTCCTTGCTGCTCTCTTCTGTCATGATGCTGGAGTACATGGGCTGGAAAGAAGCTGCCGAACTGATTGTGAATGCCTTGGAGAAAGCTTTCTCGAAAGGGGAGGCTACTCATGATTTGGCGCGTTTCATGCCGAATGGCCACGCGTTGGGCACGAATGAATTTGGACAGGAAATCATTTCTTTGCTGTAATAGTCGGAGGATTTTCTTGTCGGAGTGTTTTTAATGGATAAAAAGAGAAGTTTATGAAGAAAGAATATATAGTTTACAAACTTTCCGAGTGTGCCAAGCAGGCATGCCGCATCGACAACGAACTGTTCACGAAATACAATGTAAAGCGAGGTCTGCGTAACGAAGACGGGACGGGTGTGCTCGTGGGACTGACAAAGATTGGTAATGTGGTGGGCTATGAACGTACCGATCAGGGATTGAAGGCTATTCCGGGCAAACTGTTCTATCGCGGATACGATTTGGATGACATAGCTCATGCCTTGCTGCGCGAGAAACGTTTCGGCTTTGAGGAAGTGGCTTATCTGCTGTTGTCGGGTGAACTTCCTGACAGCGAACAACTGGCTTCGTTCAAGGAGCTCATCAATGACAACATGCCGCTGGACAAGAAGACGACCATGAACATTATCGACTTGGAAGGACAGAACATCATGAACATCCTGGCACGTAGTGTGCTCGAAATGTATACGTTCGACCCGAATCCGGATGATATTTCACGCGACAACCTGATGCGTCAGTCCATCGAACTGATTTCAAAGTTCCCGACCATCATTGCGTATGCGTACAGCATCTACCGTCACAGCATACACGGACGTTCGCTGCACATTCGTCATCCGCACGAGAATCTGTCGCTGGCCGAAAACTTCCTTTACATGATTAAGAAAGAGTACACTCCGCTGGAAGCGCGTATGCTCGACTTGCTGCTGGTGCTTCAGGCAGAGCATGGAGGTGGTAACAACTCTACATTTACCGTACGTGTCACCAGTTCTACTCGCACGGATACGTATTCCAGCATTGCAGCCGGAATCGGTTCGTTGAAAGGTCCTCTGCATGGAGGTGCCAATATTCAGGTGGTCAAGATGTTCCATCACTTGAAAGAGGTGATTTCTGACTGGACGAATGTAGACGAAATCGATACTTATCTGACCCGCATGCTGAACAAGGAAGCGTATGACGGTACGGGCTTGATTTATGGTATCGGTCATGCGGTGTATACTATTTCCGACCCGCGTGCCGTATTGCTGAAAGAACTGGCTGGTGAACTGGTGGCAGAAAAGGGGTGTGAGAAAGAATTTGCTTTCCTTGAACTGCTGGAACAGCGTGCCATCGAATGCTTCAAGAAAGTGAAAGGAACCAAGAAGCAGGTTTGTTCGAATGTGGATTTTTATTCAGGCTTTATCTACGAGCTGATGGGCTTGCCGCATGAGATCTATACGCCGCTGTTTGCCATGGCCCGTATTGTGGGATGGACGGCACACCGTATTGAGGAACTGAACTTCGAAGGTCGTCGCATTATCCGTCCGGCATATAAGAATGTGCTGGAGGAAGTGGACTACAAGCCGATAGGAGAAAGATAAAAGTTCAAGTGATTTTATATGGAGGAAGCGACAGAAACCCGATAATGAGGTATCTGCCGCTTCTTTTCTTTTTAGGAATGTCGGCCAAATTGTGTACCTTTGCGGCGTTTTTATCGTAAAATCAGAAAATATGAATAGCTTGAAAGGTTTTTTCTATGGGATTGCCACTTCGGTAACGTTTGGTTTGATACCCTTGTTTACGCTGCCTTTGATGCAGAAAGGGATGATGTTTGATTCGATTCTTTTTTATCGTTTTCTCTTTGCCACCTTTGCATTGGGTGCCATGATGAAAATAAAGAAGGAGTCATTTCGTATAGAGAGCCGTGATATTCCGATGTTTCTTTTGTTGGGACTGCTGTATACTGGTTCAGCCATGTTTCTGTTCTGGGGATATGGGTTTATGGGAGCCGGGGTAGCCACGACGCTTCATTTTACCTATCCCGTATTTGTGACCTTGCTGATGTTGGTTTTGTTCCGTGAGAAAGCTTCCTGGGTAACGTGGGTAGCTATTCTGCTGGCAATATATGGCGTATCTGAACTTTCGTTGAAGGGAGATGAGTTGTCGGCCGATGCGACGGGAGTGATTATTGTTTTGCTTTCGGCCGTATGTTATGCGGGCTACATTGTAGCAGTCAATAAATCAAGATTGCGTGATATGAGCGGACGGAAATTGGCTTTTTACGTATTTATCGTAAGTACGGTGCTGTTTGCCATAAAGGCGTTGACCAATCAGGGAATACAGCCGGTACCGGATGCAGTTTCAATCGGTAATCTGTTCTTGCTGGCAGTGGTGCCTACTGTCATTTCCAATATTACTTTGGTCTTGGCCGTACAGAATATTGGCGGAACAATGACTTCGGTATTGGGAGCTATGGAACCAGTGACGGCCGTATGTATCGGTGCCTTGATTTTTGGGGAAGAGTTTACCATGCAGGAAGGCTGGGGAATATTCCTTATCTTGGTGGCCGTTACCTTAATTGTGCTGACCCGGACCATCCAGAAAAGTTTGTCGACGGTAGTACGCAAAATTCGTCCGCGTCATGCTTGACACGGACGAACCTTGCGGTGGGAAAATCACGATTTCCCGTATAGTTTGTTGATAAGGTCGTTTCGATCGATTTTTCGTAATTCGTTGATAATGGCCTTCCGTTCCTCTGGTTTATACCAGAAGAAGAACATGCGTTGAGCCAGTTTTTCACGAGGGGTCTTGGCCGAGAATACCGGTTCCAATGTATAGGGATGTACGCCTGTGTACCATGCTTCCGTAGAGACGGTCATGGGGGTAGGCGTAAAATCCTGTACCTGCTCCAGGTGGAAATCCAGTTTCTTGGTGATGACTGCCAGTTCGGCCATGTCCTCTTCCGTACAGCCAGGGTGACTGCTGATGAAGTAGGGGATAATCTGTTGTCTCAGTCCTGCTTCCTTATTGATTTTGTCAAAGATACGCTTGAACTCATAGAACTGCTCGAACGGTGGCTTGCGCATCAGGTACAGTACCTTGTCGCTGGTATGCTCCGGAGCCACTTTCAGTCGTCCGCTTACGTGGCGTGTAATCAGTTCGCGAGTATATTCCTTGGTACTTTGATTAGTCTTTGCGTCTTTACTCTGGTGTAGAAGCAGGTCGTAGCGCACTCCGCTACCGATAAAGCTTTTTTTGATGCCCGGCAAACTGTCTACTGCATGGTATATCTCTAATAATGGCTGGTGGTCAGTGTTCAGGTTCGGGCAGACTTTAGGATGGATGCACGACGGACGTTTGCAGCGACGGCAAAGAGCCGTATCTTTTCCACCCATTTGGTACATGTTGGCCGAGGGACCTCCCAAATCACTCAGATACCCTTTGAAGTCGGGCATTTCAGCGATGGCTTTCACTTCCTTGAGAATACTTTCCTTGCTTCGGCTGACAATGAACTTTCCCTGATGAGCCGAAATGGTACAGAAAGCACATCCACCAAAGCATCCCCGGTGGATGTTGACAGAGAACTTGATCATTTCATAAGCCGGAATCCGCTTATTTTTGTATTTAGGATGCGGAAGACGGGTGTAAGGCAGGTCGAACGACATATCCAGCTCTCCTTGCGTCATGGGAGGATAAGGCGGATTGGTAACCACTGTCTGCTTTCCTACCTGCTGAAGGATGCGGGCAGCCGCATAGCGGTTGGATTCTTCCTCAATATGTCGGAAGTTCTGTGCCTGTTTTTTCTTGTCCTTCAGGCATTCTTCATGCGAATAGAGTGTCAGGTCGCCTTGCCCGTTCGGGTTTTCCGGCAGAGCGGCTACCTCTTTCTGTGAAATCAGGTAAGCTGTTTGTGGAATGTCGTGCGGCAAGTCTCCAGCATGAACTTCTCCTTCTACTTTAAGCAAGCGCTCGCTCAGTTCCGTAATGGGTTTTTCTCCCATTCCGTAAATAAGCAGGTCGGCTCCTGATTCCACCAAGATGGAAGGACGTAATTTCTCTTCCCAATAGTCATAGTGCGTCAGGCGTCGAAGAGAGGCTTCGATACCGCCTAAAACCACCGGTACGTCAGGGTACAGTTTTTTCAGAATCTGCGTATAGACAATGCTGGGATATTCCGGGCGCATGTCATGGCGTCCGTCGGGCGTATAGGCATCTTCGCTTCTCAGCCGTCGGTTGGCCGTGTATTTGTTGACCATACTGTCCATACATCCGGCAGATATTCCGAAGAACAGTCTTGGTCTTCCCAGTTTCTTGAAGTCACGCAGGTCATCGCGCCAGTTGGGCTGGGGGATGATGGCCACTTTCAGTCCTTTGGCTTCGAGCATTCGTCCGATGACGGCAGCACCGAAAGAAGGATGGTCCACATACGCATCTCCACTGAAGATGATGACGTCAAGTTCGTTCCATCCCCTCAGTTCGGCCTCTTTCTTGGTAGTAGGCAACCAGTCGGTCAGCTTGTATTCTTTCAAGGCGTTTCTTTAATTGTGGTTTTCTTCAGTTTCTTCTTGTTCCTCTTTCTCTTCTTTTTCTCTTTCCCATTTGATATAAAGAAGGATGAGCTGGTGTAAGCCGAACGCTTTCATGTTGTTGTGATAAATCACGTCAATGCACAAATCGAGCAAGTCCTTGCTGTTTTCTTCCATGGATGCGATGAGCGAACGGATGTTCAGTTTCAGTTTGTCGAGCACGGTTTCGTCCACAATTCCGCTGCTGTCAATAAGCTGTTGGAAGAGCGAATATTTTTCAATGGTTTCCAGATGCTTTTCAGAAATTTCCATGCTGCGTGTGCCGGAAGCGTTGGTCTGTATGGTATACATAATATGATAATTTTAAAGTTTATGTAACAAAGGTATTTTTTTTCTAGATACGATGGCTCGTTTTCTCTCTTTTCTTTAGGGATTTTTGTGTATTTTCGGCTGGTAAATACGCGGTGCCTGTCTTATCTTTGCCTGACAGATATGTTTCAGACAATATACCTATAAATGGTGATTGCGGGTCTTGAAAGGATTCTCTTATTTTGCAATGTGAATTTATGAATACGATATTTATGTGTAACAATACTGCGCGAATGTATAAGCCTACTGACAAGATGGGCGATTTGATTTGTGAGAATTATGCTCTTCTGCAGGTGATGAGCCGTTTTGGCATTTCATTAGGGTTTGGTGACAAGTCCGTGCAGGAAGTGTGCGACATGAATCAGGTGGATTGCAATACATTCCTGATAGTGGTCAATTTCCTGGGCGAGGAGAGCAATCATATTCACGACCATTTGCAGGGACTTTCCATTCCTGCACTGGTAGAATACCTTAAAAAGGCTCATTCCTATTTTCTGGATTTCCAGTTGCCTACCATCCGGCGGAAGCTGATAGAGGCAATCGATTGTTCATCGGAGAATGAAGTCGCTTTTTTGATTGTGAAGTTTTTCGATGCGTACGTGCACGAGGTACGCAAGCACATGGAATATGAGAATGAAAAGGTATTTACTTATGTGGAACATTTGCTGAAGGGAGAACGGCTGAAAGATTATAGCATCGGAGTTTTCGCCCGTCACCATGACCAGATTAATGCCAAGCTGACCGAGCTGAAAAATATCATTATCAAATATTATCCGTCGGGCGGGGACAACCAGCTGCTGAATGCTACCTTGTTCGACATATTTAGTTGTGAGGAGGATTTGGCTTCGCACAACCGGGTGGAAGATTTTATCTTCGTGCCCGCAATCATGGAGTTGGAAAAGGAGATAAAATGAAACCGCAGGAAACAATATACATTGCTGTGGCAGATACGTCGATGATTATTCGCAGCGGACTCGTGTCTGTGTTGAGGCGTCTGCCTGATTTGCCGGTACAGGTAATCGAGGTCTCTTCAGAAGAGGGCCTGAAGCATTGTATGGAGGCACATACTCCACAAATTCTGATTATAAACCCTCAATTTGGAGGATGGTTTGATGTGGCCGCTTTCAAGCAGGAATATCCGGAAGCTGCCATGAAATTCGTATCGCTGATTTACACGATGGTGGACGCCAACCAGTTGAAAGGCTACGATGATTCGGTCAATTTATTTGACGACGTGGATTCTTTGTCGCATAAGGTGTCGATGCTGATGAACGTGCCGGATGAGGAAGAAAGCGACCAGGACTCATTGAGCCAGCGGGAAAAAGAAATCGTAGGTTGTGTGGTGAGAGGAATGACCAATAAGGAAATTGCCGAAAAACTCTATATCTCCGTGCATACGGTCATTACGCACCGCCGGAACATTACGCGAAAATTGCAGATTCACTCGGCCGCCGGACTGACTATTTATGCCATCGTAAATAAGTTGGTAGAGTTGAGTGAAGTGAAAATGAATCTTTAGAAAGGTTGTTATTTGGATTAATTCTAAAATACCTACATTTAGGTATTGCGGGTACAGCCTTTAACACCTATCTTTGCAGTGTTAGTCATATAGAAATTACGTAAACCACAAAAGTAAAAGAAGTTAGTTATTAGTTGGGTGCGCCCTGCGAAGTGATTCGCGGGGCGCACGCATTTTTTACATTTTGTTATGGTGGCTTAAATCGTTTTCAAAATCTGAAATAAAGTTTTCATTTCCCGAGAAAACCTTTTACTTTTGCTCGAAAGAAGACGAATAACAGATTTTAAGTATATGAAAGTAGGATTATTTATTCCCTGTTATATCAATGCCGTTTATCCGCAGGTGGGAGTGGCTTCTTTTAAGTTGCTGAAAAGCCTGGGGGTGGATGTAGATTATCCGCTGGACCAGACTTGCTGCGGACAACCGATGGCGAATGCAGGATTTGAAGAAGAGTCAGTAGAATTGGCCAAACGTTTTGACCGTCTTTTTGAACAGTATGATTACATTGTAGGCCCGTCGGCCAGCTGTGTGGTATTTGTGCGTGATCATTATGGACAGTTATTAGCCAAGGAACCTCATCGTTGTGCCAGCGAGGGCAAAATTTATGATATCTGCGAATTTATTCATGACGTGGTGAAACCCACTTCCTTGCAGGCTTCTTTCCCTCACAAGGTCAGTATTCAGAACAGTTGTCATGGAGTGCGCCTGATGCACCTTTCTTCACCGAGCGAACTGAATATCCCGTATTATAATAAGCTTCGTGATTTGCTTTCCTTGGTGAAAGACATTGAAGTGGTAGAACCGGAAAGACCGGATGAGTGTTGTGGATTTGGAGGTATGTTTGCGGTAGAAGAACATGCCGTATCCGGACAGATGGGACGTGACAAGGTGAAACGTCACATGGATACGGGTGCAGAATATATCGTCGGTGCCGATGGCTCCTGTCTGATGCATCAGAACGGGATAATTGCCAGAGAGAAGTTGCCTATCAAAACCATTCATATTGTAGAAGTTTTAGCTGCAGGACTATGAGTACGAAACATTCAAAAGCCGCCGAGAAGTTTCAGGAAAATAAGGAACTGGCGGGATGGCATGACCAGACCTTGTGGATGATGCGTGCCAAACGAGATAAAATTAGCCGGGAGGTACCGGAATGGGAACAGTTGCGCGACATGGCTTCTGCCATCAAGATGTACAGCAACAGTCACCTGGATTTGCTTTTGCAGGAGTTCGAAAAGAACGCACAGGCAAACGGAGCCCATGTGTATTGGGCAAAAGATGCCGATGAGTATTGTTCTATAATCTATAATATTCTGCACGGTCACGATGTGCATCGCTTTATCAAGAGTAAATCGATGCTGGCCGAAGAATGCGGACTGAATGAATATCTGATTCAGAAAGGAATTGATGTGGTGGAAAGTGATTTGGGAGAAAGAATTCTTCAGCTGATGCATAAGAAACCCAGTCACATCGTGGTGCCAGCCATCCATATCAAGAAGGAGGAAATCGGTGAACTGTTTGTAAAAGAGATGGGTACGGAGCCGGGCAACAATGACCAGACTTATTTGACGCATGCGGCACGTAAGAATCTGCGTCATAAGTTTATTGAAGCAGAAGCAGCCATGACTGGTGCTAATTTTGCCGTGGCTTCTACGGGTGAGTTTGTGGTGTGTACCAATGAAGGTAATGCGGATATGGGTACTTCGCAACCTAAATTGCAGATTGCAGCTTTCGGGCTGGAAAAAATTGTGCCCGACCGTGAGGCTCTGGGCGTATTTACCCGCTTGCTGGCACGTTCTGGTACTGGACAACCCATCACGACCTATACTTCGCATTATCGCAAACCCCGCAAAGGAGGTGAACTGCATATCATTATCGTAGATAACGGGCGTAGTAATATTCTGGCCGATCAGGAGCATGTAAAGACATTGAACTGTCTGCGTTGCGGAGCTTGCATGAATACGTGTCCGGTATACCGTCGTTCCGGCGGATATTCTTATACCTATTTTATTCCGGGCCCGATTGGTATCAACCTGGGAATGCTGAAAGCACCTTTACACTATTATGATAATGTGTCGGCCTGCTCTTTGTGTTATTCTTGCCAGAATGTGTGTCCGGCGAAAGTAGATTTGGCAGATCAGATTTATCGTTGGAGACAAAAACTGGATGGCTTGGGAGTAGCCAGCTCGTCCAAGCGTCTCATGTCGGGCGGTATGAAGGTGCTGATGGAACATCCGTCTTTATTTAATTTGGCTTTGGCACGGGCATCGTGGGTGAATTCTTTCCCTCGTTCACTGGTGTACAATGGATTGAATGACTGGGGAAAAGAACACGAAATGCCACAGTTTGCCAAGGAAAGTTTTAATGAAATGTGGAAAAAGGGTAAAGTAAAATAGGGAAGCTATGAGTAGTAGAGAAGATATATTGCAGAACATACGTCGTAATACGCGAGTACGTTATGAAAAGCCGGACTTGTCTGTATTGGAACAAGGAGCAATTACGTACGCTGATCAGGTAGCACAATTCTGTAAGGTTGTGGCAGAAGTCGGCGGACGTGTGGTAACGGTCAATGAGGGAGAAGATGTCAATGCATTGGTCCGTAAATTGTATCCGGATGCCAAACGCATTGCTTCCAATCTGAAGAATATTACCTGTGCCACTTTTCATCCTGACGATGTGGAGGCTTCTGCTGAGTTGGATGGCACAGACCTGGCTGTAGTAGACGGGCGCATCGGTGTGTGTGAGAATGGGGCTGTCTGGGTGCAACAGGATGTGGAACAGCGTGCGGTGTACTTTATTTCTGAGGCCTTGATACTTCTGCTCGACCGGAAAAATCTGGTAAACAACATGCACGAGGCGTATCAGAAAATAGATACAGGAGAGTATGGTTACGGTGTATTCATCTCTGGTCCATCAAAAACGGCGGATATTGAGCAGGCGCTGGTGATGGGAGCACACGGAGCGCGTGAACTGACCGTTTTATTACTATGATAAGGTAACAGATAGAAAAAAGGAGTCCCGGTATCTTTGAACTTGGATACCGGGACTCCTTTTTTGTGTTGATTCCCCAATGACAGGGTTTATCGGTGCTGCATGGCCTGTTGATTGAAAGGTTTTGCAGTTTCCGTAATATTGTGGTTGTTGTTCAACTCTAAGAACTGTGTACCTGTCCACCACAATATGTTCATGACAATTACTGCCAGTATGACAGTGAAGGCCGTAATCCTGGCTTCCAGTTGTTTGCTGGAAATTCTTTTAAAATTTTCTTTTCCCATCTCGGTTTTATTCACTAACCTTCTTTTCTCCATATAGTAATTATAGTCTTATTATTTCCTGTTGTCTGACTAATAAATGACACATATATGTAAATACTGCATGAGGGTGATAAATTTTTTCAGAAAAAGTTGCAGTTTTTTATTTTAAGTTGGAGTCGGTCAGTACTTCCTAAAAAGTATCGTAGTACTGCCGCGGAAGTACTCCAGTACTTGCTTGGAAGTACTACAGTACTTCTTAAGGAGTACTGAGGTTGAGTAATTTGTTGTAAACTAATTGATTAGTTTACGTAAACCGTCTTGAAGTACTTTTCAAACAACTCTTTCGCTTCATCTAATTGCGCTTGTGTGTTGAGTTGTACATCTTTCAGCTGGTAGTCCATTTTCATGGCTTCATATTTATGTACACCCAGGGTGTGATAGGGGAGTATCTCAACCCGTTCAATCATGCGATAGTCTTTGAAATGCTCGCCGAGTGCTTCTATGTCTTCTTTAAAGTAGCTGTACTTCTGTACCAGTACATAACGCAGCCAGAACGGTTTCTGGTTTTCTTCAAGCCAGGCTGCAGTTTTCAGGGTTTGTGCATTACTTCTGGAGGTGAGCGCTTTATGACGTTCATCATTGAACTCTTTTACGTCAAGCAGAACGAGGTCTGCCAGCGAAAGCAGTTCCTTTACATCTTCGTTCCAGATTCCTCCATTTGTGTCCACGCAGATATGAATGCCCGCTTCTTTCAGCATGCGGAATAAGGGAACCAAGGCTTTGGCCTGAAAAGTCGGTTCTCCTCCACTGAAAGTAATACCTCCTTTCTTCCCGAAAAAAGGTTTCTGGCTCACAGCCATCTTGAGAATCTCTTCAGGAGCAGTTTCTTTACTTTCACCTTTGGCATCAATAGTATCGGGATTAGCACAATAAAGGCATCGGAAATTACAGCCTTGCAGGAAAACAACGAGACGTATTCCCGGACCGTCGTATGTGCCTAATGATTCGTATGAATGTACTCTAATCATGATAGGATAAAAAATAATAGACACAAACTACCGGACTGAAAATCCGGGTAGCTTGTGTCCAGTTAAAATTATATACTCTTTATGCAAGAATTACATGCGTTCGTGGAAGCTGCGTGAAATTACTTCCAGCTGATGCTCACGGCTCAGTTTGATGAAGTTTACTGCATAACCAGATACACGAATTGTCAGCTGAGGATATTTTTCCGGATGCTCCATGGCATCTTCCAGCATTTCCCGGTTCAATACGTTTACGTTCAGGTGATGCGCACCTTTCACGAAGTAACCGTCCATCATCGTTACCAGGTTCTCGATACGGTTTTCCATATCTACTCCCAAAGATTTCGGTACGATAGAGAAGGTGTTGCTGATACCGTCCTGTGAGTCACGGTAGCGCAATTTAGCTACAGAACTCAGAGAAGCAATGGCACCGTTCTTGTCGCGCCCGTGCATCGGGTTAGCTCCAGGAGCAAATGCTACACCTTTGGCACGGCCGTCTGGAGTGGCACCTGTTTTCTTACCATACATCACATTTGAAGTAATGGTCAGGATAGACAAGGTCGGTTTGGCATTCTTGTAAACCGGCAATTTCTTCAATTCTTCGTCGAAGTAGTAAATCAAGTCTACAGCCAGGTGGTCTACACGGTCATCGTCATTTCCGAAGCAAGGGAATTCACCTTCGATGTCGAATCCTTCTGTCAGTCCGATGTCGTTACGACGAGCTGTTACCTTCGCATACTTGATGGCAGAAAGTGAATCCACAGCGATAGACATACCTGCCACACCGTAAGCCAGGTTGATAACCGGATCAGTATCTACGAAAGCCATCTGAGCTTTTTCGTAATAATACTTGTCGTGCATGTAGTGGATGATGTTCATAGCTTCGTTGTACACGCGTGCCATTTCTTTCAGTACTTTCTTATAGTTGGCAAGTACTTCTTCAAAGTTCAATACATCACCGCTCAATGCCGGAATATCCTTCACCATCAGTGTACCGGTGTTTTCACAGCGTCCGCCGTTGATAGCCAGCAGCAATGCCTTAGCCAGGTTACAGCGTGCACCGAAGAACTGGATGTGACGGCCGATGTCCTGATAAGATACACAGCAAGCGATACCGTAGTCGTCAGAGTTACGTACTTCACGCATCAGGTCGTCGTTCTCGTACTGGATAGAAGATGTATCGATAGAAACCTGTGCACAGAAGTTCTTGAAACCTTCCGGCAGTTCCGGGCTCCACAGCACGGTCAAATTCGGTTCTGGTGAAGGACCGAGGTTGTACAATGTCTGCAAGAAGCGGAATGAAGTTTTGGTTACTTTTGTACGTCCGTCGTTGAAGCGTCCGCCGATAGACTCAGTCACCCATGTCGGATCACCGGCAAAGATGTCAGTATAAGCCTGCATACGCAAGTGGCGTACCATACGCAGTTTGATGACAAACTGGTCAATCAACTCCTGTGCATGTGCTTCATCAATCAGGCCATGAGCCATATCATATTCAATATAGATATCCAGGAAAGACGATACGTTACCCAATGACATGGCAGCACCATCCTGTTCTTTTACGGCAGCCAGGTAAGCCATGTATACCCACTGAACAGCTTCCTGTGCATTGTGAGCCGGACGTCCCAGTTCAAGACCGTATTGTTCTCCCATGATCTTGATTTCCTTCAGGGCCTTGATCTGCTCTGCCACTTCTTCACGAAGACGGATACGGGCATCGGTCATCGGACCAGTCAGGTGACGCAAATCATTCTGTTTAGCTTCAATCAGTCTGTCCAGACCATACAATGCCAGACGACGGTAATCACCGATGATTCGTCCGCGTGCATAGTTGTCAGGAAGTCCTGTCAAGAAACCAAGTGAACGGAAAGAACGGATTTCTTCTGTGTATGCATCGAAAACTCCGTCGTTATGAGTTTTGCGATAATGAGTGAAAATATCTTTAACCTTCGGGTCAACTTCTGCCCCGTTTTCACGGCAAGCTTTTTCTACTACCTTGATACCTCCAAAAGGTTTGATTGCACGGCGCAACACTTCGTCAGTCTGCAAGCCGACAATGACTTCATTTTCCTTATCAATATATCCCGGTGCGAAAGAAGTGATGGTTGATACTGTGGACGGATCGAGCGAGCGTACACCATTGTTTGCACGTTCTTCAGCCAAAGCTTCCAAACATTTGTTCCAAACAGCTTTTGTACGTTCAGTTGGACCGACCAGGAATGAAGCGTCGCCCTCGTAAGGCGTAATGTTTGTCTTTACGAAATCGGTGACGTTGATTTCATGGTTCCAACGGCCTTCTTTAAAATTCATTGCCATAAATTTGAAATATTAAAAAGTTATGTAAATGTGGTTCTCTAAACCGAATGCAAAGGTAGTGAAAAACCTTGTGTTGTACAATACCTATTTTGTGGTATATTATTATTTTGCATTAATTACAAAGTAGTATAGGCTATAGAAACAGGTTATGGGAAAGGTGTGTTTGCGAAAAAATCTTTGCAAAAGTTTGCACAACTCAAAAAGTCGCTCTATATTTGCACCGCATTTGAGAGAAGATGCGTTCCCAAAGAAGATTGGAAGTTTGGGTGAGTGGCTGAAACCAGCAGTTTGCTAAACTGCCGTACGGGTAACCGTACCGGGGGTTCGAATCCCCCAGCTTCCGCTTTTGTTATAGAACTCCGCTAATTGGCGGAGTTTTTTGTGTCCTTTTGTGTGCTCTTTTGATTCTATTTTGTTGTATTGGCGCACTTTTAATAGAAAAAGAATCTTTTTCAGAAAAACTTGGATGTAACGGATGTTATCCTACTTTTAAACTGTAGCTTCTTTATTTCATTGTTGGAATGTGTGTGTCTATGTGAAACTTTTCAGATTACTTGCTTGTTTTTTAACCTATATAGTATTAATAATATTTAATTTTATTCATTTTTCTATACATAAAGAGTGGATTAATTAAAATATATCTATATTTGCACTATGAATAATTTTATAAATGTAAACCTTAATGTGATATCTATGAAAATTAGCCATGGATATTTTTAAAATATTTAATTGGCGCTTGTTGACTTCTCGTCTTTCTTGAATAATAAATTCTAATTCTAAGTTATATCATTAATCTAATTAATTTATGAGAATTGGTAGGTTTTCACAAATGTTTTTATTGTTGGTTGTTTCCGGATGGGGAACTGTATGGGCTGCTCCTGAAAAGTCAGTGGATGCATCTATACTACAACAGTCTGCTAAAATTACCACTCAAGGTACAGTTATTGACGCTCAAGGTGAGCCTTTGATAGGTGTAAGTATTCTTGAAGTTGGTACTACAAATGGTACGATTACGGATATTGATGGTAAGTTCACTTTGCAAGTAACTTCTGGAGCTACACTTGAATTGTCTTATATAGGTTATAAGACACAACAGTTAAAAGCTGTATCAGATCTTGGAACGATTCAAATGTCTGATGATACCGAGGTTCTTCAGGAAGTGGTGGTGACTGCTTTGGGTATCAAGCGTGAAAAGAAAGCTTTGGGTTATGCAATGCAGGAAGTAAAAGGAGAGTCTTTGGTTGAGGCTCGTGAAACAAATCTTGCCAATGCTTTGTCTGGAAAGATTTCAGGTGTGCAAATTATTCGTTCTAGTAATGGACCTGGTGGATCTTCAAAAATTCAGTTACGTGGTGCAAACTCTGTGACAGGTACAAATCAGCCGTTGATTGTGGTTGATGGCGTTCCTATGGATAACTTTACAGGAGCGAGCAATAATGATATTGATAATCCCTCAATGGATATGGGTAATGGCCTTTCAGATATTAATCCGGAAGATATTGAGTCTATGTCCGTATTGAAAGGTGCTTCTGCTGCCGCACTTTATGGCTCTCGTGCAGGTAATGGTGTTATTTTGATTACAACAAAGAAAGGTAAAGAAAATCCTGGTTTAGGAGTTACCATTTCCGCGTCTGTATCTGCTGAAACATTATTTATGTTGCCTAAGCGTCAGACAAGTTTTGGACAAGGTGAAAATGGTATTTATGATGCAACAAATGGAAATAGCTGGGGACCTGCTATTACAGGACAAGAGTATACCAAATGGGATGGAAGTACTGGGATAATGCAGGCTTATGATAATGTAAAGAATTATTTTGATACAGGTATTAACTTTACTGAAAGCATATCGTTCTCACAGATGTTTGGAAAAACTGCAATTTATACATCTTTGAATCGTATGGATGATGCAAGTAAAATTCCAGGCTCTGAATTACATCGTACAAATTTAACTTTGCGTGCTTCTTCTTCTTTTGGAAAAGATGACCGTTGGAGTGTGGATGCAAAAGTACAGTATATTAATTCATTAGCAAATAATCGTCCACAAGGTGGTTCACGTGATGCTAACGCTTTTTATACAGTGTTTAATCTTCCGACCACTATTGATATACGTGATTTTTCCAATCCGTTAAAGGATGAATATGGTAATATGACTTGGTGGAATAGAAGCGGGGTCAATCCTTATTGGTTGAAAGAATACAACCCTAATAAAGACTCTCGTAATCGTTTTTTGATGAATGGGTCTTTAAAATACAAGATTACAGAATGGTTGGATGCAGAAATTAGAGCTGGTAGTGATATGTACTTTACTGAACGTGATGATAAACTATATGCAGGAAGTACAATAAACGATGGTGATAGCCGTTATACGGTGGGGGAACAAAAGTTTTATGAAAATAACTTTAGCTTCTTAATTAGTGGACATAAAGATCATATTTTTGGTAACTGGGGTGGTAACTTCTCTTTCGGAGGTAACCTTATGGAACGTAAATCAACAGGTGTAGAAGTAAGTATGGGTAAATTAACTGCTCCTGATTTGTTTTCTTTAAATAATGGTCCGAAAGATCAGTTGGGAATAACAGAATTTTATTCTCATAAAAAAATTAATTCATTATATGGAACATTGGGTATAAACTATGATGGTTGGGCATTCTTGGATGCTACATTCCGTAATGATTGGTCTTCGGCATTGTCAAAGAAGAATCGTTCATTCTTTTATCCTTCTGTTTCTGTGTCATGGGTAATTAGTGACATGGTCAATAAGATTGGTAAAACTATGCCTGAATGGTTTACTTATGCTAAAGTTCGTGCTTCATTTGCTCAGGTTGGTAATGATATGGATCCATATCAGTTATATGATACTTATACGATTTCTTCTATTGGTGGTCAGCCTACTGCAGATCAAGGAAAAATTAAATATGATGCAGATGTGCGGAGTGAACTTATTACTTCATGGGAAGTTGGTACAGAATTGAAATTCTTTAATAATCGTTTTGGTATTGACTTTGCATGGTATAAAACGAATGCAAAGCGCCAGTTGATGAATATTCCGATGAATAATCTTTCTGGATATGAAAGCATGAAAATTAATGCGGGTAATATACAGAATACTGGTATTGAGTTAATGTTGAATGCACGTCCGGTAGAAACAAAAGATTTTAGTTGGGATACACAATTAAATATTTCAAGAAATAAGAGTAAGATTATTGAACTTTTACCAGGACAGCCGGGTATGAGATATTCTTTAGGTGGTTCTGATGCACTACAAATTTATGCAGTTGCAGGTGGTGTATATGGAGAAATCTGGGGAACGAAGTATCAGCGGGTAGAAGATGTGAATAGCCCTTATTATGGACAATTATTATTAAGTGATTCCGGTTTGCCTCAGGCTACAAGTGAACGTTATAAAATTGGTGAACAGCAGCCGGATATGATGGCGGGATGGACTAATAGTTTTACTTATAAAAACTTTGGATTTAGCTTCTTAATTGATGGACGTTTTGGCGGTGATATTTTCTCGTTTACAAATTTGGAATTACAGAGCTCAGGTATTGCAGAAGTGACAGCTCCTGGTGGAAAACGTGATGATATTGTTGTACCTGGTGTCATTAGACAATCGGATGGCAGTTATGCCCAGAACCAGACACCTGTCTCTTTGCAAAAGTATTATCAAGCTTTAGGTACAGGTCGTGCGGGAATTTCAGAAGCATACATTTATGATGCAACAAATATTCGTTTGCGTAATGTATCTTTAACTTATTCCTTCCCATCTTCATTGTTAAAGAAAACTCCAATTCAGCGTCTGAAATTAGGTGTTTCTGTTAATAATGTATGGATGATAAAGAGTAACTTAAATGGAATTGATCCAGAATCGGTTTATGCAACCAGTACAAATGCTACGGGTATGGAAAATGCTTCTGCACCTACATCACGTACTTATTTGTTTAATGTAACTCTTGGTTTCTAAGAAATTAAAGGAAATAAAATTATGAAAGATATAAAGACTATAATATTAGGACTTGGAGCTTGTACTGTTTTGTTTTCATGCTCTGATTTTGATGAGGTTAATACAAGTCCTATCACAGCTACTATAGAATATGTGAAACCTCAATTTGCTTTAAATAATGCTATAGCACAAGCTAAAATGGATCCAGGGGTATCTGAGCGTATTGTTGTGTATAATTGGGGAAGTGCTGCTCGTGTAATTGGTGAAATGAGCTTCTTGAATGTGGGACGTTATACTGATGACTATACTAGTAGTTATTATTATCCCTGTATTTCTAATAGCATAAAAAATGCTACATTAGCAATTAATACAGCAGAGCAGCAAGTTGCTTCAGGTACTGCTACGGTGCATGAGAAAAAGTTTTTTCCGAATGTAAAACAATTTGCTCGTATCTGGCGTGCTTATTTGATTAGTGAGTTTACAGATAATTTTGGTCCTTATGCTATTGATGGTTTCTTGGGTGAAAATCCGGAGTTTGATTCAGAAAAGGATGTATATGCTTTTATCTTAAAAGAATTAAAAGAGGCTTCAGAAGCAATAGATACATCTGTTGAAGCTGAAGGAGATGAGGGAGCATGTGATACTTTTGGTCAAGGATTTAATCCTAATAAATGGCAAAAATTGGCCAATTCATTGAGAATGCGTTATGCGATGCGTTTATCTGTGGTAGATCCTGTTACAGCAGAAAAAGAATTTCGTGAAGCTTCAGAAGGGTTGAATGTAATCAAGGCACAAGATGAGATTTTTGCTGTACCAGAAAATAATGGCTGGGATAATCTGACAGGTGTGTTTACGCGTTCGTTTGATGATCAGGTTTTGTCGTCTACAGTGGCTAATTTATTGACAAATCTTGGTGATGTGAAAGTTGCTGGTATGTATCCTCGTTTGGCCTCTAATGTGAAAGATGCTAATTATTTAGGTATTTATTATAATCGTCATTACGTTGCTAATACGGATAATCCTACTAAACAATATTGGTTGGATGGTATTCCGGAGAATCTTGATCCTCGTGCGTTAAAGATTTTCTGTCTGCCTGATGATACGGAAGCTGAAAATTACATAGATAAATATTTGGATAAATCTGCAAAAGACTTTGCTTTATTGGCTGTTGACGCTGAAGGAAAGCCGATATTGGATGATAAAAAACAGCAGAAGAGAATAGAGATTGATGCTACTAAATGTTGGAATGGTTATCCGGCAGGAACTCGTGCTACATGGTCTTCAACAGTTTCTTATAATGAATTAGTAAGTAATGGTTACGGTCCTGGTTGTACTCTTCCGATGTTAGGAAGCGATTATTGCAATGGAAAAGCTCGTATTTATTTTGCTCCATGGGAAAGCTATTTCTTGTTGGCTGAAGCTGCTGAGTATGGTTGGATTTCAAATATCTCAGCAAAAGAAGCTTATGAAGCTGGTATTCGTTCAAGCTTTGAATATTTTGGGGTGAGTGAGTATGCTAATAAATATATTAATTCTACAAACTATAATCGAGTAGGAACAAGTGTTGCATTTGATCATACTACTGAACCGTCTTCATTTAAAGCAACTTATGTGGATGGCTATACAAAAGAAACAAAGGAGATACAATACCAATATCCTGTAGCATCTAAGACTCTATATGGTAAAGCTTTGAATGACCATATAACTAAGATTATAACTCAAAAGTTTATTGCTCAGATGCCTTATCAAGTGCTCGAAATTTGGAATGATCATCGTCGTTTAGGATTGCCATTCTTTGAAATTCCTGCCAATGAAAGTGATTTGATTGGTTCTGATATGGTGAATGTGCTGAAAAAGGATTCTTGGAAAGATGGTCAGAAGTGGGATTTTTATCCTCAGCGCATGAGATATCCTACAACTCTTGATAATGCAGATCCTGATAATTATCAGAAGGCTGTAGAATTGTTAGGAGGTAGTGATGTGGTTATTACTCCATTGTGGTGGTCGGCTTTTAAAAACAGTAAATAATTGATTTTTAAGAATGAATTCGAGAAGGCCTGTAATCTTTAAAAGGTTATAGGCCTTTTGGGTTTGTTAATAAGTTGTATTGTTATCTAATATTGAAATTAATCATCTAAAGTTTATCTACATGCTAAACAAGCAGATTATAGCTTTGTGTATGGCTTTTTGTTGTGCGGTTGTGCCTGTCATGAGTCAGACACCGGAAAAATCACAGCAAGATGCTAAGAAAGAAAAAAGGATGGAGTGGTTCTCAAATGCCAAGTTGGGTATTTTTATTCATTGGGGCATTTATTCGGTGAAGGGGGTTTCCGAAAGCTGGTCTTTCTTCAATAAATACCTTCCGTATGAGGAATATATGAGCCAGAAGGATGGATTTACTGCCTCAAAGTATGATCCTAAGGCTTGGGTGGACTTGATTAAAGAGAGTGGAGCCCGCTATACGGTGATTACGACGAAGCACCACGATGGAATGGCTTTATGGGATACAAAGGCGGGTGAGCTGAGTACGGTAAAATGTACGCCAGCCAAGAGAGATTTAATCAGTCCTTTTGTAAAAGAAGTCCGCAAGCAGGGACTGAAGTTGGGATTCTATTATTCCTTACTGGACTGGTCGCATCCTGATTATCCGAACATGACACGTACGGAAGTGCGTTATACGAATGACTCCGTGCGCTGGAAACGTTTCGTGAATTTTAATATGGCGCAGTTGGCGGAGTTGAACAAGACTTGGAAGCCTGACTTGTATTGGTTTGATGGCGACTGGGAACAGACTGCGGAGGCATGGAACTCTAAAGGAATCGTGGATTTGTTGCGCTCGGACAATAAGAATGTAATTATCAACTCGCGTATCCAGGGATATGGTGATTATGCTACACCGGAGCAGGGAGTTCCTATTGTACGTCCTGAAGATAAATATTGGGAGTTGTGTATGACGATGAATGATTCGTGGGGCTATCAGCATACGGATACCAATTATAAATCACCTTATATTTTATTGCGGACTTTTGTGGATTGCTTGAGTATGGGCGGAAATCTGTTGCTGGACATCGGTCCGAAAGAGGACGGTACGATTCCGGAAGAGCAGGTAGCTATCTTGAAAGAGTTCGGGCGTTGGACGAAAAAGCATAAGGAGGCGATTTATGATACGCGTGCCGGCATTCCGACAGAACACTTCCAGGGATATACAACCCTGAATAAAGGGGGAGATATTTTGTATCTGTATTTGCCTTATAAGCCTAATGGCCCTATTGAAGTGAAAGGGCTGATGAATAAAGTCAACCGGGTATGGGTGGTAGGCAATGGCTCTATGTTGTCTTATAAGGTGTATAATAAGAACTATTGGAGTGAAGTGCCTGGTAATCTTTATATTGATGTGCCCAATCATGTGCTTGATTCACAAATTACGGTAATTGCCGTATTGCTGGACGGACCGGTCAAATTGTATCGGGGAGCGGGACAGGTTATTGAAAGTAATTAATGAAAAAAATCGATTATGAGAAAACAATTGATAGGTAGTTTGTTTGCACTTGCAATGGCAGGACAGCTCTGGGGGCAGGGGTTGTATGAAAAGTATGAACGTATGCTGACGCTTCCCGAAGGCTATGTATGCTATCGTGTGGATGGAAAAATTAAAGTAGATGGAAAACTGAATGAGGCAGACTGGCAAAAGGCGCAGTCCACTTCTTCTTTTGTAGATATAAGTGGGGAAGGATTTGCCAAACCTTGTTATGATACTTCTGCCAAAATGTTGTGGGATGATAATTATCTCTATGTAGGAGCCGTGTTGCAGGAGGATGACATCAAGGCGAAACTCAGTCAGCGGGATACGATTATCTATTATGACAATGATTTTGAGGTTTTCCTGGATCCGGATGGGGATGGGCAGAATTACTTTGAAATAGAAACCAATGCGAAGGGAGTTATTTTTGACCTGATGCTGGACAAGCCTTACCGTTCGGGAGGTAATTTTATGATTCAGTGGGATTGTCCGGGACTTCAGCTGGCTATTCATCGTGAAGGAACCTTGAATAAGTCGAAAGATAAGGACAAACAGTGGAGCGTGGAAATGGCTATTCCTCATAAAGCGTTGACAGTGAATTTCTCCAATCCGGCTCAGGCTGGAAACTGCTGGCGTATCAATTTCTCACGTGTGCAGTGGTTGAAGCCCGGACAGCGTGAAGAAAACTGGGTATGGATGCCTACCGGACGCATCGATATGCACATGCCCGACAGATGGGGATTCTTGTATCTTTCCGATAAGGTGATAGGAACGGGTACTGATTCCTTCAAGTATCCTTACAATATGGCTGCCTATAAGTTGCTTTGGGCCATGTTCTATGCACAATTGGATAATTATGCCAAGGAGAAAAACTACATTCGTTCCAAAGAGAATTTCTTCCTGACCGAGGCGGAATTGAAGGACTTGCCTGCTGGTGCTGAAATCTTGGTAGAGGCTACACAGCGTACATTCTGTATGTCGGTGAGCGTGCCTGAAGAAAAAGTACGTTATGTGGTAGACCATAACGGTAGGTTTACTCGTGAAGCCATTACTCCTCGTCAGGTAAAGAACTGGGTATGGATGCGCATTAACAAGGAAAAGGGAGATGCGTATTATAAGAAATACTTTGCTTTGATGAAAGAATGTGGCATCAGTGGAGTCATGTTTGAAGGCTATGATGAGGCTACTTACCGGATGTGTAAGGAAGCGGGGCTGGAGGCGCATTATTGGAAGTGGACCATGAACCGCAGAGAAGTGCGTGAGACACATCCCGACTGGTTTGCCGTGAATCGCAAAGGGGAGTCATGCTATGACAAACCTGCTTATGTAGATTATTACCGCTTCTTGTGTCCGAACCATGAAGGTGTGGCTGAATATCTGGCTGCTGATTACCTGAAAGAAGCGAATCTGCCTTATGTGGATGGAGTTCATCTGGATTATGTGCGTTTCCCGGATGTCGTGTTACCGGTAAGCTTATGGAAGAATTACGGAATTGAGCAGACTTCTGAATTGCCGGAATATGATTATTGTTATTGTGAGGTATGCCGGAAGATGTTTAAGGAGCAGACCGGTAAAGACCCACTGGAATTGAAGTATCCGATGGAGGACCAGTCATGGATAAATTTCCGTCTGGATGCCATTACGCGTGTGGTCAATAAGATTACGCAAACCATCAAGGCAGATGGCAAACGTATCTCTGCTGCGGTATTCCCGGGACCTTCTATGGCTCGCAAGATGGTGCGTCAGGATTGGGGACAGTGGTCGCTCGATGCATACTTCCCGATGATTTACAATGGTTTTTATTATGAAGGACCGGAGTGGATTGGACGTTCGGTGAAGGAAAGTGTACAGACGATTAATGGCCGGGCTAAAATTTATGCCGGATTGATGTTCCCTGATATTAAGAAAACTTTTGAGCAGGCATTGGATGAGGCTTTCAATAATGGAGCTTCAGGGGTTTCCTTCTTTGACGGGCCGGACGAAGAGTATTTGCATAAGTTTAAGGCTTATTTGGATAAAAGAGGTTTTGAAGTAGCAAAATAATAAAATGAGTATATGAAGATAGTTAGTATGTTTGTTTCCTTATTCGTGGCGTTGAACGTATGTGCGGCAGGACATAAGGAACTTCCTGCAAAAGGAGATTTGAATTTGACGGTATTTGACAAGGAGAATATTCATTTTGTACCAGATACCTATGCAGGGTATTCTACAGCGGGTGCGGATGGAGTTATTCACCTGGTGAACGGTCGTATTATTTTGAAGAAGATTCAGGTTCCCGATTACCAGCGGGATGTGACGGTCAGCTTGAAGCTGACCGTAGCCTCTAATGGTGACCGTTGGGATAAGTCCGGTTCTTGTTTTGTGCTTCCCAAGAATTCGGCTGTGAATTTGCTGAGTATTGCACAGGGAAAGAGAAAATTTCCGGAAATAGACAGCTTGAAACTGGAAAATATGATTGGAATTGTACCAGGAAAGGACTATTTGCCTACAGTAGAGCTGATGCGTTTCATGACACCTTTCGGAGTAGGACATTTCAGCGCAGAAGATGATTCTTTGTCCAGCAAGCGTCGTCCGGTTTATATTCCTAAGTGGGAGAAATGTGTGCAATGGGAACAGGACATTACGGATTTATATTCGGCCCTTAAAGGTGAAGTGTATGTCGGTATCTTTATTGACACGTGGACAAAAGAAGGGTATGTGGCCAGTATGGAACTGAAAATCAAGGAAACTCCGGTAACATGTGAAAAGCTTGTCCGCCGTCACGTGGAACCGCTGATGAACACGGTATATTATATCGGTCAGTCTTATCCGGACATTTTTGCCCGTAAATCTGTTTCTACTGATTTTGTGCTTCCGAAGAACGCGAAAAATGTGCGTTTGAAATACATTGTAACCGGTCATGGAGGTCATTCAGGTGGTGATGAATTTGTGCAGAAGCGCAATATTCTTTCCGTGGATGGAAAAGAGGTTTATAGCTTTGTTCCTTGGAGAGATGACTGTGCTTCTTTCCGTCGTTTCAATCCGGCTACTGGTGTCTGGCTTATCAAACGCCTGGCTGCCTATATTAGTGAAGATGGCTATAAGACCAAGGAGGTAGAGGAACCATTGGCATCTTCCGATTTATCGCGTTCTAACTGGTGTCCCGGATCGGATGTATTGCCGGAGGTAGTTGAACTTTCAGGTTTGCAAGCAGGAAAGCATACTTTCACTGTCAGCATACCTGAAGCCCAGCCTGTAAATAAGGATGAGTTGAACCATTGGCTGGTGTCTGCTTATCTGGTATGGGAAGAATAAGAATGTGTTTGAATCATAGATGATTGTATAAAAAAGTTCGCCAGATTCTTTTGCGGAGTCTGGCGAACTTTTTATTGAACCATTATTTGGAGTGTGAAGAAACGAATGATGGAGTCAGCTGGATACGTTTCCCGAAGAGTGGTGTTTTTACAGGCGGGAGTGCTTTGAAGTGTGGGGAAGCCGCACTACGGCTGCGTACACCGTCAGTTTCGTATGAACGTCCGGCTTCCGTGAGTGCCTGTTTCAAGAGAGGCTCGTTGACGTCTCCTATTTGATAAGCCTGTATCGGGTCATCCTCAATTTGGATATCCGGGATGAGTCCATCAGGCATACAGGGAGTTTTTCCATCGGCATTCTGGTAAATGCTGACCATTACATAGATTCCCCAGTTCTTCAGTTCTTGCGGACATTTCTCGTACATCTCTTCTGCGCTGAGCATCCACCCGGTGCAGTACTTGCCGTGTGTCTGTGTACCGATGAGTCGAACGTTTGTATAAGGCATTAATCCACCAAGCAGTGCTTCGGATGCAGATGCCGATCCGGAACCGATTAATCCGTAGATTTTTTTCAATCCGATGTTGGCATCTTTGGTACTTGCATTGACTTCCACTTCCGGGTAATTGAATTCTGTGGTGAAACGGGTTTCCAGACTTTCTCCTTGTTTCTGGTAGATTTCGCTCAAATAGCTGTTGTAGATTTCTTTTTCGAATACTTTCTTGCTGCTGACAGCTTCTTGCGGGGCAAACATGGAGGCTAACACATTTTCAGTGATAACATAACCTCCTCCGTTGTACCGGAGGTCTAAAACCAGTTCTTCAATACCTTCTGCTTTAAACTTTTTCCCGATCTCAATCAGTGGATTGATGGATTTCAGGTCAAAGCCGGTATAGGCCAGGTAGCCTACTTTCTTTCCGTTGAATTCATATACGGAGTCGCAAATGATAGGATTTTCGTATATGTTGACGGCTGTCAGCTCTATTGACTTGTTCTGGCTGACAATGATATCTTCTTGCAGTTCTCCGAGGGAAACCTTTAAGGTAGGTTTGTAGTATAAATCCGTATAGTTGTCGGGGGTGATTTCTTCATCATTTATAGAAAGGATAATGTCTCCTCGTTTAAATCCCGCTTTTGCAGCAGGACTCCCTTCATGGATAAAGTTTACTGCTGCTGCATATTGATTCTTTTCTTTGTTTACAGGGTAGAAAGTAAGGTTCCAGCCAAATGTAGTAGAAACCCCTTCCACACTGCTGTTAAAGGAAGCCATGTCGTCGGTGAGCATGGACCATTTGTCAATGTATTTATCTCCTTGATGGTACCTTATTCGGTCAACGGTGCCGATTGGGTCATTGTTTGTCTTGATGTTCCAGTTGTCCAGGTCACTACTGATTTCCTTATTCCAGTAATAGTAGATACTCATAGCCTCCTTGCCGAACATGTTGGCATAATAGAGTTCTGTAGGGTTCTTTGATGTGGGATTTTGATCACCTTCTCCGTTTGTCGGTTTTGGATTTTCCTCCGAACATCCAGTCAGTACGGCTCCTCCCAATAGAGTGGAGAGCAATAGCCATGATAGTTTTTTGTTCATAGTTTAATTTTTGAGAATTAGTACAAGGTTTTACTTGACAAAAGTAACAAAAACTATCTGTTTCCTTTCTAACAAGAAGGAGAAAGTAAGGATTTTTAAGGTTAACTTCCGGCTTCTCATGTGTTGGGCAGGTGAGAAGCCAGAAGAGGGGTTAAATTAGAATTTATAGTTCAGACTTAATCCGAATACTTTGTTCGTACGGTTGTAAATGTCAGTTCCTTTCAGACCTGTACCGTTGTAGTTGTCTGTTTCTTTGGTGTATTTGTTGTAATGTGTCCAGAAATAGGCCACATCAATGCTCCATGCTTGTGTTAGGTTGACTCTGGCGCCAAATCCCAATGAGTAAGAGTCGCATGAGAAGCTGGTATCAGTTTGGAAATCATTGCTCAGACCATAGTTGGTTTTTTGGAAACCACCACTGACAGTCAGTCGTTTGGTAATGTCCCATTCCATACCGGCAAGGTATTCGTGAGTACCGTGCTTCAGGGTTTTCTGTCGGTCGTTCAGCATGCCTGCATGTTTATCATCATAAAAGTGATACTCCACAGAAGCACGGAGGTTAGGCAAAATTTCATATCCGGCAGCTACACTCAGGTAGGCAGGAATATCGCTGGGAGTTTGTTCTCCATCTGCGTAAGGTTTTATGACCGCTTCTGGGGTACCTGTAGGAACTTCCAGTGTGTGGGTCTGGTTTTCAATATTCAGGTTTGTCTTGAATTCATACTTTGCAGCCAGGTTCCAGCGTCCTAATTTAGCATCCACACCAATGATGGGAGTCAGTCCCCATCCGCTCTGGTCGCAGTCCAGCTCAAGGTTGGCCAATTGGGCTCCGCCTAAATTCTCTTTCATGTAGGCTTTCAGGTAACCTTCATAACCACTTTTTACGTAGTTCATTCGGCCGCCGGCAAATACACTCAGCCAGTCGTTGATTTTGTAGCTCAATCCTAATTGTACTCCGTAAATGTATTGCTTTCCATCCATAGAAGTATTAATGTCATACATCTGGGGAGTTACTTGTCCGCCAGTTTGCTGGTGAATCATTCCCATAGCTAATGCATCGAACATTGGAAGACCGTTGCTGAATGAGGCTTTTCCTCCACCACCCGTAATGGCAAAGCTGGCAGAGATTACCCAATTATCCTTTTTATATAATCCTTGAAAGCTCGGAATGAAGGGAGCAGAGGCCGTTCCTTTGTACAATCGGCTGCCATTTGTTCCGTCAGCTTGTTTAAAGAGTGGGAAATTAGCGTCAATTTCACGGGTCTGATAAGCACTTTGTCCGGTCAGTGACAGGTAGAATCCCTCGTGCGAAAGGAAAGAAAGTCCTGCCGGGTTACTATACACACCGTCTATATCAATAGAAGCTCCTCGGGCTATCATTCGAAGGAAAGCGGCGTTTTGATTGGTATTGGTCAGATAATCTCCCGCGAAAGTCGGGAAAGAGATACACAGTGTCGCTGCACTGATGAAAAGAAATTTTTTCATTCGTTTTTAGGTTGTTTGTTAAAAATCGGCTGCAAAAATAGTGCTAAATTGCACACAAACCAACGAAATGAGTAAAAATTATTTTATTTGAAATTGTTTTATTTGAAACTAAGTAGTGTAAGGAAGGTATTTAAGTGCTTTTTATGTAGTTCTGGTTTTAAAAATGTATCTTTGCAAAAGTATGCAATTTCCAATCATTTTTATTCTTTTGATGTATGTACACCAATAAGGAAATCTGGCGTGTTACTTATCCTATATTTCTGGGCCTGTTGGCGCAGAATGTGATAAATGTGACCGATACGGCCTTTTTAGGGCGTGTGGGTGAAGTCGCTTTGGGAGCAGCTGCCATGGGCGGATTGCTCTACATTTGTGTCTATACCATAGCTTTCGGTTTTAGTGTCGGTTCGCAGATTCTGATAGCCCGTCGTAATGGAGAAGGAAACTATCGCGCGGTAGGTCCTATTATGTGGCAGGGAACGGCTTTCAGTTTCGGAATGGCAGTCTGTTTGCTGATACTGATGTATTTTTCTGCTGCTCCGTTGATTCGGTTGCTGATTACTTCGGATTCTATTTATGGGGCTACCTATGAATTTTTCACTTGGCGTATCTGGGGATTTCTTTTTGCTTTTGTGAATGTGATGTTTCGTGGGCTTTATATCGGTATTACGCGTACCAAAGTGTTGACGATGAATGCGGTCGTAATGGCTTTGGTGAATGTGGTGCTTGATTACGCCTTGGTATTCGGAGAATTAGGCCTTCCGGAAATGGGGGTACGTGGTGCCGCCTTGGCTTCTGTCATCGCTGAGGCTTCTTCACTGCTCTTCTTTTTGCTTTATACCTATTATAAGGTGGACCTGAAAAAATACGGACTGAATCGTTTTGGACAGTTCGATTTAAGTATGGTGCTGCGTATCCTTCGCATATCTTGTTTCACGATGGTACAGTATTTTCTGGCCATGGCCATCTGGTTTGTCTTTTTTATGGCTCTTGAACGACTCGGACAGCGGCAACTGGCGGTAGCCAATATCGTGCGAAGTGTGTATGTAGTGTTGCTGATTCCTGTACAGGCACTTTCCACTACTGCCAATACGTTGGTGAGTAATCTGATTGGTGCCGGCGGTTCATCGGGGGTAGTTACGTTACTGCATAAAATATCTCGGATGTCGTTTTTGATTATGGTAGTGTGCGTAGGCTTGTGCGTGGCGTTTCCCGGGAGTATCTTGTCGGTTTATACAAATGAAGAAGCCTTGCTGGTAGAGTCTGTATCGGCTTTGTACGTGGTATGTGGGGCTATGCTGATTGCTTCGCTGGCCAATGTGTACTTCAATGGCATATCAGGAACGGGCAATACGCAAGCGGCGTTGGTATTGGAAGTGTTTGTACAAGTTTTTTATGCACTTTATATCATTGTGGTGGGCATGGTTATCCAGGCACCGGTGGACGTATGCTTCACCACGGAAGTGATTTATTACGTATTGATGTTAGGTTCCAGTCTCATTTATCTGAAAAAAGCAAAATGGCAGAACAAAAAGATTTGAGCATACTGATTTTTTTGTAATTTTGCACGCTGGAAATTTTTGATAATAAATAAAAAAGCAACATATATGTTCGATAATTTAAGTGAAAGACTAGAACGGTCGTTTAAGATATTGAAAGGTGAAGGTAAAATCACCGAAATCAATGTGGCCGAAACCTTGAAGGATGTACGTCGTGCATTGCTGGATGCGGACGTGAATTATAAAGTAGCAAAGAACTTTACAGATACGGTAAAGGAAAAAGCACTGGGACAGAATGTATTGACAGCTGTCAAGCCCAGTCAGTTGATGGTGAAGATTGTACACGATGAGCTGACTACCTTGATGGGAGGAGATACTGCCGAAATCGAATTGAAAGGTCGTCCGGCTGTTATTTTGATGTCAGGTTTGCAGGGTTCTGGTAAGACTACCTTCTCTGGTAAGCTGGCCCGCATGATGAAATCAAAGAAGAACCGTAAACCTTTGCTGGTAGCGTGTGACGTGTATCGTCCGGCTGCAATTGAGCAGTTGAAAGTGCTCGGCCAGCAGGTAGAAGTTCCTGTGTATAGCGAATTGGACAGCAAAGATCCTGTACAGATTGCCTTGAATGCCATTCAGGAAGCGAAAGCAAAAGGGTATGACCTGGTAATTGTCGATACGGCTGGTCGTTTGGCAGTAGACGAGCAGATGATGAACGAGATTGAAGCCATCAAGAAAGCTATCAATCCGGATGCTACATTGTTTGTGGTAGATGCCATGACCGGACAGGATGCGGTAAATACAGCTCGTGAATTTAATGAACGTCTGGATTTCACTGGTGTCGTATTGACTAAGTTGGATGGTGATACACGTGGTGGTGCGGCGCTGTCTATCCGTACGGTAGTAAACAAGCCGATTATGTTCGTGGGTACCGGTGAGAAACTGGATGCCGTAGATCAGTTCCACCCGGCCCGTATGGCTGACCGTATCCTGGGTATGGGTGATATCGTGTCATTGGTAGAACGTGCACAGGAACAGTACGATGAAGAAGAAGCGAAACGCCTCCAGAAGAAGATTCAGAAAAACCAGTTCGATTTCAATGACTTCCTGACTCAGATTCACCAGATTAAGAAGATGGGTAACTTGAAGGAACTGGCTTCCATGATTCCGGGTGTAGGAAAGGCTATTAAGGATATTGATATCGACGACAATGCATTCAAGAGCATTGAGGCTATTATTTATTCAATGACTCCGGAAGAACGTACTCATCCGGAAATTCTGAATGGAACACGTCGTACACGTCTCGCTAAAGGTAGTGGAACCAGCATTCAGGAAGTAAACCGCCTGTTGAAGCAGTTTGACCAGACTCGTAAGATGATGAAGATGGTAACTGGCAGCAAGATGGCTGGTATGATGCAGAAGATGAAAAAGAAATAATCGCGCAGATTAAGATAGTAAGAAGCGGACAGCAGGAGGCTTGAAAGAAGCAATCTGCTGTCCGCTTGTTTTTTATTCATACAATAAATATTTTTCACGTAAGGAACGGTAAGCTTGCAAGTCCTTCTCCCATGCCTGGCGTATTTCGGATTCCGTTTTTCCCTGAAGTATATCCTTGCGTACCTGTGAGGTACCCATTAGCAGGTCAAACCATTGGGAACGGCTGAAGAAACGCTTTTCGGCATCCGGATATTGTTTCTGATAGAGCTGATAAAACTGCAGGAGGTATTTTAGGGAAAAGCCTTGAGGCAGCTCTTTCTCTGTACGCAGGTCAAGGCCGAAGCAGGCCTGATTCTGATGAAGCGGATGCTTGTCGAACCCTTTTAAAGAGCGTGGGGTAAATTGAAACTGGAAAAAATCCTTTAGTGCCGGAGAACCGATGACTTGGAAAGGATAAGTGGTTCCTCTACCGATGCTTACGGAAGTTCCTTCAAAAGGACAGAGTGAGGGGTAGAGCGCAATGGAAAGATCGTTTGGTAAATTGGGAGAAGGTTTTACCGGAAGCGAGTAAGGCTGTCCGTGTTTCCATCCTTCCACTCGAATTACTTGCAAACGACATTGCAGACCTTTGCCTAACCAGCCTTCTCCATTAATCATTCCGGCCATTTCGCCTAAGGTACATCCATGAAGCAGGGGGATGGGAAGCATGCCCACAAAACTTTTGTATGCTTTTTCTCGTACCGGACCGTCTACGTAGTCACAAGGATTAGGGCGGTCCAGCACAATCAGTTCTTTCTGGTTCTCGGCACAAGCCTGCATCACGTAATAAAGCGTACTGATGTAAGTGTAGAAGCGGGCACCTACGTCTTGTATGTCGAACACTACCACATCCGTGCCAGTCAGTTGTGACGGTAGCGGTTTCTTGTTTTTTCCATAAAGTGAAAGGATGGGCACCCCCGTGCGGGTATCTTTTCCGTTTTGAATGTATTCTCCGGCATCTGCATCCCCTCGAAATCCATGTTCAGGAGCAAATACCCGTACGATTTTTACTAGACTGACCAAGGTATCCAGTAAGTGGGTTTTCCCACAAAGAGAAGTATGGTTTACTACCAGAGAAACCCGTTTTCCTTCAAGTAAGGGAAGCAGTTTTTCTAGCTGGTCAGCTCCGTTGCGCACGGTGGCATGTCCTTGCAGGGCCATAAAACAGCTTATACATGCACCCAAAATGTATTTCAAAAAGATTCTTTTCGTGTAACTCATGGAATTTTTGTAGATTTGTGATACTTTTTACAAATATAGCCACATTTATTTATGAATCCACTTGCATTGATTGACAAATATTATCCGGAAGATAATGAGTTAAAACATATTTTGCTGGTGCACAGCCGTTCGGTAGCAGACAAGGCCCTGGAAATGGCACGCAAGCATCCGGAACTGAATTTGGACTTGACTTTTATAGAAGAGGCAGCCATGCTTCATGACATTGGTATTTTTATGACGGACGCAGATGGTATTTTTTGCTTTGGCAAATATCCCTATATCTGTCATGGGTATTTAGGTTCGGAGTTGGTGGCTCGTGAGGGGTATCCGCGTCATGCGCTGGTGTGTGAACGGCATACAGGTGCCGGACTTTCCCTCAAGGCAATTATGGAACGTGACCTTCCGGTGCCTCACCGTGAAATGATTCCAGTCAGCCTGGAAGAGCAGATTATCTGCTTTGCCGACAAGTTTTATTCAAAGACCAAATTAGATAAGGAAAAGAGCGTGGAGAAGGCCCGAAAGAGTATTGAGAAGCATGGGGAAGAGGGCTTGGCACGTTTTGATGCCTGGTGTAAACTCTTTTTGTAGAACTAAAAATACATTAAAAAGGAAAGCGTTGACGTTTATTTGTAGGATAATGCTTACTTTTGCACCGCATATTGCGTAAAAAGACGGTGATGACATCATTTAGAAGAACTACATATTTACTGCTATCTCTATTTGTTTTTGGCTTTTTTTGCTCATTCTATGCCGAAGCACAGCGGGTGAGAGGAAAACGTATGCGGGGAGGAGAGAAGACCGATTCCCTTCATCGGGACTCGCTGGCGTTGGATTCACTGGGCATGGACTCGCTGGCCGCAGATACCACAAAGAAAAAAGAACCGCTGGATGCGCCGGTCATTTATGAGGCAAGCGATTCGATTGTCTTTACAAAAGAGGGCTATGCACATCTTTATGGGGAAGGTAAAGTGAATTACCAGAACATTGAGCTGACCTCTGCAGTAATTACAATGAATATGGACAGCAGTACCGTCTATGCCACAGGAGTGACCGATACGGCAGGAGTGGAAACGGGTTCACCGATTTTCAAGGATGGAGAAACACCGTATGAATCTAAAATCATGCGTTATAACTTCAAGACCAAGAAGGGTTTCATCAATAGCATTGTTACACAGCAGGGTGAAGGATATGTCACCAGTGAGGAAGGAAAGAAAGGGGCAAACGATGAAATTTACATGCGTCATGGTAAATATACTACTTGTGATAATCACGAACATCCTCATTTTTACTTGAAACTGTCCATGGCAAAGGTGCGTCCGAAGAAAAACGTAGTATTCGGACCTGCACAGCTGGTGGTAGAGGATGTGCCTCTGCCTATTGCCGTACCTTTTGGTTTCTTCCCGTTCAATAGCAGCTATTCTTCCGGTTTTATCATGCCGACGTATGGTGATGAAATGAACCGTGGTTTCTATCTGCGTGACGGTGGTTATTATTTTGCCATCAGCGACCAGATGGACTTGAAGGTGTTGGGAGAAATCTTTACGAAGGGTTCTTGGGGATTATCGGCTGCATCTAACTATAACAAGCGTTATAAATTCAGTGGTTCGTTCAATGCCAGCTATCTGGTGACAAAAACGGGTGAGAAGAACATGCCCGACTATTCTGTGTCGAAAGACTTCCGTATCCAGTGGAGTCACCGGCAGGATGCCAAGGCCAATCCGAATAGTTCGTTCTCGGCCAGTGTGAACTTTGCCACTAGTAGTTACGACCGTTCCAGCTTGAGTAGTTTGTATAACCCGCAGCAGTACTCTCAGAATACCAAGGCTTCTAGTGTGAGCTACTCACGTAACTTTCCGGAAATCGGGTTGAACATCTCTGGAGCATTCAATATCACACAGAACACGCGTGACTCTTCTTTGAGCATGACGCTTCCAGATGTAAATATCTCATTGAACCGTATTTATCCGTTCAAGCGTAAAAAATCGGCAGGAGATGAGCGCTGGTACGAAAAGATTTCATTGCAGTACACCGGAAGTATCACCAACTCCATCAGTACAAAGGATAATCTGTTGTTCAAGACACCTTTGACACAGTGGCAGAACGGTATGCAGCACAAGATTCCGGTTTCGGCTACTTTCAACTTGTTCAAGTATATCAACATCGTTCCTTCGTTCAATTACACGGAACGCTGGTATTTGCGGAAAGTAAAGCAGAGCTATGATGCGAGTCCTACCTCGCGTGATCATGTAAAGCGAGATACCATCAACGGGTTCAACCGTTTGTATGATTACAACCTGTCTTTACAGATGAATACCAAGTTGTATGGTATGTACAAGCCTTTGTTCATGAAGAGCAAGGAGCTTCAGATTCGTCACGTCTTTACACCGACCGTCAGCTATACCTATACACCGGACTTCGGAAAATCACGTTACGGCTATTACGACACCTATACTTATACAGATGAAGACGGTGAGGTGCGTACCGTAGAGTATTCTCCTTATGAAGGAGCTGTATACGGCTATCCGGGAAAGAATATGTCACAGAACATCAGCTTCTCAATTGATAACAACATTGAGATGAAGATGAAGTCGGACAAGGATACTACCGGCTATAAGAAAATCAGCTTGATTGACCAGTTGGGGGCTTCTCTTTCTTACGACGTAGCCAATAAAAAGTGGAGTGACTTGAGCATGAACCTTCGTTTGAAGCTGACCAAGAGCTATACGTTTAATATGAATGCCTCATTCGCTACGTATGCATACCAGTTCGATGAGAATGGTAATGTAGTGGTGGGCGACCGTACAGAATGGTCTTACGGACGTTTCGGACGTTTCCAGGGATACAGTGGTTCATTCTCTTATACCTTGAATAACGATACCTTCAAGAAACTCTTCGGAAAGAAAGATGAGGATGAAAAGAATAAGGACAATAAAGGTAAGGAAGAAAATGAAGACGAGGAGACAGAGGAAGAAACGGAAGAACAGAATAACAACTCCAACATGCGAAAGACGGAGAAAGCTTCTGTCGATTCAGACGGTTACCTGGCTTTCAAATTGCCTTGGAGTGTCAGCTTGAGCTATAGCTATAGTATTCGTGAGGACCGTTCGAAGGACATTAACATCAAGACCATGCGTTATCCGTATTCATTGACGCATTCATTGAACGTGTCGGGTAACTTCAAGATTGGTAGCCGTTGGAATATGACCTATTCTACCGGATATGACTTTACCTCTAAGGAGATGTCTATGACAACCTTGAATATTACCCGTGACTTGCACTGCTTTAATATGAGTTGCGGATTGGTGTTCGGTCCGTTTACTTCTTATAACTTCTCTATCCGTGCCAACTCCAGCATGCTGACCGATGCCCTGAAGTGGGATCAGCGAAGCAATACGGGTAGTGCAGTTACCTGGTATTAATCTTTCAGGAATTCTTCGGCCCGGGCCAGCGTGTCCGGTTTGCCGATGTCAATCAGTTGCAAGTCTTCTTTGATGCATCCTCCGAGGTGGAGTTGCCGGCAGGTGTGCAGATAAAAATCCATGATGGGAAATTTACCGTTCCATGCCTCTCCTTCCATGTAGCGAAACAGTTCCGGTGAAATTACATGGATGCCGCTGAACGCATATTCGCGGTATTGGCCCGGTTCGTACACAATTCCTTCCGGTTTGGTTTGCAGGGTATCTTTGTGAATCCACCCTTGCAGACGATTATCCGCATCGAACAGCAGGTAGCGTGAGGTCTTGCGCGGGCTGACCAGCAGTGTAGCCAGATTCTGACTTTTCCGATGAAAATCATAAACCTCTTTCAGGTCGGCATTCGACAGGATGTCCACATTGTGTACCAAAAACGGTTCCGTTCCTGTAAAGAAGGTTGCCGCCTTTTTGATACCGCCTCCTGTATCGAGCAATCTGTCACGTTCATCGCTGATATGAATGGTCAGTCCAAAATTCTGGTTAGCTTTCAGAAAATCGATAATCTGTTCTCCGAAATGGTGAATGTTGATGACCAGTTCGGTAAATCCTGCTTCTTTCAGTTTGAGAATCACATGTTCCAGCATGGGACGTCCGGCCACCGGAACTAAGGCCTTGGGCATGTGGTCGGTCAGCGGTTTGAGCCGGGTACCCAGTCCGGCAGCAAATATCATGGCTTTCATTTGGCTTTCAGTAATTGGTCTATTTGTTGTTCCCGATGAATCAGGTGTACATTAATTTTAAATTTTTCATGCAAGTGCATTGCTGTGTGCTGGGCAGAGTACACAGAGCGGTGCTGCCCTCCGGTACATCCGAAGCAAATCATCAGATGCGAGAATCCACGTTCCAGGAAGCGTTGCACGTGGGCATCCACCAGAGAGTCGGTATGGCGAAGGAACTCTGTAATCTCTCCGTCCTTCTCTAAAAATTCGATGACCGGGCTGTCCAGTCCTGTAAGCGATTTGTACTGCTCGTAGCGTCCGGGATTGTGTACGGCCCGGCAGTCGAACACGTATCCTCCACCATTTCCGCTTTCATCTTCCGGAATCCCTTTCCGGTAAGAGAAGCTCATCACCGTGACCGTCAAGTTACGGCGGTTGCGTACAGCGGCAAACTGTTTCAGTTCTGTCATACGCTGCAAAACCTCGCAGAGATAAGGATATTCCGGAAATCCTTCCTGCAGCAGTTGGCGCAGATTTTCAATGGCAAAAGGAATACTCTCAATGAAATGAGCCTTTTTCTCGAAGTAACCGCGGAAACCGTAAGCTCCTAATACTTGTAGCGTCCGGAACAATACGACATGACGCAGATGGGACAGGAACACTTCCTTTTCTATCTGTTTGTAGGGGCGTAGGGCTTCCAGGTACTCGTCAATCAGTTCCTGGCGCAGGCTGTCCGGATAGTTGGCCTTGGCTTGCCAGAGGAAAGAAGCCACGTCGTAATACAGCGGTCCTTTCCGTCCTCCCTGGAAATCAATCAGGTAAGGCTCTCCGTCCTTCACCATGATATTACGGCTCTGGAAGTCGCGATACATGAATACCGGTTGGGGTTCCATGCTCTTTATCAGTGTCTGGCAAAGGGCTTCGAAATCGTCTTCTAACAAATCCTCTCTGAATTCCACTCCTGTAGCTTTCAGAAAACAGTATTTAAAGTAGTTCAAGTCCCACAGAATGCTTCTGTGATTGAACTCTACCGCCGGATAGCATTTCCCGAAATCCAGTCCTTGTGCCCCTTCAAACTGTATGTGGGGCAGCAACCGGATGACTTTCTTTAGCAACTCCTTTTCTGTGGAGTCAAACTCTCCGGTTTCTCTTCCGTGTGCGATAAGCTGAAACAGAGAATCTGTTCCTAAATCATCCTGCAGGTAACAGAGTCCGTCATTGGAAACGGCATGCACCGCCGGTACCGGAAGATGCTGTGCCTGAAAATGGCGTGACAGGTAGATGAAGGCCTCGTTTTCTTCGCGTGAAGTACCGCATACCCCGATAAGAGTCGGAGTACCCTTCAGGCGGTAGTAGCTTCTGTTGGAACCGGCTCCCGGCAATGCTTCCACGCTTTCCGGAGCATGGCCGGTGAACTGGCTGTATAGGGTTTCAAGAGTTTGAGTCATGTGTCTGTTCGTTAAGATTACTGATTGAGTTTTTCTGCCAGGTATTGTCCCGTATAGGAAACCGCACATTTAGCCACTTCCTCCGGTGTGCCGGTTGCCACGAGATTTCCTCCCATGTCGCCACCTTCCGGACCGAGGTCAATCACGTGGTCGGCGCATTTGATGACATCCATGTTGTGTTCGATGATGACCAGCGTATGTCCACGACTGATGAGGGCATCGAAAGCTTCCAGCAGTTTCTTGATGTCATGGAAATGCAAGCCTGTGGTCGGTTCGTCGAACACGAAGATGGTAGGCTGTGCCTTTTCGATACTGAGGAAGTACGCCAGTTTCACGCGCTGGTTTTCTCCTCCCGAGAGGGTAGACGAAGACTGTCCCAGCTTTATGTAACCCAGTCCCACATCCTGTAGCGGGCGCAACTTCTTGACAATCTTCTTCTGGTTGTGTTCCGTAAAGAACTCGATGGCCTGGTTGACCGTCATTTCCAGTATGTCGTAAATGTTTTTTCCTTCGAACTTCACTTCCAGCGTGTCGTTCTTGAAGCGCTTGCCGTGGCACGACTCACATTCCAGCACAAGGTCGGCCATGAACTGCATTTCTACCGTTACCGTACCTTCTCCCTTGCATTCTTCGCAACGTCCGCCTTCCGTGTTGAATGAGAAATAGCCTGCGCTGTATCCCATCTGCTTGGCCAGCGGTTGGTCGGCAAACAGTTTGCGGATTTCATCATAGGCCTTGACGTAAGTTACCGGATTGCTTCGGGAAGACTTTCCGATAGGGTTCTGGTCCACAAACTCGATGTCATTCACCTGACGGATGTCTCCTTCCAATGAGATGAATTCGCCCGGACGTTCACTCGATTCACTGTATTCCCGCTTCAGAGCCTTGTAGAAAATGTCGCGTACCAGCGTACTCTTTCCGGAACCGCTGACACCTGTCACTACCGTCATCACGTTAAGCGGGAAGCGCACGTCGATGCCTTTCAGGTTATTCTCACGTGCTCCCTTGATTTCGATGTAGTTGTTCCATGGACGATGGCTGGCAGGCAGGTCGATGGTCTCTTCTCCTAACAGGTATTTTACGGTATAGCTGTCGCTTCCCTTCTGTAAGTCTTTCATGTCGCCCTCATACACCACTTGTCCGCCCAGTCGTCCGGCTTTCGGACCGATGTCGATGATGTAGTCAGCTGCACGGATGATTTCTTCGTCGTGTTCCACTACTACTACCGTGTTTCCTAATTGCTGCAACTGATGCAGCACCTTGATAAGGCGGGTAGTGTCACGGCTGTGCAGACCGATACTTGGTTCGTCAAGAATATACAATGAGCCTACCAGACTGCTTCCTAACGAGGTGGCCAGGTTGATTCGCTGACTTTCACCTCCCGAAAGCGAGTTGCTCAACCGGTTCAGCGTCAAGTAACCCAGTCCCACATCCGACAGGAATGTCAGACGGTTCTTGATTTCACTCAGTAGGCGTTGTGCCACGAGAGTGTCGTGCGCATCCAGTGTGAGCGTACGGAAAAACTCCTGCAACTGGGTAATCGGCATTTCTACCAGTTCCGAGATATTCTTTCCACCCACTCGTACGTAGCTGGCCTCCTTTTTCAGTCGGCTTCCGTGACAGGTAGGGCAAGTCGTTTTTCCCCGGTAGCGGGCCAGCATCACGCGATACTGTATCTTATATTGGTTTTCCTCCAGCATCTTGAAGAAAGAGTCGATGCAGACCTTCTCCCTTGGCCCGTGCCAGAGGTAATCTTTCTGTTCTTGTGTCAGCTCATAATAGGGAGCAAAGATGGGGAAATCATGAGCCGGAGCTTCCCGAAGGAACTCATTCAGCCATTCTCCCATTTTCTCACCTCTCCAGCAAAGCACGGCACCATCGTACACGCTCAGCGCACGGTTGGGCACCACCAGGTGTTCATCGATACCGATAATCTTTCCGAAGCCTTCGCACGTAGGGCAGGCTCCCAGCGGAGAGTTGAATGAAAACATCTGGTCGTTCGGTTCTTCAAACTTGATGCCGTCGGCTTCAAACTTCGTGCTGAATACATGCAGGCGGGTGTCATCCGACAAATAGAAACGAAGCATACACGTGCCGTCGCCTTCGTACATGGCCGTCTCGGCAGAATCCGTCAGTCGGCTGATGGCATCCTTGCTGTCATCGCAGCTCATGCGGTCCACTAACAGATACACCTTATCGTTCTCATTGTAGGTATAATCCTCAATGCGTACCATTTCGCCGTCCACTTCCAGTCGGGTAAAGCCTTGCTTCATATCCATGTCCAGCTGTTCTGCCACACTTCTTCCGTCACGGGGAAGGATAGGTGTCAGTACAGTATAGCGTGTGCCTTTCGGGTAAGACAGCATGCAGTTCACGATGTCTTCCACACTGTCCTTCTTCACCAGTTGTCCGCTTACGGGAGAATACGTTTTTCCCACCCGTGCAAAAAGCAGGCGCAGGTATTCATAAATCTCCGTCGAGGTGCCCACGGTAGAACGCGGGTTGCGGCTTGTCACCTTCTGTTCAATGGCGATGGCAGGTGGAATCCCTTTGATAAAGTCACATTCCGGTTTGCTCATACGTCCGAGAAACTGGCGGGCGTAAGAAGACAGACTTTCTACATAGCGTCTTTGCCCTTCGGCATACAGCGTATCGAATGCCAGCGACGACTTTCCCGAACCAGACAGTCCGGTAATGACTACCAGCTTGTTGCGTGGAATACGTACATCGATGTTTTTCAGGTTATTCACCCGGGCACCCTTTATGGTAATAAAATCATTTTCTGACATGTATCTTTTCTTGTTAGATGAACATGCGAAGTTACGAAAAATAGCTGGAATTATCAAAGCGAATACTTTCGGAGGGGAAGAAGTCTTTTACGTTTCTCAGCGCGGAACCGTATGTTTTCCTTATGCGAAACGTACGGTTCTGCATCGGGGAACGTAGGGTTCACGGAATGGAAACGTAGAAAGCGTGCCGAAGGTAGAAAGAAAAGATTAGGTTACTTGGGAAACAGGTCTTATAATTCTTCTATAATCCATTTTTCGATGTTGCGTGTACGATGGCTGAAGTTTACTCCCAGTTTGTAGACTTTTCTCGTATCCGTGGCAAAAGGCAGTGCATATTGTTTGTCATTGATTTGCTTTAGTGCTTCCTCCGCGCTTCCGTCCAGTTTGAACTCCATGACATAGATATACTGCTCTGTTTTCACTACCAGGTCAATGCGTCCTTCCGAGGTATGGTATTCTGCCTGGGTATAAAAGCCTAACAGTTTGAAAACAATAAACAGCACATTCTGATAATGTAATTCCAAATCTCGTATCAGTTCATAAGGAGTGTCTGTAAAGAAACTTTGCAGACGTTTCATAAAAGCATCTATGTCTCCGTTTCGAACCTCTTTTACGAAACACATGAGTTCAAAGGACGGATTGCCGGAAGGCATATAGGCATAACAAGGCAGCAAGAAGCGGGTAAATCCTTCTGCCACTTCCTTATTGGGGAATCCCAGTTTGTACACCTTGAATTCTTTGTCGTATCCTTTAATGGTGAGGTAGCCACTTTGGTAGAGAATGGGAACGGGGTTGGTCTCCATTGTGTCAATGCTTCCCAATGAATCGGCGGTGGCTATTTCTTCCGTGAGCCGTTGCAAATTATATTTGCTGCGTTTGATTAATTCTACGAGAAAAGTCGGTGTGCCTGTTTCAAACCAATAACTTCCGAATTCCCTGCTTTTCATGGCGTTAAGCAGACTGAAAGGATTGTAGATGTCTTCCGACCGGTAGGCAAAATGGTATCCGTCATACCAATCTTTCAGTTGGCTGCAAGTTTCCATATAGGTCAGTGCGTTGTTGTCGGCCAATAGCTGGATGTCTTCTGCAAAGACTTCCGATAATTCCTTTTCTGTGATTCCGCATAGATTGTTATACATGGACTGTAAGGAAATGTCTTCCAGGTTGTTCAGGTCGCTGAATACACTGACCTTACTGAATTTGGTCACACCTGTCAGCAGAGCGAACCGGAGGTACTTGTCGCAGGTCTTCAATACTCCGTAGAAAGCTTTCAGTGTGTTGCGGTAATTGCGGAGAAGAGTCTCGTTACCGATGGCCTGCAACATCGGTTTGTCGTATTCATCGACTAATACGACCACATTCTTTCCGGTGGTACGGCTGATTTTTTCTATCAGGTAGGCAAAACGTTCTTCCGGTGCCCGATTCTTTTTTTCGTCTCCATAGATTGTTTCCCAGCTTTCCAAATGTTGGTTAAGTATAGCATAAAGAGAGGCTTCATTCTCGTATCTTCGTGCATTCAGGTCAAGATGCAGCACAGGATATGCTGTCCATTCTTTTTCCAGTTGTTCCATGGCAAGGCCCTGAAACAGTTCTTTTTTACCGGAGAAATAGGCTTCAAGCGTGGAGATGAGCAGGCTTTTTCCGAATCGTCTGGGACGGCTCAGAAAATAATATTTACCACTGTTTACCAGCTGGTAAATTAATTCAGTTTTGTCTACATAGCAGTAATGATTTTTGCGTATCTCTTCAAAACTTTGTATGCCTACCGGATAAATCTTGCTCATGGTTCTATGATTGTGTGATTCAGATAATGCAAATATAAGTTTTTCTTTATAGATAGGCTTTGATTGGTGGGAAGAAATCGTGCGAAATATAGTATTCACTATAAACTCTAGTAGAATCTGTGATATTTAAAGAATGTATAAAGTAAATCTGTTGTGTTTAAATATAATAAAAAACAAGTCTGCTCATAGTGGTAAATCTGTTATTCCAAGTTTTCTTAAAAATGCGAATTTATCAATCACACTTGTACATGGACATCAATACAAAAATATTCAGAGATAATTTTCTTCAATATTATCGTCCGCTTTGCTTGTTTGCGCTTCATTATCTGAAAGATATAGATGATGCAGAAGATACGGTACAGGACTGTTTTATGGAATTGTGGAAACGGAAAGAGAAAGGATTTGAAGTGAGTGCTCTTAAATCTTATCTGTACTCTATGGTGAGAAACCGTTGTATAGACATCTTGAAGAAGGATTCACTTATTGATGGCAATGTGCAGCCATCAGACCTTGAGGAAATCCTGTCGGACGAGGAGTGTGAAGAATGGTCTTATGATGAGGCTCGTATCTGGACTGCTATAGAGGCCTTACCGGAAAAATGCAAGGAGGTGTTCTTGCTGGCCAAGAGGGATGGTATGAAATATGAAGAAATAGCCGTAAGATTGCACATCTCTGTCAATACGGTAAAGAACCAGATGAGCAAAGCACTTAAAACGTTGAAGGAAGGTGCGAGGAAGGTGTATTTGTTCTTTTTTGGATAATTTTTTGTTTCGGTATAGTAGTTTTTATGGTTCATTCAGTCTTAGCTAAAAACACATTCAGTCATGAAAGATAAAGAAGAAAGAAAACTCCAGTTTGTCCTTCGGTATTACGAAGATGGGAAACTAGATACAAAAAAGGCTCTGAAGAAAATAACAGGGATAGCGCATCAAAATAAAGTAAGCGGATTTTGGGCTTATTTTTCAGGAATCGCTGCGGCTATCCTTATCTGTGTGGTGAGCTATACCTTGTTAAGCCGGAAGGAGCATCATACTGTGTCAATTACGGCAGATGCGATGGTGACAAGATTTTTTCTGCCAGACAGCACGCTGGCTATACTTTCCCAAGGAGCGACTTTGGAATATGACACCGAGAAGTATGGAAAGGCTAACCGGGAAGTCAACATGTCGGGAAAAATCTATTTTAGTGTCCGAAAAAATGCGCTGTCTCCTTTTATTGCCACCACTGAATACGCTCAGGTGAAAGTACTTGGAACCGAGTTTGAAGTGACTGAATGCAGAAAGGATACAGCTACCCGTGTGTATGTAAAATCTGGTAAAGTTGTGTTTAAAGGAAGATATGGAGAAAATGGAATTATCCTTACAAAAGACATGTGTGGCATGCTGACACATGGTGATGAGATGCCTGTAGCGGTGCATGCTGTTTCTCCAAATCCTTCGGCTTGGGCTACTGGAAAATTCATTTACAGGAATACGCCCATTGATGAAGTGTTGAAAGAGCTTTCCCTCTATTATGGTACACTGTTGTATGCGTCGGAACATGAGAGGACAATTACTGGTGAATTCAAGACGGACAACTTGGGCGAAATTATCGCATTGATAGAAAAGACATTGGATATAAAAGTAACACAGAAAGAGTGATGAAAAGAATCATATCCTTATTGTTTTTAGCTTTCTTGGTGGATGCTTCTTCCCTATATGCACAGCATCGGGTTACTGTGGAAGACATGATGGAGCAGGTGAAACAGATGTACCCTGTCAGCTTTGTGTATGATGCGTCCATCAGGCTTGATATTCCGTATACTGGCAAGAAACCTGATATGCTCAGTCTGGAAAGTGCTCTTGAAACCCTCTTTCATCATACGAATATCAAGTGGGAAATAGATGGTAGTCATGTCATACTTAAAAGACTGTTGACTTATACGTTAAGCGGATATGTCTATCAGGAAAATGGAGAAAGTGTGATAAATGCAACCGTATGGGACATGACTTCGAATGTGGGTACGCTGACTAACGAGCACGGGTTTTATAGCCTTACGTTAAGTGAGGGAAGACATAAAATCCGGTTTTCGCACATTGGCAGTGGAGAACATCTGGAAGATGTTACGTTAGGCGGAAACAAATCAAAGAATATAACTCTGAAGTCTGATTACCAACTCAATGAAGTGGTGGTGACGGCTGATTTGAACTCGCCTCTTCATACCACCCAGATAGGAAAAGTCTCGTTTACAGCGAAGGACTTTGTAAATGGAAACAACTTTATGAGCTCGCCCGATGTGGTAAAGAAACTTCAAGGCTTGTCGGGAGTGGCCAGCGGGACGGAGCTTATCTCTGGATTGTACGTACATGGTGGAAACAATGATGAGAATTTGTTTCTTCTGGATGGTACTTCCTTGTATCAGGTGAATCATGCCGGAGGGTTGTTTTCAGCATTCAATACAGACATTATCAAGAATATAGATTTTTATAAAAGTGGTTTTCCTGCTCGTTATGGCGGACGGCTCTCTTCGGTGGTTGATGTACGTACTAACGACGGAAACATGAAGGAATATCATGGTAGTTTTACGCTTGGACTTCTGGAGGGCAGGATACAGTTTGAAGGACCGATAGTGAAGAACCGTACCTCGTTCAATGTTGCCATGCGACGTACGTGGATGGACTTGCTTACCGTCCCGGCTATTGCCATTATGAATACCAGTCGCCGGAACAAGCAAAATGTGAGATATGCTTTTCATGACATCAATGCGAAAGTAACTCATGTATTTTCCGAAAAGAGTCGTGCGGATATCAGTCTTTATTCAGGGAATGACCTTTTTAAGTTCAGACATAAAGAATATCTGTTTGACCCAGAACCTACCAATATAGACAAGTTCAATCTGCAATGGGGTAATTTTACCGCATCTGCCAATTGGAAATACATTTTCTCGCACAACATGTTCGTCAATATTACAGGAGTTTATACTCATAATCGTTCCAGGTTCGATTATTTGAGTGAAGAACGCTTGGGATATATCGAAGGAACGAAGGGTGGAATTGTAAAAGAGCAGAACAATCATTCCACCATCAATGATTTCGGTTATCGGATGGAGTTTGACTATCGTCCAAACTCCTGGAATCACATCCGTTTTGGCTCCAATTATATACGCCATTTGTTTGTGCCCCAGAATTATTATTCGAAGTATGACAGTACATCGCAAGATGAGTTGACCGAGAAAGTGGATAGCCGGTACAAGAGCAATGAGTTTACGCTTTATGCAGAGGACGAGATGACGTTATGTAAAGGTGTGAAACTGAATGGAGGGTTACATTATACGCTGTTTGGTATATCGGGTACAAAATATCATTCGATAGAACCACGTGCGGCAATCAACTTCAGGTTGTGTGACAAAGCTAGCCTGAAAGTCTCGTACACCGAAATGAGCCAGTTCATGCATCAGCTTTCGGCCACCTATTTGAATTTGCCGACTGACTATTGGGTACCTTCCACAACCCGCATCACTCCCATGAAAGCACGCCAATATGCAGTGGGAGTATATACCCAATTGCCGTATAACATCCGGTGGAGTGTGGAAGGGTTTTATAAAACCATGGACAACCTGATAGAATATGATGGCAATAGTGGCATGCTGAATCCGATGGCAGACCGATGGGAGGAAGAGGTACGTACAGGGAAAGGAAAAGCTTACGGGATGGAAACCGACATCTGTTACAGTAACGGAAAGACTTCGGTCGATGCTTCCTATACACTTTCGTGGAGCAAGAGGTTTTTCCCTGACTTCCATTCTTCATGGTATCCGGATAAGTTTGACAACCGGCACCGGTTGTCTGTCAATATCAGTCATAAGTTTAATGAAAGAATTGACGTATACGCCTCATGGAATTATCATAGTGGGAATCGCATGACCATTCCGACACAGCAGGTAGATGCTCTCGTTATTCCGGGAGTAGAGAAGGCAAATGAAGGGATGATGATTTATGAAATGCCCAACAATGTTTCCCTTCCGGCCTATCACAGACTGGATTTGGGGATTAATTTCCGCAAAACTACGAAAAGAGGTTTCGAGCGTATCTGGAATATCAGTCTGTATAATGCCTATTGCAGGAAGAATCCATTCTATGCCACTGTCCAGCAAAATCCGGACGGTACGTTTGTGGGAAAAGCTCATGGAGTGTTTCCTATCATACCCTCTTTCAGTTATACACTTAAATTTTAAATCCGTATGATATACCGACTTTTATTTATAGCCTTATTAATTTCTGTGCTACCATCTTGTACGCATGAGTTCAGCCTGACTGAGGTGGATGCCGAGCGTAAAATTGTGCTTTTCTGTATGCCTTCTACATTAGGCGATACGACGCTGATACAGGTGGCACGAAGCAGGGTGATTCACAACCAGGGAACAAACACAGACAGCAAGCCTTTCCTTGTATTTAGGTTGAACGGAGAAGAGAAAGAGATTCACTACACGGAAGTTTCTACCGGTTTGCTTCCGGCCCGATCGTATTATGTAGTGGGAAAACTGGAAGAAGACGACCAGATAAGTATGGAAGTGTCTTATCCCGATCTGCCGGTTGCCAAGTCGCAAACGGTGATACCACATGTGTTTCCGCTGGATAAATCGGAAGTTGTATTGACGGATGGGGAATACGGCAGGAAAATACAGTTTCGTATTTCTTTTACAGACTCTGCCGGAGCAGAGGACTATTATGGAATGAGAGTTATAAAAAAGTCCAGCACAGCGTTTTTACAACCTGAAAACTCAGATTCTGATACCATAAAATATACTTCTGTAGACCTTAACCTGAACAACGAACCTTTATTTTCGGAAAAGACAGGATTTGATGACATTTTCGATATATCGAAAGAATATTACCGTAATCTGTATATTTGGGATGACAGCAAGATAAACGGGAAAAGTTATACATTGAAGGTAGATACCTATTATGACGCCGGGTATGAAGATGAAGAACAGAAAGAAACCATTGAGTTTAAAATCTATTTGTACAAATTGTCGAAAGAAATGTACACTTACCTGAAGTCGCTCAATCGTATAAATAATAATGATTTGGGAGGATACGGGCTTGCTCCCATCCGTAGTCATTATACCAATGTGGAAAACGGCATCGGCCTTTTAGGAGGATGTAATGTGTATGAAAGTGAATGGATAAGCAATCCGAAAGAGTGAGAAGAATTTTATTTACAAACTAAAATATAGACTTATGAAGAAAAAATTTTTATTTACGCTGGTAATGGCGATATCATTGTGTGTAGGTGTACAAGCGCAAGAGTTCAGATATGGACTTTCAGGAGGGTATAACTATAATTCCACGAAAGAAAGTATTTCCAGATCTGGTTTTCATGCCGGACTGAAAGGGGAATATGCCTTCCGTGAGGCTGCAAAAGGGCTGTATGCAGATATGGGACTGATGATTTCCTCATACGGTTGGAAAAGTGTTCCTTATTATGTAATGAATGAGAGAACCTACGAATATGAAAGTACGCCTTATTATCTTCATATTCCTATCCACTTAGGCTATAAGTTGAAAGTCGGGAGAAATGTCAGTTTGTTTCTGGATGCCGGACCTTATTTTAATGTCGGTTTGTTTGGTCAAATGAAGCAAATTGCCAGTCTTCCGGGAAAACAGGATATTGTCACAGTAGCCTCACATAATATGTTTAAGGAGGGAGTGATGCCGCGCTTTGACTGGGGAGTAGGCTTTCGTGCTGGGGTAGAGATAACCCGCCATGTACAGATTGCCATAGGATACGACTGGGGTATGACCAAAACTTATCAGCATAATCCCGATACCAAGTTCCGGACTTTTGTAGCTTCATTAACGTATTATTTTTAGTCAGAATGAAAAATAAACTAACTTTGAGGTGATTGCTTTTTAATCTTTAAGTTATGAAATCGGTAGTGGTTTTTCTTATGCTTTTGGGACTATCCTGTATGCAGAGCTTTGGACAAGAAAGTATCAAAAAAGATACGATAAAGCTTGGTGCAGGGTTGAAAAAAGATGTGGGTGGGGAATTCTTGTCGATTAGCCCATCCACGGATAGAGTGAAGATAAAAGACCATGAAGTAAATCAAGAAATACAATCTGATTCACCTGTAGATTTTGATTTTAGGCAGGAAAGGCCTTTTTATGTTCCAACCTATTATGTGAATCCGTCTCCCATGTTTATGGGTGACTATAATGCATTCGGGCAGTTTTCTCCCTATTTTTATGGCAGGGGAATGCAGACTACCATTCCAGGCATCGGTCGGGTGAACCAGATGATGTTTATATACCAAAGGGAAATCAATGATTTTTTGGATATATATGCAGGAGTGAATGCGGCAAAATATACTTTCCCCTATAGTGTCGGTCAGTCGTTTGATGTGTCAGGAGGCATGGCACTTCATCCGGCAGATGATCTTCATCTTACCGTGTTTGGTGCTTATAGTCCGGATAACAGGTATAATCTCAACCGTACGTATTATGGAGCCACCGTTGGTTACGATTTTACAAACCGTTTTGGAGTGGACGTTGGTGTACAAAGGTATTATGATGTGCGACAAGGATGGAGGACTGTGCCGATGGTCGTTCCATCCTATAAATTTCGTAAGTTTAAACTAGGCATAGATGTGGGAGGCCTGTTTTATGAAGCAGTGAGAAGTGCGATTGACCGATAAATGTCCTTTTATTCTTAATTAAACAATTATAGATTGCTGAAAGGATAATTTATGAGAAGGGTGGGGTGGAGTTTCGGGTATAATATCTACTTTTGAGGGCTATTCTTAAAAATAATATCTTATAATTGTATATCTCTTAGTAAATGACACGTTGAATCCAGTAGGAGATATGTGTTTTGCAGGGAAGGAAATAGTAAAGATTTCATTTAAAGCCTATAATGGATAGATAGAATGGAATGTAAAAGAATTATTGCAGGTCTCTTCATATATGCAGGTTTTGCATCATCTGTATTCAGTCAGACAACAGGAAAGGTCGTAGATACCAATCAGCAGCCGGTTGAAGGTGCTACCATCGTCATGCAGCTACCGGATTCAACCTATTTAGGCGCAACCATATCTGCAGCCGATGGTACATTCATGCTTGAACCGGAACCGGAGGATTATCAGCTTATTATCCAGCATTTGCTTTATCAGACCAGGCAGGTGAAGGGCCAGGCACGTGATGCTGGTGTCATTACTTTGGAATCGAAGGACTACAATCTGGACGAAGTGGTGATAGAACCTCGGATTTGACCTAGATGCGATGTACCGTTCAAGCATGATTTCCGGTATCAGCGATACGAAACCGGTCTTTACGGTCAATGTAGGAGCGCAGTGGAACTTCCTGAAGGATAAGGCCAGTCTGAGTCTGAACTGTGCTGATTTGTTCGATACCATGCGTATGAAGGTGAGAAACCGCTATGCAGGACAGCACATCGACTTGAATATGGGGCAGTACAGCCGTACCGTTTCAGTGAAATTTGTCTATCGTTTTGGTGGCAGCATCAGTAAGGAGAAGAAAGAAGTAGATTCTTCACGTTTCGGAAGATAATACACAAACATGATGAAATATTTAGCATTGACTTAACTCTATGAAAAAGCTATTTTTATATGTTATAGGCAGCTTAATCATACTGCCTGTTTACAGTCAGCATTTGATTAAAGGAACAATCATCGATTCGGAAAATGCGGTGATGCCGATGGTGAATGTCGCCTTTTTGAATCAGGCAGACAGTACACTCGTCACCGGAGCGGTATCCGACTCTTGCGGGGTATATGGCACATCGCTTGCTGGGGGTAACTATATCATCCGTTATTCTTATCTGGGTTATGAGACATTGTATCGGAATATACAAGTCAATGCGAATCTCACACTGCCGGTAGTTAAAATGGAACTGGCACAGACCGAGCTTGAAGGAGTGGAGGTTACTGCCTACCGAAAACCTTTCAAATTGGATAGGGAAGGTATTACGGCTGATGTGCCTAATACGATTCTTGCCAAACAGACTACATTGGATGATTTGCTTTGCAAGATACCCGGTATTCAGAAACGTGGTGAAGACATTGAAGTGATTGGTAGAGGTCTCCCTACCTATTATATCAACGGCCGTGAAGTGACAGACCGTACCGAACTGGACAATTTGGCTATCGACCAGATTCAGTCAGTCAGACTGGTGACGAATACGGGGGTACGTTATCACTCTGAGCAGCGTGCGGTGATTGAAATCAAGACCAAACGCCTGGGCGAAGGACTTGCCTTTAATGTCAGCGGTAATCTGTTGCAGGGGAATTATCTTAGTCAGAAATACAAGATGAACGGAAGTTACAATTACAAGAACTGGGACTTCTTTCTCTCTTATAATTATGATCGTGGAAAGAAGGATTCGAATCTTGACGTTTACCAGCAGACTCAAAGTGACACAATCTGGAATCTGACCGATTTGACCCGGAAACAAATCTTCAACGAAAGCCATGCCTATACGGGAGGGGTTTCTTATCATTTTTCTCCGGAGTCGGAAATCGGTCTGAAATATGAAGGTAAATACAGTGAAGGTAATACGTTCTCTAAGGATACGCTTTCCATGATACCGGACAAAGGGACTTCAACCTTTATCAGGAATCTCAGCGATGTGTCCGACAAGTCCGTCAGCAACCATTTGAATCTGTATTATACAAACGACTGGAAGAATGGCTGGAAGATGAACGCATTTGGTGATTATCTTCATAAGACCGACCGAAGCCGTGGCAATATCCGTGAATGGGAAAGCAACGGTGTGGAAACGTCTATGGACTATTACCGTAAGGCGGACTGGGATTTGTTTGCTGCCAAATTAAATTTGTCGTATGAAACCGGGAAAGCCGGAACTTTCAGCTTCGGTTATGATTTCAGCCACACAACCGGAACGGACTATATAGAGTATGTCCGTGCGTTGAATAATGGTAGTACAAGTAATACGGAAATGAAAAATTCGCTCTACCTGTCGTATGATTACACATGGAACCAACTGTCGCTGGGAGCTGGATTGCGTTACGAACACATACGGAGCGATTTGAGGGAAAACAGTAGCAACAAGAATCAGAACCAGACTTATCATAACTTCCTGCCCTCTGTTTCGTTAAGCTATAATACCGAGAGCCTGCAACAGTTACTTACATATTCCGTTCATACGGAGCGTCCGCCTTTTGGTGTCATGAACGACAATGCGGTGTACACAGATCGGTTTACTTATCAAAAAGGAAATCTTTACCTGAAACAGGCTTTGACTCATGACCTGAACTATATGCTGTTTTATAAGTTCCTGTTCTTTAACTTGAATTATACCCATACCCATAATCCGCTGATAACAGCTTTCTACAGTATGCCGGGAAATTCAGCGGTTACGGTCAGCTACATGGATAATTTTGATAGAATGCATAATCTGACGGGGATGGTAAACGTGCAATATCCGGTGAAGTGGTGGCTGCCCTCACTTACGCTTACCTGTTTGAAGACATTCTTCAATTATCTGGGGCCGAACGAGAGTATTCTAAAAGCCGGACGCCCGCTGGTGATGCTGAACTTCAATAACAGTTTCACACTTCCATCCGGATTTCTGTTGTCTGCTGATTTTAATTATGGTTCCAGAGGATATTATCAGTTGTACGAGGCGAAGAGTTACACCTCCTTCAACCTGAGTCTGAAAAAATCGTTCCTGAAAGACAAGCTTCAACTTTCACTGGATGCTTATGACATTTTCAATAAGAACAATACGCGTGCTTCAGCTCGTCTGAATGATATTATCATGCACAGTGTCGGAAAGGAGGAAACCCGAAAAGTTGGTTTTACGATAACTTATCGCTTCCGCACCGAAAAGAAGATGAATAATCAGAGTGCAGCTGAGACGGAAATGTCACGATTGAATATGGACAGTCAGTAAAGTTTGCTGAATGAACGCTTTTTAACGATATATAGTGGAGTATAAGCATCCTTTGGGTGAAGGAATGCCCTGAAGTCTGATAGACAGTTTTATAGATTCTTCAGTTTCCTTCCGTATATTCCTTAAAATAGAGCAGAGAAAACGCATCAATCTCCGATATTAAGAAAGTTAATAGTTTCCAGAATAAG
>OLGF01000081.1_pt1 | contig 107429 bp, 99 predicted proteins | sample 1604971 | NCBI WGS metagenome assembly OLGF01 (sample SAMEA3888902, study PRJEB22519) | human gut metagenome | biome: human gut; feature: human-associated habitat; material: faeces | place: Denmark | collected 2011 | reverse complement strand
TGACGGCAAAATCAATATTGTATTTACGAGCTACCCGCTCAAAGGATTTGATATTGCCATGTCTTATTTAATAATCCCAATTCCTTTGCCCTCCATTAATTATGCCGCACTTTCTAAAATTTGCTTCTGAATCTCAAGATAAGATTTCAGACTTATTATATTCCCCTTCGTTCCTGCTTTTGGCTTTGAAATTTCCACATCAAATGAATTTGCTTCTGCAAGTGATTGTGTATATGTAAAGATACTAAAAATCAATGCCGTAAGCTGTGATGCCGGAATTGTCAGTTCTATGTCTTTTCCAAGCTTCTTCAATTCCAACTCTTCCAAAGCATTCAGAAGATTATCTACCACCTTGGCATTTAGCTTGCCTTTTTTTGATGCCTTTAGATATTCCTTTAGTGCTTTTTGGAAACCAACAACTCTTTCTTCGGCAGCCTCTTTCTTTCGCTCTTTTATACTATGAAATGCATATGCTCCGGCACCCGCTGCAGCAGCCACCACTGCCACTCCGATTGCCATAACTTTATGTTCCTTAACCACCTGAAGCACACCAACTTTCTTTGCCTGTGCTGCTTTATTTACTTTCGGCACATTAGCTCTTGCTATATGCTTTCTTACCTTGTGATGACTGTCCTTTGCTAATCCCATCAACTCAAGTGTTCCATTCAAAACTCCTGCATAGATGTCATCTGGGACATCCAATGGTACTTGTACAATTGGCATATAAATTCCTCCATTCTATTTTTTATCATAAAATAGCTTGTAAATATCGCGAGTCATTATATATGCTAATTATACAAAATAGCATAGAATTTCTCAATCTATTTCGTTCTAGAACCGGTCAAAATCAGCCTGTGTTGCAATCACACTGTAATTCTTGTCCGCATCCTGGTCATTTGGATCTGTCCCATTCATATGCGCCTTTATCAAAGGCAGGGTAACCGGCTTGTATGCCCTTAATTCGCAATCCTTACAACGAACTCCATCCTTTTTCTGTATATGGCAGCCACGATCCCAGCGGTTAAAGCACTGCGAATAATACCCGTTCTTCCCCGTTTTTGGATTCGTATAACGAAGATCATACACATCCTTCCTTCCGCGGCAGAACATCATAAAGAAGTCACTTGCAATCTTATCCGTAACATCAAATTTCTTAATACGAGCACCCTGATCAGGATCATACAATTCCACAACTCCTTCAGCGTCGCCTGACACAATATCCGCATACGAAACACCGGCTTCTTCCAAACGCTCTTTCAGAAGTCGGTTTTCATCCTCCAATGCCTGTATCCTGGATTGTAATGATTTGATTGTATCTGAATATTGTTGCGTAGGTTCCTTCATCCTTATCACACTCCCAGTTTCCCCATAACCTCTATCTTCTCGTATTTTCCGGTTTCCGAATCAATAACCATCATCGCAGACTCTCCAATCTGTCTTCCGTCTCTATAGGTAGAGAACACATCTGTCGATATGATGCTTTCTTTTTCAAATATCTTCTCCACCGGAGTGTGCCCTACCACCTGTTTGTATATATCTGCTCTGAATATCTCTCTGGTCTCATACTGTGGTCTGAACCATAAGGGTGATTCATCATTCCAGAGATAATCATATGGAGCATCGTTTACCGCTGCTATAACTTCCTCTATATCAGCATCCAGCAGATCCTTGTTAAGCCATCTTAGGAAATCAGCTGTAAGCCCTCCATGTGAGAAAAGCACATTGTCAATCCGATGCATTATGTTTATCTGTACCGGACTCTTAAGGCGGTTCTCAAGTTCTTCAAGCTTTGACATTACCGTCCTCTCGGCATAGGGAGAATATCCGGTCTCAAGTCTTCCCCACGAGTAGCTGACATCATGATTACCGTAACACCAGAGAGTATCCGGATAGTCCTCAGCAAATGCGATTGCTCGATCAAATGTTTCTTTATATCGTTCTATCTGAAATTCCATATTCCAGTCATCCGGCATATCCATCAGGCACACAGCCCGATCCGCCTTACCGTCTCTTAAGATTTTCTCTGTCCTGTCGAATATCCATGGTTTTAGATGAATATCAGGAATCACAAGTACTCGCATAACTCCATCTCCTAAAATTGATATACAAACTTGTAACAATTTTCTTACAAGTAAATCTCCTTCAACAACTCCACACCTCTATCTCTATCAAATGGCATCCCCATCTGCAAAAGTCTTATTTCCGATTCATCTACTGCACTAATTTCCTCAATGTACCTATGTATGCATTCTGTTACAAGTCCTTCTGACTCCACTTTTATTCCGGTAGTAACAATCTGAAGCAATCGGAACACATCATATTTGTGCTTCTTTAAATCCTTTTCATTTACATGCTCTCCGGCTCTTTTTCTGTCCAAAAGGTTAATCCACGCATACATTTTGAACGGAATCAGATGCTCTGCTCCCAGAACACCAATACCATCAACCACTCTACGTCCGGACATCATAAATTTATAGAAGTCATCGTTCAGAAGAATCGCTGATAAACTGGAAGTATCATCATCAATATGAATCGGAATGATTCCCTCTTCTATTTCAAGATGATATCCCGGCTTTCTTGAAAACAACTCAATCATAGTAGGATAACCGAATTTTCCTTCTGTGAAGCGGTAAAAGTGCATATTCTGTTCATTCTTCCATCCGCACTTATAGCCGCCTTCTTTTATGTATTCCCAGAATACGCTCGCAAATTCCGGGAAGTTATCCTCCATAATCAGGATCATATCAATATCTTTTGTCGCTCGAAATGGCAAGTCTGCCTTTGAGAGTAGAATATCGCAGGCAGTTCCGCCGATAATAGTGTAATAATCCGTATAATCTTTAAATTTTTCTCTAAAAGAGTCTATCCCTGGTACCATTTATAATTCCTCCAACAGTTCCTCAATACTCATTTCTATTCTTTCGTCTTCGTTACCTTTGAATGTACATGCCAGTGAAACAGGATCAACACGCCTTTCTCTTGCAAAATAAGAAGGATTGTATTTCCATAATTGTATCTTCAAGCAGTCGTCTGGGTCTTCAGATCTGGCATCCACAATTTCCAACTGGTCAACAACTTCCTCGCCCTTGTAGATTGCACGTTCCTCTATTCTTGGTGGATTCAATTCTGACTCCTGACTAAGTGCAGTTTCTCCTGCGCTAAATGATTCAAAGGTTGCTTCACATCGCATAATTGTAATCACTTTCTGGACCGGATTAATCAAATATCCTTTTGCATTTTCATAATACTCTTTCCGTGAGTAATTTCTCTTAATAGCAATCTCTGTTCCTGATTTCATCTGCTGGATGAGTCCCATTTCCTCTAATTGCGCTGTTGCTCTTGTAATGGACGTCTTGGTAAGATTCAGCTTGTTCGCAACTTCACTTTTTAACACAGATTCCTCATCACTCATATATAACAATTCAAGGAACACCATCTGTGTTGCCGGCATCATCTTATCCGCTTTGACAAGCTGCTTGCGATACACATCCTGCAATACAATTCCCATAAATGGTAAGAATACATTTCCTGGCAAATTCACAAACGGAACTCCGCTTTTTACCAGAGCATTTCTCATGGATACGTTGTTTAACGCTACTTCATATGCTACAGGGCACTGCAATGCTTCCTCATACTTTGCTTTCTGCTTTTTCATTGCAGCAACACTTAGTTCCGTTTCCTTCATAACATCTATTATGGCAAAGGTAACACCATATATTTCAACCATCACAATATCACGCATAGTCATAAAGATTGGCAATGGCAATTTATTCTTGTATTCTGCTATTTTTACTTCGCAGCCGAAATACTGCTCTAATTCTTTTTTCATATGGCGTCTCCTTATAACATATTTTTTTGTATAATAACATATTTTCTGTTATTATACAATGTTTTATGTTATTATATCACAGCCAGAACGAGTGATTCTATTCTCTTCCATCGTCTGTTTCTCCGTAATATTTCTCTTTTATGCAGTTCCATAAAATTTAAGCCGTAGCTCTCGCCACGGCTTCATCACTTTTAATATCTGCCTACATTACAGCCACGAGGATTACCTCCAGCCAACCGGCTTAACGCTCTAACCTTTCTCATGGATTTCAACACATTTCTATGTCTACATAAAAGTTTTCACTTCACCTAAAACCATTCAAGAATAAAATCGTTGACGATTCACCTTTAACGGTTCAAATAAAACGCAAAACAGTTAAATTGGAGGTGCATTCTACACCGTCTTTAAACCCAACTTTTTTCTAAAGGCAGGAATCGAACCTGCGACCGCCGGCTTAGAAGGCCGATGCTCTATCCAACTGAGCTACGGGCGGCGGTGTCCGGTGGTCGGGGTGAAGAGATTCGAACTCCCGACATCCTGCTCCCAAAGCAGGCGCGCTACCAGACTGCGCTACACCCCGAAAGGGTGCATTATAGGCATGGTACCCAAGTCGCTCGCGAGAGGTTGCATTTTGAAACGTTTTGCAAACATTCGGGGGTGGCGAGAAGTCCTCCGTGCGGAATTTCTTCGCTCCGACGCAGGCGTTCCGATACAATAACGCGCGACTCAAGTCCTCCCCTTTCCCCCAAACAAAAGGAACCGCTATGAGCTTTGAAGAAGATTTCTCGAACGACCCGTTGCACGCCAAGAAGAAGGCCTGGTCCGGCCGCTTCTCGGAACCTGTCGACGCCTTCGTTCTTCGCTACACCGCCAGCGTGGATTTTGACAAGCGCATGGCTTTGGCCGACATTCAGGGTTCGCTTGCCCACGCCGCGATGCTCCAGAAGATCGGCGTGATTTCCGAAAAGGATCTCGAAGACATCCGCCGCGGCATGGCTCAGATCAAGGAAGAAATCGAAAAGGGCGTCTTTGAGTGGCAGCTCGAACTCGAAGACGTGCATCTCAACATCGAAGCCCGCCTTACCGCTTTGATCGGCGACGCCGGCAAGCGTCTGCACACGGGCCGCTCGCGCAACGACCAGGTCGCGACCGATATCCGCCTCTATCTGCGCGGTGAAATCGACACGATCGTCGCCCGCATCGAGCACCTCCAGGAAGTGCTCGTCGAACAGGCCAAGCGCGGCAGCGACATCATCATGCCGGGCTTCACCCACATGCAGGTCGCCCAGCCCGTGACCTTCGGTCACCACATGCTCGCCTACGTCGAAATGTTCGAACGTGACCGCGAACGCTTCCTTGACGTGCGCCACCGCGTCAACCGCAGCCCTCTCGGCGCCGCGGCTCTCGCCGGCACGACCTACCCGATCGACCGCGAATACACGGCCGAACTCCTCGGCTTTGAAGCCGTCGCTCAGAATTCGCTCGACGCCGTTTCCGACCGCGACTTCGCGATTGAATTCTGCGCCGCCTCGTCACTTCTGATGATGCACATCTCGCGTCTCTCGGAAGAACTCGTCACCTGGATGAGCCAGCGCTTCTCCTTCATCAAGCTCCCCGACCGTTTCACGACGGGCAGCTCGATCATGCCGCAGAAGAAGAATCCGGACGTTCCGGAAACTGCCCGCGGCAAGTCGGGCCGCGTCTACGGCGACCTCATCGCCATGCTCACGCTGATGAAGGGCACGCCCCTTGCCTACAACAAGGACTTCCAGGAAGACAAGGAACCGGTCTTCGACACGATCGACACGGTGAAGGACACGCTTCGCGCCTTCTGCGACATGATGGCCGGTGTTGAACCGCGTGCCGACATGATGCTTCAGGCCTGCCAGGCGGGCTTCCCCACCGCAACCGACCTTGCCGACTACCTCGTTCGTCACGGCGTTCCCTTCCGCACGGCCCACGACATCGTCGGCCAGACCGTCCGCGAAGCCGCCAACCGCAACTGCGGTCTCGAAGAACTTCCGCTCGACGTTCTGCAGAGCTTCTCGAAGGAAATCGGTGAAGACGTCTACGAAGTCCTCAAGCTCGAAGGCTCCGTCAAGGCCCGCAACCACCTCGGCGGTACCGCTCCTGAGCAGGTCCGCAAACAGGTGGCTCGTTGGGAAGGCATCATCGCCGAACGCAACGCCAAGTAATGCGAATCCGATTGCTTTAGTTTCCTAAAGTGTTGAGCGGCTCCGAAGGTAACCCTTCAGAGCCGCTCTTCTTTTTGGTCTGCTTCCGTAACGTCCGCTCAGTACACAAAGTGCGGTTTGTACCCAGCAATGCGCAGGGCGTCCACCCACTCATTCGACACTTTCATGGTGGCGTAAAGCGCGCCCTCCGACTTGCCGTCAGTAGTGATTTTGAAGCGTACGGGTACACGCTGGTAAATGCGGAGGTCATCCGACACGGCCTTGAGATCTTCCAGCGCAGGAAGGTTGTCCTTCGTAACCTCTACTTCCAAATACTGCGCCACGCGACGGCGCAGTTCCATGAGGTTCCACACTTCGTCTGCCGTGACGCCGAGACGCTTCGAAAATTCGTCATAGCGCACGCGTCCCGTTACGCAAATGAGGTCGTCCACGTCGAAGGACCCGCGAATTCGGTCCCAAATTTCGCTGTAAACAACCACGTCCATCACCGCCGTTTTGTCGGTGATGGTGATGGCAGCCATGCGGCCGCGCTTGCCTTGGATCGCACGCAGGCCCGTCACAACGCCGCAAAGGCGTACCTTTTCCCGCCCGGCCTTGAGTTGGTTGAGCGTCGTGGTCGTGAAGTGTCGGGCTTCTCGCTCGTACACGTCAAAAAGGTGCCCCGTGAAGCAGAAGCCCAACATCTTCTTTTCGTTCACCAGGCGTTCGCGATCGCTCCAAGAGGGAGCATCCACCCACTGAACCTGACGTTCAACCTCTTCTTCCATATCACCGAAGAGGCTGTCCTGCGTGTCGTTTTCCTGCTCGGCCCGTCCCAAATTTAGGGCATGCTGAATATTTCCGAAAAGTTTGCCTCGGTCTTCGTCGAGCGAATCGAAACTCCCCGCCTTGATGAGGTTTTCGAGCACGCGGGCGGACATGCCTTTAACACGGGCCGTGAAGTCAAAGAGATCCTTGAAGGGTCCCTTTTCCTTTCGGACCCGCATGATTTCTTCGACCACCTGTTCGCCCACCCCCTTCACGGCGCCAAGTCCGTAGCGGATGTGACCTTCGTCCGGCACCGTGAAGAACCAGTCGCTTTCGTTCACGTCCGGAGCCAGGAAGGCGACGCCGTTCTCCTTGGCGTCTTCGATCAGGGCGCAGACCTTGTCGTTCTGGTCCATCACCATGCAAAGGTTGGCCGCCATGAAGGCCGCCGTGTGATGCACCTTCAGGTAGGCCGTCTGGTACGCAACATAGGAGTATGCAGCGGCGTGAGACTTGTTGAAGCCGTAACCCGCGAACTTTTCCATCAAGTCGAAGATTTCGGTCGCGGTTTCTGGCGTGACGCCGCGTTCGCCCGCGCCCTTAATGAAGACGTCGCGCTGACGCTTCATTTCCTCGACGTTCTTTTTACCCATGGCTCGACGAAGCAGATCGGCGCCGCCCAGCGTATAACCGCCGATCACCTGCGCCACACGCATCACCTGTTCCTGATAGACCATGATGCCGTAGGTTTCTTCGAGCACTTCCTCCATGCGCTTGTCGGGATAGTTCACCTTTTCCCGACCGAACTTGCGGTTGATGAAGGAAGGAATCAGGTCCATCGGACCCGGACGGTACAACGCGTTCAAAGCCACCAGGTCTTCCAGACGGTCCGGACGGGCCTGCTTCAAAAGGGTGCGCATCCCTTCCGATTCAAACTGGAAGACGGCCGCCGTATTGGCGTCCTGGAAGAGCTGATAGGTTTCTTCGTCCTTGATCGGAATGCGGGCAAGTTCAAAAGGTAGGTCCGGATGGAGCTTTTTGATGTACTCCACCGCCTTCTTCAAAATCGAAAGCGTCGTAAGCCCCAAGAAGTCGAACTTCACGAGGCCGACGTTTTCGACGTCCTTCTTGTCGTACTGGCTGACCGTGTTTTCAGGCTTGCCGTCCGAATTGTAGAGAGGGCAGAAGTCCGTAAGTTTCCCCGGGGCGATCAGCACGCCGCCCGCGTGCATGCCGAGGTTTCTCGTCATGCCTTCAAGCGGCATGGCGAGACGAATGAGTTCCTGATAGTCCTCTTCCTTCTCAACGGCTTCCTTGAATTCGGGAATGGTTTCGAGCGCCTCTTTCAGCGTGATGCTTTTCCCCGGTTGTTGCGGAATGAGTTTCGCGAGATTGTCCGCCTTCCCGTAAGGAATGGAAAGAGCGCGCGCCACGTCGCGCACAACCGCCTTGGCACCGAGCGTACCGAAGGTTGCGATCTGACTCACGGCGTCGACGCCGTAAGTCGCCTTCACGTACTCAATCACGCGGTCGCGGTTGTACTGACAGAAGTCGACGTCGAAGTCAGGCATCGACACGCGTTCCGGGTTCAGAAAACGTTCAAAAAGAAGATCGAACTCCAGGGGATCCAGGTCGGTAATCCCGAGTGCGTAAGCAACGAGCGAACCAGCACCCGAGCCGCGCCCCGGTCCCACGGGAATGTCGTTTCGCTTCGACCAGTTGATAAAGTCCTGAACGATCAAGAAGTAGCCCGGGAACTCCATCTTCTTGATGATGCCGAGTTCGTATTCCAGACGCTCGTCGTATTCCTTGCGGACTTCCGCCTGTTCGTACTTGTCGGGATAAAGAAAGTCGAGACGCTTTTGCAGACCTTGTTTCGCGAGATAGTCGATGTAGTCGTCCAAGGACATGCCGTCGGGCGTCGGAAAGAGCGGCAACTGAGGCTTCGAGAGAACGCCGTCCAAATTGCAACGCAAAGCGATCTGCACCGAATTTTCCAAAGCCGAAGGAATGTCTGCAAACAGCTGACACATCTGTTCCTCGGTCTTGAGGTACATCTCTTCCGTGAACGTCTGATTGCGGCGGGGGTCGTTGAGCGTGTAGCCCTCCGAAATGCAGCAACGGATGGCGTGCGACTCGTAGTCTTCCGGCATCAAAAACTGCACCGGGTGCGTAGCAACCACGGGCACGTCCACTTCGATCGCGAGGTTGACGAGCTCATGAACGAGTGCCTCGTCTCCGGGGCGTCCCGCGCGTTGCAGTTCCACATACAGACGATCCCCGAAGATCTCCTTGTAGCGCCGCAGTTCCATCACCGCGAGAGACGGGAGTTCATGGGCATAGTGACGCGCGAGCGCCCCTTCGGGGCCGCCCGTCAACGCAATGAGGCCTTCCCCCTGCTTTCCTTCAAACCACTCGAGCTTGATCTGTCCGCGCAAGCGGTCTTCTTTCGTGAGATACGCACGCGTGAGAAGTTCGCACAGATGGCGATAGCCTTCACGATGCATGCAGTACACCGTCAGACGATCCGGTTCGTCCGGCATGGCGGGATTGTGAAGACGAATGTCGCAACCGATGATGGGCTTGAGACCGGCCTTCATGGCGTGGGTGTAAAAACGAACGCCGCCGAAGAGATTCATGATGTCGGCAATCCCGAGAGCCACACCGCCGTGTTCAAGCACTTTTTCAATGATCGGATCGATGCGCACCATCCCGTCGATGATGGAATACTCGGAATGGAATCTAAGATGTATGAAAGCCGGTCTTCTCATTTTAGAAAGTCAATTTTCCTTCTTTTGCGCGGATCAAATCAGCCTGCACCATCATTTCCGTGAGTTTTTCAAGATTCACCTCAGGGCTCCAATTTAACTCTTCACGCGCCTTCGTTGCATCGCCAATTAACAGATCAACCTCAGCGGGGCGATAAAATTCAGGATTTACGTGAACCAGCTGACGTCCTGTTGTTCTCTCATAGCCAACTTCGTTCTCCCCCTCTCCTTCGAAGACAACGTCCATTCCTACACAGTCAAAGGCCATTTTTACAAAATCTCTAACCGTCGTAGTTCTACCTGTTGCCAAAACATAGGTGTCGGGATTTTCTTGTTGCAACATTTTCCACATTCCAACAACATAATCCCCAGCAAAACCCCAATCACGCTTAGCATCAAGATTTCCAAGGGCAATACTTTCGATCGACCCCGTCTTAATTCTAGCCACCGAAGAAGTAATCTTTCGAGTAACGAATTCCAAACCTCTCAACGGAGATTCGTGGTTAAAAAGGATACCACAGGAACCAAATATATTATAACTTTCCCTATAATTGATCGTAGCCCAATGAGCAAAGAGTTTCGCTACCCCATACGGACTTCTCGGGTAAAAAGGCGTTTTCTCCGTCTGCGGCACTTCTTGAACTTTCCCAAACAATTCTGAAGTGGAAGCTTGGTAGAATTTAATTTCAGGATCAACGATGCGAATAGCCTCCAAAATATGTAAGGGGCCCATCCCAGTAATCTCTGCTGTCGTCAGAGGCTGTGAGAAGGAAACACCCACAAAGCTTTGCGCTGCAAGATTATAAACCTCATCAGGTCGAATCTCTTTCATTAACCGAACTGCACCGCTAGCGTCCGTCAGATCAAAATCCACCAGCGAAAAGTTCTTGTGTTCAGAAATCCCTAACTCTTTGATGCGCCAAAAATTCTGAGACGAAAGACGTCGAGTTGCACCGTAAACACAGTAGCCCCTCTCCAACAAAAATTTCGACAAATAAGCCCCATCTTGTCCTGAAATACCTGTTACAAAAGCCTTTTTCATTTAAACACCTCAACTTCTATTGTAAATATCTTCAAAACGTTCAATATCATCTTCCGATAATTCACTACCCATCTGAACTTCCACAAGTACAACGGGGGCGTCTTGATCCGCAATAACTCTATGAACACAACCCTGAGAAATATAGATGTAATCCCCTCTTTTTACACTTAAAATATCCTTGTCACGAACAACTCTTCCCGTCCCCGACACAACTATCCAATGCTCTTCGCGGTATTTATGTCTCTGCAAAGATATTGCTTGTCCCGGTTTAATAACCAAACGCTTGATTTTGCATTCCTCTTGCGTTGCGAAAAAAGTAGTAGCTTCCCCCCACGGTTTGACATCATGCGTAAATTCGCTCACCTCAGATCTATCAGCATCACTTAAATCTTCAACAACTAACCTCACATTTTCAGATTCCGAGGTCGGAAAAATCAAGACTGCATCTGGAGTAGAAATAGCCGTAATGTTGTTCAGTCCCAACCCAACCATCAGTCGATCTTTAGAGAAGAAATAACTATCCTTGCATTCTTCTATTTTTATATCACCAACAAGGACGTTTCCATTACAATCCTTTCCAGAATGAGAGTAAACCATCTTCCATGTTCCAAGATCACTCCATTGTCCATAACAAGGTACCACAAACATAGGAAGATCGTATTCGACCGCCTTCTCCAAAACAGCATAGTCCACAGATTGTTTCGGAATTTTCAAGAACAGTTCCTCATTCATCCTAATCAAAACTTTACCCGATTCTATAAAATGATCTGCAACCTCTTGTGAAGCGAATAAGATATCTGGACACAAAGTTTTAAGATAGTTCCTCCAGACCTTTGTCTTTACTACAACAATCCCAGAATTCCAAAAATAATTCCCATTCTCTACAAATGCACGAGCCTTATCAAAATCAGGTTTCTCATTAAATGAAAGAACTCTTCTTACTTTGAAAACATCATCTGCTTCTTTAGCTTGAATATAGCCATACCCAGTTTCTGGCCGTTCCGCGACAATTCCAATCAGACAAATTGCATCATGACGTTCACAAACGCGAACAGCCTCTATCAACGCATGGTGAAAATTTTTTTCGTCGAAGTCATGATCTGAGGGAAGCATGACCAAAATATCATCCTCTTCAGCATACAAAGAGGCCAACGTCATCGAAGCAGCCGTGTTTCTTGAAGAAGGTTCGAGGAATACCTTCATGCGTCCCTCAAATTTTTTTATATTTCTTGAAGAGAGGACAAAATTTCCGTATTTTTCCCCCGTCACAACATAACATTTATCAACATGGATCTTCTCCTCTAACTTTCCAATCCTTTCCAGAGTTTCCTCAAAAAGAGTAAAATCGCTTTTTCCTGCGATCGAACAAAATTGCTTAGGCTTCTTGGTTCTGCTAAGTGGCCACAAACGGCTCCCAACTCCGCCAGCTAAAATTACGGGAACAATTGAAATAGCTTTCATTCGACCCTCTCTTTCATCAAGTATGATTCCACCTTCTGCACGACTGAGTCCGTGCAGTTCTCCCAAGAAAACAACCTCGCCCTCACAATCCCTCTATTCTTAAGAGATTCTCGCAACTGAGCGCTTTCCAACAGATTAAAAACACCTCGAGCAATATCTTCAGTGCTGTATGGATCCACCATTAATCCGGCATCTCCAGCAACCTCAGGTAACGACGAGACATTAGAAGTTAGGACCGGAATCCCCTTCTTCATTGCATCGAGCACAGGCAATCCAAATCCCTCATAAAGAGAAACATATGCTACAAACAAAGCATTTCTCTCTATTACATCCATATCTTTCGAAGGCACATACCCTAGCAACAAAATATATCTATCCAAATCTTCTTCCAATAACTTTCCCGAGCAACACAAAAGTCTCAAAGACTCTTTTAGTTTATCTTGCCCACTTCCGATAATCAATAATTTAACGTCACGCTTCGCCCTCTTTGCTCCGCAAATAAAAGCTTCGATCAATCTTTCAAAATTTTTTCTTATTTCATATGCGGACACACAAAAAGCATAACTATCTTTCCGCAATCCATATCGACTCAAGACCTCGTAATCATTCACAATCTCAGAACTAGACTGTTCACTACTTCCCAGATAAGCAACATGAATCCGAGATACATCTATGTTCGCCACACGAGATAAATCCGTCTTGGCCGACTCCGAGTCAGTAAAATAAATATCGAACTGATCCGGATTATGAATGATTTCATTCAGATAAACATGCCTTCCCTTCTCTATTAAGTGAGGAACAACAAAAGGAATCATATCCCACACATATGCACAACGAACGCACTTCTTATGCGTCGAAATCGGCTTAAATTTACCTGTCGTGAAGTAGCAAACAGGCAAACTCGAACTTCCTCGAATCGACAACCCTACAACAATACGTCTCGCAATCGAGTCCAACAATTTCCAAAAATGTCTCTTCAAACCTATCGTATTTTTGGTTTTATATCGTGGGTAAGTTAACAGAAACGATGTTTTTGAGTAATCGTACAGGTATTGCGATAAATTAAATTCTTTTAAAATTTCTCTTATTTCGTAGAAATTTCTGCTCGAAGAATCGATTACCCTTAATTTAATATCAGATCTTTTCGCAAAACTCTTAAGGATGTTTAGCGTAGCCCAGAATGCACCTCGCCGTTTCTCCTTTCTACTGGCCCCATCAAAACAGTAAAGATCAAACAAGAGCTCGAACTTATCCATCATCAATTCCCTCTATGAATTTTTATACTCTGGTCTGTAAATTTCACTTTTCCTACCAACCCCTCACTCACCCATGCATTTTTCAAATCTGAATTAAGCACTACAGCCATAATGTCCTCCCGATCTCTTAACGTTTGAAGAGCTCGATCCCACCCCATTGCAAATAAAGCCGTACACCATGCATCAGCTTTTGCCCCATCTTCATCCATGATAGTTACGGAAGAGATGTCTGTTAAAGCTGGACGTCCGGTTCTCGGATCTAAAATATGCCCGTAGCGCATACCCTCTTTTTCGAAATAACGTTCGTAGGCTCCCGACGTGATTACACTAACATCCTTGGCACTAACTACTGCAAAATAAGTATTTCTCTTTTGATCCGGCCGTTGCAAACCAACTCGCCAGGGGCGCCCCACGGACTTCTCGCCAAGTGTAACAACGTTTCCACCCAAATCCAATAGCGCATGTTTGGCTCCGTAAGCACGCAAAAGTTCAACTAATTTCTGTCCGATATACCCCTTGGCGATCCCTCCCATGTCGAGGTTTTGTCCAGGTGCCACACGAATTTGCCAACCGTCCGACGTTTCGCGAACCTCTACCTTTCGGTAGTCGACTGCCTGAACAGCTTTTTGAATCGCCTCGTCGGAAGGGACAGTGTCCCCACCGAATCCGATCTTCCACAAATTGACGACCGGACCGATCGTGGGTTCAAAGGCCTGATTCGAATCCTTGGCCACCTCCAACGCTTCACGCGTCATCTCGGCGACCTCTTGAGGAACCGACACCCATTCACCGGAGCGGTCGTTCACTTCGTTTAGAGCCGTCTTCTTGTGCACGGACATCATGTCTTCGTAGCGAACGATCTCGTCCTCGACCATCTGACGAAGTTTCAGAACCTCCTCTTCGCTCGAACCGTACACCTTGCCAGAGATGATGGTGCCCATGTGAAGGCTCATCCAAGGCAACTCGTATTCTTCCATTTGCACCGGAGTCGATTGCGCCTCGGTAGCCTGAACGGTGTTCAAATCTCCGCAAGCAAGAAAGACAGCCATCACGGCAAAAGTCAGAATTCCTTGTCTCTTCATTTTCTCTTTGACTCCTCTTTCCTTACGTATGCTGGACATACGTAAGAAAAGAGGACGGCACGGAACGTGTCAATCCCTCTTTCTTTCATTCGTCAATGGATGCCCGTTACGAGCGTCCGAACGAAATCATTACTGGGCCTTGGACAGGGCGTCCTTGACGGCAGCCTTGATGCCATCGCTCGAGAGCGTGGCGCCGGCGACGCTTTCAACACCGTCCACACCGTTCTTGGCGACGATGGCGGGGCAGAGCGTTTCAGCAGCGGCGGCGAAGATCATTTCGGTTTCACCGTGCTTCAGAACCTTGACAGCGGCAACCTTACCGCCCTTGACGTCCACCTGGACCTGAATCTGGGATTCGCGGCCCTTGCCTTCACCGGTGTAGGAACCGTCCTTGTAGGCAGCCTGAGCGCCAGCGGCCATGAGAGCGGCGGCGGCGAGAACGATCAACTTCTTCATGATGATTTCTTCCTTGACGTAGGGAACTTCATTTTTGTGTAAGAGGCGGTCTCGTCTCAAACGTTTCCATCCCTTTGAAACGAGATCACACTCATCCGGCTTCCTTGCACCATCAAATGAATCAAATTTCATTGAAGTACAAAGAACGGATTCTTTTCAACGGGTTGCCCCTTGAGGCCTCCCGCCTTGGAGAGGATCATACCACAGGAAAACCTTCTTTCCTCTCGGAGCAACTCCGTCAAAGGTGGTACCTCCTCTCGCGAGCAGAAGGGCGACCTTCTGGAAAGGCCGCCTCCCCACTTCAGTAGTGGTTTACTTACCCCACGAATCCTTCAAGCCAACCGCCAGGTTAAAGACGGGTTTACCGGGTTCGTGGTCGATGCGATCGGCGACGAAATAGCCGTTGCGTTCGAACTGGAACTTGGCATCCTTCTCGACCGTCGCCAACGAAGGCTCGACGAAGCTCTGCAACACCTGCTTGGAATTAGGCGTGAGGTTGTCCAGGAAGCTTCCTTCACCCGAATCAGGGTTCGGCACGCGGAAGAGTCGATCGTACACGCGGATTTCCGCGGGAACGGCCGTCTTGGCGTCCAACCAATGGATCGCGGCCTTCGTCTTCACCGTCATGGACCCTTCGGTACCCGACTTGGTTTCAGGCAGATAATTCGCATGCACGGCCACAATTTCCCCCGCTTCGTTCTTTTCGACGGAGGTCGGCACAATCACATAACCGTAACGCAGACGAACGGGCTTGGCAGGCGTTCCGTCGGCGGGAATCGTCAAGCGGCGATAGCCCTTGGGTGGCACTTCAGCAAAGTCTTCCCGCTCGATCCAAAGTTCACGCGAGAAGGGAATCTCGCGGGTGCCCATTTCAGGCTTTTGCGGATGATTGTTGGCGACCAACATCTCGGAAGCGCCTTCCGGATAGTTGTCGATGATGAGCTTGAGCGGATGGAGAACGGCAATGCGGCGTTCGGCACGGTCTTCCAGATCTTCGCGAAGCGAAGCTTCCAGAACCGAATAGTCAATCCAACCGCCTGCCACGCGGGAAACACCGCAACGTTCCGCAAAGTGCTGCAGGCTTTCAGGCGTGAAGCCGCGACGGCGCAGCCCGACGATGGTCGGCATGCGGGGATCGTCCCAACCGTCCACATAACCTTCCGTAACGAGCTGAATGAGCTTGCGCTTGCTCACCACCACGTACGTAAGATTCAAACGGTTGAATTCGTACTGGTGCGAGAGCAGGAAGAAGTTCGGACGAACCACCTCGAGAGCCGCCTGAAGAAGCGGCGTGAAATTTTCCGGATATTCCTTCAAAAGCGCGAAGAAGGCAGTTACACCGTGGTCTTCGATGGAATCGGGGATCGACTCCCACTTTGCAAAAATTTCGCGAACACGTTCTTCCGGAACGGAATGTCCAAGCTTCTGTTCCGCCGCCTTGGCCGCACAGACAAACGCCATGGCGCGGTTGTCACCGCCGCTCGCCATCGAAGCAATAATTTGCTTAGCTTCTTCAAACTGCGGCGTACGCAGAACCGGAACGATGCGCTCCAAGGCCCAATCGTAGAAAGCGCGCTGATCTTCAAATTCAAGCGTGCAGATCGAGTGGGTGATGTTTTCCAAAGAGTCTTCAATCGGATGCGCGAAGGTGTACATCGGGTAGATGCACCACTTGTTGCCAGTCGCATGGTGTTCAGCAAAACGGATACGGTAGATGGCCGGATCGCGCAGATTGATGTTGGGGCTCGCCATGTCAATCTTGGCGCGAAGCACCATGCTACCTTCGGGGTGCTTGCCGTCACGCATTTCGCGGAAGAGACGTAGGTTTTCTTCCACGGAACGATCACGATAGGGCGAATTGCGGCCAGGCTCGTGCAGGGTGCCGCGATTGGCCTTCATTTCTTCGGCCGTCTGTTCGTCCACGTAGGCGTAACCAGTCTTCACCAGGTGCTCGGCAAACTCATACATGTACTCAAAGTACGAGCTCGCGAAGTAGAGATTCGATTCCTTCTCGTGCTCCCAGTCAAAGCCCAACCAACGCACGCTGTCAAGAATACCATCGACGTATTCCTGATCTTCCTTCACCGGATTGGTGTCGTCAAAACGCATGTGGCAATAGCCGCCGTAGTCACGAGCGAGGCCAAAGTTCAAGCAAATGCTCTTGGCGTGACCGATGTGCAGATAGCCGTTCGGTTCCGGCGGGAAGCGCGTGCGAATCTTGACGTGATCGGGCTCTCCCTTTTCCAGCTGTTCGGAATACGGAGCCGGATGGCCGCACCAGTAACGGGGAAGATTGGCTCCCTTGGCCAAGTCCTCCTCAATGATGTTTCGAATGAAATTCGTTGCAGGGGTTTTGAGGTCTTCTTTGTTGTTCATGGTCGAGTTTCCTTGGTAGAAGGGTGGCGTCTTGTGAGACGCCCGCTACCCTGCAACCAAATCTTGTGCCGCAAGGGCGGATCGAAAAGGACGTCAGTGGGGGCTTATTTTAACAAACGCAGGATGAGACTTGAGGTATCCAAGCGACCGCCTCCCATTTCTTGGACTTCTTTGTAGAAACCGTCGACTGTTTTCGTCACGGGAAGTTCCGCGCCGTTCCTGTTCGCTTCGTCAAGAACGATCCCGAGATCCTTGCGCATCCAATCAACCGCAAACCCGAAGTCGAACTTCTTCTCCAACATCGTCATGCCGCGGTTATTCATCTGCCAGGAAGAAGCCGCTCCCGAACCGATGGCAGACAGAACCTTCTCCATATTGATGCCAGAACACTGCCCAAATACCAGAGCCTCGGCCAAACCTTGAACACAGCCAGCGATACAGATCTGGTTGACCATTTTGGCCAACTGACCGTGTCCGACCGAGCCGATTCTCGTAATGGAGGACGCGTAAGCCGCCACAATCGGACGAATAAGGTTGACGGTCAGTTCATCCCCGCCACACAGGACGGACAACGCCCCCTGTTGGGCACCGGATTCACCGCCGGTGACCGGCGCATCCACAAAAGACACACCTTTTTCTGCGCATTTCTCTGCAATCTCACGCGCCAACACGGCACTCGTCGTCGTATGGTCAATCAGGACACTGCCCGGCGCCATTCCCGCCAACGCACCGTTCTCGCCGTACACAACGGAGCGAACATCGTCGTCATTGCCTACGCACAAAAAGACAAACTGCGCCCCACTTGCCGCATCCCTCGGCGTGTCAGCTGTTTTCCCCTGGAACTCCTTTTGCCACGCCTCTGCTTTCGCTTTCGTGCGATTGAACACGCACACCTCGTGTCCCGCCTTTTGAAGGTGTCCCGCCATGGGATAACCCATGGTTCCCAGACCAATGAAGGCGACAGGAGCCGAAACGGTAGACGGATAGGATTTTTTCAACATACTTTCTTCGGCTCCTGATTAGGACCGCACAAAATAAGATTTCTCAGCAAATGCCGCGTTGACGGTTCGTTTCCAAGGCCACGTCAACAACCTTTCGGGCCAACACCGCGGTCGGATCCACCACGCAGACCGTCTTCCCGGCAACGGGGAAGTGATCGTCTTCGTCCAGAATCAAAGGTAACTCCGTGCAACCGAGAATGAGGCAGTTGCAGTCATAGGTCTTGACCAGATATTCCGCCGCGGAGACGAGGTCTTCGCGACAGACACCGTCCGTGAAGCCAGCCTTGGCGCCTTGCGGACCGTAAATGGCCGCCATGACGCGGGCCTGATGTTCTTCGTCCGGCGTAAAGATGGGCATGCCCATGGCCTTGGCCTTTTCCGCGTAAATGCCCGTCTGAATGGTGCCGCTCGTAGCGAGCAGGCCGATTCGAGCATCCTTGCCGAGCTTGCGCAGGATTTCCTCCATCGTAACGCGCTGCATGTTGATGAAGGGAACCTTCACGTGACGTTCCAAGAAGGGAACAAAAGCGTGCGCCGTGTTGCAGGGAACGATCAGCGCGTCGCAACCGTCTTTTTCCAGGCGCTTAGCGCAGTCGTAGAGCGCCAGCGTCGGATCGTCGCCGCCATGCAACAGACAAGCGGTGCGGTCCGCCGTCTGCGGATTCTGTTCCACCACCACCTTGATGTGTTCCTGGTCCGTCTTGGCGGGGGTGAAGCGCGTGATCTTGTCGTAGAGGTCAACGGTGGCGGCCGGCCCCAACCCTCCAATCATCCCGATCTTGAAGGGTTTGGCCAAGCGCTTCCACTCGCGTTCCACAACATAGTCCCCGACCAAGACATAGGGATTGCAAACAGGGAAGCCCTTTTCTTCAAGAGCTACGAGTGCCTCAACGGCGTGTTCGCACCAAGGCAACAGCAACTCTGCCCCTTGCGCCTTCAGATCTTCCGCCACACGCGCAACATGCGTTTCGCGATCTTCGGGATTTCTGCAACACCCGATGTCGTCAGACGGGAAGACGAGCTCAAGGTCGGCATAGGCATCAACGAGAGCCTCCTTTTCCGCCGCCTCAACGCCACCGAGCACACCGATCTTGGTGACGCCCTTCTTTTGAGCATATCTAGCGACAACGTTCCACAGGGACACGACAGGAACTTGCGTCTCGGTCTGCACTTCCGAGAGGAAGGTTTGTGCCTGGAGTCCCGCCACCAAGACGGCGGCCACGCCTTCTTCGGCCAAAGCCGACACGGCGTCCATCACCGTAATCTTTCGATCGGCCAATGCCGTACGGGCATCGGGAGCGTCCACAGGAGGGATACGGTCGTCCATCATCACCTCCACCTGAAGGCCCTTGTTCGCGGCTGCAGAAAGAAGAGCCGACTTCATGGTCACGGCGCCCTTGGAGGCGAGACCGGAAACAATACCGTAAGTCTTGAGCATAAGATGCCTCACATTCGGTTCTTGAGAGAATATTGTGGTTCTAAGTCTAGCGCCGGCGCGGTGCAATTACGACGAGAAGTTTTCTCCAAGTCGTTCGCCCCACTCGTAGAGGAGCTCTAACTTCTCACAAGCGGCTTCATCGTCGAGATGTTCTTCCTGCAATCGGTCGATCTCGTCGAAGTACTGAGAAATGGTCCGGGCTCCCCCCTTCCCATCCCGCAGAGTCTCAGCGCAGTGTTTGCGCCAGCTCCGGCGTTCTTCATCACTGAGACTGTCGGGAGCATTGCGGCCTCGACTGCGGAACAGGAGTTCATTGAAATCCGCATCATCAAAGGCGGTATTTCCTTCACCGAGATCCGAGGCCGAAAGGGAAGCGATCCGCTTCTTCAGATCACGATCGTGCTTCGTGCAGTCAAAGCCCTTCTGATAAAGCCCCACGTCCACATCCGTCGGTTGGCTTTCCTTTCGTTCCCACTGAGCGGTCACCGCGCCGCCCAACTTCGGAATCACATCGGTCAAGATTTCGGAGTTTCGCAGGCAAAGAGCCTTGTCGATCCCGTATTTTGCCGCCCGATCGTCCGAGAGGACTTTCAAGTTGGAGCAGACAAAGGGACAGGAGCTCACATTGATGCGGTAAATCGGCAGACGCTTTTCTCCCTCCTGCAGAGCCCCCTTTTTGGCAAACAGGAGACGTTGCCACTCCTCCTGCGTCAGGTTCGGAAGATTCGAAGGATCCTCCGAGAGATCCCAGACCCACACTTCATTCGGACTTTGCGGGTTGACCGCCAATTTCTTGACGATGGCCGTATAGCCCCGTTGCTGCCCGAAAATCGTCTTGACGCAGACGACCGGTCCTTGTCCCAAAGCTTCGATCACCTTCGCTTTGGTTCGGTTTTCCAAAGCCCAGCGCCAAAACTTAGGTGCCTTTTCTTTCAGGAGCCGAGCCAAACCAACGGTCGCCAACACATCACTCAATGCATCATGCGCATGGTCGTGCAAAATTCCATTGGCTTTGGCGAGTTCCTCCAAACGGAAGCAAACGCCGCTGCGTTCTTCTTCCGGTTGCCTGACCGTCACGTCCTTCCAATCCGGCCAAACGATTCCCTCACCACGAAGGGCCCAATACGCGACGATTACCGGATACAGGTCCCAGATGCCGCATCCATTCATCCACTGATGCGAATAAGGATCCTGGAAATTTCGCCAGAAGAGGAAACGACAAACCTCGTTGTCAAACCCGAGCGTGTTGTAACCGATGCTGATGGTGCCCGGAGCATTGAAGCGACTCCACACATCTCGGGCGAAGTCATGCTCGGGGAGTCCTCGTTCCAGGCATTCCTGAGGCGTAATCCCCGTCAGCAAGACGCTTTCAGGGGAAGGAAGATAGTCTTCACTGGGCCGCATGTACAACGTTTCGCCCGAACCGCCCTCCAAGAAATTCAAATCTGCATCGGTACGGCATCCGGCAAATTGCGCAGGCCGGTCGTGTCTGCGGTCCAGTCCGAAAGTTTCCAGGTCATACCAATAAAACGTATGATTCGCCTCTTCCATGAGTTCTTTTCCCTTTACGCCAACACGACGTCGTAGTCTTCCTGGTGATAGCTCGATTCCACTTCCAAGAGCACCGGCTTTTGCACGCAGTTTTGTAGGAGTTCCAATGCCGCGGACTCTTCCTCAAGCAACATGTCGATCACCACTTCGCTCGCCACAATGCGGAACTCCTTGGTTTCCTGATACTGCCGAGAAAGACGAACGATTTCGCGCATGATTTCGTAGCAGACCGTACGAGCCGTCTTGAGTTCTCCACGACCGCCACAGACCGGACAGGGCTCACAAAGAACATGCGCAAGAGATTCGCGGGTGCGCTTTCTCGTCATTTCGACAAGCCCCAGCTCGGTAAAGTCGCTCACCGTCATGCGGGTGCGGTCCGTCGCAATCGACCGACGAAGTTCGGCCAACACCGCTTCCCGATGCTCGTCACAAGCCATGTCGATGAAGTCGATGATGATGATGCCGCCGAGATTGCGCAGACGAAGTTGGCGAGCAATGACCTGCGCCGCCTCCAAATTGGTTTTGAAGACCGTGTCGCTGAAGTCCCGCTTCCCAACGAATCGTCCCGTGTTGACGTCGATGGTCGTCATGGCCTCGGTCTGGTCGAAGACGAGATAGCCCCCGCTCTTCAAGTCCACACGACGCTCGAGAGCGCGAGAGATTTCCTCTTCGATGCCATGCAATTCGAAGAGGGGACGTTCCCCTCTATAGAGTTTCAAATGTCCGCGCACGTCCGGAACGAAGCGCTCAGCAAACTCCACGAGTTCCGCGTAACTCTTTTCGTCGTCGATCTCGATCGCCTCGGTCGTTTGATGGACCATGTCGCGAAGCACTCGCTGTGCAAGCGAGAGATCCTGGTACAGCAACGAAGGAGCCGGTTTTGTTTCTCGGCTTGCACGAATTTCCTTCCAGAGGCGGCCGAGGTAGGCCATATCCTGCTCAAATTCTTCAGCAGTAACCCCCTCTTCCGCACTGGTACGGATGATGTAGCCGCCCTTTTCCGTTTCAGGACGAATGCTCGTGAGCAATTCTTTGAGATGCTCACGCATCGCTTCATCCTCGATTCGCTGAGATACGCCGATATGGGGATCCCGCGGCAAGTAAACGAGCTTGCGCCCGGCCAACGAAATGGTGGTGGTGAGGCGAGCGCCTTTGGTTCCGATCGGATCCTTGGCGACCTGCACCATCAAAGCCTGCCCTTCATGCAGAACATGTTCGATGGGTTTGGTTTCACCATCCTCGGTGTGTGCCTCAAACAAGTCCGCCACATGCAGAAAACCCGTTCGTTCGAGACCGATGTCCACGAAAGCGCTCTGCATACCCGGCAGAACCCGCACCACTCGTCCGAGGTAAACATTTCCCACCAAACCCTTGGCGCAGACACGTTCGACGAACAGATCCTGCAGAACGCCGTCTCCAACCACGGCCACTCGGGTTTCGCGAGGAGTGAGGTTGATTAATATTTGTTCCACGAAAAATCTTCCCTTTCAGCGGTTCGCGATGACGTAATGGACATCAGCACTCAACGATGCAAACGGCCAGGCCTCCCTGACTCGTTTCCTTGTATTTGCTCTGCATGTCCTTGCCCGTTTCATACATCGTGCGGATCACCTGGTCCAAGCTGATGTAGTGCGAACCATTTCCGCGAAGCGCCATGCGGGCGGCGCTGATCGCCTTCACCGCGGCAATCGCGTTTCGTTCGATACAAGGAATCTGCACTTGTCCCGCGACCGGGTCACAGGTGAGGCCAAGATTGTGTTCCATCGCGATTTCAGCCGCATTTTCGACTTGTTGGACGGTTCCTCCCATAACAGCCGTCAGTCCGGCAGCTGCCATGGAACAGGCAACGCCCACTTCTCCCTGACAACCAACCTCGGCCCCGGAAATGGAAGCGTTTTCCTTGTAGAGAATGCCTACGGCTCCCGCCGTCAACAAAAAATCCCGCACCTTGATCGGATCGGCATCAGGCAGGTGCTTCAGGTAATACTGAATGACCGCAGGAATAACGCCGGCCGCCCCATTCGTAGGAGCCGTCACGACGCGTCCGCCGGCGGCGTTTTCTTCACTCACCGCCATCGCATACGCCGTCACCCAATCCAAAACTGCCAAGGGATCATTGTCGGTTGCACGACGTAATTCATCCGCAAGACGTTTGGCGCGTCGGGCCACATTCAGAGGACCGGGAAGAGGTTCGGTTTGCTGCAAGCCTCTTTCGAGTGAAGCCTGCATCACACCCCAGATCGCGTCCAATTTTTCATTCACAAGATCTTTCGCTTGAAAGACGGACTCATTGGCCATCACGACGTCCGCAATGGACTGTTGAGTCGTTTGGGCAAATCCAATCAGATCGCGAGCCGTCTTGTACGGATAGGGCACCTCTCCCTGCTGAGACTTTGAGTTCTTTTCCGCGACCTCCGGCAATTCGGGATGCTGCTCCTGGCCGGCGACTACAAAGCCTCCGCCGATGGAGTAGAAACGTCTCTTGTAGAGGAGTTCATTTCCGTCGTAGGCCGAAAAATCCACGGCATTCGTGTGGAAGGAGGCGACCTCTTCGGCGGCAAAGGAAATGTCCCGCTCTGGATCAAACGAAATGGAGAGCTCGCCGTTGAGGATCAACCGCAAATCTTCCTTCACCTGCTTGAGAGAAGCTTCCGCCAGATCCGGGCTCGTCGTTTCCGGAGGCAATCCCATCAATCCGAGTTGGCAAGCGGAATCCGTTCCGTGCCCTTTCCCCGTCGCCGCGAGACTCCCCATAAGGTGAACCGAAACGCGGGTCACACGACGAAGCAGTCCCTTTTTAGCGAGTTGCTTCACAAAATCCAAACCGGCGCGCATGGGACCGACGGTATGGGACGAAGACGGTCCCAATCCCACTCGAAAGATCGAAAGTACGCTGATCACTTTTCACCTTCACGTAGAATGTCCATCAACATCAACAAAACGAGGCTGATGCCATGGTTAGCTCTAGAGACTTCAAAATCCTTTGGGCCACGAACCAGGGGGAGAAACTGGAGAGGCTGTATCGAGACAACAAGCTCGCCCTCCTCTACTTCAAGCTTTTCCAGAAAAAATCATACTGGAAGATCCTTGGCATTCGTCTTGATTCCCAACTGAGAAAACACGGTTCCCTCAGCCAAGACGAGCAGTCCGAGCTCAAAACTTTATACAAAAGCGATCTTTTGTATAAATTCTTGCGGCTCAACAACTACGTTTGCTCCCATGAGCTTTTTCCCGTGACGGAAGTCATGAGAAAAAGCCAGGAGGCTTATCGAATCATCACGTCTCGTCAAAAGGACTTCCCCGCCACGAGACTGTTTGAAGAAAACGCCGGCGCCACCATCGCCGTAGTGGGCAACGCCCCCATTGAAGAAGGCAACCAAAACCTTCGGCAAAAACACAACATCGACGCTGCCGACATCGTCGTTCGCTTCAACAAGTTCCAAATCAGCTCGTACGAAGAGCATATCGGCACCAAATGCTCTTGGCTCGCGATGATTTGCAACAATTTCAAAGGGATGAACGTTCCGACCATTCTGACGGACAATCCGCTCTTTGACTACGTGAGCCAAGACTTCATCGATCTGGTCCGAGAAACCCAGCTGCCCGGGGTGTACTTCATCCCTCAAGAGGACGTTGTCGAACTCGCCGACCAGTTGCAGTCCCTACCTTCGAGCGGGGTACGCCTGATTTATTCACTACACAAGCATCGCGCAACCTTCAGACTTTTCGGCTTCTCCTTTTTCAACAAAAACAACCACTCCGACAACTTCGAACACTACTTCGAGAAGAAGAAGCATTCGGAGCAGTACCATTCAGCCCAAAAAGAGAATGCGTTTCTGCTTGAGCTTCTCTCCGAGAAGTAAGGTCTCAGAGAAAGCCCCGCTTTTCCTTCAGACTCTTGTTGTGACGTTTGATCTTGTCCACCTTTTTGGAAATCGACGGCAGGAGATCCCTCAAAGTCTCTTCACCGTAGAGTAGTGAAAAACGCAACAAATAGGTGGACGGAACATCCTGCGACAACGCCGAAAAATAGAGGGAAGCAATGTCCTTCAGGAGCCACCGATGGGGAACGCTTGTCCGAATCTGGGAACGATGCAAATCGATGATGTAGAGTCTGTCTTCTTCGCGGTTCCAAAGAAAGTGACAGAGATAGCAGTCTCGGTGGTTCACCCCCGCTCCGTGCATCTTCTTCACCGTTTGAGCAAGCAGACAAACCAAATCCCTTCGTTCTGCAACCGTCAGAGTCTCCCAAACGCCCTTTAAAAACACATCTTCAAGGCTGATGCAGTTCTTGAGTTCTTCGGTGATCAAAAAAGATTCCGTCCACAAGGGCGCTACGCCGCGGTACCCGTAAGCTACGGCCGTCATGGTGTCCACTCCGTTTCGGTGCAGATGTTCGATCGCCTCCCACTCGTTCTTGGCACTGAACACGGGCATTCGAAGACTCAAGAGATTCTTCAGCAGCTCTCCAACACTTCCGCCCTTATGGTACTTGGCGTAGTACGCGCCTCCCTCCATTTCGAAGCGGAGAGTTTTTCGCGTTTCCAAGGAACGCGCAACGGTCCCCTGCAGGGAGCGCACTTCTTCAAATGCCCGCTGCCCCCATTGGTCAAACGGCTTTTTCAAAATCAATTTCATGCGACAGGCCCCTGCAACAAGGTTCGCGCGATGTAGCGGTGAGAGCTAAAGAAATCCTTGGCATGCACATAGGAGAGTGCCTTAGTCCCTTTTAGCGTCAACAAAGCGGGAGACGACAGGATTTCCTGAAGTACTTTCGGCAAAGACTCTTCGACCGAAGTTTCAGTGAGAACCCAACCGGCATCCGCCTCTCTGACGAAACGAGCATAGCCGCACACGTCCGTCGCAATGACAGGAAGTCCCTGCGACATGGCTTCAAGCAACACCAAACCGCCCGGTTCCGATCGGGCAGGATGAACCAAAACACTGCTGGTTGCGTAAAAGGAACGGACATCCAGCTGCGGTCCCACGGAACGAACCTTCCAACCGTTTTTCTCGCAGGCATGACAAAGATCCGAAGGAACGTCTCCTTTCCCGACGATGATGATTTCCGATTGAACGCCGCCTTGACGAACATCCATCTTGGCACAGGCCGCCAAGAGTCTGTCCAACCCTTTCCTTCGAAAATCGGACCCGACGAAAAGGAGTCTTAGCCCAGGCTCGCGCTCTGAAGAACCGTTTTGCAGCGACGGATGCAGGTTGGGCAACAATACTTCAAAGCGGCGGCGGTCCACCCCATAGCTTTGCGCATACGCCTCCACCTGTTCATCCGCCAATGCGAAGTAGCGCGTCTTGTCTTCCTTGCGGAAAGTTTCCGCTTCAAGCTGGAGATATGTGCGATATCGAGGAAAACAGGCCTTCCAGGAAGAAACTTTGGCCTTTAGACAGGGATCCGCGCAGAAATAATAGTCGAGCCCCTGCATCTTGACGAAGCCCAATCGCACGTCCACCCCCAATTGATCGGCCAAGGACGAAGCTTGTTGAGAGAACTGCTTCGCCTGCCCAGCATTGGTCCAGGCATTGCATCGAATGCGATGAATAGGAACATCGTCCGGCAAAGGGATCGGTTCGGTCTTATCCATCACGAAGACCTCCGGAGTGTGACCATCGGCAATCAATGCCTGAGCCACACCCAGAAAATCCCTTTGCTGTCCTCCAAACGGAAAGTATCGATGTAAAAACAAGCCGACTTTCATTTTTCCCCGCCAAACGTTCATCACTTCGATGTCGATGCGTCAGGTGTGCGTCAAGCGCTGCAAATGGCACAAATGCGCATATTCTCCGTCTTGAGCCAACAATTCATCGTGCGTGCCGACTTCGGTGACCTTACCCTGATTGATGACAACAATGCGGTCGGCATCGCGAATCGTGGAAAGACGATGCGCCACCACAAAGGACGTACGTCCTTCCATCAGAGACTTCAGAGACTCCTGAATGTATCGTTCGCTTTCCGCATCCAAAGCGCTCGTTGCTTCATCAAGAAGCAGAATCTTGGCGTCCTTAAGGAAGGCCCGTGCAATGGAGATGCGTTGACGCTGCCCTCCACTCAGGCGGTTTCCTGCATTACCGACCTGCGTGTCCAGACCGTCGGGCAACGTCGCCAACCAATCGGTCAGAGCGGCGGCTTCCGCCGCCCGTTCGATTTGTTCGCGCGTTACCTTGTCTTTGCAACCGTATGCGATGTTCCCGGCAATCGTGTCGTCGAAGATGATGACTTCCTGACTCACCAACGCGATCTGAGAGCGTAACGACGCAAGCGTCAGTTCGCTCTGAGGAACGCCGTCAAAATAGATTTCGCCCTGCGTAGGCACCCAGAAGCGCGGAATCATGTTGATGAGCGTGGACTTCCCCGAGCCGGAACTTCCGACAAACGCAATCATTTCCCCGGGCTTCACGTCAAGCGTAAAGCTCTCCACGGCCGGCTTTTCCTGCCCCGGATACGTAAAGCCCACGTTTTCAAACCGAACCGCACCCTGATAGTTCACCAATTCGCGCGTGCCAGGATCCTTCTCGGGTTCCGCATCAATCGTCTGGAAAAGACTTTCGGCCGCCGCCGTCATGGCGGCAGTCGACCCGTTCAGAGTAGAGAGATGACGAATCGGCGGCATAAGAAGAAGCATGGCAGAGAGAAAGGTTGTGAATTCCCCCATCGTCAAGGAACCCGACTGGGCCTGCAAAAGGGCCACGACGACCACGACCGACACGGCGGACATGGAAATGAGTTGCGTGAGAGGAGTCGCCGCCGCCTTCACGCGCTGCGTGCGCAGGGACAGGTCCTTCAACGTGTTGTTGACCTTGAAGAAGCGCTTCGTTTCGTATTCGTACCCGTCATAAATCTTCACGACGCGCTGCCCCTCATAGGACTCCTGAAGCGTCCCGATGAGCTGTCCGAAGACGTTCTGCGTCTGCGTAGTAAAACGCTTGACGCGCTTATTCACCCAACGCAGGAGAATGGCCAAAAGCGGCGCCACCACAAAGGTGAGAAGCGTCAGACGCCAATTATGATAGATAAGCACGCAAACGAGACAAACGATCTGCAGGCTGTCGCGAACGATCGTCGTCATGATGGAGGCAGCTCCGCCCAGAGCAGTCGAGGCTTCATTGATGAACTTCGCCTGGATGCGGGCACATTTGTTTTCTTGAATGAGGCGGTTGTCCCAATGCAGAACTCGATCGAACATCAACGTTCTGACCTGAACCAACACGCTCTGCGAAACACGGACAAGCAAGAACTGACTCAGATATTGCGAGCCACCGTGAATGATGGAGATGCCGATCAGGGCAATGGGCGCCCAGTAAATCACCGAAGGATCCTTGTCGTAAAAGCCCATGTCGGTGAGTTTCCCCAGCACCAGAGCAATCAGGGAGGAGGCACCGCCCCCCACCACCATGGCGGCCGCCGCTCCGATGATGAGCCACTTGTAGGGCGGCAAGTAGCGGAACAACCGCATCATGTAGGGATTGCTGAGAATCGGAATGTGCTTCATCGATTACGTTTTCCGTCTGTCAAAAGGCTACTCATCATAGCGGCTTACCCGCTACAATGCCAAGGCTCCGCGCGAAATTCACAGTTGGTAAAAAGGACTCTCATGCCCAACATTCTCTGTCGACTTCCCAATCACATCGGCGACTGCTGCATGGCGTTGCCCGGTCTTCAGTTGCTCGAGCAAAGCGGCTTCATGCCCGTCCTCGTCGGAAAGCGTTGGGCTGGAGACTTGTTTGCCGGCATGGGGTGGCGCTTCGATCCCATCGAAGGCCACGTAACGGAAGACATGGGCCGCATCCGTAGACTGGCCGCCGTCCTTGGAGAGAAGCCCCGCGGCCTTCTCTTTCCCAATTCCTTCAGCTCCGCCCTGCTCTTTACGATCGGCCGCGTGGCAAGTGCCGGCTTCGGCACGGACGGCCGTAGCTTTCTCCTCGATAAAAAACTGCCTGAACCCGGAAAAATGCACGAAGTGGAGCGCTTCTTCACGCTCGCGCACTCGGCATTGCTCGCCTGGGGCGCGAAGCCCGCATGGGATAAAGTGCCGCCGCAATTGGAACTGAAGCTTCTGACGCGTCACGAGGCGGGCGCCCGCAACCTCATTGAAAAATACGAAATCCCCGAACGTTTCGCTCTGCTTGCTCCCGTGGCGCGCGGCGTGCATCACGGTAAAAAGAAGTCCTGGCCGCACTTCAACACGCTCTGTGCACCGCTTCGTGAAATGGGGATCGAGCCGATCGTCTTTCCTTCCCCCGATGAAGCGGCCGAAGCCAAAGTTGCCTGTCCGGACGCCCGCATTCTCCCGCCCACGACGCTCGGTACGTTTGCGGCGCTTGCCAAAAAAGCAGCGGTCGTCGTCGCCAACGATTCGGGCGTGAGCCACATCGCGGCCGCGGTTTCGGCGCCGCAGATCACGCTGATCGGCGTCACCGACATCACCCGCACGAGTCCTTGGAATCCCAAGGCCGTGGTTCTCGGTAATGAAAAAGACGGGTGGCCCTCCGTCGATACCGTGCTCGGAGAACTCACCCGCCTTTGCGCGGCTTAAGGCCATCAGACAGTCGGTTGCGCGAGCATTTCCCGCGCGACCGACTTGGTGCTGTCCGTAATGGAAATGCCGGCCAACATGCGCGCCACCTCTTCCACGCGGTCGTCGGGCGAGAGGACGCGCAGATTGCTCTGCGTTTTTCCGTCCCTCTGCATCTTTTCCACGCGCCAATGGTGGTGCCCGCAGGCGGCAACCTGCGGGAGGTGCGTCACGCACAGGACCTGGCGGTCGCTCCCCAACTGTCGAAGGAGTCTCCCCACCACCTCGGCCGTCGCGCCGCCGATGCCGCTGTCCACTTCGTCGAAAATCAAAGTCGGGACCGGCGTGATCTTGGCCGTGATCACGGCGATTGCCAAGCTGATGCGGGCGAGTTCACCGCCCGAAGCCACTTTCTGCAACGACCGCGTCTGCACGCCCGCGTGACCGGCAATCAGGAATTCGCAATGCTCGGATCCATTCGCCGAGGGCGGATTCGGGACCAAGGCCGTTTCCATTCGAGCTCCCTTCATGGCCAATGTCTGCATCTCTTCCGTCACGGCGTTGGCCAAGCATTTGCCCGCATCCTCACGCCGTTTGGTGAGTTCCGCCGCACGAGCGTGATAGGTTTCAAGAGCCTTCTTTTCCGCCCTCTCCAGAGCCTTCACATCCTTCACGGACGTAAGGTTCTTAAGTTCGTTTCGTGCGTTCTCCAGTCGTTCAAAAAGTGTTTCCGGCTCGCAACGGAACTTTCTGGCGAGTTCGTAGTAAGCCGACACTCGACGGTCGACCTTTTCGAAACGTTCTTCATCGAGATCATTTCGGTCGACATAACGCATCACGTCCTGCGCAGCTTCCTCTACCAAGTCCATGCCCGTGGAGAGCGTCTCGGCAATGGCGGCGAGTCGATCGTCATAGCGGGCAAGCCCCATCAACTTTCCGTGAACGGAAGCCAAAAGTTCGGTGGCGTTCACTTCGCCGTCATGAAGCGTTTCCAGGGCTGAATCCAGTCCCTCACGAATGGCGACGCCGTGAGCCAGGCGGGAGTGTTCCTGATTGAGCGTCTCCCATTCGTTCTTCTTCGGATTGAGCGACTCCAAATCCTCAATCATCCATTGCAGACGTTCCGTCTTTTCCGCCAAGGCATCGGCGTTGGCCGTTGCTTCTTCCAACGTCTTACGCGCTTTGGTCCAAGCGTCAAATGCTTCCCGTACCTTTTTAAGAACATCGCCGTTTTCCGCAAAATCGTCGAGAAGCTTCAGCTGATAGGAAGACTTGAGAAGCGACTGATGTGCATGCTGCCCGTGTACGTCCACGAGCGTTTCACCGAGCTCACGCAACTGGGCTGCGGTTACGGCAATCCCGTTCACCCAGGCTCGCGACCGTCCCTTCACGTCTACCGTTCTGCGAATGAGGAGCGTGTCCTCTCCGACATCAAGTTCATTGGCGTTGAGCCAAAGCTTGGTGCGCCCAGCAAGCGTGAACTCGGCAACGATCTGCGTGCGTTCTGCCCCCTCTCGTACTACACCCGCATCGCCTCTCGCTCCCAGAATAAGCTGCAGAGCATCGATGAGGATGGATTTCCCCGCCCCGGTTTCGCCGGTCAAAACGGTAAAACCGGACTGTACGTCCAGATTGAGAGACTCGACGATGACGAAATCACGCAGGCTGAGCGTCAGAAGCATGGGGATCCCCGGAGGCTGGAAATAAAGGTTCTACAAATTTACCCGTTTTTTCCGTCGTTCGGATCCTGACGGGAACTTGTCGGCATGAAATTCCACTTGAGCTTGCGGCGCAAAAGATCAAAGTAGTCATACCCGATCGGATGAAGCATGGTGAAGGTTCGTTGAGAAGGACGAATCTTCAGCACATCCCCGGGCTGAACGTCCGCGAATTCCTGCATATCGAAATAAGCCACCGCATCACGGCTTTCCGTGATCTCGATGTCGATCGACGATTCCCCCGGCAACACGATTGGACGGTTGGAAAGCGTATGAGGCGCCACGGGAACCAAGGTTACGCCGTCGAGCATGGGAGCAAGCAAAGGACCGCCTGCCGCCAAGGAATACGCGGTCGATCCCGTGGGCGTAGAGCAGATGATGCCGTCGGCGGACTGGCTCGCCATCTGAATCCCGTTCACATAGACGATGAACTCCACCATGCCGCCGGCACGACCGTGGCTTACGCCGATGTCGTTGACGGCCAGACCGGAGAAAATGCTTTCGCCGTTTCGAACGAGTTCCGCGCTCAGCATTCGCCGCACGTCACGCGTGCACTGTCCCTGAAGAAGTGCCGGCAAGAGGCGTTCCATGTCTTCAAGCACGATGTCGGTGATGAAGCCCAGACGCCCTGCATTGACGCCCACGATGGGCGTACCGAAGGGAGCCAGAGAGCGGGCCACCCCCAACATGGTACCGTCGCCCCCCAACACAACGGCCAGATCACAGAGCTCTCCGAGCTCCGCGCGGGTGTACCCCCTGCTTCCAGCGCGATCTCCCAATGTCTGGGCACTTCGCTCGTCGAGAAAAACTTCCGCGCCGGCGTTACGGATCACGGAGATCAGTGCGGTCAAAGGACCCGCCAAACTCTCGGTGGGTTTAACAAAAATGGCGACTTTTGAAAACATGAGATGTTTCCTTTGGACATTCCGCTCTTCTTTTGGTCTCAGGCCTCAGACAAAAAGAGGAGAGACGCACCGCCTCTCCTCCTTTTATGCGTTCACGGACGCGACCATTACTCCGTGACGGCCACCGCCACGCTGTGGAAGCCGGCGTCGACGTAGATCACGTCACCCGTGATGCCGCTCGAGAGGTCCGACAAGAGGAAGGCGGCCGTGTTGCCGACTTCCTCGATCGTGACCGTACGGCCGAGCGGAGCCGAATTCTCCATGATGCGCAAAAGCTTCGAGAAGTCCTTGATGCCCGACGCGGCAAGCGTCTTGATGGGGCCCGCCGAAATGGCGTTGGCGCGGATGCCGCGGGGGCCGAGGCTCGAGGCGAGATAGCGAGTGCTCGCTTCCAGAGCGGCCTTGGCAAGGCCCATCGTGTTGTAGTTGGGCACCACGCGTTCGCTGCCGAGGTAGCTGAGCGTCAAAACCGAACCGTTGCGGCCTTCCATCAGAGGGAGGCAGGCCTTCGCGAGCGCGGGGAAGGAATAGGCGGAAATGTCCATCGCGATCTTGAAGGCTTCGCGGGAAAGGCCTTCGAGGAAGTCCCCGGCGATCGCTTCGCGGGGGGCAAAGCCGATCGAGTGCACGACGCCGTCGAGCGCCCCCCAGGCGTTGCCGATGCCTTCCACGGCGGACTGAATTTCTTCGTCGCTGCTCACGTCCATCTTGAAGACGAGATTGCTGCCGAACTCTTCGGCAAAGGCGTGAACTCGGTCGCAGGAACGGTCTCCCGCATAGGTGAAGGCGAGCTCGGCCCCTTCACGATGGCAAGCCTTGGCGATGCCGTAGGCAATGGAACGGTTGGAAAGCAGCCCCGTAATCAGAACCTTCTTACCAGCAAGAAAACCCATGGTCAGTACTCTTTATGAAATTGGTTGCGGAGAGACTCTCTCCCGAAAGGGAGTATTGTACCCATTCGAGCCTCTTTCGCCAATTCTCGCCTACCATGGGAACGGGAATCCGTTTACGGGATCTTGATTTCCTGGCCGATGCGCAGACGATTGGAAGTGAGACCGTTGGCGGAGCGCAACTTCGACACCGTCGTGCCGTAACGACGTGCAATTTCGGAGAGTGTGTCGCCGCTTCGAACGCGATAGACCTTGCCTTCGGACACCGCTTTTTGATTCGACGCGCTGGGGATCACCAACTCCTGTCCCACGCGGATCGTATTGCGGCGAAGGCCGTTGGCGGCCTTAAGCCGATCGACCGACACGCCGTAGCGCTTCCCGATCGTGTAGAGCGACTCGCCCGAGCGCACGCGGTGCGTGCGGCTCTTCGCCACGCGCTTTGGCGCTTCGGAGACCGTCACCTGCGTAGGAATTTCCAGACGATCGCCGATCCGCAGAGAGTCACCCGACAGACGGTTGGCACGCTTCAGACGCACCACGGACACGCCGTAGCGCGAAGCGATCGTCGAGAGCGTATCGCCCGCCTTGACCGTATAGATCTTGGTATCGGGCACCGCATCGGCCGCGCCCGACGGAATGCGAAGGCGCTGTCCCGGACGAATGAGATTCGTGCGGATTCGATTCGTCATCTTGAGCTGCGCAATGCTCACACCGTAACGTTCGGCAATCTGCGAGAGCGTTTCGCCCGCACGCACGCGGTGAATGACGTGCTGCGAGGGTTCCGAGCGCTGCGTCGAAGCGATGGCCTGACGCGGTACGTTCGGCACCGTCAGGACGAGACGCTGTCCCACGCGCAGACGGTCCGAGCGCAGGCGATTGGCGGTCACGATCGATTTCATCGTGATGCGCCAACGGCGTGCAATACCCGAGAGGGTGTCGCCGCTACGAACGCGATAGGTCACGCGACGCCAAGTCGTGGTGGGCGAGAGCTGCAGCTTGGCGTTTGCGAGTTCCGCCGCGATGTCCTGCTGATCTTCGGTTCCGGTGGAACGAACGAGTAACGTGGAATTCGCCAGAACGCGGCGGCCCTTAGGGATCCCGTTTACCTTGCGGAGTTCATCCTCCGTCATGCCGCTTCGACCCGCTACCTGTGCAAGAGTTTCACCTTGCTGCAGGCGATAGGTCGTCCACTGCGAAAGGGGTTGACCGCTGTCCATCCAGCTCGCGAGGTTGTCGACGAAGAAGTCGAGCTTGTCGGCGGGCAGAAGCATTACGTTGTTGTGCGACGCCACGATGACGGGAAGCTTGTAGCTCGGATTCAAACGTCGGAATTCTTCGAGCGGCATGCCGGCGAGTTCCGCCGCCGTTTCAATGTCGATGTCGCGGGGCTTCGTGATCGTCACGAAGAAGGGTTCGTTCCCCACGTCGGGCAACGTGATGCCGTAACGGGAGGGATTCGAGATGATGCGCTTCACCGCCTCGAGTTTCGGGACGTAGTTGGCCGTCTCCCGCGGCATTCTCAGATGGAGGTAGTCGGTCGGCTGCTTGCGGCGCTTCGCGCGCTGAATCGCTCGCTGTACGCTTCCCTCACCCCAGTTGTAGGCAGCAAGGGCCAGATGCCAGTCCCCGAACATTCCGTGCAGGTACTCGAAGTAGTCGAGTGCCGCACGAGTGCTCTCCAGAATGTCGCGACGGTCGTCGCGCCAGAGATTCTGTGCGAGGTCGTAAGCCTTCCCCGTTGCCGGCATGAACTGCCACAATCCCGCCGCCTTGGCTCGCGAGAGAGCCTCCGCCTGGAAAGCGCTTTCCACGAAGGGGAGCAACGCCAATTCCGTCGGCATGCCTCGGTTTTCGATTTCCTCCACGATGTGGTAGAGATACTGTCCAGCCCGTTCACTCATGCGGCGAAGATAGGCCGGATCCTTCGTGTAGAAGTCCACCCAACGGTCCACCAACTTCGACTGCAACACCGGCATGGCGTATCCTCGTCGAATGCGCTCCCACACGTCGGACGGCACGCCGAGCTCCTCCACCGAACTCGCGTCGTCCGCAGGAAGGGCTTCGGCATTGGCGACGCTCGCCGGAATGTCGTCGTCTTCCGAAGCGGCCTGCACACTGGGAGCGACAACGAAAAAGGAAAGGCTCAGGGCAAGCGCCAGGAGCGAACGGGGAAAGTAGTGCGGCATGAAGGACGTGAGGGAAAAGAAAAGTCGGTTTCGGGGAGAATGCACTATTCTACGGAAGAGTCGGGGCACAACGTGCGCTTCACGCGGATTGCGAAACAATCTGTTAAGGGGTCGAAGCGCCGAACATATTGACCTTATGATGGCCGGGACCCTTTCTTTTTCACGCGACATGCAGACCGAAGAAACGCTCTCCTTTTTCCTCTCGCCTCCCGGACAAATTGTCCGACAGTGGGAATCCCGTCTTTTGGACGGGATGGTCGAGCACGTTCTGGGCGACCGAGCCCTACAGATCGGACTGCCGTTGCTCGACACTTTGCGCGCCAACGGCATGCGGGAGCACTGGCTGCTCCTCGAAAAAGAACCTTCCGAGAGAGAGGAGCCGCTTCGCGAAGACTGGCACCGCGTCCTGGCTCTACCGGAAGCGCTCCCCTTTGCCAACGAAGCCTTCGATCTGGTCGTCCTGCCGCACAGTCTCGACTTCTCGCCCGCACCGCAGCAACTCCTCTCTGAAGCGGTCCGAGTGTTGGCGCCGGAAGGACGACTCATTCTCGCCGGATTCAATCCGCTCGGACTCTGGTGGTGGCGCCAGCAATTCGTTCGGTTCGGGTGCCGTCCGTATCTTCCGCCTCACACCACCCCGATCGGCGTTCCGCGCCTCAAGGACTGGTTCGCGCTCCTGGGGCTCACGACGCAGGAAGGACACTTCGGCATCTACCGTCCCGCCAGACAACGCCTTACTACGCTCAATCGCTGGCAGTGGCTCGACAAGGCGGGAGACCGATGGTTCCCGCAGTGCGGAAATCTGTATCTCCTCTCAGCCGTGAAAAAAATCCCCGGCCGCATTCCGCCCGTCGCCGCCTCGTTTGCGGATACACTCAGCGCTCTTGCCGGCAAAGCGGGGCAAAAGACCGTTCCGCGCCCCATGTCTTCAAAAATCGACACGCAACCATGACAACGGACAACACGGAAAAGAAACTGGAAATTTGGACCGACGGCGCCTCCAAAGGCAACCCCGGCATCGGAGGGTGGGGCGCCTATCTCGTCTGGGGCGCCCACACAAAGGAAATTTTCGGCGGCGCGCCGAACGTCACCAACAATCAGATGGAACTCACGGCCGTCATCGAAGCCTTGAAACTCATCCGACGCCCCTGCCCCGTCATCATTCATACCGACAGCAGTTACGTCAAAGACGGCATCACCAAGTGGATCCACGGCTGGAAGAAAAAGAACTGGGTGACCGCCTCGAAAACCCCCGTCAAGAACCGCGAGCTCTGGCAGGAACTCGACCGCCTCTGCAGACAGTTCGACATCGAGTGGCGATGGGTGAAAGGACATGCCGGCGAACCGGGCAACGAGAAGGCCGACGAGCTCGCCAACAAAGGTTGCGACAGCGTCGGCGGACGCAAGGGATGAGTTTTGGAACTTTTTTCTTCCGGGACCCTTGCATTTTTCCTTGAAGTCTGTATAATACGTCTTCTCAGTTGGCGCGGTTAGCTCAGTGGTAGAGCACTGCCTTCACACGGCAGGGGTCACTGGTTCGAAACCAGTATCGCGCACCAGAATTCCGAGGCGCAGAGGAGAAATCTTCTGCGCCTTTTTGCTTGCGGGGTCAGCCATGCAACTTGAACTCACCGGCGACGAGCGTCAACGCTATCACGAAAAGCTGAAAGACCTTCTTTTCGAATTTGACGATTTCTGTGAAGCCCACGGAATCGAGTACATGCTCTCCTTCGGGACACTCCTCGGCGCAGTGCGGCACCACGGCTTCATCCCCTGGGACGACGACATCGACCTCATGCTCACGCGTCCCAACTTTGAAAAGCTCTGCGCTTTGCAGTCGGAATTGCCCGCTCATTTGAAAATCGATCAAGGCGAGCGCATCATCAAGTTCCGCGACGACCGCTACCACTTCGTCCGCGGTCAGGACATGACCCAGTGGAAACCCATCTTCCTGGACCTTTTTGTTCTCCGTGAAACGGGGCCAGAGGCGGAGAAACTCCTTCATCTCAAGCAGTGGATCGACAGCCGTCATCGCTACCCCGCCTGGCACCCCTACAAGCTCCTTTTGAGCCTTCTGAAGTATCCCTGCCGCCCAATCCGCAATTACCTTCGCAACAAGGCGGACCATGCCGCGCATTTCACGCGTCTGCGATACGAATCCAAGTACTATCAGGACAACAGCTTTCCGATCGATGAAATGCTGCCGGTCACGAGAGCACTTGACTTCTGCGGGCGCAAGATGCCCGGACCCCGCGTTCCCGACGTCTACCTCAAGGTAGAATACGGCAACGACTACATGACTCCGCTGCCCCCCGAAGACCGCCGTTTTCGCGTGCAGTACATCGACTTCTAAAAGGACTTCAACATGGACAAGCCTTTGCGCGTCATGGTCGACATGTCGGCCACGCTCCTCCACCACGGTCACATCCGCCTTTTGAAGAAGGCGCACGAGATCGGGCACGTCGTCGTCGCACTCACCACCGACGAAGAAATTGAAAAGAAGAAGGGCTACGTTCCCGAACTCAATTTTGAAGAGCGCAAGGAAATCCTCGAGGCGATCCGCTACGTCGACGAAGTCGTTCCCTGCCCGTGGCTCATCGACGACGCCTTCGTCGTGGCGCACAACTGCGATCTGCTCGTGCACGGCAACGACAATTCGAACCACATTCCCGAAGAAAAACTCGTCATCTTCCCGCGTACCGAGGGAATCAGCTCGTCCATCCTCCGCGAACGGGTGCTCGACTGCCTCATTTCGCTCAACCTCAAAAACAAGTCGACGAGCACGTCCGACAAGATTGCGCGTCTTCTCATCGAAACGATCAAGAAAGAGTTCAAGCTCGAGTAATGCGCCTTTTCCCCTTTTTCCGCCGAGCGGCTTTGGCGGCGGTGCTCGCAACGGCCTTTCTGGCCAGACCTCTCGGGGCCGAAACGCTGCGGGTCTACACGGCCTCGCAGCCCGAGCTTTTGACGCTCTACAAGAAAGCCTTCGAAGCCCGCCACCCCGACGTGGAAATCACATTTCTGCGCGATTCCGCATCTCCCATCGTCGCTCGTCTTCTTGCGGAGCGGAACGCTCCGCAGGCGGACGTCGTGCACGCGATCTCCGTCATCGGACTCGAGACCCTGGCCGCGGCCGGCGTTTTAACGCCCTACCGTCCGCAGGACGAAAAGGCGCTCGACCCCCGTTTTCTCTCCAAAGAATCGCTTTGGGTCGGCATCAATGCCTGGGGGAGCGCCATTTGTCTGAACGAAGAACTGCTCGAACGTCAGAATCTTCCCGTTCCGAAACATTGGACTGATCTGACCGATCCCGTCTATCGAGGGAAAATCGCCATGCCGCACCCCGTCTCGTCGAGTACGGGCTACATGATTCTTTTGGGCTGGCTCGAACTTTTCGGCGAAGAGAAGACCTGGGCGTTCGTCAAGGCGCTTCACGAGAACATGCTCTTTTACACGTTCTCGGGATCCCGCCCCGTTTCCATGGCGGCGCAGGGGGAAATTGCCGTCGGGCTCAGCTCCAACGCCTTTACGAAACCCTACCGCAACCCGAAAATCCCGCTTCGCGTCGTCGAACCCGAAGAGGGCATCGGTTGGGACGCCGAAGGGAGCGCCGTCGTCGCGGGAACGAAGCATCCCGAAGCCGCCAAGGCCTTCCTTGACTTCTGCGCCGGCGAAGAAGTCGCCCGCATTGCGGCCGACTTCAGCGGCATCGCCGCCCGCGAAGATTTCTCCACGCATGAGGGTCGCAAGACGCTCGAGCGCATGATTCCGATGAACTTCCAAAACGCCGCCCTGCGCAAGAACGAAATTCTCCAAAAGTGGCAGGAAGTGGTGGGCGAACGATAAGGACACGATAAGGACACGATCATGAGTCACACGCTTCACCTTCGAGACCTCACGAAGCGCTTCGGTTCGACCGTGGCGATCTCTCCGCTCACGCTTTCCTTTCCGGGCGGGCGCTTCACAAGCCTCCTCGGGCCCTCGGGCTGCGGTAAGTCCACGCTGCTTCGCCTCATCACGGGGCTAGAGCGTCCGAGCGGCGGACAAATTTTCGTCGACGACACGGAAATCACCGACGTTCCGCCCGTTCGCCGCAAGATCGGAATGGTGTTTCAGCAGTACGCCCTCTTTCCAAACCTCACGGTGGCGGAAAACGTCCTCTATGGTCTTCACGGAAAGGGAGCAAACGGCGCTCCGCTTTGGTCGGCCGACGCCCGACGGGAGCGCATGCGGGAAATGCTCGCGCTCGTGGGACTCGAATCCTTCTCTGAGCGCCGCCCTCACGAACTCTCGGGCGGGCAGCAGCAACGCGTGGCCATTGCCCGCGCGTTGGCGCCGAATCCCAGCATTCTGCTTTTGGACGAACCGCTCTCGGCGCTTGACGCCTGGAGCCGCACGGCGATCGGCGAAGAACTGCGGGAAATTCAGAGAAAAAGCGGCGTCACCACCCTGATGGTCACGCACGACCGCACGGAGGCCTTGACGCTCTCCGACTACGTGGCGGTGCTGCACGACGGCAAACTCGAAGACTTCGGCACGCCCGACGAACTCTACGAACATCCGAAGAGCGCCTTCTCCGCCACGTTCGTGGGCGACATGAATCTGCTCACGCTCCCGACCTCAAACGGTACCGTCGGCATCCGCTACGCGGACGTGAAGCTCTCCGAACCCACGGAACAGACGATTTCCGCCCCCGAGAGTTTCGTCGGCAAAGTGCAGCGCCTCGAATTCCGAGGCGACATGCTTCGCGCCCACGTGCTTTTGAACGACTTCAAGACCACCGTCACGGCAGATGTCGTGCGGGTGGAGCATCCGTGGCTCAGTGAAGGAGCGCTCCTCGTCGTGCGTCTTCCCGAAGCAAGGTGGTGCCGATGGTGATGCGCAGCCTCCTTCTTCTCTTCACGATTCCGCTCGCCGTCGGGATTTTGTTTCCCTTGGGAGCCCTGGTGGGAGAGGCCTTCTCCGGATCGACGCCGGCAGGCGACGTTCTCGGCATGCTTCTTTCGCGTCCGATGCTTCGTGCCGTTGGCAACACCCTTTGGGTGGGCGGCCTCACGGCGCTTTTGAGCACAGTCTTGGGCGGCATTCTCGCCTATACCATGACGATGACGAAGGCGCCGGGCCGCAAGGCGCTGGGCTTGCTTTTCATGGTCCCGCTTCTGGCGCCCTCCTTCATGCCGGCCATGGGACTCGTCTATCTCTTCGGCAACTACGGACTGCTCTTTCCGACGTCGCTCTACGGCGTGCCGGGACTGTTGGCCGGAGGTGTTCTCTTTACGCTTCCGCATACGACTCTGCAGCTCTCTCTCGCTTTCCGGACGCTCGACCAACGCCTGCTTGACGCCGCGCTTCTTTTGGGAAGCGGGACCGCCCGACGTTTTCGAACCGTTCTCCTGCCGCATCTGCGCGACGCCGTCGTCAACGCCCTTCTGATTGCCTTCGTTCTCACCGTCACGGACTTCGGCGTGCCGAAACTCTTGGGCGGCAACGTACCGATGCTCGCGACCGAAATCTACAAGTACGCGATCGGTCTCGCCGACTTTCAGCGCGCGGCCCTCTTAAGCTTCTGGCTCATGGTGCCGTCTCTTCTCGCCTTCGGAGCCTATACACTTCTCTCGCGCCGCAAAGAGGAACGGGCAACCCCGCAAGCCTTGAGAATCGAACCAAACCGGGGGCGAGACGTCTTTTTCGGAGGGCTTTCCTGGTTCATCGTGGCGGGCATGCTCGCTTCGATCGGCGCCGTCGTGCTTGCGTCCTTCGTCAAGGCCTGGCCTTATGATCGCGCCTGGACGCTCGACGCCTATTCGCTTACTTCGCTCTCCTACGGCTTCGCGCCGGTTCTCAACAGTCTCGGACTCGCCTTCTCGACGGCCGTCTCGGGCGTCCTTCTCGCCTGGGTGACGAGCGTTCTCATGACGCGCCACGGTCCGTCTGTGCGGCCCGTGGGCGTCCTCTTTCATGCGGCGGCACTCCTCCCCATGGCCGTTCCGGGCACGATTCTGGGCCTGGGATTTGCCATGAGTCTCAGCGGTTGGGAGATTTTTTCGGGCGTATGGGGGAACCGCCTGCTCGTTCTCTTCAACACGCTCGTGCACCTCTTTACGGTGGGATACCTTACGCTCAGCACAAGTCTCAAGACGCTTCCCGCCACCTATGAAGCGGCGGGACTTCTTTTGGGGCGCGGTTACGCCTACACGACGATGAGAGTCCTCACGCCGCTTTGCGGACGACCGCTCAGGGAAACGTTCGCGTATTTCTTCTCGAACGCGCTCACCACGATTTCGGCCCTGGTGTTTCTCTACAGTCCCGAAACCATCACGGGCGCCGTCGCGGCCCTTCAGAGTCTCGATGCGGGGTATCTCGCGAGCGGCGCCGCCATGGCGACGATCATCTTTGCGCTGAACGTCGCCTTCCGTGGACTCCTCATTCGAAACTGATGGTTCGCCCCGTTACGCGTTGATAGCGTCGGGCGAACTTCGCCCACTGCCGATTGATCTTGAGGTTGCGAAACCACGGGATGTATTTCGCGGTCGGGATATGCTCAGGAATGTAATAACCGTCGAAAATCACCGGACGCAAAACACCTCTTTCCTCAACGATGAACATATTGGCGGTCCCGATGTCGCTCACCACCACGCCCTTTTCATGCATTTCGCGCTTCGTCGCGCGCAGGGCGTCTTCGAGGCGTTTCCACGACGATTCATCCGCTCCTTTGATTTCATTCAAGTACGAAGCGAGAACCCAAACCTTCCGATCTTCAGTCGGGAGAAAGGCCTCCACCGCGAGTCCCACGTAGGAAGGAGACGAGAGAGAACCGAGGAACTTCGGCATGAAACTTGCCGTCACGCCCTTTTTTCGGAGGTAATTGAGGTAGTCGACCTCGCGCACGGTTTGCGGACAGCAAAACCGCGCACTGAGTTTTACGCAGCCCTCGGGAAAGAGAGGCGAAAAGCACGTAAGACGCTCGCCCCCTTGGCCGATCAGCTGCCAGTCGTCGACGTCGGCGTCCTCAAAATGAACGGAGCGACCGTCCAGGTCGCCCCGATAGACCGGATGAATTTTGGGAAATTCCGCGAGAATTTCACTGTTTTTCATTCTTCTGCTCTTCTTCCTTGCGGCACGCTTCGCAGATGCCGTAGAGAATCAGGGAGTGGTCGCACAGTTCGTAGCCGTACTTTCTCGCCACGCTCTTTTGCATGCGTTCGATGTCGACGTCCACGAACTCTTCGACGCGCCCGCAACGCAGACACACGATGTGGTCGTGATGCTGGCCTTCGGCAAGTTCATACGTGGCGCGGCCCGAATCGAAGTGGTGGCGCACCAGAATGCCCGCCGTTTCAAACTGCGTCAGAACGCGGTAGACCGTCGCCAATCCGATGTCGCTCTTTTCCTCCACCAACATGCGGTAGACGTCTTCGGCGGAGAGATGCCGAACCACGCCTTCCCCCTGTTCGGAGATTCGCTGAAAGAGCTCCAAAATCTTCATGCGGGGACCCGTCGCCTTCAGACCGAGCGTTTTGAGTTCCGTGGATTGGTTTCGAGACGTTTCGTTCACCTTTTGCTCCCTCTTTGGACCTTATGATGCGTATCATAAGGGGGCTTATGCCAATTTGCATTGAACCTTTTCAAAATAACACCCTTTCACCATGCAGTTCCAACGTTTCCTCGCACCCGCCGCCCTGCTTCTCCTGACCACAAATCTCACGGGGTGTTCGAGCATGGCGGACGCCTGGGAAAACCCCACCGACTACATTCCCTACTTCCTGCAGCCCTATCGTGCGGACGTTCACCAAGGCAATCTCGTCACCAGCGAAATGGTCAATCAGCTCGAAGAGGGCATGACCGCCGCCCAGGTGCAGTTCCTTCTCGGCGTTCCGCTCATCCGCGACCAGTTCCACCGTTATCAGTGGGACTACGTCTACTATCTGCGCCGCGGCAACGGGGAAGAGCAGCTTCGCCGCCTCACCGTCTACTTCAACGATGAAGACCGCGTCAAGAGCTGGACGTCGGATGCCATGCCCGATGAAGAACAGGCCGACCAACTGATTCTCGGCAACATTCGCAACTTCGCTCCGAAGGAAGATCTCCCCAAGGAAGAAGCGAAGAAGGAGACCTCTGAATGAAGGAAAAGCTCGCGCGGCTTCGCCGCCTCATCGAGCAGCTTACGCTCGTATTGAGGGAAGAACGTCAGGAAAACCTTCGTCTTCGCAGTCGATTGGCTTCCGCTCAAGCCGAACTGGATCAGGCGCAGCAGCGACTCAAGAAACTCAACGCCCAGATCCAGCAGCTCAATCGTCTGACGAATCCCGCCGAATTCGAATCGTAAGGAGAGACGATGCCCGAACTCAATTTGCGCATTTTCAGCCGCAACTATCGCCTCGCCGTCACGCCGGGCGAAGAACCCGTGCTCGAGCAGTGCGCTCAGCGCGTGGATCAGCACATGGAAGCGATCCGCAGCGGCGGCCGCGTCGTGGCGCTCGATCAGATCGCCGTTCTCGCCGCACTCGAAATCGCGTACGACGACTCCAAGACGCAGACCTCTCTGGAAGCCCGCGTCGCGGAGCTCGAAGAAAAGGTTTCCCAACCCAAGGCTCCGGAGCCGGACCCCGAACTGCCGCTCGAGCTTCCTGAAGAAGTCTCCGAGCCCGTGCTTTCGGATGAGCCGACGCCGTCCGTTGCGCCTCAGAGAACGTTGCCGGCGGATCAGCCGTTGGAAGAACCCGCGGTTTCCCGGGCGGCCGCCGTTGCCGACGCGACCGTCGATACGGCTCTGTGGGAGAAGGAGATCGACGACCTTTGCCGACTCTGTGAGGAAGCGATCTACGCCGCACCCGCCCGTGCTTCGGGATTCTTCTGATTTTCTCGAATCTTTCCGCTACAATGATTGCAATCCTGCGGTGAGAGCGTTCGGGCTCCAAGGTACCTAGAACCAATGCTTTGACAAATAGGTTGGTGTACTCGAGGACCGATGGAGTGCGGAACACGCGTTGTACCGCCCAGTCCGTCCCGGAGCCGACCGCCCTGAACTCCCGGTTCAGGATACGTAGCCCGATTCCACTGCAGGAGCACTTTTCTCGAAGGGCAACCACGGTTGCCCTTTTTTCTTTTGAGGAGCACTTATGTCTCTCTCGCCCAACCTTCTTGAGCGTCTTCTGAACGCACGCCGTTTTTGGCTGATGAAGTCCGAACCCGGAGAATGCTCCATCGACGACGCGCTCTCGGCTCCGAACCAAACGGTTTCGTGGTTCGGCATCCGCAACTATCAGGCGAGAAACTTCATCCGAGACGACATGGAAGTGGGCGACGCCGTGCTCTTTTATCACTCGAGCTGTGCCGAACCCGGCATCGTGGGCGCGGCGGAAATTGCTTCCGCTCCGTATCCCGACGAACTGCAGTTCGATCCTGAAAGCGACTACTTCGACCCGAAGAGTCCCAAGGAGAATCCCCGGTGGCTCACGATCGACGTGAAGGCGCTCGCCAAATGCCCGGTCATCCCGATCAAGACGCTTCGCAACGACCCGGCACTCGCGAACCTTCGAATTCTGCAGCGGGGGAACCGCCTCTCCATCACGCCGGTCGAACGGGACGACTTCGCGCACATTCTCAAAACCCTCTTCCACTAACCATCTTCCCTCGGGAGTCCGCACATCATGGAGCTTTGGATCGTTTTCTCCCTTGCCGCACTCGGTTGCTGCACGGGTTTTCTCGCCGGCCTTCTCGGCATCGGCGGCGGCATGGTTCTGACGCCCTTCTTGACGCTTCTTCTCTCCTACGCGGACATTCCGACCGAACACATCGTGCATGTGGCGATCGCGACCTCCATGGGGACGATCCTCTTCACGTCGCTCTCTTCCGTCCGAGCTCATGCTTCCCGCGGCGCAGTCCTCTGGAAGGTGGTCGCCGCCATCGCCCCCGGCATTCTCCTGGGCGGTATTCTCGGCGCACAAATCACGGGCTATCTCTCGACCTTCTGGGTGGCGCTCATCTTTGCGGGGTTCGTCGGCTATTCCGCAACGAAGATGTTCTTTGCAAAGAAGGTGGCCGCATCGCGCGGTCTTCCCGGCACGGCCGGCATGGTCGGCGCAGGTACCGCGATCGGTACCATTTCAGCTTTGGTCGGTGCGGGCGGCGGCTTCATTTCGGTGCCCTTCCTCACCTACTGCAACGTTCCGATGCACAAGGCCATCGGCACCTCTTCCGCGCTCGGCTTTCCGATCGCCTTTGCGGGCACGATCGGCTACATCGTGAGCGGTTGGGCCGAACCCACGCTTCCCGGATTTCCGTACACGCTCGGCTACATTCACCTTCCCGCTCTCTTTTCAGTCGCCGTCATGAGCATCTTCACCGCTCCGATCGGCGCGAAGGTGGCGCACTCCATCGACACGAAGCCCTTGAAGCGCATCTTCGCTTCACTTCTCTACGTGCTCGCCTCCTACATGCTCTACCGGGCGATCATGGCGGCCTGACGGCTTGCCGGAATCCCTTTGCCAAAGAGGCGCGGCCAATGCCGCGCCTCTTTGCATTCTTATCGATGGAATGTTCCTTCCTTAACCTCAAACGGCGTGGAGAACATCTTTCCGAAGGAAATTCGAATCTGTCCGAACCAACGCACCGGATTGAGTTGCCGAAGGATGGGGCGTTTGAATTGACGCTTCTTTCTCAAACCAATTTCAGAAGGAGCGCTGGTCAGTGCCAAAGGACGAATGCTCAGACGGAAAACCTGATTCTTCCGAACGAAGGGGAACCACGGCGAAAAAAGATAGTAATCGACGGGGCAGTTCATCCGTTGGCTTCCGTCCAGTGCGCGCTGGGCCGCCTCTCGAGAGATAAGATAACCTACGGTTCCAAAGCTGGAAGGCTTGCACTGTTTGACAAGTTCGTAGCCGTTCTTCAGGGGAACGGGAGAACCCTTGATTCGAATCTTCAGCGCAGCCGACCAGATCTGAACCACATCGGCATCTTCCGGCAGCCAGTCATCACTACTCAGAAGATCAGACAATTCGTCCGCCAAATAAACGTCATCCTCGACAATCGCCCCCCAACGCTCACCACTCTCGACAATGCGTTGCCACGCTTTCCGATGACTTAAGAAACATCCGTATTCGGGAGGCGTCATGGGATAAACGTAGCCGACGCCCCGAGGCTTGGAAACGGCGGCAAGCTGTTCATCCGTGAGGTCTCGACCGTAAACGGCTGAAATCCGCTCGAACTCCAAGCCAATCCTTTTTTGTTCCTCCTGAAACTTGATCCAACGATCGACAGAAGAGTCCAGATTGATGACGCAACGAAACATTCAGCGTGCTCTCCAAACCAAAAACGCGCCCAACAAAATGACGGGAATCGTAAGCCACTGTCCCTGCGAGAGGGAAAGCGCCTGAAGTCCCAAAAAGGCGTCGGGTTCGCGGAAAAATTCGACGATGAAGCGCGCCACACCGTACCCAAGGCAGAAGAGTCCCGATACGAAGCCGGGCTTCGTCGGCTTGCGGGAGACGACGTAGAGCATAAGAAAGAGAATAAGGCCTTCGCCCAGGGCTTCATAGAGTTGCGAAGGGTGACGGGCGATGCCGTCAGCCGCCTGAGGGAAGACCATCGCCCAGGGGAGATCGGGGGAAGCGGGACGCCCCCAAAGCTCTCCGTTGATGAAATTTCCGATGCGGCCCGCCATGAGACCGAGCGGCACGAGCGGCGCCACGAAGTCCGAGACCGTGAAGAGCGACTTTTTCTTTCGCCAGGCAAAAAGAATCATCACGAGGATGACGCCGAGAAGGCCCCCGTGCGCGCTCATCCCGCCGTGCCAGAGCGCAAAGATTTCGCCCGGATGCGAAAGGTAGTAGCCCGGCTGATAAAAGAGGCAGTAGCCGAGCCGTCCGCCCAACACCACGCCGAAGACCCCGTAAAAGAGCAGATCCTCCACGTCCTCGGGCGTGATCCCGCGCCAGGCTTCCTTGGCGCGCAGGCGTCCTAGGCACCAGAAAGCGGCGAAGCCCAAAAGATACATTACGCCGTACCAACGCACGGAAAGAGGACCGAGCGTAAAAACAACGGGGGCGAACTGCGGATGAAGAAGCATGTCGGTCTGGCGGTAACAAATCGAAGGAAACATTCTAGCCAAAGGAAGCGCCCGACGTTTTTCGGGACTGCTACTATCTCCTTCTCTTCATACGAATCGCCCTCGGAGACCCCGAGGGACCTCTTTGCGCCATGATCGACTTTCCCGAATCCGAATTCTCCGAACTTTTGGAAAAACTCCGTGCGAACCGCCCGCTCGTGCATGTCCTCACGAACGACGTCGTGCAGGAAATCACGGCGGACGTCTTGCTCGCGGCCGGCGCCTCCCCCGCCATGGTCGTGGCGCCGGAGGAATCGGGCACCTTCGCCGGGATCGCCGACGGTCTTTTGATCAACATCGGCACGCCTACGGCCGAACGTATCCGAGCCATGAACCTCGCCGCAGACGCCGCCAACGAAAAACAGACGCCCTGGGTGCTCGATCCCGTGGCGGCGGGCGGCATTCCCTGGCGCGACGACGTCATCCGATCGTTCGTCGCAAAGCGCCCGACCGTCATCCGAGGGAATGCCAGCGAAATCCGTGCGCTCGCGGGCTTTTCCTCGTCCGGAAAAGGAGTCGACAGCTGCGACTCATCCGACTCGGCGCTCGAAGCCGCGCAACTTCTCGCGCGTACCGTTCCGACCGTCGTGCACGTCACGGGCGAAACGGACTACGTGACGGACGGCGAACGCACGGTTTCGATCTCGGGCGGCCATGAAATGGCGACGCTCGTCGTCGGCACCGGGTGTTCGCTCTCGGCCTTGGTCGCGGCCTTCGCCGCGGTGACGCCGGACCGGGTTGCGGCGGCGGCCGCCGCGTCCACGCTCGCCAAACGTGCGGCGGAGTACGCTGCCAAACACGCCGAGGCGCCGGGGAGTTTTCACGTTCACTACATCGACGGTCTCTATCTCACGGGAAGGAAGGCATGAGAGCGCTCGACCTGACCCTCTACCTGGTGCTCGACCCCGACCTCTGCGGCGGGGCCGAGGGAATGATCGCGACGACGCTCGCCGCCCTCCACGGCGGCGTCACCGTCGTGCAGCTGCGCGCCCCCAACTGGAAAAAACGCGCGATTGCCGAGTGTGCGAGGGAGCTCCTTCGCGTCATGCCCGCATCCGTCCCGCTCATCATCAACGACCACGCGGACGTCGCCCGCGCGGTCGGCGCCGCGGGCGTACACGTCGGACAAAAGGATCTGTCGCCCGAAGATTGCCGGCTCATCGTCGGTCCCGACGCATTCGTGGGACAATCGATCTCGAATATAGGTGAACTGTCGAGCCTTTCGCCCGCGGCGGATCACATCGGGATCGGCCCCGTTTTCCCGACTGGAACCAAAAAGGACGCGGCCCCCGTCGTGGGACTCGACGGACTTCGTTCGCTTCTTCAGCACGCCCCGGTCCCCGCGGTCGCGATCGGCGGCATCCACGAAGGGAACGCCCGCTCCGTTTATGAAACGGGCGTCGCCGGAATCGCCGTCGTGTCCGCCGTTTGCGGCCAATCCGACCCGGAAGCGGCCGCCCGCACCCTGCTGTCCCGGCGTCCGATTTTCTGAGGTGGACCATTCATGTTCCGGTTCTTCACGACCGACCGCAACGTCTACCGCACGGCGGCGGTTATCCTCTTCGCAACGCTTCTTCTCGCGCTCGCCGCATTTTCCTGGCGGCGCGCCCTGCAGATCTGGGGGCTCACCTTTCCCTTCGTTCTTCTGTTGCTCCTTCGGATTCCCGACGGGAAACCCCGTTTCGCCGCAAAGGCGCTCGCTTGGATCGGACTGACGGTCTCCTTCCTCGACATCGGCGTGCGGGGCTACCTTCTTCACACCTACGAGACCGACCCGGGCTCGTCCTACGTCTTAGAATCGGTCGCGAACACCACGTCTTCGGAAGGACTCGAATTTCTCCAAAACGACTGGGGCGGGATTCTTCTCTGGACCGTACCCGTCGTTTTCCTGATTCTCCTCTCGCTTCGCCTCATCGCGAAACTGCGCGCGGGTGAACGCCAAGTCTCTCGTTGGGCGGCGGGCACGCTCGTCGTCTTTCTCGTCATTGTCTCGGCCGTCGCCTACAGCGTGCGCCCGTGGCGGCGCTTCTCGCCGATTCTCTACTGGCCGGGCTGGGCGGCGGACGTCGAGGAAGTGAAGGCGAACTGGGCGAAGACCCTCGCTTCGCGCGACGCGCTGTTGGCCCGCGGTCAGGCGCTTCTCACGAAGGCCGACGCGGGTCCCCGCACGATCGTCTGGGTGATCGGCGAGAGCGTCAACCCGAAGGCCTGGTCGCTCTACGGTTATGAACTCGACACGACGCCGGAACTGCGCGGACTCTCCCAAACGCTCACGCCGCCCCTGGAAGTCTTCGAGAACGCCTGGGCCGTGTCGTCGAGCACCGTCGCCTCGTTTGAGGACATGTTCACCTTTGCCGCGACCGAGAAGGGGCCGAAAGAAAATCTTCTTTTGCCGCTTTTCCGCGCCGCAGGCTACCGCATCACCTGGATCAGCAATCAGGAAGACGTGGCAATCCGCCAACAGTTCGCGTCGCTCGCCGACCGAAGCCTTTTCCTCAACAAGTTGGGCGGACGCTCCTCGGTGTCGCTCGACGAAAAGGTGATCGAGCCGCTTCGCGAAGCGCTTGCCGAACCCGCAGACAAGCACCTTGTCATCGTGCACCTCATCGGCGCGCACCCGCACTATCGTCTGCGCGCTCCGGAAGACTATCCGGAAGTCTGGACGCCCGACAATCCGGTCGAACAACGACTTGAAGAAAAGGGACGGTCCTTCCTCACGATTGAAACGCGCGAAGACTACGACCGCACCATGCGCTACCACGACCACATTCTTGCGGAGACCCTCAAAATGACGGCGGCCAAGTCCGGTCCCGTCACGTGGTTCTATCTGTCGGATCACGGGCAGGAAATCGGCGACCTCGCCGACCGTACGGGTCATGCGGCGAACCTGCCGAGCGGCTACCGCATTCCCGCGCTCCTCTGGGAGCGTCCGGCCGCAGACCGCAAGGCCGCGTCGGAAAACTTCCGCACCGACTGGACGGCGCCCCTTTTGCTCGACCTCGCAGGAATTGAATGGAAGGGCGAAGATCCGACGGATTCGATCGTGGATCCTTCTTACCACTGGGAGACGCCCGAAAACGCCGTCATCCGCAAAGCCTTGGGAGATGCGTCGTGAAGGAAACCCTCCGTTTTGCCGTGACGCCTGAAGAAGCGGGCGTGCTGATTGCGGCCCATGCGTCTGAGGAACTCGACGGTCCTGAAGCGTCGGCCGCGGCCGATGCCCGCCTCATTGCGGGAAAGGATCCGAAGGATCGTGCCCTCGCAAAGGCGAAGCTCGTGCTGAGTCGACGCTCGCTCAAACCCTCCCGCATGCCGGCGTTGCCGACAGGGCTCTTCACGGGCGCATTGGTCTTTGCCGCCTATCTGCTCGGCGTTCTCACCGACCGTTTCACGTCGGAAGGCGCCGTCGTGAACCTTTTGTCGCCCGCGCTCCTTTTCGTTCTCTTCTGGCAGATCGTCCTCTACGTTCTCCTCTTCGTCGGCGCCGTCGCCGGACTCCTCGGCTTTGCGCCCAAGTGGCCGGGACGCCGCCTCTTTGCGGAACTCCTCGCACGGGTTCGCATGCCCGCGGTGAAAAAGCAGACGCTCAAGGAGCGTCCCCTGTGGCTTTCGCTTCTGGCACCCTCGCTTCGCTTTGACGCGGCGCGCGCTTTTCATCTCGCGGCCGCGGCCTTGGGCGCGGGGCTTTTGACGGGACTCGCCTTCCGAGGAATCGGCACCGCCTACACGGTCGGCTGGACAAGCACCTGGCTTGCGGGCCACGAGGCGTGGCTTGCGAACCTCTTTGCCGCCACCTACGGACTCGTTCCGCTCGAAATCTTCGGCCTTTCCTTCCCGGACGCCGCGGCGATCGCCGACATGAATCTTCGCGTGAACCCCGAAGGGAGTCCCGACGCGGCCGCCTGGCTTCTTCGTCTCATGGGACTCGTCGCGGGCGTCGTGATTCTTCCCCGGCTTCTTCTCGCCTTCGTTGCGGACCGCCGCGCCAAGGCCGCCCGCACGAGTTTCGTCTGGACCGAGGAGGAAACGGAAGCGACCGCTTCCCCGCAGAATTCGGCATCCGTCTCTCCCGCCTTGACGGGCGCGACGGTCCTCACGACCGTCCCCGCCGACGAATCGCTTCGCCGACGCACGGCGACGTTGCTGATGCAACCCGATCTTCATTGGCGAACGATCGACGTCTGGAAAGATGAACCCGAAAACGTCCTCGCCTCGGTCGACACCGAGGCCGCGGTTCTCCTCTTTGACGGCATCGCCACGCCCGAGGACGAAGTCCACGGGCGCTGGCTCGAAGTGGTCGCAAAGCGCCGGGAGGGCAACTTGCCGCTCCTTGTCGATCTCTCGGGTCTTGAGAAGCAATTCGGAGCCGACTCCGAGCGTCTCACCGCGCGAAAGGCCCTCTGGGAAAGCTTCGCCGCCGAGCATCATGCGGCGCTCCGCTTCCTGCGCCTACAATAAGAGAAAACCACCGGCATTTCTTTTCAGATGTTTTCCTCCGATCCATTACGCGTACACCTGAGCCTCGTGAGTCACACCAACATCGGAAAGACCACGTTGGCGCGCACGCTTCTCTCACGAGACGTGGGAGAGGTCGCCGACCGTCCGCACGTCACCGAAACGACGGATGACTACGTGCTCGCGCGCGATCCCGCGGGCTGCGAGCTCGTTCTCTGGGACACCCCGGGCTTCGGCAATTCCGTGCGTCTCGCGGAACGTCTTCGCGGCCGCTCGAATCCGATCGGATGGTTTCTGAGTGAAATCTGGGACCGTTTCACCGACAAGGCCTTCTTCCTCGATCAGCGCGTCGTTCGTCACATCCGCGACACCTCGAGCGTGGTGCTCTATCTCGTCAACGTGACGGAGCGCCCCGACCGCGCGGGCTACATCCCCGCGGAAATGGAGATTCTCTCCTGGATCGGAAAGCCCGTCATCGTGCTTCTGAACCAGATGGGCGACCCGAGCCGCGCAAAGGAAAAGGAAGAGATCGAAGCCTGGCAGAAGGCGCTCGCGTCCTACCCCTTCGTTCACAAGATCCTCCCGATGGACGCCTTTGCGCGCTGCTGGGTGCAGGAGGTGGCGCTCTTTGACGCAATCGGCGAAGCCCTCCCCGAGTCGCTTTCCGCCGCCTACGCCTCGCTTCGAGAAGTCTGGGTGCGGGGCCGCCGCGCCGTCTACGCGAGTTCCGTCGAAGCGATCGCGCATCACCTGACGCATCTTCTCACGATGACCGAACTCGTCCCGACGCCCTCGCTCAAGGATCAGGCGATCTCGATGGCGCAGCGTTTCGGCTTCCTCAAGGACAAGACGGACGTCGTCAAGGACGCTCAGGCTTCTTTGTCGGCCGACGCCGCCGACAGCTTCTGCGCGCTCACGACGCGACTCTTGTCGGTGAACGGCCTTCACGGCACGGGCGTGAACCGCGAAATCATCCGCCGCATGAAGAGCGACTGGCACCTCGCCGTCTACACGGTCGACAAAAGTCAGGCGGCCGTGATCGGCGCGGCTTCCGGAGCGGCCTCCGGAGCCATTGCCGACACTGCCGCGGCGGGCTTGACCTTGGGCTTCGGCCTTCTCGTGGGGGCCGTCGTGGGCGCTCTCTCGGGCCTTGGCGCCGCCACCGTCTACAATGCGCGGCACCGCAAGGAAGGGATGGAGCTCACTTGGAGCGACAAGGCGCTTGAAGGCTTTGCGCTCGAAGCGCTTTTGCTCTATCTCGCGATCGCCCACTTCGGCCGGGGACGCGGAGCCTGGCGCGCCGCGGAAAGTCCGCCCGAATGGAAGGACCGGCTCCAGCAGCTGTTGTCGGAGAACGACTTCGGATTTGAGCATCTTCGCGACAATCCGACCTCGGCCCAGCCGTCGCTCGTGCATCACGTCGACGGGATCCTTCGGAAGATCTTCGAGTCGCTTTACGGACGCGGCGCCTGACGGGCGCCCGACGCCCCTCTTTTCTCGGGACGAGGCCTCGGGCCCCGTCCCGTCGGACTCTTTTGCATGTTTGAGAAAACCCTTCTCGTCACGGGCGGCGCCGGCTTCATCGGCGCCAACTTCATCGACTACTTCACGGAAGCGCACCCCGAATACCGTCTCGTCAATCTCGACCTTCTCACCTATGCGGCCCGCAGGGAGGTTTTTGAACGTCAAGGGAAGATGGCGAACGTCGAGACCGTGCACGGCGACATCCGCGACACAGCACTGCTTCACGAGGTCCTGAGGAAATTCAACGTGGCAGGCGTCCTTCACTTCGCGGCCGAAAGCCACGTCGACAATTCCATTCCCGATCCGCTTCGCTTCATCGAGACGAACGTAGTCGGAACGGCGACGCTTCTGAACGAGTGTCTCCTCTACTGGCGCGAAAACGGCACTTTGGAAACCTCCCGCTTTCACCACGTCTCGACCGACGAGGTGTACGGGAGTCTCGGTCCCGAAGGCTTCTTCACGGAGGAGACGCCCTATGCGCCGAGCAGTCCCTATTCGTCGAGCAAGGCTTCTTCCGACCTGTTGGTCAAAGCCTATGCGCGCACCTACGGGATGAACGTCACAATCTCGAACTGCTCGAACAACTACGGCCCCTGGCAGCACGACGAGAAGCTCATCCCCACGGTGATCCGCAAGTGCCTGGCGCACGAAGCGATCCCCGTCTACGGAACGGGCAAGAACGTGCGCGACTGGCTCTGGGTGGGCGACCACTGCCGGGCGATCGACCTCATCTTTCACGAGGGCCGCTCGGGCGAGCGCTACAACGTGGGCGGACACAACGAGAAGACGAATCTCGAGATCGTCGGGGCGATCTGTGCGCTCCTCGATGAACTGCGCCCTTGGGCGGGACACCGTTACGACGAGCTCGTCACCTTCGTTGAAGATCGTCCCGGGCACGACTTCCGCTACGCGATCGCGCCCGACAAGATTCAGCGGGAGCTCGGTTGGCGCCCCCTCACGCCCTTTGCGGAGGGGCTTCGCCAAACGGTGCTCTGGTACCTCAAGACCGCCTGATTTTTCGCCTTTCCAAAGTAATGAACCCCGCTTTTCCGCAAGGGAAAGGCGGGGTTCGTTTTGACGAAGAGCCGGTTTGGCTTAGGGCACCATTTCGTCGAGCTCTTCCTTCTTGACGACCTTCACGAGGTCTTCACGCTTGACGTTGAGGTAGTAGGCGATGGCCGCCGCCACGAAGACGGAGGAGTAAACGCCCAACAGAATACCGATCGTCAGGGCGAGCGAGAAGTAGTGCAGAGCCGGGCCCCCGAAGAAGAACATCGAGAGCGTCATGCACAAGGTCGACGAGTGCGTGATCACCGTACGGGAGATCGTCGCCGTAATGGCCGAGTCGATGATTTCCATCGTATCGGCCTTGCGCATCTTGCGGAAGTGTTCACGAACGCGGTCGAAAATAATGACCGATTCGTTCACGGAGTACCCCAAGACCGCGAGCACGGCGGCGAGCACCGGAAGCGAAAATTCCCACTGCATCACCGAGAAGATCCCCACGACGATCACGATGTCGTGGAGGTTGGCGATGATGGCCGCGATCGAGAACTTCCACTCGAATCGGAAGGCGAGGTAGATCACGATGCCGAGCACCACGAGCGCGAGCGCCGTGCCGCCGTCGCGGGCGAGTTCGTCGCCCACCTGCGGGCCCACGAATTCGGTTCGGCGAAGTTCCACGCCCGGGTTCTTCGCTTCGAGCACCTTCATGACGTTCGCGGCGACTTCACCCGACGTGACGCCTTCCTTGTTCGGAACGCGGATCACCACGTCGCGGGCCGTGCCGAAGTTCTGCACAAGAACTTCGTTCGAGATCTCCTTCAGGTCCGTTCGGATCTGTTCGGTGTTCGCGGTCTGCGGGAAGTTCACTTCCATCTGCGTGCCGCCCGTGAACTCAATCGAGAACGCGAGACCGTGGGTGAAGATCCAATAGACGGCGATCAGGAAGCTGACAAGCGAGATGCCGTTCAGAATGTGACGATACTTCAGAAACGGAATCGTCTTATGAATGCGGAAAAACTCCATTCTTCAGCTCCTCACTTCGCTTCTTTGTTGGGACGCCAGATCTGGCCCACGTGCAGACGCGCGAGCTTCTTCTGACGGCCGTAAATGAGGTTGATCATCGAACGCGAGACCACGACCGAGGTAAAGATCGAGGTCAGAATGCCGAGACAGTGCACCACGGCGAAACCGCGCACCGGACCCGAGCCGAAGATGAGAAGCGCGAGACCGGCGATCAAGCTCGTGATGTTCGAGTCAAGAATCGTTGCGAAAGCGCGCTCGTAACCTTCGGAAATGGCCACCTGCGGCGTTCGTCCCTCGCGCAGTTCTTCACGCACGCGTTCGTTGATGAGCACGTTCGAGTCGACGGCCATACCGAGCGTAAGCGCCACGGCGGCGATGCCCGGCAACGTCAGCGTCGCCTGCAGCATCGAAAGGAGGGCGACGAGCATCATCACGTTGCAAAGGAGCGACACGGCCGAAACGATACCGAAGACCTGGTAGTAGATCGACATGAAAATCGCGATGACGACGAAGCCGTACAAGGTCGAGCGGAAGCCCGCCTGAATGTTGGCTTCGCCAAGACTCGGCCCGATCAGGCGTTCTTCGACGATTTCCATCGGGGCCGCGAGCGAACCGGCACGCAGCACGAGGGCCGTGTCGGTGGCTTCGACGGTCGTCATCTGGCCGGAGATCTGGACGCGGCCGCCGCCGATTTCCTGACGGATGACCGGCGCCGTCACGACCTCACCCTTCCCCTTTTCAAAGAGGATGATGGCCATGCGCTTGCCGACGTTTTCACGCGTGACGTCCTGGAAGATGCGGGCGCCCCGGTTGTCGAGCTCGAGGTTCACGGTCGGTTCCTGCGTCTGACCGTCAAAGCCCGGCTGGGCGTCGTTGAGGTTTTCACCCGTCAGAATGACGCGGCGCTTCACGAGGATCGGACGGCCGTCGCGTTCCTTGAAGAGTTCGTCGCCAAAGGGCACGTTCCCCTGGGCGAGCTGCGCAAGGGCTTCGGGGCTGTCGTCGACGAGACGCACTTCGAGGGTCGCCGTACGGCCGAGAATGTCCTTGGCCTTGGCGGTGTCCTGCACGCCCGGCAACTGCACGACGATGCGGTCGGCACCCTGCTGGGCGATCACGGGTTCGGCAACGCCGAGTTCGTTGATTCGGTTGTGCAGCGTCGAGATGTTCTGCTTGAGGGCGTATTCCTGAATGTTCTGGAGCGCCTTCTGCGTGAGCGACGCGCGGATCACGTAGGGCTTCGTCGAGGTTTCGGGAAGCGTGAGCGTCAGATCGGGCTGCGTGTTGCGAAGAAGGTCGTTCGCGCGGGCTCGTTCTTCTTCGGAAGCGAAGTTGATCGTGATGTCGTTGCCGCTGCGGGAAATGCCCGTGTGACGGATGCGCTTGTCGCGAAGCTGCGTGCGAAGGTCGGTCGCGATCGCTTCGCCGCGCTTTTCAATCGCCGCGTGCATGTCGACCTGCAGGAGGAAGTGCACGCCGCCGCGCAAGTCCAGACCCAGATACATCGGGAGGGCGTTGATCGAAAGGAGCCACTCCGGCGTGTTCGGCACGAGGTTGAGCGCCACGATGTAGGAGGGATCCGAAGGATTCGGATTGAGCGCCTTTTCAATCACTTCGCGCGCCTGCAACTGCTTTTCGGCTTCCGTCGGCTCGAAGCGCACGCGGATGGAATTCTGCTGAGCGCCCTGCTCGTAGAAGACGCCGTTGGGCTGGATCTTCGCCTCGGCGAGCAACGTTTCGACGCGCTTGAGCGTGTCTTCCGTCACCTTGACCGTGGCCTTGCCCGAGGAAACCTGCACCGCGGGCGACTCTCCGTAGAAGTTCGGCAGCGTGTAGACGAGACCGATGAGGAGAGCGACGACGATGACCAGGTATTTCCAAAGAGGATATCGGTTCATGCTTGTCTCCGTCACGCGAAGCGGATGCGCCCCGGACGTGACCTAACGGGAAAAAAAATCGAACGCGAAGTTCGACCGTTTGAATCGCCGAAAGGCGCCGAAGGTCGATTCTCGACCTTCAACGCCTTTCTCGAATCGCTTTCGCGGGGCTTAGAACTTGAGCGTGCCCTTCGGAAGGACCGACTGCACCGCGGCGCGCTGCATGCGAACGCTCACGGACTTGCCGTCGACCGTCGCGATCGTAAGCGTCACGGTCTGTTCCTGAACGGCTTCGATGCGGCCGGCGAGACCGCCGATCGTCATGACTTCGTCACCCTTCGTGAGCGCTTCGCACATCTGCATGTGTTCCTTCTGACGCTTCTGCTGCGGACGAATCAGGAAGAACCAGAAGAGCGCGAAGATGATGATGAGGGGAACGACCTGAACCAGGAAACCTTCCATCCCGCCCGGAGCGGCTTCGGCCGCGTAGGCGTTGTCAATAAACCACATGGGAGAACTCCACTTATAAAAAATCAAGATTTCTCCCGCCGCTACGGAGCGGCGGGGAAAAGACGTGCGCTCCATTATACGAGCGAACGTCTTGACGCAAACTTAAAACGAAGCGCGTTATTCGATGCCGCGGGCCCGATCGGCCGCAAACTGCGCCTTCCACTCTTCGAACGTCCCCGCTTCGAGGGCGTCGCGCATCTCCTGCATCAGGTTCAGATAGTAGGAGAGGTTGTGAATCGTGTTGAGCCGCGCGCCGAGGATCTCGCCCACCTTGTGGAGGTGATGCAGATACGCGCGCGTGAAGTTGCGGCAGGTGTAGCAGTTGCAGGTCGGATCCAGGGGACGCAGATCGTTCTTGTAGCGGCTGTTCTTGATCTTCACGTCGCCGAAGCGCGTGAAGAGCCAGCCGTTTCGCGCATTGCGCGTCGGCATCACGCAGTCGAACATGTCGATCCCGTTCGAGACGCCCGCCACGAGGTCTTCGGGCGTGCCCACGCCCATCAGATAGCGGGGACGGTCGTCGGGAAGCTTGTGCACGATCGCGTCCATGATGCGGAGCATCTCTTCCTTGGGCTCGCCCACGGAGAGACCGCCCACGGCGTAGCCGTGAAAGCCGATTTCCTTGAGGCCCGCGAGCGACTCTTCGCGCAGGTGCTCGAACATGCCGCCCTGCACGATCCCGAAGAGCGTGTTGGGATTTTCGAGGCGTTCGAATTCGTCCTTCGAGCGCTTCGCCCAACGAAGGCTCATGCGCATCGACGCGGCCGCTTCGGCTTCGGTCGCCGGACGGTCGCCGATCTTGTAGGGCGTGCATTCGTCCAAGACCATCGTCACGTCGGAATTGAGGACGCGCTGGATCTGCATCGAGATTTCAGGGGTGAGGAAGAGCTTCGCCCCGTTAATCGGGTTGCTGAACTTCACGCCTTCTTCGGTGATCTTGCGAAGCTCCCCGAGGCTGAAGACCTGAAAGCCGCCCGAATCGGTGAGGATGGGCTTATGCCACTGCATGAAGTCGTGCAGGCCCCCGTGCGCGCCGATCACGTCGAGGCCCGGGCGTAGCCACAGGTGGAAGGTGTTGCCGAGAATGATCTGCGAGCCGATCTCGGTAAGTTCGTTCGGAGCCATCGCCTTCACGGACCCGTAGGTGCCGACCGGCATGAAGATCGGCGTTTCGATCGTGCCGTGATTGAGCGTCAGCGTCCCTCGGCGGGCGCGCCCGCAGGTCGTTTTGACGGAAAAAGAAAAGGACATGGTCGAATCCTTGCGTTAGTCGATGGAGTGAGCGGCCTCGGGGTCGCGCTCGAGGAAACAGGCGTCGCCGTAGCTGAAGAAGCGGTAGCGGCTTTCCACGGCGTGACGGTAGGCTTCGAGGATGCGCTGGCGGCCGACAAGAGCCGAGACGAGCATGAGAAGCGTCGACTTCGGAAGGTGAAAGTTCGTCACGAGCGCGTCGACGATCTTGAATTCGTAGCCGGGCGTAATGAAGAGCGCCGTGTCGCGGGCGCCGGCTTCCACATGGCCCGGACGATCCGCCGCGCTCTCGAGCGTGCGAAGCGAGGTCGTGCCGACCGCGACGACGCGGCGGCCTTCGGCCTTCGCGCGGTTGATCGCCTCGGCCACGTCTTCGGGCATGCGGTACCACTCGGAGTGCATGTGGTGTTCGGAGAGCTTTTCGACGCGCACGGGCTGGAAGGTCCCCGCCCCGACGTGAAGCGTCACGTAGGCGATTTCAACGCCCTTGGCCTTCAGGCGCGCAAGGAGCTCTTCCGTGAAGTGAAGCCCCGCCGTCGGGGCCGCCACGGCGCCCGGGTACTGCGCGTACACCGTCTGATAGCGGGTTTCGTCGTTCTTGCTGTCTTCGTGCTCGATGTAGGGCGGAAGCGGCACGTGGCCCTCTTCGTCGAGGACGTCGAGGACGGGACGTTCAAAGGCGAGTTCGAAGAACTGTCCTTCGCGCCCCATGACCGTCACGACGGCGTTGCCGAAAAAGAGTTTGGTGCCCGGCTTCGGGGACTTGCTCGCGCGAAGCATCGAAATGGCGTGCGTTTCGTCGGTGACGCGTTCAATGAGGGCTTCGACGGCGCCGCCCGTTTCCTTCTTCCCGAGAAGGCGCGCCTTGATGACGCGCGTGTTGTTGGCGATGAGAAGATCGCCCGGGTGCAGGTATTTTTCGATGTCGGTGAAGGTGCCGTCCTCCATCACGTCGCGGGTGACGTGCAGAAGACGCGAAGCCGTCCGGTTTTCCAGAGGATATTGAGCGATGAGCTCCTGCGGGAGCTCGAAATCAAAGTCGGATAGGTATTGTTCTCGCATGGCTTGACCGGCCAGGATGAAAAGAAAAGGACGTATTGTACTCAATCCGTACGGAGGGCTCTCAGGATTCGCCCGACAATTGCACGGGCCCGAGCAAAACCGAACCCGAGCGACGGGCCCCGTTGTCGTAGACCTCCGCCCCCACCGCCTCGACGCTCAAAAACATGTCGAGAAGGTTCCCCGCCAAGGTCATCCCGCCCACGGGATGAACGATGACGCCGCGCTCGACCCAGAAGCCCGACACGCCACGGGAATAGTCCCCCGTCACGGGATTCAACCCGCGCCCGATCGTGTCGGTGACGTAAAGGCCCGTTCCGAGGCGCTCGAGCATCGCCTTTTCCGTCATGTCGGGGGTCGTCTCGGTGCTCGTCAAAATCAGGTTGTAGGCGCCGCCCGCGTTGCCGGTCGTTCGGCAGCCGAGCTTGCGCGCGGTGTAGCTCGAAAGGAATTTCCCCCGCAGGACGCCTTCTTCTACGATCGCGCGGCGGTGTCCCGCACAGCCTTCGTCGTCGAAGACGCCCGAGCCGATCGCTCCGGGAATATAGGGGTCTTCCAACACCGATACATGAGCGGGGAGAATGGCCGTGCCCTCCCGTCCGAGAAGACACGAGGTCTTGCGGTAGAGCGCCCGTCCCGAGAGAAGGTCTTCGAGCATGTCCAGAAATTCGGTTGCGACGTAGGGAGCAAAGAGCACGCGTACGGCGCCGCCCGGAATCGTCCTTCGGCCGAGCTTCGCCGCGGCCCGCTCGGCCGCGCGGCGCCCGAGTTCTCCGGGGTCGGGAAGTTCCGCCGCGCTTCGGCCCTGTCCCCACCAGGCGTCCTGCTCGAAATCGTCCCCCTTGGCCGCCACCGCCACGCAGTCGACGTCGTGGCGGGAATAGTCGTAGCCCGCGGAAAAGCCAAGCGAATTGACGAGCGTGAAGCGCCCCGACGAAGTTGTAAAGACCGCGCCGTCCGTATTCTCGACGGACGGGTCGACCTTCAGGGCCGCTTCTTCGGCCTTCGCGAGATAAGCGATCGCGTCCTCGGGCGTTCCCACGTAGGGATGGCAAAGAGAGAGATTTCGAAATTCCGTCTGCAGATCGCGCTCGTCCGGAAGCCCCGTCGCCTCGTCTTCTTCGGCGACGCTTGCGATCGCGATCGCCGCGCGCACCGCACGCTCGACGGATTGCTCGGAAAAGTCCGACGTCGTCGCGCTTCCGCGGCGCTTCCCCTTCCAGACGGCGATCGAGAGCACCTTTTCCGACGTGTATTCGAGGGCTTCGACCTCGCCCATTCGATAGGTCACGCTGAAGCCTCGGTCGGCGCTCACTTCGGCCGCGCACTCGTCGGCTCCGAGCCTGAGCGCGCGCTCGAGCGCGGCCTTCGCCACGGCTTCGGTTTCGTTCGTTTTCGAGCTCTTCGCCTCTTCGCGTTCCATGCGCATCTCCCGCGACTGAAAGCCGTTATCATACGGTTTTCTTTTAGGATTTCAAGGTTATGCGTCAGGACTTCATTGAGGACGACGAAGAGATCGAGCGCGGTCCCTCCAAATCGCAGCTCAAGCGCGAACAGCTCGAATTGCAGGAGCTCGGACGCGAAATGACGAAGTTGGGCGACGACCAACTCAAGCGCATTCATCTCCCCGAAGACGTGCTCGCGGAAATCATCGAATTCCGCCGCATGCGCTCCTTTGGTGCGCAGCGCCGTCAGCTGCAGCTGATCGGCAAGAAAATGCGCAACATGGATCCCAAGGCCGTGCGCGAAGCGATCGACCGCGCGACCGGCGAATCCCGCGCCGCCGTTGCGCTCCTTCACCGCTGCGAGACGCTGCGCGACAAAATGATCGAAGGGGACGACGCCGTGAAGAAGTTCATCGACGAACACCCCGAAGTGGACATTCAGGCGCTTCGCACGCTCGTTCGCGGCGCCCGCAAGGAGCGCGAACTCCAGAAGCCGCCGAAGAACGCGCGCGAACTCTACCGCTTCCTCCACGCGACGCTCGAGGAACCGCTCGAACTCTTCCGTGATGAGGAAGAGGACGACGAAAACGCCTGATCTTTGAAGAAAAGGACACCGGCATGAAACCGCCCCGCAAAACGGAAAACGAACTGATTCTCGGGCTCGTCTCGGTCTCCGATCGCGCGAGCCGAGGCGTCTATCGCGACGAAGGCATTCCCGCGCTCGAAGCCTGGATGCGAAAGGCCGTGAAGAATCCCCTCACGATTCACAAGCGCCTCATCCCCGACGAACGCTTCGACATCGAGAAGACCCTTCGCGAGCTTGTCGACATCATCGGCTGCGACCTCATCCTCACGACGGGCGGCACGGGGCCGTCGCGACGCGACGTGACCCCCGAGGCGACGCTCGCCGTCGCGACGCGGGAAATGCCGGGTTTCGGCGAACAGATGCGCGCGATTTCGGGGCACTTCGTTCCGACCGCCATTCTTTCGCGCCAGGTGGGCGTCCTTCGTGAGACGCCCGACCATGCGGCCCTCATCATCAATCTCCCGGGCCGACCCAAGGCGATCGCCGAAACGCTCGAAGGCTTGAAGGACGAAGACGGCCATTCGATCGTAAACGGCATCTTCGCGGCCGTCCCCTACTGCATCGATCTGATCGGCGGCCCCTACATCGAAACGAACGACGACGTCGTGAAGGCCTTCCGTCCGAAGAACGCTCAGAAGCCTCAGAAGTCCGAGATGAAGATGGAAGAAAAGCCCAAGGCGCAGACGGGCATCAAGATCGAAGGGGCGGAGCCGTCCCGCTCCGCGGAAGCGACGAAGGTCGAAGTCAAGGCCGCGGAACCCGTCCGCGCGCCTGAAGTGCCCAAGGCTCCGGTCGAACCCAAGCCCGAGCCCAAACCGGAACCCAAGCCCGAGCCGAAACCGCAACCCAAGCCTGAGCCCAAGCCCGAACCGGTCGAACCCTTCCGCGCGAACGACCTGCTGATGGTCTCGCCCCGCATGAGCGTTCGTCCTCCGGAACTCACGCTCCTCTGGCTTCACGGGATGGGCGTCGACAACCGCGACTTCGTAAGCTTTGCCGACGAGATTCTCGATTTCGGCGGCCCCGCCTGCCGCATGATTCTCCCGAACGCCCCGGTCTGCGAAGTGAGCATTCACCCGGGTCACGCGCTTCGCGCCTGGTACGACATCCGTCATCCGGATCTGGAAAAGAACGTCGACCTCTACGGGATCAAGACGAGCGCCCGACGCATCGAAGCGCTTCTTCGCGAACTCGAGGGCAAGGGCCTTCGCCGCGACCGCATCGTCCTCGGCGGCTTCTCGCAGGGTGCGGCCATCGCGCTTTATGCGGGTTTGCGTTCCGAGACGCCCCTGGCCGGCATTGCCGCGCTCTCGGGCTACCTCCCCGACGCTGGACGTCTCTACAACGAAGCGACCCCCGCGGGACGCCGCACGCCCGTCTTCATGGGCCACGGCGAATTCGACTCGGTCGTCTCGCCTCTCATCGCGGAGCGCAGCGCCCAGGTGATTCACGAGGTGAATCCGAACTTCGAATACCACGCCTACGACATGGACCACGAACTCAGTCAGGAGGAAATGCTGCAGTTGGCGGCCTTCCTGCGCCGCGTAGCCGAGGGCTGAAAAAATACGTAAAGAAACGCTTCTATGTAAGGCCTTCGCGCGCAAGTGCGAAGGCCTTTTCCAACAAGAGGTAATTTAACAGACCATCCTATCGTCGCTTTCCACAGGTTATCCACAACAATCTTAAGAACATGGTATACTGCGTCGCAAAGAATATTTCTCTCTCTCCGGTTTTCTAAAATCGAAATTTTGCAATATGAGCAGCCTTCCATACCTGAGTGAATTCATCAGAGAACAACTTCGAGAAAGAGGTTGGTCTGGCATTGACTTCGGCGTGATGATTGGCTGTAACAATCCGTCTGCGGTCAGCAAAATCATCAACGGTAAGCAGCCTCCCTCTTTACATCAACTTCCTCGTATCGCTGCCATGTTCGACATCCCAGTTGACGACGTATTAAAGATGCGCCTCGCTGAAGAGTTAGCCGAACTTCCAAAAACCGACATAGGCGATGCTGATTATTTCAAGCTTATCGATACTTACAAGGTGGTACCGATCGCCGAATTAATAAAAAGAGGATGGGTATCAGTAAGGGATAAAAAGAATCCGAAAGAGATCCTGACTGTCTTTGAACCCTTGGTGCCAGAATTTAAAAAAATGAATGGACTAGCTCATAAGACTGGAGAGGACACCCAGTATACTGACGTACAAAAAGCGTGGATTTTTCAAGTCAGCCAGCTAGCCAAAAGAATCCAAGTACCGCCATACCGTAAACCCTTAGCGCTACAAGCTATCGAACAACTGCGTCGAGTCATGGTCAGCAGAACAGATGTTTGTCAGATTTTTGACATTCTTCGCGTTGCTGGGGTACGCCTTGTTTTTGTGGAATGTCCCCGCAGTAAGATCGATGGAGTTTGTACGTGGATCGACAAAGAGTCTCCTGTCATCGGTATGACTCTTCGCTTTGACCGCGACGACAACTTTTGGTTCGTACTGAGACATGAACTCGAGCACGTCCTCCAGGGTTACGAGGAACGCGCCAAATTGGACGACGACATTTTTGCAACCTCCTCAGTTTCCGACTCCGAAAAAGAAGCGAATCTTGAGGCGCAGGAATTTTGTGCTCCCGAGCGGCTGACTAAGCAGTTCATTGAAGAATCAAAAGGTCGTTTCGTCGAAGAAGAGGCTATTGCGTTTGCAGAGTGCCACAATCTGCTTCCTAGCGCTCTTGCAGGGCAAATTCGGCACAAACTTTCTCGATACAACATCCTCAATAAACTGTTGTCGCCAATCCGAGACAAACTGATTGAAGTCGCACCAGTAGTTGATGGATGGGGGAGGATTCCTGTGTAAAGTGAAAAAATAAAGGCCCCTAGTATTACCAGTACCAGAGGCCTTCAGTCGATGTTGCGCACGAGTGGGTATGGGCGGACGTTTGGAAGACATTTGCCCTTGTTAACTCTTGAGTGCTGACAGCAAGCTACCTTTGCGCAACGGTCGCATTGTACCTTTGCATCCTTAAGGTTTAATTAAGGATGTTGCGAGTAGATGATGCTACCCAAGGTTCTTGCTGGATGCATTCTTCAACTTTTTAGAGGTTTTATGACCAAAAAAAGTAAAAGCATCCATGCCGTTTTTGACGGAATCGATTTGGTAGAACTGGTCAAACGAATTTTGACCGGAAAGGCTACTGACGACGACCAGAGGCTCTTTGCCAGCTTCTGCGGAAGAGGTCTTAGAAATTGGCAAGACCTCTTGGTAATTTACAGGAGGAATGCTTTAATCAAGAAGTAGTCTTCACCTCACGCTCTGCCCGCAACAAGCGGGTAGAGTGTGGCGACAGTAAGGTAACTAAAAAAAGAAAATCCCGTACTGCACACGACAGTACGGGACTGGAAACTGGTCCCCGGGGTGAGACTCGAACTCACACGGTTTTACCCGGCGGATTTTGAATCCGCTGCGTCTACCATTCCGCCACCTGGGGAGACTTCTCGTAAAGAAGAAGTGGAAGTTTATCAGTTCCTCGCCAAAAAAGCAATGGACTGAGAAGGATCTTTGCGGCGGACCGCCGCAATCCAATCGCCGAGCGTCCGGCCTTCGAGAACGAAGTCTTCGCCCGTCAGGTCGGCAAGCGGCACGAGGACGAAAAGCCGCCCCGTCATTCTCGGGTGCGGAATAAGGAGTTCGGGATCGTCGCTCGTGAGGTCGTCGTAGAGGAGGACGTCTAGGTCGAGCGTTCTCGGAGCGTTCACGACACCCTCGGGCCGCACGCGCCCGTAGCGGTTCTCGAGCGCCTGCAGACGATGAAGGACTTCCTTGGGTTCGAGGTCCGTTCTAGCTTGTAGCACGGCGTTCACGTAGTCGGGACCCGAGGATTCGACGGGAGACGTGTCATAGAAGGCGCTCACCCGAATATCCGAGAATTCGGGCGAGCTCTTGAGGTCGGAAACGACCTTCCTGAGCGTCGCGAGGGGCTCGCCCAGATTGGCCCCGAGGGCAATCGTGACGAGCGCCATCAGGCTTCTTCCTTCTTCGCGTTGCGGCGGCGATGCGGACGATGGCGACGCGGGCGCCGGCGGAGTTCCGCGGCGGGGGCGGCACCCTCCTTCGCGCTCGGACGCGGCGGCTGATTCCTCGCCTCCTGCTGCGTCACGGCGAGCATTTCCCTTTGTTCCTCTTCGTCGGCCGCGGCAAAGCGCTCCCACCAGTCGACGAGATTCTTGTCGGCCATGTCGACAAGCGAGCGAAGAAGCAGGAAGTCCCAGCCAGCGCGGTAGCGCGGATGACGAAGCACCGCGTAGGCGGCCTTCCCCGTGCGGCGCTCAAGGCGCCCCTGCAGCATCCAGAGGTCATAGATGTCGTTTTGGATGCGGCGCTGCACGGCAAACTGTCCCGACTGGCCTTCGAGCACTTCGACGGCCGCAGAATGGAGGGCCGGCAGACGCTTCATGCCGAGCTTCGTTTCGTTGTATTCCCAACGCCTCGCGGCCTGCGGCCAGAGAAGCGTGCCGAGAAGGAAGAAGGGAGAGAGTTTCTTGCCGATCGCGATGCGCTCGTCCGAGCGCTTCAGCGCCACCATGAGGAAGCGCTCCCACTCGGGATCCGTCACGATGCGTTCGAGCATCGGAAGGAGCTCCTGATCGAGCTTTTCGTCGCGAAGCTTCTTCACGCAGTCGAGCGCATGCCCGCAGGTGAGGATCTTGAGGAGTTCGTCCATGAGGCGGGGCTTCGGAACGTTGCGAAGCAGCACGCCCATCTTTCCGATCGGCCGCTCCGTCGCGGGATCGATCTTAAAGCCCAACTTCGCGGCGATGCGCACCGCGCGGATCATGCGCACGGGGTCTTCGCGGTAGCGCTCTTCCGGAGCGCCGATCATACGCAGGCGCTTGGCCTGAATGTCGTCGAATCCTCGGTGGTAGTCGAAGAGCTCTTCGGTCTTCGGGTCGTAATAGAGAGAATTGCAGGTGAAGTCGCGGCGCGCCGCATCCTCCCACATTTCGCCGAATTCGTTGTCGGAGACGACGCGGCCCGTCGCGTCCTTCGCGACGCCCGCGCCCGCGAGCGCGCGGAAGGTCGAGCATTCGATCACTTCGTTTCCGAACATCACGTGGACGAGCCGGAAGCGCCGCCCGATGATGACGCCGCGGCGCACCGAGCGCTTCACTTCTTCGGGACGCGCGTCGGTGACGACGTCGAAGTCCTTGGGCGTGACGCCCAACAGAAGGTCGCGCACGGCCCCGCCCACGATGTAGGCGCGGTAGCCGCGGGCCTGAAGCTGTTCGCAGGTCTTTTTGGCCTGCCAGGCGACGAGCGCGGGATCGATCCCGTGTTCGTCGGGGCCGATTACGCGGGGCTCCTTGACGATGCCTTCGTTCGGCTGGAAAAAGGAGCGGACCCGGTCAATGAAGGTTTCGATCACTGGGAACTCCTTTCCGGAAAGAGTCGAAGGACGTGCCAGCCGCGCTCGAGGGCGACCGCACGCAGCGCTTCGTCGGGGTGCACGGCATAGGCTTCGCCCCCCGCCTTTTCGGCGAATTCGAGAAGCGGCAGATCGTTGATCGAGTCCGAGAAGGCGGCTTCAATCGCGACGTCTTCTCCGCTCTTTTCCGCGAGCTCCTTCATCTTTTCTTGGAGAAGAATCACCTTCCCCGCTTGATAGCTGTGCGATCCCGCGACGCGGCCGGTGAATTCGCCCGCGGCGTCGGTTTCGGGCGTCGCCGCAACGAGATGTTCGATCCCAAAGAGCTTCGCGACGGGCTCCGTGACGAAGCGATGCGTCCCCGTCGCGAGGACGAGCGTGCAGCCGCGTTCGCGCCACTGATCGAGGTAGTGAAGCACCACGGGATCGACGTGGGGCGCCACCTTTTCGCGCACGAATTCGTCTCGCCAGGCTTCAAGCGTCTTTCGCGGGTAGCGCGCGAGAAGCCCCATGGCGAAGCTCATCATTTCGTCGAGCGAGAAGGTGCCCGCGTGATATTCGCGGTTGAGACGTCGGCTCGTCTCGAGAAATTCCTCGCCCAGACCCGCCTTTTCGATCAGAAAGACGGTCCAGCCGTCTCCCGTGTCGATCGGCAGAAGTGTGTGGTCGAGGTCAAATACGGCCAGTTTCATGTTGTGCTGTCTCCGTTGCGCAGAGCTTCGGCACCCCTCAGGGCTGCGACGAAGACTGCGCCGGGTTTGAGAAGTGCGGATCTCGCTGCAGCACCTGTACGGCCTCGCGCAGAAGCGGGAAGGTGACCGGGCGCTGCGTCATGAGGCTCAGCCGGTCCACCGCCGCCAACACGCGGGAAAGCGTTCTCATATCCCGAGGCAGGGTGCGTTCGATCCAGTTCGTCATTTCATAGGTGAGGGTGAAGCCCCTCTGATGGGCCAGCCGCATGAGTTCGGCCGTACGGTCCGCTTCATTGAGCGGCGCGATGCCGAACGACACGCCGGCGTGCAGCCGACTCTTGATGTCGTCCCCCAGGGGCAGTGCGTCGATGGGGCATCGCCCCGCGCAGACGAGTCGGGCGTCGGGCACCCGCATCACTTCGTTCTGCAGATTTCGCAGCTGACGGGAAAAGCCCAGGTCGAGCTCGTCGATGTCGTCCACCGTATAGAGCTTGACGGCGGGATCGAAGGGTTCGACGCGAAAGCGGCTCGGAGGGCGCAGGGCCGTGAGAAGGTGCGTGAGGCCCGCCCCTTTGGGGCCGTAGAGATACACGAATTTCGGGCCCGCTCCGCGGGCCACTTCCCGCAATACCATGACGGCCTGTCCGTTGGCCCCGACCACGAAGTTGTCGAGCGTGGGCGTGTCTTCCGCGGGCATAGCCAGCAAGTATTGTTCCGAGTCGTGCATGAGGCGTGGAAGAAATTCTGAGGGAATTCCGCCGGATCGGGCCCGGAAGCCCGGCGGCAACATCTAGAAAGGAAGAGTTTACCGCGAATGCGAAAATCATGCGGCGCCGAGAGGGACCCGACCGAAGAAAAGAAAAGGCGGGAGAAGACGCTTCCCCCGTCTTCGCGTATACTCTCTGCCAATTCTTCATTGAGCCCTCCGACGGGCTCCATCCTCTGAGCGGCAAGGGTTTTCTTCACGGAAAGACAAATCCTGCACCGCCCCTCTTTTCCTGATTGGTAAGGCAATGACCCAACTCTCCTACGCAGCTGCCGGCGTGTCGATCGACGCCGGAGACGAACTCGTCGAACGCATCAAACCCGCCGCCAAGCGCACCCTCGTTCCGGGCGTTCTCGGCTCCATCGGCGGCTTCGGCGCTCTCTTCGAAGTGAGCAAGGAATACAAGAACCCCGTTCTCGTCACGGGCACCGACGGCGTGGGAACGAAGCTCATGCTCGCCTTCCGCCTCGGCCGCCACGACACCGTGGGCCAGGACCTCGTCGCCATGAGCGTGAACGACATTCTCGTGCAGGGCGCCAAGAGCCTCTTCTTCCTCGACTACTACGCCTGCGGCAAGCTCGACGTGGACGTCGCCGCCCGCGTCGTCTCGGGCGTCGCCAAGGGCTGCGAACTCGCGGGCTGCGCCCTCATCGGCGGTGAAACCGCCGAAATGCCGGGCATGTACCCCGAAGGGGAATACGACCTCGCGGGCTTCGCGGTGGGTGTCGTTGAAAAGGATCAGATCATCGACGGCTCGACGATCGACGAAGGCGACGTGATTCTGGGGCTCGCCTCGAGCGGTCCGCACTCGAACGGCTTCTCGCTCATCCGCAAGGTGGTGGAAGTCGCCGGCGCCGACTGGGAAATGCCCTTTGACGGCGCTACCCTGGCCGACCGCGTCATGGAACCGACCCGCATCTACGTGAAGCCCGTCCTGGAAGTCCTCAAGTCGGTGCGCATCAAGGGCATGGCCCACATCACCGGCGGCGGCCTCGTCGAAAACGTGCCCCGCGTCCTCCCCGAAGGCGTGCAGGCCGTGATCGACGGCTCTTCCTGGACGCGTCCGGCGATCTTCGACTGGCTCGAAGAAAAGGGCAACATCGACCGCCACGAAATGCACCGCGTCTTCAACAACGGCATCGGCCTCGTCGTGATCGTTTCGGCCCAGGACGCCGAACGCGCCAAGGCCCTCTTTGAAGAACAAGGCGAAAAGGTCTTCACGATCGGCCGCATCGAAAAGCTCCCCGAAGGGGAAGCCCCCTGCGTCGTCCGCTGATCCGCGCCGACCGCTCTTTTGATTCTGAAGGGACTGCCGCCCGCCGGGCGGCGGTCCCTTTTACTTTTCCTGGGTTCCGAGCCAAAAGTCCTCGGGGAAGTCTTCCGCCCGGACGGATGAGAGCAATGGTGCGGCCGCATCCTTTGCGGAGAGAATCGGATTCACCACGTCCCAACGGACGGAAAGCGAGGGATCGTCCCAGCGCACCGAGCGTTCGCTCTCCGGGGCGTAGTAGCGGTCGACCTTGTAGGCGACGAGCGTGTCGGGCGTTCTCGTGACGTAGCCGTGGGCATAACCCGCCGGGATGTAGAGCGACGCGCGCTCGCGCGCGTCAAGCGTCACGCCCACCCATTTTCCATAGTTGGGACTTGTCGGGCACACGTCCGCCACCACGTCCCAAATCACGCCCGAGAGCACCCGTACGAGCTTTGCCTGCGCGTGGGGCGGGGCCTGCCAGTGAAGCCCCCGAATCGTCCCAGCCTTGACGGTGAAGGCTTCGTTTTCCTGTACGAAGGGACGGCGAATGCCGAGCCTGGCGAATTCCTCCGCACGAAAGCTTTCGAGAAAATACCCCCGCGCGTCTTCGTGCACGGCGGGCGTCAGAAGAAGAACGCTCGGGAGGTCAAGCTCTTGGACAATCATTTCCCGAGTCCCATCTCCAGCGTTTCGACCATGCCGTCGAGCGTCGGAAGCGTCGCCGGATCGTCGGGATCGAGCAGCGTGAGGTCCGGCATCGAGCGCATCCAGGTCATCTGGCGCTTGGCGAGCTGCCGCGTCGCGGCGACGCCCGCCAGACGGAATTCGTCGAAACCGCGCTCGCCCGAGAGATACTCGATCGCCTGGCGGTACCCTACGGCCCGCATGGCGGGACTCTCCCGATCGAATCGGGGACTCTTCATGAGGTCGCGCACTTCGGCGAGGAACCCGGCGTCGAGCATCGCGTCGAAGCGCTCTTCGATGCGGCGGTGAAGAAGCTTGCGGTCGGGCGGCAAAAGCCCCACCGAGAGCATCGGGAAAAGCGGCTCCGCTTCTTTGGCGTGAAAGCTCGAAAGGGTCTTACCCGTCATGCGCCAGACTTCGATCGCGCGTCCGATGCGCTGACGGTCGGCGGGCTGAAGCCGCGCCGCCGTTTCGGGATCGATCTCCCGGAGCTTTTCCCACATGGAGGGCCAGCCGAGGCGCTCTCCTTCTTCGAGCACTTCGCTTCGCACTTCCGGCGGCGTCGTGGGGAGGTCGTTCAGTCCTTCCCGCAGGGCCTTCGCGTAGAGCATCGTGCCCCCTACGATGAGGGGTACGCGCCCGCGCGCGCGGATTTCGGGGACGAGCTTTGCCGTGTCCGTCAAAAAGTCGGCCGCGCTGTAGGGTTCGTCGATCTCGCGCACGTCGATCAGGTGGTGCGGGCAGACCGAGCGCTCTTCTGGCATCGGCTTGGCGCTTCCGATGTCCATGCCCCGATAGACGAGGGCGGAGTCGATGCTGATGATTTCGACGGGATGACGCCGCGCGAGCGCGAGCGACAACGCCGACTTTCCCGAAGCCGTGGGCCCGAGAAGGAGGAGAGCGAGGGGCGCCGTCATCACTGTCCCCGCAGGAAAAGTTTGTCGAGTTCGTCCGTCGTGAGAAGCTTCCACGTGGGCCGGCCGTGATTGCACTGATCGATCCGTTCGGTCTTCTCCATCGAGCGCAGGAGCGCGTCGATTTCGGGGAGCGTAAGCTTGCGGTTCGCCCGCACCGAGCCGTGACAGGCGACGGTGGCGAGGACCTTGTTGCGCATCACTTCGGTAAGATCCGAAGTGCCGAAACTCTCGAGCTCGTCGAGAATTTCATGGACGAGCGTCTCGAGACTGTCGGCGGGCGCTTCGGCGATGATCGCAGGCACGGCGCGAAGCGCCGCGGCGTTTTCGCCCGTCACGCTCACGTCGATCCCGAAGGCGAGGAGCTCCTCCTTGTGCGCTTCGATCGTGGCGATCTCGGCGGGCGTCACGCGGAAGACCTGCGCGATGAGGAAGGGCTGCACGGGAAGGTCCTTGGCGTCAAGCGACTTCTTGAGCCGCTCATAGGTGACGCGCTCGGCCGCCGCATGCATGTCGACCACCACGATCCCGTCCTCTCTTTCGGCGAGAACGTAGACGCCCGCCACCTGCCCCAGGGCCCGTCCGAAATAAGGACGGTCGGCTTCGAAATTCTCGAGTGTGGGTTCGAATCCCCCCTTCTCCCCCGAACCTTCGGCGGGGAAGGTTTCGGGGATCGGTTCGGGTTCGACCGCAGTCGTTTCGGGCGTCGCGGCCCCGGACGAAACCGCGTAGCCGTTGCGCTCGGTGAGCGTCTGCAAAGACGAAGCGGTGAAGCGGTTCGAATCGGCAGCGCCCGCTGTGAAGGCGGCGCCGCTCTTTTCTTCTTCGGAAAGCGTGTCGTTGAGGAACGGAGTCTTCGCCTCCAGCGCCCGTCCCGACTCGGCGGCGAGCGCCGTGTCGAGGTCCGCTCCGAAAAGCCGCATGGCGTTTGCGACGGGCGGACGGTCTTCGCGCATCGGTTTGCGGGTTTCAAAGTCCCGCTTCGCGCCGCTTCCCGGCGCGAAAACGCGTTCGGGCTCTGGAAGTCCTCCTTCGGGCAGCGTCGCTTCCGAGAACGAGAGCGCCGCACGGACGGACGAGGAGACTGCAGTGTGGATGCGCTGCCCCTCGGCGAAGCGCACTTCGCTCTTCGTGGGGTGCACGTTCACGTCGACCGCCGTCGGGTCGATTTCGAGATAGAGACAGTAAAGGGGCTGCGTCTGGCCGTGCATCACGTCCTGATAGGCGGAGCGCACGGCGTGCGAGAGAAGCTTGTCGCGCACGAAGCGGCCGTTCACGAAAAAGTACTGGTCCTGCGTGCGGGCCTTGCCGATCACGGGCAGGCCCACGAGCCCCGTCAGCCGAATGCCGTCGCGAAGGGCGTTCACTGGTCGGCAGTTCTCCCGGAATTCCTTCGGAAGCACTGCCGCGATGCGGGCTTCGGGCGTCTGGGGCGGGAGCGTCAGCACGTCGCGGCCGTTTGCCACGACGCGGAACCCCGCCTCGGGGTGCGCGAGCGCCAGGCGCTCGACCTGCGTGAGGATATGCGCCGTTTCGGTCGCGTCCGACTTCATGAACTTGCGTCGGGCGGGGGTCTTGTAGAAGAGGTCGCAGACTTCGATGCGGGTTCCGGGACTTCCGGCCGCGGGCGTCACGCGCCCTTCCTTCCACTCCCAGGCGTGCGAATCTTCCGGCGTGCGGCTCCGGATCGTCATGGCGGAAACGGAGTCAATGCTCGCCAGGGCCTCGCCTCGGAAGCCGAGCGTCATCACCTCTTCGAGTTCGAGAAGGTTGCGGATCTTGCTCGTCGCGTGCCGCATGACGGCGAGCGGAAGGTCGTCCTTCGCGATCCCCGAGCCGTTGTCGGTCACGACGAGGCGCTTGAGACCGCCCCCGTCCACGCGGACTTCGATGTCGGTGGCGCCCGCGTCGAGCGAATTTTCCACGAGCTCCTTCACCACCGAAGCGGGCCGTTCGATCACTTCGCCGGCCGCGATCTGGCTCACCAATTCGTTGGGAAGCGCCGCAATCGGGCGGCGCGCCTTCTTTTCGGGGGTTTGACTGTCCTGCATGCCCTCGTTGACTTCCGTTACGGTTTTGATTTTTTTCTACACCCCATGCGGGGAAAGCATTCAGTATGATAGAGGGCAATTTGCGATTTTGCATCCCGAAGCCCTGCCGTTCACCCGAGGGAGACGAGGGCCCTTTTTCAACCGACACACCATGGACATCTTCGGTCTTATCGTCGATCTCTTCACCAACGCGGATCACTTTCTCGTCTCGCTCGCCACGGATTACGGCACGCTCATTTACGTCGCGATGTTCCTGATCTTCTTCCTCGAAACGGGCTTCGTGATCATGTCCTTCCTCCCGGGCGACTCGCTCCTCTTCGTCGCGGGCACCGTGGCGGCGTCGGGCACCGCGAGTCCCTGGATCATCATGCTCGCCGTGGCGCTCGGCGCCATCTTCGGGAATTCGGTGGGCTACGCCACCGGGAAGTGGCTCGGCAACAAGATCTACGACGGGAGCGTCTCCTGGATCAATCCGAAGAAGCTCTCCACGGCCCACGACTTCTACGTGAAGCACGGCGGCAAGACCATCCTTCTCGCCCGTTTCGTCCCGATCGTGCGCGCCTTCGCGCCCCTCATCGCGGGCGCGGCCCGCATGAACGGCCTTCGCTTCGAACTCTTCAGCGGCGCGGGCGCCGTCCTCTGGGCCGTCTCGATCGTCGGGGCGGGCTACCTCTTCGGCAACATTCCCTTCATCAAGAACAACCTCTCCCTCATTCTTCTTCTCGGCATCTTCGCCGCCATTCTCGGCCCCGTCCTCGTGGGCCTCGCCTGGAAGGCCCTGCAAAAGCATCAGGCCGCCAAGAAGGCGGCCCTCGAAAACAAGTGATCCGATAAAGACTCCGGAAAAGAGCTCCTTACGCGCCGCGCGTGAGGAGCTTTTTTGTGACCTCCGCAAGGAGTTCCGCGTCGAGAAGCGCCCCGTGCTTCACGCGCCGGGAGTCGTCGATGCCGAAGTATCGGCAAAGGTCCGTGAGGGAATGGCGGATGCCCGGATAGAGCATTCGGGAAAGCGTGAGCGTGCAGAGCGCCGTGCAGCCGTTTTCTTCGAGCGACGGAAAGCCCGCGATCGAAAGCTCGTTGTTGACGAAACCCACGTCGAAGACCGCGTTGTGGGCGATGAGTTCCGCTCCTTGCGTAAAGGCGAGAAAATCCGCCGCGATGTCGGCGAAGACGGGTGCTTCGGCGAGGAAGGCGTCCGAGAGCCCGTGCACCCGATAGGCGCCCTCGCTCATCGGACGCTGCGGATTCACGTAGCTGTGAAAACGGGCGACGGGGCGGAAGTCTTCGTCGAGACGCACCGCCCCGATTTCACACACCCGGTCGCCCGAGCGCCAGTAGAGTCCCGTCGTTTCCGTGTCAAAACAGATGCGGGGGCGTCGGGCGAAGCGTTGATCGGTCATGCCGTGGGTTTCCTTTCGAAATCTTCGAAAGGAGAGTGTAGCCCTCAGGCCGCGTTTTTCGCCATCGCGTCAAGGCGCGGCTTCATGCGGAGCATCCGCATCCCGTTGGCGACGACGATCAAGCAGGTGCCGACGTCGGCGAAGACCGCCATCCACATCGAGGCCACCCCGAAGAGCGCGAGGGCCGCAAAGAGGAACTTGATCCCGAGCGCGATCGTGATGTTTTCGATGAGCACCGCATGCGTGATGCGGGAGAGCCGCACGAGCGTCGCGATCGAGCCGATCTTGTCGTCCATCACCGCGACGTGGGCCGCTTCGATCGCGCTGTCCGTGCCGCGCACGCCCATGGCGATGCCGATGTCGGAGCGCGCGAGGGCCGGGGCGTCGTTGATGCCGTCGCCCACCATGGCGGTGAGGCCCTCTTTCTGCATGGCTTCGATTTCGCGAAGCTTGTCGTCGGGGAGGAGTCCCGCACGGACGTCTTCAAGACCGAGTTCCTTGGCGAGCGCCTTCGCGGCGGCGGGGGTGTCCCCCGTCAGAAGCCGAGGCGTGAGGCCCACGGCGCGCAACTGACGAAGACCTTCGGCGGCGTCATCCTTCACCGTGTCGGCCAATCCGAAGACCGCCCGCACGCCGAACCGGTCGGTGAGCGCCACGGTCGACATGCCGGCTTCGGCGTAGCGCACGAAGGCGTCGTGCACGTCGGGCGTCAAGACGCCCATTTGGTCGAGCGTGCGCTCGTTTACGAGCCAAAGCGTGCCGCTTCCGACGCGGCCCGTCACGCCGCTCCCCGGCAGGGCCGAGAAGCCCTCGACCGCCTGCGGTTCGATTCCCTTCTTGTCGGCCCAGCGCACGATCGCTTGAGAGAGCGGGTGCTTGTTCATGGCGGCGAGGCTCGCCGCCATGCGGTCGGCCGACGCGTGATCAAAGTCGTCCGGATAGAAGACGTCCGCGACCGCGGGTTCGCCCTTCGTGAGCGTGCCCGTCTTGTCGAGCCCGACGAAGCGCAGTTTCCGGGCTTCTTCAAGGTACAAGCCGCCCTTCACGAGAAGGCCGCAGCGCGTGGCCGTCGCAAGGCCCGAGACCACCGTGACCGGGGTGGAGATCACGAGTGCGCAGGGGCAGGCGATGACGAGGAGGCAAAGCGCCTTGTAGAACCAACCGCCCCAGTCGCCGAAGAAAAGCGGCGGAACGATCGCGACGACCAGGGCCACGACGAAGACGAGCGGCGTATAAATCGTCGCGAAGCGGTCGACGAAGCGCTGCACCGGAGACTTCGCGGACTGCGCGTTTTCGACGGCGTCGATGATACGCGCCGTAAGACTGTCGGTCGCGGCCGCCGTGACGAGCACTTCGATCGTGGCCGTGAGGTTCACGGTTCCCGCCCAGACGGTCGCGTTTTCTCCCTTTTCCGCGGGCAGACCTTCGCCCGTCACCATGGATTCGTCCAGCGACGTCGCGCCCTTCAAAATCTTGCCGTCCAAAGGCACGCGGTCGCCCGGCGACACGCGCACGACGGCGCCCGGCAGCACCTCGGCCACGGCTTCTTCGACGTAGCGGCCGTCGGCTTGGCGCACCATGGCCTTTTCGGGCGCAACGCTCATCAGATCGCGGATCGAATTGCGCGCGCGGTTCATGGCGAGCTGTTCGATCGATTCGGAAATCTGAAAGAGCGTCATCACCATGGCGGCTTCGGGCCAGGCGCCGATCAGCACGCCCCCCACCACCGCGACGCTCATGAGCGCGTTCATGTTGAGGTTGCCGTGCCGAAGCGCGGTGAGACCGCTTCGGAAGGTGGCGAGACCGGCCAAGGCGATGGCGATCAGGGCGAAGACGATCGACGCCCACGACGCGGTTTCGACGCTTACGGGGAGGCTCTCGGCCGCATAGTGCGACCAAAGCTCGACCGCTTCCGAAAGAAGCCCGATGACGAGCGCCGTGATGTAGCGCCCCCAGGGAATGGGATCGGCTTCGGGAGCGGCCGCCTTGCGCTTCACCTCCACGCGGGTCGCTTCATAGCCGCAGGATTCGATCGCGGCCTTGACGGCCTCGGCCGTCGCCTCGTCGCCCGCAATCGTCACCGTACGGCTTTCGGTGTTGCATTCCGCGCCTTCGATCCCGCGCTTTGCGAGCGCCTTCTGGATTTCGGCCACTTCCACGGGGCAGTCCATCTCGGGCACCTTGAAGACGATCCTCTCCGACTTCCGGACGCGTTCGGCTCCGTAACCGCAGGATTCGATCGCTTCCTGCACGGTCTTCGCCGTCGCCTCGTCGCCCGCAATCGTCACCGTACGGCTTTCGGTGTCACATTCGGCCCCTTCGATCCCGCGCTTGGCGAGCGCCTTCTGGATTTCGGCCACTTCCACGGGGCAGTCCATGTCGGGAACCTTGAAGACGATTCGTCCCGACGACGTCCGGATGCGTTCGGCCTCGTACCCGCAGGATTCGATCGCTTCCTTCACGGTCTTCGCCGTCGCTTCGTCGCCCGAAAGCGTCACGGTGCGGGCTTCGGTATCGCATTCGGCCCCTTCGATGCCGCGCTTTTGGAGCGCCTTTTGGATTTCGGCCACCTCGACGGGACAGTCCATGTCGGGCACCTTGAAGACGATTCGTCCCGACGGCTCGCGAAGCAGCTCGGCGCGGTAGCCGCAGGACTCGATCGCCGCCTTCGCGGCTTCAAAGGAGGCCGCCACGCGCACGACGCGCCTTTCGGTGTCAAAGGTCGCCTTGGGCAATCCCGCGGCCGCGAAGGCCTTTTCAATCTGCGCCGCTTCGACGGGGCAGTCCATTTCCGGGACGCGGATCGAAATCGCCGGGGCTTCGCTCTTGGCCGCCTCCGAAACACGCGCGGTCATGCCGAGCTTTTCCACTTCGCGCACGAGCGCTTCGACGGCGACGGTCCCGTGCGTCACGCGCACGGTGCGCGCCGCATAGTCAAAGAGAATGTCCTCGACGCCCTCCATCGCGCGCAGAGCCTTCTCCACGGCCCGTCCTTCGACGGGACAACACATTTCCTTAACGGACAAAACGGTGATCATCAAAACTCTCCGAGTCGTTTCCTTCGAAACGATTTTTCACTGTTGAGGGCATTACACACCTTCAAGAAACTTGAAGGTCAAGCCGCCGGAGACAAAATTTCGACACGTTTCGTCACGTTTGAACCGGGAAAGATTTTTCTCTTTCCGCCTACCCGTTCATCAGGGCGATAATAATGAGAACAAAGGTTCCCTCTTTTCTTCGGCTTCTTTACGGGCCTCTCGACAACATGTCCAAATTTCTGAAAGTTTCCGGCATCACCGTCGCCGTAGGCGTCGCGCTCTACGCGGGCCTCGGCTACTTCGGCGTCCCCTACGTCGCGAGAACCGTGCTCGAGCGTTTCGGCAGCACCGAACTCGGCCGCACCGTCGCGGTGAAGGACATCCGTTTCAATCCCTGGACCTGGCGCTTTGAATTGGAGGGGCTCTCCATCAAGAGTCAGGAGGGCGCGGGGTACTTTCTCACGCTCGACGAACTCGCGGTGGACGCAAGCGGCTCCACGATCACCAACATGGCGCCCGTCATCGAGGAGGTGACCGTCAAGGGCCTGCACGGCACGCTCACATGGTCGGACGAAAACCTCAAGGAAGCCGAAAAGTACGAGTCCAAGGACGCACCCGCCGAAACGGCGGCCGACTCGACGCTTCCCGCCTTCGCGGTCTACAACGTGAACGTTTCGGACACGTCGCTTCGCTTTGTCGACAAGACGCGCGGGATCGACCAGAGAATCGAAGACCTGACGCTTGCTTTGCCATTCGTGAGCACGCTTCCCGCCGAACGCGAAAGCATCGTGACGCCGAAGCTTTCGCTCAAACTCAACGGGACGCCGATCGTCGCGACGGGCTCGACCCGTCCCTTCGGACAGTCGCTCGAAGCGCAGCTTCGCCTAAACGTCTCGAAGCTCGACGTCGTGCCGCTTCTGCAGCTCGTGCCCGCGCTTCGCACGGCGCCGGCGCACTTGGACAAGGGGCTTCTCACGAGCGACCTGTCGCTCGTCTTCCGCAATCCCACGGGCGGCAATCCCGCGCAGCTTCTCGTCTCGGGGAAGGTGGGGCTTGACGACGTGCTCGTCGAGCAGCGCGTCGCGGGGAAGGACGCTCTCCTTTTGAGCGCCAAGTCGCTTACGGTCGACGCCAAGGAAATCGATCCGATCGGACAGAAGGTCGACATCAACACCGTCGCGATCGAAAGCCCCAAGGCGAACCTCACGATGGGAGAGGGTGTCCTCGCGACGACCGCCTCCGCCCCCGACGCGGCGGCTCCGAAGGACGCCGCTTCGCAGAGCGCCGGGGCTTCTTCCGCGCCCTGGGCCTGGTCGCTCGGCACCCTCTCGGTGCGAAACGGCACGATCACCTGGCACGACGGCAAGGTCCGTCCGGCCGTCAACATGACGGTCTCGAACCTCAAGGCCGATCTCACGAAACTTACGTCGGCCGAAGGGGCCGCCCCCGCGGGCTTCGCGCTCTCTGCGCGCGTCCTCGACGGTACGACCAACCTCAAGGGCACGGTGTCGCTTTCGCCCCTCAAGGTGGCGGCGAGCCTCTCGGGCGACAAGATCAATTTCCGTCAGGCGGCGGGCTACGTGCAGAACGCCACGGGCCTTGACGTCGCGGGGCTTGCGAACTTCACGGTCAACGCCCGTCACGACGAGGCGAACACGACCGCGAGCGGCAACTTGACGCTTACGCGGATCACGGTGAAGAACCGCCTCGACACGCTCTTGTCGCTCAAGAACGCCAACGTGGCCGTGAGCGCCTTCGACCTTGCGAAAAAGAACGTCGCCGTCGACACGGTGCTCTTTGACACCGTCATGGTGAATCTCCGGAACACGAAGTCGGGCCTCAACCTCCCCTTCGTCGGCGGCGACACCGCCGACAAGAAGGAAGCCGCACCCAAGACCGAAAAGGTCGCGGAGGCGAACGCCGCGGCTCCCTGGAACTGGTCGCTCGGCAAGGCGACGCTTCGCAACGCCACGGTCAACTACAAGGATCAGACGACCTCGCCCCAGACCGCGATTTCGGTCTCGAAGCTTCAGGTCTCCGCCCAGAAGTTCTCGTCCGCGAAGGATAATCGGGGCGACCTTTCGCTCTCCGCCAACGTGGCGGGCGGGTCTTTGTCTGTCAAGGGGAAGGCGGGCGCCAATCCGGTCGCCGCGAACCTCGCGCTCACGACGAAGAACCTGCAGCTCTCGCCCTTCTCGCCGCTCGCGAGAAAGTTTGCGGGCTACGGCGCGAAGTCGGGCACCCTCAATGTCGCCGGAGATCTGGCGCTTGCCATGCAGAAGGACACGCCGGTCATACAGTGGCAGGGGGACGCGTCGCTCACCAAGTTCGATCTCGTCGACGCGGGCAACAAGTCGCTTGCGACCTTGAACGGGCTTCGCCTCACGGGGATGGACGTCGACACGAAGGAGCCGCTTCGCGCGGCCGTGAAGACGCTCGTCATCGAAAAGCCCGGCACCAAGGAAACGAAGCAGATTGAAAAGGTCGCTGAGATCGCTTCGATCTTCGGAGCGCTCACGGGCAAGAGGGGACTTGAAAAGCAGGCGGGGAAGGTCAACAAGGTCCTGAACGCCCGCATCACCTTGAACGACCTCAGGTACGAAAACGGCCGCGTCTCGGCGGCGGGGCTCGACCGCGACGCCCTCGCCAAGGGGATCGTCGATGCGTTGAACGACGCGATCGCCGAAAAGACGGCGGGCGACAAGAAGGCGGCTGTGGACAAGACGTCCGCCCGCTGACGGGGGAAATGATGGCAAAACGCCCGGCCGGTTTCTCGGTCGGGCGCGCTCTTTCGGGTGACGGTGATGTTTCCGACGCCCGAATACAAAAAAGGTCTAAAACAAGAAAACTTGTTTTAGACCTCTCTGTTTGATGGTGCCGGAGAAGAGATTTGAACTCCCGACCTTCGCATTACGAATGCGCTGCTCTACCAGCTGAGCTACTCCGGCTTCCCATTTTGTCCTCCGTCGAGCAGTGCTCATCGGAGAATTGAAATTATGCAGGAACCGTCATAAAAAAGCAAGAGTCGTTTACAACTTGTTACATCTGCCTCTTGCATTGCTTCGTTTCACGTCGTTGCATTCGATTGCGGGCGGCGGATCCTCCGCGTCGCTTACAATGATTCTTCTTTCTCTTTTCACACAGGTGCGCCGTGTCCGAATCCGTTTTCACCCTTGCCCTTCCGACGCCGGAAGACACCGACCGTCTCGGCGCCCGGCTCTCCGACGCCTTCGGCCGCAACGCCGAACTGCTCCGGGAAAAGGGCTTTGCACTGCGTCTTGAAGGCAACCTCGGCGCGGGCAAGACTTCGCTCGTGCGCGCCATGCTGCGCGCCGCGGGGTTTGCGGGTCCGGTCAAGAGCCCCACGTTTTCGCTCGTCGAAACCTATCCCGTCTGGGGCGTCACGCTCGCGCACTTTGACTTCTACCGTTTCGAAGATCCGATCGAATTCGAAGACGCGGGCTTTCGCGACGACTTCGCGCCGGGCACCCTCGCCGTCACCGAGTGGAGCGAAAAGGCGCTTCCCTATCTCCCCGACGCCGACGCCGTGATCGAACTCGAGCACGACGGGCTCGGCCGACGTGCGCGTCTTCGCGCCCTCACCCCCGCCGGCAGGCATCTCTTCGAGGCCCTCGCATGCAACGCCGCGAACTGATCGCCGGCGCCGCCGGGACGCTCCTCTTTTCCTTTCTGCCCGCGGACTTCGCGCGCGGCGCCCAGATGGTCGCCGTGCGCATGTGGCCTGCGCAGGAATATACGCGCGTGACGCTCGAGCACGACGCGCCGCTCAAGTTCAAATACTTCTTCGTTCGCTCCTCGCGCCCGCTTCGACTCGTGGTCGACATCGAAGGCCTCGACTTCACGGCCTCGCTCAAAAAGCAGATCGAAGCCGTCAAGGCGGACGACCCCTACATTCAGGCGATGCGCATCGGGCAGTATCAGCCCGGGATCGTGCGCCTCGTCATGGACCTCAAAACGGACGTGAAGCCCGAGGTCTTTCAGCTGAAGCCCTTTGCGAACTACAAGTACCGCCTCGTCTTCGACCTCTATCCGGCCGTCCCCGTCGACCCCATCAGCAAGATTCTTGCGGGCGTCGCCGAAGGGGAGGACGACACCGACGTTGAGGACGATCCCCTCGCCGCACTGCTTGCGGACCTCGAAAACGGCAAGAAGCCGGAGCCCGCGAAGGACCCCGAGCCCTCGAAGCCCGTCAAGAAGCCGCCCGTGACGACGGCGAAGGACGACAAGAAGCCCACGAAGCAACCGCCCAAGCAACCGGCCAAGAAAAAGCACCGTCTCGTCATCGTGGTCGACCCCGGTCACGGAGGCGAAGACCCCGGCGCGATCGGCCGCAACAAGACGCGCGAGAAGGACGTCGTCCTCTCGATCGGGAAGCTTCTCGCCGCCGAAATCAACAAGGAACCCGACATGCGCGCGATTCTCACGCGCTCGTCGGACCACTTTGTGAGTCTCGGCGGCCGCGTCGCGATCGCGAGAAAGGCCCGCGCCCACCTTCTCATCAGCATTCACGCCGACGCGTGGGTGAAGAGTTCGGCGCGGGGCTCCTCCGTCTTTGCGCTTTCGCAGCGGGGCGCGACGAGCGCGTCGGCCCGTTGGCTCGCCCAGCGCCAGAACGAATCCGACTTGATCGGCGGCGTCAACATCGCGAACGTCGACAAGACCGTCGCGAGCGTCCTGATCGACATGACGAGCTCCTGGACCATTTCCTACAGTCTCGGCCTCGGCGCCGCGGTGCTGCGCGAAATGAAGAAGATCAACCGTCTTCACAAGGAAAAGGTCGAGCAGGCGGGCTTTGCCGTGCTGAAGGGCCAGGGGATTCCGTCGATTCTCGTTGAAACCGCCTTCATATCGAACCCGCAGGAAGAGCGCCTTCTCAAAAACCGCGCTCACCAGCGGAAAATCGCCCGTGCGATTCTCACGGGCATCAAAAAGCAGCTCGCGGCCAACCCGAGCGTGCTCACCTCGTCATGACGAACACTCTTCTTTTCTCCCCCGAAGCGCTTCGCAACGCCGACGCCGTCCTCGTCGACGTGCGTCCCGCGCCCGCCGCCTTTCTTCCGGGGGCGCTCCACGCGCCCCTTTGTCCCTCCTTCGTCGACCCGGGCGAGCCCGGCCGCGGACGAAATCCCTGGAAGGACGTCCGCGACGTTCGCAACTTCCTCGCGTCGATCGGCGTGACGCCCGACGACACCGTCGTCTTCTACGACGACGGCGGCATGGGTTCGGCCGCCCGCGCCTGGTACGCGACATTGCTCGCGGGCTTTCCGAAGGCGGCGCTTTTGGACGGCGGCTTCGCCCTCTGGACGCGACTCGGATTCGAGACGGCGAACGCTCCTTCGATGCGCCCCGCCAAGACCCTCGCACCCCTCGAAGAAAAGCCTTCCGGCGTCTTCACTTTTGAGGAAACGCTCGAAATCTTCCGCGCGGGCTCACACGTTTTGCTCGACGCCCGTCCGCACGACCGCTGGGTGGGACTCGTCGAACCCGTCGACGCCCGCCCCGGACGCATTCCGGGGTCGGTGAGCCTTCCCGCCTCGCGTCTTCTGAAGGACGGACGTCTGCGCACGCCCGAAGAAATCCGCGCGATTTTCGCCGAGACGCTCAAGGGAGACGACCGTCCGGTTCTGCACTACTGCGGTTCAGGAATCGCCGCCTCGCTCACGATCTTCGCCGCGCGTTTCGCAGGTCTATCCTATGCGGGGCTTTATCCCGGCTCCTGGTCCGAATGGTGCGTGAGGACGACGATCGGCGAGTGCGGCGAGAACACGTCTCGTTGACGCAAGCCCCTCTTTTTCCCTATACAATTCGAACTAACGACAGGACGGCGCTTCGCCGTCCCTTTTCTCTTTTCTCTAGATCGGAGTTTCCCGCCATGGCCCTCGTTTCCATGCGTCAATTGCTCGATCACGCCGCCGAAAACGGCTACGGCGTGCCCGCCTTCAACGTCAACAACCTCGAACAGGTTCAGGCCATCATGGCCGCCGCGAGCGAAGTCGGCGCCCCCGTCATCATGCAGGCCTCCGCCGGGGCCCGCAAGTATGCCGGCGAACAGTTCCTGCGCCACCTCATCTCCGCCGCCGTCGAAGCCTATCCCGACGTTCCCGTCTGCATGCACCAGGACCACGGTCAGAGCCCGGCCGTCTGCCAGGGAGCCATGCGCTCGGGCTTCACGTCCGTCATGATGGACGGCTCGCTCATGTCAGACGGCAAGACGATCTCCACCTATGAATACAACGTCGACGTGACGCGCCGCGTCGTGGAAATGGCCCACTGCATCGGCGTTTCCGTCGAAGGCGAACTCGGCTGCCTGGGCTCCCTTGAAACGATGCGCGGCGACAAGGAAGACGGTCACGGCACCGACAGCAAGATGACGCGCGAACAGCTCCTCACGGACCCCGATCAGGCCGCCGACTTCGTGAAGGCGACCCAGATCGACGCGCTCGCGATCGCCATCGGCACCTCGCACGGCGCCTACAAGTTCACGCGCAAGCCCACGGGGGAAATCCTCTCGATCGACCGCGTGCGTGAAATTCACGAACGCCTCCCGAACACCCACCTCGTCATGCACGGCTCCTCCTCGGTTCCGCAGGAATACCTCGCCGAAATCCGCGAATTCGGCGGCGACATGCGCGAAACCTACGGCGTGCCCGTCGAAGAAATTCAGAAGGCCATCCAGCACGGCGTTCGCAAGGTCAACATCGACACGGACATCCGTCTTGCCATGACGGCCGCCGTCCGCCGCTTCCTCGTCGAAAATCCCTCGAAGTTCGACCCGCGCGAATTCCTCAAGGTCGCCCGCAAGGCCGCCACGGAACTCTGCAAGCGCCGCTACCTCGAGTTCGGCTGCGAAGGCCAGGGCGCCAAGATCAAGCCCGTCATGCTCGACCGCATGGCCGCGCTCTACGCCGACGGCACGCTCAAGGCGAACGTGATTTAATCGACGTGATTTGATCGAGTGACAACTCCGAGACGCGCGCTTGACGCCACAAGCGCGCGTTTTCGTTTAGTCTTTCTCTCCATGACGAATGAAAAACCCCAAGACGCCAACGCGCTCAAAGGAAAAACTGGCCTTCGCCGCCTTCTGAACGCCTTCGGCTATTCCCTTCAGGGCTTCCGCGCCGCCTGGCAGAACGAAGCCGCCTTCCGCGAAGAAGCGATGCTCACGATCGTGCTGACGCCCGTGGCGCTCTTTCTCCCCGTCACGGGGCTCGAGAAGCTTCTTCTCATCCTCTCGCTCCTTCTTCTAGTTCTGGTGGAACTTCTCAATTCCGCCGTCGAGGCCGTCGTCGACCGCATCGGGCCGGAAATCCACCCCTTGAGCGGCCGCGCCAAGGACCTCGGAAGCGCCGCCGTCCTCATCGCCTGCCTCATTCTCGGACTCACCTGGCTTTTCATCGCGGTTCCCGCAGTTTTAGGCCTCATCCTCTGAGAGCGGATCGTCAAAGCGGTACAATCACTCCGTCCGATTTGACTATCTCTCTGGGAGAGCAACACATGACCGGTCTTTCCAAGACGACCATCACGTCCCTGCCCCGCGTCTACAGCGGCAAGGTGCGCGAAAGCTATGCCGTCGGCGACGACAAACTCCTCATCATCGCCACGGACCGCATTTCCGCCTTCGACGTCATCCTTGACGACCCGATCCCCGGCAAGGGCAAGGTTCTCACCGCCATCACCGACTTCTGGTTCAAGAAGCTCGACGGCGTTCTGCCCAATCACCTCACCGGTATCGATCCGGAAAGCGTCGTCGCGCCCGAGGAACGCGATCAGGTCCGCGGCCGCGCCGTCGTCGCCATGCGCCTGAAACCCATCCTCGTCGAATGCGTCGCCCGCGGCTACTTGATCGGCGGCGGCTGGAAGGAATACTGCCAGACGGGCGCCGTCTGCGGCATCAAGCTCCCCGAAGGCCTGCGCATGGGCGAAAAGCTCCCCGAACCGATCTTCACGCCGGCCGGCAAGGCCGCCGTCGGCACGCACGACGAAAACATCACGTTTGAGCGCGTCGTCGAACTCTACGGTGAAGACATCGCCAACAAGATCCGCAGCGCCACGCTCGAACTCTATCGCCGCGCCTCCGAATACGCCGCGACGAAGGGCATCATCATCGCCGACACGAAGTTCGAATTCGGTCTCGATGCCGAAGGGAACGTCCGCCTCATGGACGAAGTCCTCACGCCGGACTCGAGCCGCTTCTGGCCGGCCGAAAGCTACGAAGTCGGCATGTCGCCGCCTAGCTTCGACAAGCAGTTCATCCGCGACTGGCTCGAAGCGCAGCCCTGGGACAAGACCCCGCCTGCGCCGCGCGCCCCGGCCGAAATCATTGAAAAGACGGCCGACAAGTATCGCGAAGCGTTGCGCCGCTTGACCGACACGGACATCGAATAAGGTCCGATTCCACGAAACGGGGCGCCGTGCGCCCCGTTTCCGTCTTAACGTGCGGAAGAACCTTCGAAAGGCGTCCCGACGGACGCCTTCCGAAAGTTTTTTCCCTTTTCATTGATTTCATTTTCTCTAAGAGGTTTCGCCATGGAACACTCCGCTCCGCTCGTCGGCATCGTTATGGGCAGCAACTCCGACTGGGAGGTGATGAAAAACGCCGCCGACATGCTCGACCTGATGGGGATTCCCTTCGAAGCGCGCGTCGTGAGCGCCCACCGCATGCCCGACGAAATGTTCGAATACGCCGAAACGGCCCGCGACCGCGGCCTCAAGGTGATCATCGCCGGTGCGGGCGGCGCCGCCCATCTTCCGGGCATGATCGCCGCCAAGTGCACGCTCCCCGTCTGCGGCGTTCCGGTTCCCTCCAAGTACCTGCGCGGCGTCGACAGCCTCCATTCGATCGTGCAGATGCCCAAGGGCGTTCCCGTCGCGACGTTCGCGATCGGCGAGGCGGGCGCCGCGAACGCCGCCCTCTACGCGGCGCAGATTCTCTCCGTCACGGACGCGGCCGTCGCCGAAAAGCTCGCGCAGTTCCGCCGCGATCAGAACGCCAAGGCCCGCGCCATGACGCTTCCCCGCTGAGGTGCCGACCATGTCCCGCATTCTTCTCCCCGGTGAAACCTTGGGCCTCATGGGCGGCGGCCAGCTGGGCCGCATGTTCGCCCAGGCGGCCGCGACGATGGGCTACCACGTGGCCGTGCTCGAACCCGGCCAAAGCGCCCCCGCCGCGGAAGTCTCGCTCGAAGCGATCGTCGCTCCCTACGACGACGAAGCGGCGCTCGAAAAGCTCGCCCGCCGCGTGAAGGCCGTCACGACCGAATTTGAAAACGTTCCCGCGCCGGCGCTTCAGCGCTTGGCCGAGCTCGGCGTGCGCACGGCGCCTCCGGCTTCGGCCGTCGCCGTCACGCAGGACCGCAACCGCGAAAAGACCTTCGTGGGCGACGTCGCGGGCGTGCCCGTCGCGCCCCACGCGGCCGTGCGCAATGAACGCGACGCCGAAACCGTTTCGAAGGATTTGCTCCCCGGCATCCTCAAGACGGCCCGCCTCGGTTACGACGGCAAGGGCCAGGCCCGCGTCACGACGCGCGAGGAAGTCCTTGCGGCCTTCCGCACCTTCGGCGGCGTCGACTGCGTGCTCGAAAAGCGCCTTGACCTCGCGCTCGAAATTTCCGTCATCGTCTGCCGCGGCGCCTCGGGTGAAGTCGTCGTCTTCCCCGTCTCGGAAAACCATCACCGCAACGGCATTCTCGCCGTCTCGGTCCTGCCCGCGCGCGTCACCGACGAAACGGCCGAAAAAGCGAAGCGCTACGCCGAAAAGATTGCGCTCGCCCTCAACTACGTGGGTGTTCTCTGCGTTGAATTCTTCGTTCTGAAGGACGGCACGCTCGTCGTGAACGAACTCGCGCCCCGTCCCCACAATTCGGGCCACGCCACGATCGAAGCCTGCACGACGAGTCAGTACGAAGCGCAGGTGCGCGCGATGACGGGATTGCCCTTGGGCGACACGTCGCTTCGCACGCCCGCCGTCATGCTGAACCTCTTGGGCGACCTCTGGTTTGACGAAGAAGGGAAGCTTCGCTCCCCCGACTGGGCTTCGGTCCTCGCCATCCCGGGCGCGAAACTGCATCTCTACGGCAAGGCCGAACCGCGCCGCGCCCGCAAGATGGGGCACGTCACGGTCCTCGGCGCCACGCGCGACGAAGCGCTCGAGCGCGCCCGCGCGGTCGCCCGCATTCTGAACCTTCCCGAACCGGTTTGACTTTCCATGACGCAATCTGTGGATTTTGAAGCCGTCGAAAAGGCCGCCCGCATTCTCTCCGAGGGCGGCCTCGTCGCCATTCCGACCGAAACCGTCTACGGGCTCGCCGCCGACGCGGACAACCGCGAGGCGGTGCTCGCCACGTACGCCGCCAAGGGGCGGCCCGCGGATCACCCGCTCATCGTGCACGTCGCGGGTCCCGACGCCATTCCCTTCTGGGCGGTCGACGTTCCGCCCGAAGCCTGGCTACTCGTCAAGACCTATTGGCCCGGTCCCCTTACGATCGTTCTCAAAAAGAGCGAGCGCTGCGGCACCTTCGTGACGGGCGGTCAGGACACGGTGGCGCTTCGCTGCCCCTCGCACCCGGTCGCGCACGCGTTGCTTGAACGCTTCGCGGGCGAGACGCATAAGGGCCTCACGGCGCCTTCGGCGAACACCTTCGGACGCATCAGTCCGTCGACGGCGGCGCACGTCGCCGAAGACCTCGGTCTCAAGCCCGAAGGGAAGCTCGACATGATTCTCGACGGCGGTCCCTGCGAATTCGGGATCGAGTCGACGATGGTGAACCTCTCGGACGGCATGCCCTCGATCCTGCGCCACGGCGTCGTGACGCGGGAGATGCTCGAGGAAACCTTGGGCTTTGCGGTCCCCGACGCGGGGAAGAACGCGCCGCGCGCTTCGGGCCGTTTGAAGAGCCACTACGCTCCCCGCACGAAGCTCGAACTTCACGACGAGGCGTCGCTCCTCACACGTGCTTCCGAGCTCGCCGACCAACGCATCGCCGTCATGGCCCCCGCGGAACTTCTCGCGCGTTTGCCTGTGCGTCCGGTCTTAGCGATCGCCGCCGAATCGGATCCGCTCGCCTACGGTCGGGCGCTCTACGAAAACCTGCACGAACTCGACCGCGCAGGTGCGGACCGCATCCTCGCCCTTCGCACGCCCTCGACGGGCCCCTGGGCCGCGGTCGCCGACCGACTCGGCCGCGCCGCCGCGTAATTCGCGCTTTTCGGAGAAGAAAGCATGCTCAAGGTCTACGGCATTCCCAATTGTCAGAGCGTCAAAAAGGCGCTTGCCCATCTCGAGACTGCGGGGATCGAACACGAATTCGTGAATTTCCGCAAGACGCCGCTCACGGCGGACAAAATCAACGCCTGGCTCGCGGCCGTGGGCGCGGAGACGCTCGTCAACCGACGCGGCACCTCCTGGCGTACGCTCACGCCCGAAGAAAAACTCGCGGCCGAGAAGGCCGACACGCTTCGCGCCCTGCTTTTTGAAAAGCCCACGCTCATCAAGCGTCCCATCGTCGAGTGGCCCGACGGCCGCATCACGACTGGGCTCGACGCGGTGCTGGTCGCGGAGGCCCGCTCGTGAACCGAGCCCCCGTCGGGATTTTGGATTCGGGCTTCGGGGGACTCTCCGTCTACGCGGCGGTGAAGAAACTTCTTCCGGGCGAATCCACGGTCTTTGCCGCCGACTGCGCGGGCGCGCCCTGGGGCGACCGCTCGGACGAATACATTCTCGAGCGGCTCGAGGGCCTCGTCGGATTTCTTCTCTCCCGAAACGTCAAGGCGATCGTCCTTGCCTGCAACACGGCGACCGCCGTCGGCGCGGCGGTGCTTCGCGCACGGCTTTCGATTCCGGTGATCGGGATCGAACCCGCGGTGCTGCCGGGTTGCCGTGAAACGAAGACGAAGGTGATCGGGGTGCTCGCCACCACCAAGACCATCCGAAGCGCCAAGTACCGGCATCTGAAGACGCTTGCGCCCGCCGACGTGAAGGTGTTGGATCAGCCCTGTCCCGGGCTTATGGACTGCGTCGAAAAGGGCGCCTTTCACGCGCCCGAAACGGTGGAACTTGCGAGACGCTACGTCGCGCCCCTCGTCAAGGAGCATGCCGACCGGCTCGTGCTCGGCTGCACGCACTATCCCTTCTTATCGGACGTATTGCACGAGGTCGCCGGCCCCGGGGTCGAACTCATCGACCCCGCGCCCGCCGTGGTTCGACAGTTGGAGCGCCGCCTCGCGGCGAACGACGCGCTCTCGGACGGCTTCTCGCCCGAGCACCGCTTTTTCGTCACGGGCGCAAACGAGCGCCGGGAGACGGTCCTTCGGCTTCTTGCCGGAGAGAACGCGCGTCTCGAGGCGCTCGGCGGCGATTTTCAGGCGCGCACCGTGAGTTTGGAATCGATGAAATAAGGCAGAAGCTTCGCGCGGGTTTCTTCCGAAAAGGGGAGACTTTCCAATCCGTCGCCCGAGGCCGAGGGCTTCACGCACACCACGGTTTCGGTGCCCTGCAGACGAAGCGTTCCGTCGACGCCTTCGATCGTCATCGCAAAGCGGATCGACGAGGTGCCGAGATGCTCGATCCAGCACTTCATCACGCATTCGTCGCCCACGCGGCTCGGATAACAGAAGTCCACGTGGACGCCCACCACCGGAAAGCCCATGCGGCGCTCGGTCATGCCTTCGTAGCCGTAGCCCAGAACGTCCCGCCAGAAGTCCTCCATGAGGTTGTTGAGGATCGTGAAGTAGTGCGGGTGATAGACGATCCCCGCGGGATCGCAGTGACTGAAGCGGATGCGAAGGGGCTGAACGTATTTCTGAGACATTATCGACCTACGGTGAGAGAACGAAGCACGGCGCGCACGGGGCTCGCTTCCGCCCCCGAAAGGCGAAGCGGAAGAGCGATCAGCTCGTAGTCGCCCGCGGGGACTTCCGACAAATCGAGGTTTTCCATCAGCACGCGGTTGTGCGCGAGCGCAATGCGGTGCGAGGGGAGGACGGTGCTCTCCGCAGGATCGACGCTCGGCATGTCGACGCCCAGGAGCACGACGCCCGCGTCGATGATCCGCCGCATGAGCGCGGGTGAAATCGGGCGGTAGTCGGTGGACCAGCCGTCGACGCGCTTGGCGCGCGTTTTGACGAGCACCCGCGTCGGGAGGTTTCGAAGCGGAAACTCGTCGGGACCGATTTCTCCCGTCCGTTCGTTTTGCGAGAGATCCACCACGCGGCATCGCCCGATGAAGGTCTCGAGCTTCAGTCCCGCCACGTCGGGCGCGGCGGAATCCAAATGCATGGGACTGTCGACGTGCGCCCCGATGTGGGGCGAAAACCGCAGAATCGACACGTTGGCGAAGTCTCCCTCGGAGACGCGGGCCGACCAATCGATCGTGAAGGGGGCGTCCCCCGGAAAGACGGGACTCGAGACGCCGACCGCGGGTGAAATATCCCAGATGCGCTTCATGGTGAACAGCAGGAAAAATGGAGAATCGGGCAAGGCCCGTGCGAATGACGTATTGTAGACATTCGGACGCCTCCGCCGCGGGGCGTCGAAACACCATTTGAGGAGAAAACCCATGCCCGAAGACTCTGCACTTCTGACGCGCGCCTCGATCGGCCCCAAATACCTGACGGACCCCGCTCCCGATCGGGAGGAATGGCAGGCGATCCTTCGCTTCCTCGAGAACGCCCCCTGCCACGACGACGCCTATCCCTTCCGCGTCGTGATCTGCGAAGACCGAGAGATGCTAGGCGAAATCTTCCTCGCGGAACTCCCCGAGGACGCCGACGAGGCGGCGCGGGAAAAGGCCGTGAAAAAGGCGAAGAAGGGCCCGGGGTGCCTCGCACTCATCCTGCGTGAAACGAAGGACGCGCCGCGCCGCGACCGCGACGAACGCCTTCTTTCGGCGGGCGCCGCCCTCATGCGGCTCCTCGACGCCCTGCATCTTGCGGGCTACGCCGCTAAGACCGTGTCCGGGAAGGATTTTCGCCGTCCCGACGGACTCTATGACCCCGAAACAGAAACGCTTCTTTGCTTCGTGCTCTGCGGACGACCCGTCGCGGACGCGAAGAAAAACGAACGGAAGACTGTCGAGTCGACTTATTTCTGACTCGGTTGAAGAGGCGGCAGATCGGGCGGAGCGTTCCGCTTTTCGCGCTCCGCCTCTTCGCGCATTTTGCGAAGGCGCTCCGCCACGGATTCGGCAAACCGCGTCACCGTCCCCGGCGCATTCCCTTCGGCCTTTTCGTCGGCGAGAAAGAGAACCCTGCGCCCGGCATGCAGAGCCGATGCCGCGGCGTACGCGAGACGCGTCGTCGTGACGGGATCGAGCCCCGCGCGCTCGCCCCGGAAGTGCGTCGGCACCTGCGGCGCGAGCCAGCGAAGAATCAGCGGCGTACGGAGGGCGGCCTCGCCCGCCGCTTCGTCGTACCAGGCGAGCGAGCGCAACTGCGCCGAAAGGCTTGCGCCCCCCGACGTGAGCGTGAGGGTGGGATACGCGCCGCTTTTCAAAAGAAGCTTCATGAGGGCGGGCGTCTGAAGAAGAGGCGTGCGGACGTTCACGTAAAGCGGCGCCTCGGTTTCCCCGCGCCAACGCGCAAGAAAGACCTCGAGCCGTTCATAGAAGGCCTTGCGCTCCGCCGGACGATAGGCGCCCCGCCTCGGATCGGCAAGAAGATCAAGAAGCACGCCCGGAGGATTCGCGCCGAAATGCTTGGCGATCGGCTCCGTCACGGTCTCGCGAACGAGCTCGATCGAGAGAAACTCGGGATTTTCGCCCGCCGCCTCGCCGCGGCGCTGCCTGAGTACCGGATCCGTCACGCGCCCCGAAAGGCGAATGAGCGGGGAAAAGTCAGAGGGCGTCAGAAGGGCGATTCGCTGCCAGTCCCGCTCGTCGGTTCGGCGTCGGCGGGAAAGAACCCACTCCGTCGTGCGAAAGAGCGGATGCGCCGCATAGGCCGCGTAAGTTTGAAACCAGTCGGGGCGCTCCCCCGTGAAGCGGTCGTACACCGTTCCCCGCCAGGAAGGGTGGTACCAACCCACCGTCCCGAGCGACAGCGTCTTGGGGAGTTTTCGCGCAAGCGCCGCCGCGGCCGGCGTCCCCTCCACGGGATGCACCGTCCGGTCCGTTCTCGGCGAATTGTCGTAGGCGGCGAAATCTTTCATGTGTCAGGCGAGATATCGGGTATGAGGCCGGAAATCTCCGGTGCTTCCTCTCATTATTTCAGCAATTTCCCCAAGGTTGCCCGTATAATGCAAGACTTCGGTCTCCTCTCCGCAACCGTCTCTTTTTCCCGCACCGTTGAGCGCCATGGAAGAAAAACGAAGCAGAATTTCCGCCCCCGTCTGGGTGGTCGACAACGACGACGTGCGCCAAACCATCCGTTTTGCCCTGGCGACACACGGCATGAACGTGCGCACCTTTCCGTCGGGCGAAGCCTTTTTGGAAGAAGTGGATCTCGATCGTCCGGGCGTGCTCGTGCTCGATTTGCACATGAAGGGAATCGGAGGGCTCGAGGTGCAGGAAAAACTGCGGAGCGCCCAAAGCCCCATCGCCGTCATCTTCCTTTCGGGCTCGGCCGACATGCGCTCCGTCGTGCGCGCCATGGAAAACGGCGCCGTGAGCTTCTTTGAGAAGCCTGTCGACCCCGAAGTCCTCTACTTCACGATCGGCAAGGCCCTCGACATCTGCGAGGCCCTGCAGGAAAAGCGGACGTTGAAGCTCCTTCTCGACAATCTTTCTCGCCGCGAACGCGAAGTCCTCGAGTTGCTCTATCAAGGAAAGCGCAACCAGGAAGTGGCGGAACTCCTGAACCTTTCGACTCGCACGGTCGAAGTGCACCGCGCCCACATTTCCCGAAAGCTCGGCTCCATCACGCCCATTCAGCTTCTCTCGCGCCTCAACGCCGCGAACGAACGCCTCGCGAAGCGCTTCGGCTGGGATTGAGTTTTCCCTTCTGCAATACGACAAACGCGCCCTTTCTGGCGCGTTTCGTTTTGGAAGGAGTCAGTCAGCGCATCAACGCCACGGGCAGTCGAAACCCGGACCGTAGGGATGATGCGGCATCATGCGGTGATGCGGCGGCAGGGGACGATCGTCGCGGTCACGCAGATGAGGCGGCAACGGACGGTCGTCTCGGTCACGCAGATGGGGCGGCAGCGGACGGTCGTCACGATCGCGGCGGAAGTCGGGGCCGTCCTTCGCGAAACCTCGGTGACGGTATTCGTACGATTCGAGCACGTACTTCTGTTCGACCGAGAGGGACTTCAGAAGTTCGGCGCGCGTGTCGGCGATTTTCTTCACGCGGTCGGCGCGGGCGGCGAGACGTTCGGCACGGCGCTCAAGCCGATCCTGCACGTCGACCGCAGGCTTGACGTCGCGGGGCGCTTCGGCAAAGTGGGCCATGCGCGCGTCGACATAGGCCTTCCAGAGGGGCTTTTGCGCATCGGTGAGCGTGAGCATTTCGCCGAGGCTTTCATAGCGGGCGGCCGCCCAGTCCGATGCCGAAAAGCTGCGTTCCACGCAGGGCGGAACGTCCGAACCGCGGCGAGGACCGTCGGCCGGCGCCGCAAGGGCGAAACCTCCCACCGTCATCGCGCCGAGGGCGGCAACCGTAGCCAAAATCTTCTTCGTCTTCGTCATCTTGGTTCCTTGTATGGTAGTGAGGGAACTGCGTCGTTCCCGATGGCTTCACTATACGGAATGCCCGCGGCGAAATGTCTCTCCGATTTTGTGCGGACGTAACGAAAAACGGAGGGAGACGGACGCCTCGAAATAGTGAACAATCGTTCAGTTCTATTGTTGCAGGCGCTTTCCGGGAAAAGCCGCCCGTTGCGACGCTTCCGGATTTCCTCACGAAAAGCAATATTTCCTCACGAGTTCCCGGACTTCCTTTACCTTCGGGCGCAGGTCCTCCCCTTTTGATAGAATGAGGCACCTCTTGCGGCGCCCTCCCTTCTGCGGGCGCCCGACGTCCCGCTTCTCCTTTTCTTTATCTATCCGAGGATTCCTCTCAAATGGAACTCAACGCTCTTACAGCTCTTTCCCCGATCGACGGCCGCTATGCCCGTCAGACGGACGCGTTGCGCAGCATCTTCTCCGAATACGCCTTCATGAACGCCCGCGTGCGCGTGGAAGTCGAATGGCTCATCGCCCTCTCCGAAGCGGGCTTTGAAGAACTGCCCCGCATCAGCGAATCGGGCCAGGCCTTCCTGCGCGGTCTCTATGAAAACTTCTCGCTCGAAGACTGCGAAGCCGTCAAGACGATCGAAAAGACGACGAACCACGACGTCAAGGCCGTCGAATACTGGATCAAGGACCGCGTCGCCCACGACAACGAACTGAAGAGCGCCGCCGAATTCGTGCACTTCGCCTGCACGAGCGAAGACATCAACAACACGAGCCACGCGCTCATGCTCATGGAAGGCCGCAAGGCGCTCGTCGAATACCTCGAAAAGATCCACGCGACGATCGCGGGCTTCGCCAAGGAATGGGCCGAAATCCCGATGCTCTCGCGCACCCACGGTCAGACGGCCTCGCCCACGACCGTCGGCAAGGAATTCGCGAACGTGGCCGTTCGTCTCGGCCGCGTGATCGAAGCCATCCGCAGCATCAAGATCCTCGCCAAGATGAACGGCGCCGTCGGCAACTTCAACGCCCACCTCATCGCCTACCCCGACTTCGACTGGGAAGCCTTCTCGAAGCGCGTCGTCGAAGAACGCCTCGGCGCCACCTTCAACACCCACACGATCCAGATCGAGCCGCACGACTACATGGCCGAGCTCTTCCATGAAATCGAACGCGCCAACACGATCCTCCTTGACTTCGACCGCGACGTCTGGGGCTACATCTCGATGGGCTTCTTCAAGCAGAAGTTGAAGGAAGGCGAAGTCGGCTCCTCGACGATGCCGCACAAGGTGAACCCGATCGACTTCGAAAACTCCGAAGGCAACCTCGGCATCGCCAACGCCCTCCTCGGCCATCTCGCCGGGAAGCTTCCCGTCTCGCGCTGGCAGCGCGACCTCACCGACTCCACGGTGCTTCGCAACCTCGGCGTCGCCTTCGGCTACTGCTTCATCGGCTACAACGCGCTCACGCGCGGCCTCGGCAAGCTTCAGGTGAACGAACACCGCATCGCCGAAGACCTCGATCACGCCTGGGAAGTCCTCGCCGAAGCCGTTCAGACCGTCATGCGCCGCTACGGCGTGCCGCACCCCTATGAACAGCTCAAGGCGCTCACCCGCGGCAAGGAAGGCATCACGCGTGAAACGATGCGTGCGTTCATCGCCGGCCTCGACATCCCCGCGGACGCCAAGGATCGACTCCTTGCGCTCACGCCCGCCACCTACATCGGCAAGGCCGTCGAACTCGCCCGCCGCTGCTGATCGGCGCGTCTGCGACGTTCATAAATAAGTCGGGCCCGTCTTCGGACGGGCCCGTTTTCGTTTCGGCGGGAAGAAATCAGAGCGCAACGGCGACGGACTTCACCTGCAGCCACACCGAGAGACCGGGACGCAACTGCAGACGCTCCACGCTTTCGTCCGTGACGAGTGAAAGCACCGTCTCCTCGCCCGAGCGAAGCGTCACGAGCGTGCGGCCTTCCGAGGGATCGGCCTCAAGCGAAACGATCTCGGCGGGGAGCACGTTTCGGATCGACTGATCGTCGTGCCGATCGAGCGCAATGCTCACGTCGCGGGCCGCGACGACGAGACGCGCGGCGTCGCCCAATTGAAGATGCTTTTTGGGAAGTTCGAACGTAAGCGACTTCGTGCGCACCTCCGCCACGGACCAACGCTCGTTGATCGACTCGACCGTGCCGTCGAGGACCACGACGGGCCCTTCGGCGCGGCGCACCGGCGTTTCGATCGCGCCGAGCACTTCGTTGAGCGTCCCCGAAGAGACGATCTTTCCGTCCTTCATCGCAATCACGCGGTCGGCCAAGCGCATCATTTCCTCGGCCGAGTGCGTCACGTAGAGGATCGGCATCGAGAGTTCGTCGCGAAGACGCTCGAGCCAGGGAAGAATCTCTTCTTTGCGCTTCCAGTCGAGGGCCGCGAGCGGTTCGTCCATCAGGAGGACCTTGGGCGTCATCGCGATCGCGCGCGCAATGGCGCAGCGCTGCCGCTCGCCGCCGGAGAGTTCCGAGACGCGGCGCTTCAGAAGATGACCGATCCCGAGAAGTTCCACGGCTTCGGCGAGCTTTTCGCTCCCGCGCGGATCTTTCGTGCGCTTGAGGCCGAAGCGGAGATTGTCCTCGACGTTCAAATGCGGGAAAAGGCTCGCCTCCTGAAAAACGTAGCCGAGCGCGCGGCTGTGGGTGGGAAGGAAGATTCCCTTTTCGTCGTCCTGCCACGTTTCGTCGGCGATGACGACCCGGCCCTCGGGGTGTTCCAACCCCGCGACGCAGCGAAGAAGCGTGGTCTTTCCGCAGCCCGACGGTCCGAAGAGCACGGTGATGCCCTTTTCCGGGAAAGAGGCCTCGGCCTCGAGAGCAAAGCCCGTCGAACGGGCGAGGCAAACCGATACGCCGTATTTCATCGCCCGCTCCTTCCGGCGCCGTGCCGTTCAAAATAGGTGAGGGAAAGGAGGACGAAGAAGCTGAAGACGAGCATGCCGCCCGCAAGCCAGTGGGCCTTGTCGTATTCCATCCCTTCCACGTAGGTGAAGATTTCGGTCGACACCACCTGGGTTTCGCCCGGAATGTTGCCGCCGATCATCAACACGACCCCGAATTCCCCGATCGTGTGGGCGAACGTCATGAGTACGCCCGTAAGAATGCCGTGACGCGCCATGGGAAGGATGACGGAAAAGAAGGCGTCCAGAGGACCAGCCCTCAGCGTCGCGGCGACTTCCATGGGCTTGGTGCCCACGGCTTCGAATGCGTTCTGCAGGGGCTGCACCATGAAGGGAAGCGAATAGATCACGCTCCCCACCACGAGCCCCGTAAAGGTGAAGTTGAGCGTCTCGATTCCGAAGAGCTGCGTAAAGGCGCCGATCGGCCCCGAAGGGCCGAGGGCGACCAGGACGTAAAAGCCCAGAACCGAAGGCGGCAGGACGAGCGGAAGCGTCACGATCGCGCTGATCGGAGCACAGAGGACGCTTTTTCGCTGCGCAAGCCACCACGCGAGCGGCATGCCGAGGATGAGCAGAAAAACCGTCGTGACAAACGCGAGTCTCAGACTCAGCCACACGGGACCGAGGTCGGCCGGCGTAAGCGGCATGCCGTTCTCCTCTCTCTGTGATTACTTGGCGGTATCGTAGCCGTAGACGAAGCGGATGCGGTCGGCTTCCTTGTTCGTCTTGAGGTATTCGAGGAAGCGCTTGGCCCCTTCGTTCTTTTCTCCGGCCTTCAGGAGCACGGCGTCCTGCGTGATGGGCTTGTAGAGTTCCTGCGGAACAACCCAACCCGAACCCGACGTGAACTTGCCGTCCTTGGCGCACTGGCTCATGGCGACGAAGCCTGCCTGCGCGTTCCCCGTGGCGACGAACTGATAGGTCTTGCCGATGTTGTCGCCTTCGACGATCTTGGGCGTGAGCGCGGCCTTCAGGCCGAGGGCTTCCATCGCCTGGTGGGCGGCTTCGCCGTAGGGAGCGAGCTTCGGATTCGCGACGGCGAGCTTCTGGAGCTTGTCGCTCTTCAGGGCGCTTTCGTCCTTGATGAAGCCGGCGTCGGAGCTCCAGAGAACGAGTTTGCCGATGGCGTAGGTGTAGTTCGTGCCTTCCACGCCGAAGCCTTCCTTCACGGCCTTGGCCGGGGTCTTCGAGTCGGCGGCGAGCAGCACGTCAAACGGAGCGCCGTTCTTGATCTGGGCGTAAAAGGCGCCCGTTGCGCCGAACGAGAGAACGAGCTTGTCGCCCGTCGCCTTTTCATAGATCGGGGCGAGTTCCTTGATCGGCGCCGTGAAGTTGGCGGCGACGGCCACGCGGACGGTTTCGGCATAGAGCGAACCCGAGGCCACGGCGGCCACAAGGAGGGCAAGACAGGTCTTCTTCATTTGGAATTCTCCTTGACGATGGTGCGCAAACGGTACCGTCCTGAAATTTGGTAGAGTGAGAAAACAGCTGCGCGGGCGAAAGCGCCCGCGCCATCGCTATTCCTAAAAAGGATAGCGAGATTTCCGCTTCGCCGCAAGAAAACCACTCGGGAGACATGCATGCCGCAGGAAAATGTTCAGGCCGATCCGGTGTTGCTCACGCACCTCTTGAACGAGACCATTGATAAGCGGCTCGACATCCTTCGCCGCGTGGCGGACGTGGGGTCGATTTCGGAAGCCGCCCGCGGCGCGGGCGTGAGTTACAAGGCGGCCTGGCAGGCGATTGAGACCCTCTCGAATCTTGCGGGCGGCCCGCTCGTCGAGAAGGTCGTGGGCGGCCGCTCGGGCGGCGGAACCCGCATCACGCCCCGCGGGGAGGACGTCCTGCGCCTCAACGAGGCGCTCGTGCGCGCCCGGCGCCGCGTGCTGGAGGAATTCGGCCGAAACGGCGCCGAAGGGCTTTCCGCGGCGGGAGGACAGTTTTTGATCTCGATGCGCAACCAGTTGCCCGCCACGATCCACACGCTCAAGATCGGATCGGCCCTCGTGCGACTCCTCCTTGCGATCGACGACGACCATCTCATCCGCGCCTCCGTCACCAAAGAGAGCGCGCAGCTCCTCGGTCTTCGCGAAGGGATGCGCGTCATTGCGCTCTGCAAGGCGACGGGGGTCGAAATCTTCTCCGAGCCGCCCTCGACCGCCGACAATCTCCTTGAAGGCACGGTCGTGCACTGCGACCGCGACGATCACGGCGGCGAATGTACCGTTCGCCTCCCCTCGGGACTTACGCTCGTAGGCTTCGCCCGCGCGCACCACGGACTGCGCCGTCAGGGTCCCGCCTGGGTGCTCATGCCCTGCGACAACATCGCCGTAGCGCTTGCGCAGTAAGGTCTTTCAGAGAGCAAGAGAAATTCCCTAAGGATTCGCACGTAGTTCGTTGTGCGGAATCGGAAAAGTATTCATCTTTTTGCAGGAATTTCCTCTCTCTTTGACTGTAGTCAACCGATGAAAAACATTTCTTACATTTTTCTGAATAACATTACAGCCTGCTTAGTGTCGGCGAAGACCCCCTTTCCGTTTGCCGCCGACGAAAAGACAATGCTCCCGCCCTCCCACTCCCTCCGGGATCGGCGGTGAACTTCAACAAAAGGCTCCAAGATGGAAAAGAACAGCGTTTGGTATCTTGCCGGCATCGGCCTCATCGGCGTCGTGGTCGGCATCATTTTCGTCGGTATTCTCACGAGCGTCGTGCATTGGGCTGGTACGCCGAAGTTCTGCGGTGAATTCTGCCACTCTATGGATGCGACCTACATCGCCTATCAGAAGGGCGACCACTTCCGCACCGCTTCCGGCGCCACCGCCGGCTGCTCGGACTGCCACCTGAAGAACCACTCGAACGAACACGTCGGCCCGATCGACTACGTCGAAATGCTCATGTACAAGGCCAAGGCCGGTTCGATCTCGCTCTTCGGCCAGATCCAGGGTTCGCTCAGCACCCCCGAAAAGCAGATTGAAAAGCGTCCGGAAATGGCCGCCGCCGTCCTCGAATCGATGCGCGCCGACAATTTCGAAGCCTGCCGCGGTTGCCATGACGTTCAGCGCATGTACAACCCGGGCAAGCCGCTCGTCGCCGCCATCCACAAGGGCATGGGTCCGGAAACCAAGGTGGACTGCATCAGCTGCCACCCGACGGCCGGTCACAACTACACGGGTGAAATCCTCCCCGTCGCCCAGGCCAAGTAATTTCGGTTCTACGAAATCTCAGAGAAAGGCTCCGACTTCCGGTCGGGGCCTTTTTCGTTTTTGCCACGAACAGCAATAGTTTGTCTACAATCAACCGATGCACGCCCGCCGCAAACGGCGGGCCCGACACCATTTCGACAGAGGCCGGCATAAGAATGGGCACGACTTTCCGAAAAGACTACAAGGTTCCCTCGCATCTCATCGATTCGGTTCACCTCGAATTCGATCTCGACCCCGACAGCAGCTCGGTGACGTCCACGATGGACGTGCGTCCCAATCCCGAGACGAACGACAAGGTGCTCGACCTCGTCCTCAACGGCGAGGCCGTCACGCTCGTGAGCGTGAACGTCAACGGCCGGGCGCTCGCGGAGAGCGAATACACTCTCACCGACACCACGCTCACGATTCCGGCGCTGCGCGAAGCGGCGAAGGTCGTCATCGTCAACCGCTTCAGCCCCTCGAAGAACACCGCGCTCTCCGGGATCTACGCCTCCGGCAAGAACCTCATGAGCCAGTGCGAGGCAACGGGCTTTCGACGCATCACCTACTGGCCCGACCGCCCGGACGTGCTCGCGAAGTTCACGGTCACGATCCGCGCGCCCAAGGCGCTCTATCCAGTCCTTCTCTCGAACGGCAACCGGGTCGAATCGCGCGACCTCCTCGACGGGCGCCACGAAGTCCGCTGGGTCGACCCCTATCCGAAACCCTGCTACCTCTTCGCGCTCGTCGCGGGCACGCTCGAGTGCCGCCGCGAGAAGTACCGTCTCGGCAACGGCCGCGAAGTGACGCTTGAAGTCTGGGTGGAGCCACAGGACATCGACAAGACCGAACACACGATGGAAAGCCTCAAGCGCGCCATCGCCTGGGACGAAAAGCGCTTCGGCCTCTATCTGGACCTCGACCTCTTCATGATCGTCGCGACGAACGACTTCAACTTCGGCGCGATGGAAAACAAGGGGCTCAACATCTTCAACGCCCGCTACGCCCTCGCCAATCCGGCGATCGCGACCGACCGCGACTACTTCAACATCGAGTCCGTGGTCGCGCACGAGTACTTCCACAACTGGACGGGCGACCGCGTGACGCTTCGCGACTGGTTCCAGCTCACGCTCAAGGAAGGCCTCACCGTTTTCCGCGACCAGGAATTCTCCGCCGACATGTTGGGCGACCCGACGGCCCGCGCCGTGCAGCGCATCGAAGACGTCAAGGCCCTGCGCGCCGCGCAGTTCCCCGAGGACGCCGGCCCCATGGCGCACCCGATCCGTCCGGAGAGCTACAAGGAAATCAACAATTTCTACACCATGACCGTCTACGAAAAGGGCGCCGAAGTCATCCGCATGCTTCACACGCTCCTCGGCGAGACGGTCTTCCGCAAGGGCTTTGACGAATACATCCGCACGAACGACGGCTCGGCCGTCACGTGCGAGGCCTTCCTCACGGCCATGGCGAACGCTTCGGGACGCGACCTCTCGCAGTTCGCCCGCTGGTTCGAACAAGCGGGCACGCCCGTCGTCGCCGTCGAAGGAGTATGGGACGCCGCTGCGGGCAAGTTCCACCTCGTCGTCGAACAGGCGACGCCGCCCACGCCGGGCCAGCCCCACAAGGCTCCGCTTCTGATGCCCTTCCCCGTCGCCTTCTTTGACCGCGACGGCAAGGAGTGCCCGCTTCGTCTCGAAACGCCCGAGGGCGTCGTGGAACTCGAGTCGCCCCTTGAACTCACCGAAGCGCGTCACGAATGGGTCTTCACGGGCTTCACGTCCGCGCCCGTGCCGAGCCTCAACCGGGGCTTCGCCGCGCCCGTTCGCCTTCGCTACGACTATTCGCTCGACGATCTCGCGCTCCTCGCCTCCTGCGACACCGATCCCTTCAACCGCTGGGAGGCGATGCAGGAACTGATGCTGCGCACGACGCGCGAACTGATTCGCGACCGCTTCGCCGGACGCGAGGACAACGTCCCCGCCGTCTTCTTCGACGCCTTCAAGCGTACGCTCACCGACGAAACGCTCTCGCCCGCCTACGCGGCTGTCACGCTCGAGCTTCCCTCCGAGCGCACGATCGGCGAATCGCTTCCCTTCATCGATCCCGAAGCCGCCTTCCGGGCGCGCGAGGCGCTTCGCGTTCAGATCGCCAAGCGCCTGCAGCTCGAACTCACGGCCGCGGTCGACCGTTCGGTCACGCCCGGGCCCTATTCGCCCGACCCCGAGAGCGCGGGCAAGCGCGCCCTCAAGAATCTCGCGCTCTACTACCTCATGGGCGCCTCGAGCCACCACACGGTCATCCGCGTGCGCGATCAGCTCATCAAGCGCGAGAACCTCACGGACGAACTCGCCGCGCTCAAGCTCATCGTCGACTCGAACGTGCCGAGCAAGAACAATTTCGAGGTCGAAACGCTGCAGACCTATCTTCCCGAGCCGCTCCTCGTCAACAAGTGGCTCACGGTTCAGGCGACGACGAAGACGCACGCGGGCGAACTCCCCGTGCTCGAGCGCGTTCGCGAACTCATGAAGTGCGAGTTCTTCTCGCTTTCGAACCCGAACAACGTCTACGCGCTCCTTCTTGCGTTCTTCACGCAGAATCCCTCGGAATTCCACACGAAGGACGGCGAAGGGTACAAATTCTGGACCGAGGTCGTCCTCGAACTCGACCGCATCAACCCGCACGTGGCGGCCCGCGTCGCCCGTACGCTCGAAAACTGGCGGCGCTACACGCCGCAGCTCTCGCGCCTTCAGTTCGAAGCGCTCGAGAACGTCTATCTGCACAAGGACCGACTCTCCGAGAGCGTCTTGGAAGTCGTCGAAAAGGCTCTCAACAATCCCACCTGAGGAAATCGCATCGTGGCAACCACTCTTTCTCAATATCTGGCCCGTGAAGAATCGCTCCATGAGCTCGACCCCGTTCTCGCCCGTCTGATCACGAGCGTCTCCGAAGCCTGCAAGACGATCAGCCACAAGGTTCGTCAGGGTGCGCTCGCGGGCGTCCTCGGCCTTGCCGGCACCGAAAACGTTCAGGGTGAAGACCAGAAGAAGCTCGACATCATCAGCAACGACATCTTCGTCGACGCCGTCGTCCGTTCGGGCGCCGTCTGCGGCATGGTGAGCGAAGAAATCCCCGAAGTCATGTCGGTCCCCGACGAATTCCCCGTCGGTCCCTACCTCATCGCCTTCGACCCGCTCGACGGCTCGAGCAACATCGACATCAACGTTTCGATCGGCTCGATCTTCTCGGTGACGCCCGCCGTCCGTCCGAAGCGCACTGCCGTCGACGCGGACTTCCTGCAGCCCGGCCGCAACCAGGTCGCCGCGGGCTACTGCATGTACGGTCCGCAGACGCAGCTCTGCCTCACCTTCGGCCGCGGCGTCGTCTTCTTCACGCTCGATCCTTCGACGGGCACCTTCGTGCTCACACAGGAAGACGTCCGCGTCGCGCCCGCCGCGAAGGAATTTGCCATCAACTGCTCGAACATGCGCCACTGGGAAGCGCCGGTGCGCCGCTACATCGACGAACTCCTCGCCGGGAAGGCCGGCCCCCGCGGCAAGGACTTCAACATGCGCTGGGTCGCCGCGATGGTCGCGGAAGTCCACCGCATCCTGCAGCGCGGCGGCATCTTCCTCTATCCGCGCGACAACCGCGATCCCGCCAAGCCCGGCAAGCTTCGTCTCCTCTATGAAGCCAACCCCATGTCGATGATCATGGAAAACGCGGGCGGCGCCTCGACGAACGGCCACACCCCGATTCTCGACATCGTGCCCGAGAAGATTCACCAGCGCGTCGCCGTCATGCTCGGCGCCCGTGAGGAAGTGGATCTTGTGACGAGCTACCACAAGGCCTGATTCGGGACGTTTCCGTAACGCCCACTCTGCTATGCTGAAGGAGCGCCCTCACGGGCGCTCCGAACGCCATTCATTCACTTGCGGCCGTTTCCGATCGAAGCGGCACGGAGTTGCACCATGAAATTGCGAACGCTGGGAATCATCCTGGTTCTCATCCTCCTCGCCGTTTTCCTCATCATCAACTGGACGGCCCTCTCGACCGTGATGACCGTCAACCTCGTCTACCGCGAGATTCAGGCTCCGCTCGGCGTCATCGTCGTGGCGGCCTTCGCCGTGGTCGTTCTCTGCATGTTCATCTACACCGTCTGGCAGCAGGCGAGCGTCTCGCTTGAAATCCGTTCGGCCTACAAGGAAGCCCGCACGGCGCGCCACCTCGCCGACGAAGCCGACAAGAGCCGCGTGACGGCGCTCCATACCGAAATGAACGAGCGCTTGACCAAGATCGAGACGATGCTCTCGGAACGCACCGAGGAAATGCTCTCGCTCGTTCGCACGCGCTCGGGCGAAGTCGACGCCAAGCTCGCCGAACTCGCTTCCATGCAGGCCGACTATCAGGCGAAGAACCTGCAGGCGATCCGCGCTTCGCTCTCGGAAATCGAAGCGAAGATGCTGCCGCCTCTCCCTCCCGCCGACGAGGAACCCTCCAAGGCCGAGAAGGACGCCAAGGACACGGCCGAGAAAAAAGAGCTCTTCAAGGATCTCTTCTGACCACTCTTTCCTGCGAGCGGGCCCTGCCCGCTCTTTTTTCGATTCAACCGGAGTAATGCCATCATGCGTAAAGATCCGCGCTTTCCCAAGCTTCACATCGTTGACCATCCGCTCGTGCAGCACAAACTCACGCTCATGCGCGAAAAGGAAACGAGCACGCGCGACTTTCGCGAGCTCTTGAAGGAAATCGCGATGCTGATGGGCTATGAACTCACGCGCGACTATCCGCTCACGACCCGCCGCATCGAAACGCCGCTCGCCGAATTCGACGCGCCCGTCATGGAAGGGAAGAAGCCCGTCATCGTTCCGGTCCTTCGCGCCGGTCTCGGCATGACGGACGGTCTCTTGACGCTCATGCCCGGCGCCCGCGTCGGTCACATCGGTCTCTACCGCGACGAAAACAAGCGCCCCGTCGAATACTTCGTGCGTCTTCCCGACACCGAAGGCCGCAACTTCATCGTCGTCGACCCGATGCTCGCCACGGGGTATTCCGGCGCCTACGCCGTCGACACCCTCAAGAAGCGCGGCATTCCCGGCTCGCAGATCCAGTTCATGGCGCTCGTCGCCGCGCCCGAAGGCGTGAAGACCTTCACGGAACTGCACCCCGACGTGGAGGTCTACGTCGCGGCGCTTGACGATCACCTCGACGAAAACGCCTACATCGTCCCGGGTCTCGGCGACGCGGGCGATCGCATCTTCGGCACGAAGTAAGCCCCGTTCCCGGTCCATTTTCTGAAGCGGACGCCGAGCCCGGTCTCGACGTCCGCTTTTTTTACGTACATTCGCGTATATTGATTTTGCAGATTTATGTGATGTTTCAACGCTCGAATTTCAGGGTTTCTATGTAGTTCTCCGAAGAAATAGGCTCTTTCAGACGGTTTTCCCGCCTGCTTTGGGTTGCATCGGACGAATTTCGTAAAATTTCATGACATTCATCAAAGACAAACCCTGAAAAAACAGGCATCATTGCGGCCGTACAAACGGCAGTCGCACTACGTAGATTGCACGGACCAACCACGCGGGCGGCGCTCTCCTGTATCGGGCGCCGCGCGTTGTTTTCAACGATTTCCAAACTCCCCGAAGGACAAGTCATCATGACGACCCCTGAATCCATCAAGTACGCCAACACCCCGACGGCCACCGAAAACGTCTGGGGCGTCGGTCTCAAGGACGCCAAGCGTCAGAGCCGCTTCACGGCCATCTGCGACGTCACGCAGTCCGTCACCGGCCTCATCCTCGGCCTCTTCCTGTTCTGCCACATGGCCTTCACGAGCTCGGTGCAGTTCGGCAAGGACGTCTTCTGGAACCTCATCGCCTTCTCGGGCGGTCACTTCCTTGACGGCCAGGATCATCCGTCCTTCCACTTCATCTTCGTGCTCTTCATCACGATCTGCGTGACGCTGCACGCCCTCTGCGCTCTGCGTCGCTTCCCGACCTCGTACCATCAGTGCCGCGACATCAAGGCCCACTATCGCCTGCTCCGTCACCCCGACACCACGCTCTGGATGATCCAGCTCGTCACGGCCTTCCTGCTCTTCCTCTTCGTGTTCCCCCATGTCATGGGCATGCTCACGAACCCGAGCGGCTTTGACCCCAACCTCATCGGCGTGCACACCTATCACCCCGGCATG
>OLGF01000080.1_pt1 | contig 107456 bp, 95 predicted proteins | sample 1604971 | NCBI WGS metagenome assembly OLGF01 (sample SAMEA3888902, study PRJEB22519) | human gut metagenome | biome: human gut; feature: human-associated habitat; material: faeces | place: Denmark | collected 2011 | reverse complement strand
GATTTCGAGTCGGACGCCGCGTCTCCTCTTTTTCGGAGGTCTCTTCCATGACCGAAACGCAAAACTTCACCACTCTCGACGAGTGGCTCCACCACATTGAAACGCTGCACGCCAAGCCCATCGACATGGGACTCGAACGCATGCAGATGATGGTGCGGAAAATGGGCATCCGCTTTTCCTGCCCCGTGATCACGGTGGGCGGCACGAACGGCAAGGGTTCGACCGTCGGAATGCTCGAGTCGATCTACCGCGCCGCGGGCTACAAGACCTGCGCGCACACGTCGCCGCATCTTCTGCGCTTCAACGAGCGCGCCCGCATCAACGGGATCGAGGCGAGCGACGAAGACCTGATGGCGGCCTTCGCCGAAGTGGAGGAAGCCCGCGAAGGGACGCTCTCCTACTTCGAATACACGGCGCTCGGCATCCTGCGTCTTTTCCAACATTCGAATCCCGACGTGGTGATTCTTGAAATCGGTCTCGGCGGGCGTCTCGACGCCATCAACACGATCGACAGCGACGCGGCCGTCATTTCCACGATCGGGATCGACCACACGGCCTTCCTCGGAAACACCCGCGAGGCGATCGCTTCGGAAAAGGCCTGCATCTACCGCCCGGGCTGCCCGGCGGTCTGCTCGGACGCCGACGTTCCGTCGACGCTTTCGGCCTACGTCGAGAAAATCGGCGCAAACGGGATCTACGCCGGCCGCGACTTCCGTACGGTCGTTCACGAGGACGGGACCTTCGACTGGGAAGGCGAGGGCGTTCGTTTGGAAAAACTTCCTCGTCCCGCCCTTTTGGGCGTCAATCAGTACCGCAACGCCGCAGGCGTGCTCGCGGTGGTGACGGCGCTCCAGGCCAAACTCCCCGTCTCGCGCGAAGCGATCGAAAAGGGTCTCGAAACGGTTCGCCTTACGGCGCGCTTTGAGACGGTGTCGCAGGATCCCTGCCCGATCGTGCTCGACGTCGGACACAATCCGGAAGCGGCGGCGGTGCTCGCCCAAAACATCCGCTTGACGAAGCGCGAAGGCGAACGCACGATGGCGGTCTTCGGGATGCTCGCCGACAAGGACATGGAGAGCGTCGCCCGTTTGCTCAAGGACTCCTTTGACGACTGGTTCATCGCGTCGCTCACCGGACCGCGAGCCGCGTCGGCGACGCTCCTTAAGGCCGCCATGCTCCGCGCGGGCGTTCCGGAAGACCGCATCGAAAGCTACACGACGGTCGAAGCCGCGCTTGCGCAGGCGCGTTTCGTTGCAAAAAATCTCTCGGAGCGCCCGAGCGGCACTGTTAGAATCATCGTGTTCGGGTCCTTCGTGACCGTTACGGCCGCGCTTGAAGCGCTTGCCGCCCACGCGTAAAACGATTCATTCGCCCGTCCCCTTGTGCGGCGGGGTTCCGAGGAGAGAAACATGTTCAATTTCTTCAAGACCGGCGGCAAGGGGCCCGCGGATTCCGATTCGAAGGATCCGTGGGAGGAGGTGCGCACCGAACCCGTGCTGGGCGACAGGGCGCCGGAAGAAAAGGACGCGGCCAAGGTTCCGGCCGAAGACGTTTCGCCCTTTGAAGAAGTGCCGCCGCCTTCGGTCTCCGAACCCGTGCCGCCCCGCGACGATAAGCCGGCCGCTCCTTCGGACCCCGTGATTCCGGTGTGGGCGACGACGCCCGAACCCGAGGAGGAACCCTCGCGCGACGCCGCGCTCGAGGCCGACCGGCCCGAGCCCATGGTGACGACGCCCGTGCCGCGCGAAACGGTGCGGCGCGTTCGCGATCGGGAGCGCGAAGCGCAGCCCGAGGAAGAGTCGGCGCCGGTGCCGACGCCCGAAGAAATCCTTCGCCACAAGCGCATGCGTCACCGCATGATCGGCGCGGCGGCGCTCCTTCTCGCGCTCGTTCTCGTGACGCCCTTTGCGCTCGACGACGAAAAGCGTCTCGACGTCGAGAAGATGAATCTCGACATTCCCGATCCGCAGGCGGTTGAAACGACGATCGCGCCCGAACCCGAACCCGCGGCGGAAAAGCCCGCCCACGGGGACGTGGTGGTCGCGGGATCGGGAAAGAGCCCCTCGACGGGGGCCGCGAACCTTGAAGGGGAGGCGGCCAAGGAGGCGAAGCCCGACCCGAAGGCCAAGCCCGCCGAAGAGACGAATGCGCCCGCCAAGGTGGAAGAGGCGGCGAAGCCCGCCAAGCCCGCGGAACCCGCCCGCAGTGATGCGGCGCCCACGGGCGAGGGCTACTACATTCAGGTTCTCGCGACGAGCTCGGAACTCTCCGCCGAAAAGCTCGTCAAGGACATGAAGCTGCAGGGTCTTCCCGCCTACAAGATGAGCGTGCGTCAGAACGGAAAGACCCTCTGGCGCGTGCGCGTCGGGCTCTTCAAGACGAAGGCCGAGGCCGAGAGCGCTTCGGGTCTTCTCATGCTCAACAACTTCGCTTCGAAGCCCATCGTCTCGCACCAGAAGGCCTCAAAGAAATAAGCGGCGAAAATAGGGCGTTTCGGCGCGGAAAATTTCCGCGCCGCGCCCCACGCCGCACGGTCCTTCGCTACAATAGCGCATCTTCGAAGCCCTTCGGGGTTTCCCTTCCTTTTCCCGTTTTCCGTTTCGCTTCATGACCGAAATCGACTGGCTCATCGTCGGCCTTCTCGTTCTCTCAAGCGGCGTCGGCATCACGCGCGGCGTGGTGCGCGAAATTCTCGCCATCGTAGGATGGGTGGCGGGCATCATGCTCGCGCTCGCCTTCTCGGGCGACTTCGCCGACATGATTCCGCTCGAGAGTCTCGGCTATCTTCCCCGCGTGCTGATCGCCTCGATCCTTCTGATCGTGGCGGCGCTCTTCTGCGTGGGACTCCTGGGGCTTCTCATCCGCAAGCTCCTCGAAGTGGCCGAGCTCACCTTCGAGGACCGGGCGCTGGGCGCCGTCTTCGGTTTTCTGCGGGGCGCCGTCGTGGTGTGCGCCGGGGTCTTCTTCTTCGGCCTCATCGACGACGTGAAAACGAGCAAAGTCTGGCAGCAGTCCTCCCTCATCGCTCCGGCGGAGACGGTGATCGACTGGTCGCTGCCGTATCTTCCCGACTGGTTCGCTTCGTTGCGAAACGGATCCTCTTCGCCGCTCTCCGCGGCGGGATTCCTCTCGCGAGCGGGCGGGGGAGCCAACGAATCATGAGAAAGGGCGTGCGTCAAGCACGCCCTTTTTTAATATCTTTCCATAAAGCAATCGGGCCCTAGCGCCCACACTTCCTTTACGAGGGACTCGACTATGTGCGGTATCGTTGCCATGATGTCTTCGGAGCCGGTGAATCAGCGCATTTACGACGCGCTTCACCTTCTGCAGCATCGCGGTCAGGACGCGGCGGGCATCGCCACGCTCGACGGTTTGGAATTCCATATGTACAAGGCCATGGGCCTTGTGCGCGACGTCTTTCGCACGCGCAACATGCGCGACTTGACGGGGAACATGGGGGTCGGGCAGGTCCGCTATCCGACGCAGGGGTGCGCGAGCTCGAATCAGGAGTCGCAGCCCTTCTACGTGAACGCTCCCTACGGGATCGCCTTTGCGCACAACGGCAACCTCACGAACGCCGAAGCCCTGAAGCAGGAACTCTATGAAACCGACCGCCGTCACATCAACACGACGAGCGACTCGGAAGTGCTCCTGAACGTCCTCGCGACCGAAATCTCCCGCGAAACCGTCTCGAAGTCGCTCGACGCCGAAGGGGTCTTCGCCGCGGTCTCCCGCGTTCACAAGCGTCTTCGCGGCTCCTACGCGGTCGTGGCGCTCATCGCCGGCAAGGGCCTTCTCGCCTTCCGCGATCCCTACGGCATCCGTCCGATCTGCTTCGGCTCGAACATGCAGGAAAACGGCAAGCTCGAATACATGGTGAGCTCGGAATCCGTGACGATGATCGGTCTCGGCTTCAAGGTCGAGCGCGACCTCGCCCCGGGCGAAGCCCTCTGGATCGACCTGAAGGGGAACGTTTCGACCCGCCAGTGCGCGGAAAACCCGGTGCTTTCGCCCTGCGCCTTCGAATGGGTCTACTTCGCGCGTCCCGACTCCACGATGGACGGTATCAACGTCTATGCGGCGCGCCTCAAGCTCGGCGAATACCTCGCCGAAACGCTCAAGCACGAAATCGACCTCTCGGAAATCGACGTCGTCATGCCGATTCCCGACAGCTCGCGCCCCTGCGCGCAGCAGCTCGCCCAGGTTCTCAACCTTCCCTACCGCGAAGGCTTCATCAAGAACCGCTACGTGGGCCGCACCTTCATCATGCCCGGCCAGGCCGTGCGCAAGAAGAGCGTGCGCCAGAAGTTGAACGCCATGCCCGTCGAATTCGAAGGGAAGAACGTTCTTCTCGTCGACGACTCGATCGTGCGCGGCACGACGATGCGCGAAATCGTGCGCATCGCCCGCGAATCGGGCGCGAAGAAGGTCTTCGTCGCCTCGTCGGCTCCGCGCGTCATGTTCCCGAACGTCTACGGCATCGACATGCCGACGCGCTCGGAACTTCTCTGCGGCGACGGGCGCGACGCGAAGGCCGTGGCCGAAAGTCTCGGCGCCGACGCGGTCGTCTATCAGACGATCGACGGCCTCAAGAACGCCCTGCACGACCTGAATCCCTCGATTCCGCGCTTTGACTGCTCGTGCTTTGACGGCGACTACGTGACGGGCGACATCACCGAGGAATACCTCGCCCGACTCGACGCGGCCCGTGCAAAGCCCGCTCCCCAAAAAGATGACGCGGAAGAGGGCGAAGGCACGCAACCCATGTGCTAAAGTTTCCTCTTGCACGCTAAGCAAGTAAACGAAGTCGGTTCGTTTTTCCCGCGCAAGGCGCGTGCGGAAAAGACGGGCCGATTTTTCTTTGTTCACTCCGACTCTCACCGGCCGTTTTCTCGGAGCACCGTTCGACATGCACTCTCTTCCCCTCATCACGACGCTGGTTCTCGCCTTCGGTCTTGCGCTCGTCTTCGGCTTTTTGGCCGAGCGCTTCGGCCGGGCGCCGGCGCTCGTGGGCTTTCTCCTCGCCGGGATCGCCGCCGGGCAGCACACGCCCGGGCCCTTCGCCGATCCGGAACTCGCGCATCAGCTCTCCGAAATCGGCGTGATGCTCCTGATGTTCGGCGTGGGGCTTCACTTCTCGGTGCGCGACCTCATGAGCGTGAAGGGAATCGCCATTCCGGGCGCGGTCGGACAGATGGCGCTCGCGACCCTTCTCGGAGCGGTTGCGGCGCACTGGTTTTGGGACTGGAGCTGGGGCGCGGGGATCGTCTTCGGGCTCTCGCTCTCCTGCGCTTCGACCGTGGTGCTCATCAAGGCGCTCGAAGTGCGCGGGCAGCTCACCAACCGGGACGGCCGCATCGCCATGGGATGGCTCGTCGTAGAAGACATCGCGACCGTTCTCATCCTCGTTCTTCTTCCGCCGCTCTCGGGACTTCTCGGAGCGCCGGGAAGCGAAGCGGCGAGCGGCAACGAGCTGATGAAGGACATTCTCATGACGCTCGTGAACGTCGCCGCCTTCATCGCGGTGATGTTCATCGTCGGGCGCCGCGCGATGCCGTGGCTTCTCTATCAGGTGGCCAAGACCGGTTCGCGAGAACTCTTCACGCTCTTCGTGTTGGCGGCCGCTTTGGGCGTCGCCTACGCCGCGGCGGCGATTTTCCACGTGAGCTTCGCGCTCGGCGCCTTCTTCGCCGGCATGGTGATGCGCGAGAGCCGCTTTGCGCACCGCGCGGCCACCGAGTCGATTCCGCTTCAGGACGCCTTCTCGGTCCTCTTCTTCGTGGGCGTCGGGATGCTCTTTGACTGGCACATCCTCATCGAAGCGCCCGGACAGGTCCTCGTAGCGTTGCTCGTCGTGGTGTTCGGCAAGAGCCTCGCCGCCTTCGCGATCGTGCTCCTTTTGAAGCGGCCGCTCAAGACCGCCCTCACCGTGGGAGCCTCCTTGGCGCAGATCGGCGAATTCTCCTTCATTCTCGCGGGGGAAGCCGTGGCGCTGGGGCTTTCCGACAACCGCATGGTGAACCTCATCGTGGGCGCGGCGATCCTCTCGATCGCGCTCAATCCGGTTCTCTTCGAACTCACGGGACGCATTGAGAAGCTTCTCGTCTCCCGTTGGGCCTGGGCGCGCCGCGCCGCGGAAATCGGCTCGGAGGAAACGGTAGAAGAGGATCGTCCCGACACGTCGACGCGCCCCATCTTCATGGCAGGCGACGGCCCGATGGTGCTCGACCTTGCGCGCCGTTGGCGCAAGTCGGGCATGAAGCCCGTCGTGCTTACGACGCACCATGAAGTGGCGCAGGAACTCGAGAAGGCCGGAATCGACTTTTTGGAGTGCGAGCCCGACGACGCCTCGTCGCTCGAGAACGCGGGGCTCGGCAAGGCGTTGAGCTACCTCATCTTCGCAAACGGAGCCGAAACGCTTCGCTATCACGCCGTCGCGCAGCGCATCGCCCCGAACGTTCCCTTCATGATCGTCGCCGACGATCCGGGCGTCTGGGTGGACGTCGCCGACAAGGAGGAGTCCAAGGTTCGGCTTCTCACGACCGCTGAACTCATCGAAGGAAAGCTCTGGGAAGTCGTTCTTCGCTCGGCCTTCCGCAAGCAGGCGGAGGATGAGGTACAAAAACAAAACGCGCCCGAAGGCGCGGCTGAGACGGCGGAATCCGCAGGACCGGAGGATACGCAGAATCGCGATCCGGATCCGAACGACAATTCCGTATTTTGGAAAAAGTTGCTCGGAAAAGTCAATATATCGAAACTTCGTAAGGGAAACTGATCGTACGAAAAACCCTCCTTTATTGATTCCGCGCAAGAACTAAATGGGAGGGGGCATAGAATGGTCGCAGGTGGAGAGCCTTCCTTGTTCTCATGCGAGAACAGACTCTTCGCCAAGACCAAAAAAGGAGAGATTTCCTATGATCGATCGTATTTCCCGTCGCAGCATGCTTACCGGTGCCGTGGCCGCTGGTGCCGCCTCGCTCGCGAGCTCCGTGGTTTCCGCCGCCCCTGCTACGAAGTGGGACGAAACCGTTGACGTGATCGTCATCGGTTCGGGTTTTGCCGGCTTGGCCGCTGCCATTGAAGCCAAGAAGGCCGGTGCCAACGTCGTGGTTCTCGAAAAGATGCCCACGGCCGGCGGCAACTCGATCATCAACGGCGGCATTCTGACCGCCACGGGCTGCCCGCAGCAGAAGAAGGCCGGTATCGAAGACTCGTTCGACCTCCTCGAAAAGGACATCCTGGTTGCCGGCAACTACATGAACGACAAGGCCAAGGTGCATCTGCTCGCTCAGTCCGCTCTGTCCAACTTCGAATGGACGGTCAAGGAACTCGGCGTTGAATACCTGCCCGACGCCATCGGTCAGGAAGGCGGTCACTCGGTTCCGCGTTATGTCACGACGAAGAACGGTTCCGGCTCCGGCATCGTCCAGAAGGAACTCGACAAGTGCAAGGAACTCGGCATTCCTATCCGTCTGCGCACCTATGTCCAGAACATCATCCGTACGGAAAAGGGTGTTGAAGGCGTTCGCGTCCGCGAAGGCTATCGCTTCCCGAACGAAGGCTCCGGCAAGGAAAAGACCATCCGCGCCACGAAGGGCGTGGTCCTCTGCTACGGCGGCTTCTCCGCTGACGTGAAGTTCCGTATGTTCCAGGACCCGAAGCTTGACGGTTCGCTCGACACGACGAACCAGCCCGGCGCCACGTCCGAACTCTGGCGTGAAACGATGGCCATCGGCTGCCTGCAGGTTCAGGACGACTGGATCCAGTGCGGTCCGTGGACCAGCCCGCGTGAAAAGGGCATGGGCATCGGCTGGCAGTTCAGCCAGACGGCCGCTGCCGAATACGGTCTGTGGGTCAACTCCGACGGCAAGCGCTTCGTGAACGAACTCGCCAACCGTAAGGTCCGCGCCGACGCCATCATGGTTGAAGGCACCGCCGGCAAGAAGTGCTTCTCGATCTGCAACGAAGCCAACGTCGCCCCGTTGAAGAAGCAGCGCCCGGGCTTCCTGGAACGCATGCTTGAACGCAAGATCGTTGAAAAGTACGACACGCTCGACGAACTCGCCAAGGCCGCCGGCATCAACGCCGAAAACCTGAAGAAGGAAGTCGCCGCGTTCAACGAAATCGTCAAGAACAAGGTTGACCCGGTTTGGGGCCGTTACATCAACAACGCCCAGACCCCGCTCACCGAAGGTCCGTGGTACTACGGCGACCTGCTGCCGAAGGTTCACCACTGCATGGGCGGTCTCGTCACCGACAACGACTGCCGCGTTCTCGACGTTCGCACCGACAAGCCGATTCCGCATCTGTATGCGGCCGGTGAAGCGACCGGTATGGTCCACGGCGCCGTCCGTCTGGGTTCCGTCGCCATTCTTGACTGCCTGGTCTTCGGCCGTATCTGCGGTCAGAAGGTCGCCGCGGAAAAGTAAGGCGCATCACTACGGGTTAATCCCGTTCTGACAGAAGGGGTCGCGAAAGCGGCCCCTTTTCTATTGGGGGCACAATTCTTTATCTTTTGTTGTTAACGGACATTTGATGTAATCTTTTTGCATCGGTATGAAGATAAAGGACATGGCGTGATGGATAACAGGATCGCCTCCGATCAAATCGTTCCCGAACGTGAGACGCTGACGGTTGCGTTCCAACAGGATTTCGAAGACAAAGCGTCCGACGGCGCTCTGATCGAAACGGTGGTCGGCATGGCGAATGCCGAAGGCGGGACTCTATACATCGGTGTCGGCGAAGAGGGCAGGATTTTCGGTGTGAGAACGGAGGCAGGAAACAACCCGGAGAAGGCGGTCGCCTTCATTGCATCGCACACGGTGCCGCCTTTGATCGTTTCCGCAGAGAGCGAAGAAGTCGAAGGCAAGAAAATCTGGGTTGTCCGGGTGCCGAAGGCCGAGGGCATCGTCGCTGCGCAGGACGGCAAGGTGTTGAAGCGACATCTCGGGGTCGGAAAGAAACCCGGAACCTTTCCCCTCTATCCGCCCGAGTTCGTTTCTCGACTCTCCGATATTGGCCGGCTCGATTTCTCGGCCATGATCCTCTCCGGCACTTCCACGGACGATCTAGACGATTTGGAGCGGGAGGGACTACGGGCTTTCATGCGGAAAAACCGCGCGGAGAAAGGACTCGCGGATTTGGAGGACTCGGAGTTTGACAAAGCATTGGGGTTCGTGCGGGAAACACGGAGCGGTATTCTGCCGACCGTGGCGGGCCTTCTCATGATCGGAAAGGTGACCGTGATCCAACGGCGACTGTCCGGGGCAGGCATTATGTTCCAACATTTCTCGGGTTCGGTCGTTCGTTCGAGCCAGGAATTCGTCATGCCGCTTGTGTCGGGGTTCGAGGCCGTGCTCGACCGTTTCAGGGCACGAAACGAGGAGAGCGAATGGATGGACGGGTTTGTTCGCGTGGGAGTGCCGACATACTCCGAGCGAGCCTTTCGCGAAGCCCTCGTCAATGCTCTCTGCCACCGGGATTACGCTCGCCAGGGCTCCGTCGCGGTGAGCATGCTCGATGACGGATTGGAAATCGCCAGTCCGGGCGGATTTGTTTCGGGAATCACGCCGGAGAATCTCCCAACGTCGGAATCCCGTCCGAGGAATCCTCTCCTTGCCGACATCTTTCGGCGCATCGGTCTGGCCGATTGCCGCGGACGAGGGATCGAACGGATTCTGGAAGGAAATCTCGCATACGGACGTCCGGCTCCGGATTACACCGAATCGAACGAAGAGTGCGTACGGATTGTCTTTCCCAAGTGCGACGCCGATCGGGAATTTCAAAGATTTCTCATTCGAAGCCAACAAAGGTTGGGAGAGAAGATTGTGTTTCCCGAGTTGCTGATTCTGTCGGCCGTTCGGTTCGCCGGAAGTCTCACGTTGGCCGGTCTTCTGGAGGCGACGCATTTGTCGGAACAGCGTCTCGTACGTTACCTGAAAAGCTTGGCGGAAAAGGAGATGCTCGAAGGAGTGGGTCGCGGCAATGATCGAGAATGGATGTTGCAGGGGCTGTGCGGCAGGAAGGTCGGATCAGTTTCTTTCCCTGAAACCGGTCGAAAGGAGGCGTGGGCATTGCGTTTGGTGCGAGCCAATGCCACCGTAACGCGAGGCGACGTGATGGCGCATCTCGGTCTTGATGCGCAGGCCGCCTATCGTTTGCTTAAGAGACTTGTCGATAGAGGTTTGTTGGTGCGGGAGGGTTCGAAGCGCGGCAGCGTATACCGAACGCCGGAATAAGAAACGCGGTGACGAAAGAATTCGTCACCGCATTCAGGGGATGCGTTGGGACGCCGCTCAAAAGCGGCGTTCTCTCACTTTAGGCGTGCCAGGGCGCCTTTTCTTCACAGATCACGCCGTCCGTCATCGTGTAGCCTTCAAGGCTGCCGGCCTTCGTCTGAATGCAGACGAAAGCGATGCCTTCGTCGGCGGCGGCGCGCAGGGCGCGCTTGCCCGCGGGCGAGATGCGGAACCAGTCGCCGGCCTTCACTTCCACGACTTCGCCGTCGATCCAGAGTTCGCCGCGGCCTTCGAGAACGCCGTAGAGCTCTTCGTTCTGCTTGTGCGCATGCACGAACGGCACGGCGGCGCCGGCGGGCAGGCGGTTCACGGACACTTCGCAACCCGTGAGGCCGAGCTTGTCGTGGAGTTCCGTACGGGGCGCTTCTTCAAGCGAAATCTTCTGGAAGTTTTCAGACATGGTTTTTTCCTTGGATAGTTGAGGAATCCTCATTGCGGCGGACCGCTTCGAATTCCGAGGTGAAAATAAGGGTGCTCTTTTCGAGCAGTCGTTCGAGCAGAGTCAGATTGTCGGGACCAAGGGCGGCAAGCATTCGACGGTGGAGTTCTTCGGAAATTTCCGCGAAGACCTTGTCGAGCGCTTCGCCCTTTTCAGTGAGCCTCAGCCGTAGCACCCGGGCGTCCCGGGGATCGGGTTCGCGAAGGAGGTAGCCCGCCTTCTCGAGCTTTCCCGCGAGAACGGAGACGGTCGACTTGGTGCGGCCCGTGCGTTCCGCGAGTTCCGTCACCGTGAGGGAACCGCCTCCGAAAAGGTGCGTGAAGAGGTCCCCGTGCGCGGGGACGAGATCCTCAATGCCGCGGCGTTGAAGTTCCGCGATGAAAAACTCGTTGCTTCGGGTTCGAAAGAGACCTGCGAGAAAAGGAACGGTGGTTTGTTTGCGGTTGGCCATGGCAAACCTTACAAGATTGTTCGACGGCGAACGAAATCCTAGCACGAAATTTGTTTGATGTCGAACGATTTTCGAAAAAAGAGAGGGACCGTCTTGGAACGGTCCCTTTCAACGGGGAATTTCGGCACTCAGCGAAGCATGTCGCGGTGGGCGATTTCGCCCTCGCGGTTGGTCTGGCCGTAGCGCTTGCGAAGAAGCACGGTCGCGAGATCGGCCGCGTCCTTGGCGCCCACGATGTCGCTCTCCAAGAACTGCGCCGCTCTCGGAACGATCAGCGAAAGTTCCTTGACGAGTTCCTGCGAAGGATGCAGGAAGTAGACGGCGTTCATCGTGCGCAGAATCGGCGCGACGGGACGCGCCTCTTCAAGCGAAACCGCCATGGCGGCGAGAAGCGTCTGATAGAGGTCGGCCGGGCGGAGTTTTTCGCGCCAGGCGGTGACGTCGTCGAAGCGCCCGCCCTTGCTCTTGAATTCCACGCTGACGAGCCCCTTTTCGAGCATCAGGACGGCGTCGGGCTGCGCGACCAGGACGCCCGTGCGGAAGTTTCGACGGTCCGCCTCGCGAACGAGCACTTCGGAGGCCTTCTCGGGAAGGAAGGGAATGAGGCGACGAGCGGTGTCGTCCGCTTCGGGGAGTTCTTCGGGATCGAAAAAGACGGCGTGCACGGTCATGCCGGCGCAGGACGCGCTCTCGCGGCGAAAGAGGCCGGAAGAAACGAAGGGAAGCGTCCCGAGAAAGCGGACGCCTTCGACGTCGAGCGGTTCGACGAGCGGCGAGGCGGCCTGCGGCAGGGGCTTCGCTTCTTCACGTTTCGGTTCGGTCGAAGCTTCCGAACGGATGTGCGGTTCGAGATCGAGCGGCAGGAGCGTGTCGGCGCTGCGGATCTTCGAGAGGCCCACCTGCGGCGTCGTACGGCGCCGCAGAAGGAGAACGAGGATGATGCACAAGACGAGGATGACGAGCGCAAAAAGTCCGAAGATGGAGAAATCCTCCACCATCTGTTCCTTGATGGCCTGCCACATGCCCGTGAGAATCCGATCCATTTAACGCGTCCTGTTTTTACGGAAGGCGCCGCTCCGGGCGGAGCGTCCTTCTCTGTGTCCGCCCGTGCGGGCGCGGGAGTCTTCTCCCATTTTCTCACCGCGGGGCTGCCGTGCAGAAGGGCGGGATGCGGATTTTCCCTTTGCCGCGGCCTTTTGCGGGGCCGCGAGGAAGGCAAAGACGGTCGGGACCTTGAGGAGTTCGCGTTCTTCCTCCGTCGCGCGCCGCCACGCCTCGATCGTCTTCGTTCGGATCGATTCGTTTTTTCCCGTCACGTCCTGCGCAACGCAGAGCCGCGTGTCGGGACGGAGTGTCTCGAGAAGGCTCTCCAACATCGTGCGGTTGCGGTAGGGCGTTTCAATGAAGAGGATCGTTTCGCCCCGGGCGGATTCGCGCTCAAGCGTAAGAAGCGCTTCGCGGCGCTCCGCGTCGGCGATGGGAAGGTAGCCCGTGAAACGGAAGTGCTGGCCGTCGAGGCCGCTTGCCATGAGCGTCAAAAGGAGCGACGAGGGACCGACGAGCGGCACGACGCGGCCCCCTTCGGCCTGCACGCGCGCAACGATCTGGGCGCCCGGGTCGGCGACGCCGGGACAGCCCGATTCGCTCACGATCGCCATGTCAAAGCCCTCGCGAAGGGGCTCGAGCCACGCGTCGATCTTCGCGGGATCGGGCTCGTGCCCGATCTCGACGATGGAGAGCGACGCAATGGGCTTCGGATGTTCGAGATCCTTGAGGTAGTGGCGCGCCGTCTTGGCGGCTTCGACGAGAAAGTGGTCGATTTGACGGGCCTTTTCGCGCACCTCGGTCGGAATCACCGAAGTGAGCGTTTCCTCACTGATCACCGTGGGGAGAAGGTAAAGCGTTCCCGACATGGGCGTTCTCTTATTGAAGTCCGGGGAGAACCGGAAGACCGGCGCGGCCGAGCATCGTCGTCACCTTCATGAGGGGAAGGCCGATGAGCGACGTCGGGTCGTCCGAGGTGACGCTTTCCATGAGCGCGATCCCGAGCTTTTCGATCTTGGCCGAACCCGCGCAGTCAAAGGGCTGTTCGCGGTCGACGTAGGCTTCGATCGTCTCGCGCGAAAGAGAACGCATCTTCACGACGGTGAGCGACTCTTCCTTCTGGGCCGCGCCGTCGGCGGCGAGGACGCAAAGCGCCGTGTAGAAGGTGACGGTCTCGCCCTGCATGGCTTCGAGCTGCGCGATCGAGCGTTCACGCGTATGGGGCTTGCCGAGCTTTTCGCCCTTGAGGTCGGCGACCTGGTCGGAGCCGATCACGATCGACCCCGGGTACATCGCCTGCACGGCGCGGGCCTTCTCTTCGGCAAGGCGGAAGGCCGTCTGACGGGGCGTTTCGCCGGGGAGCGGCGACTCGTCGATGTCGGGACTCACGGCCTCGTAGGGAAGGCCGAGACGGTCAAGAAGTTCGCGGCGGTAGCGCGAGCTCGAGGCGAGAATGAGGGTGGGCATGATGAAAATCTCAAAAAGGGGAAAGGTGCGGTCATTCTACCGAATGGGGCTTCGGGGCGCCTCGGCGGGCGGGACGACGCCCGCCGAAAGGACGCCGCTCAGGCCCCGCGGCGGCGCTTGTCGCCGCGCTTCAGCACGATGCCGCCCGCAAGAAGACCGGTGAGAAGAAGGAGCGTGACGGAGAGCGAGCGCAAAAGCCCCCAGTGCTCCGCCAGAAAACCGAAGAAGGGCGGGAAAAAGAGGAGCCCCCCGTAGGCAAAGAGCGCCACGACCGAGGTCGCGCGCTCAAGCGGCATGCCGCCGAAGCGCCCGGCGAGCGCAAAGAGAATCGGCACGACCGGAGCGAGTCCCGTCCCGAAGACGGCGTAGCCCGCAAGCGATACGGTCCAGTGGGGCGCAAAGAGAACGATCGTCATGCCGCAAAGCGCAATGACGGCCCCGGTGAGAAAGACGTTGACGTCCCCGTAGGCGGCGCGCAGACGGTCGGCGATCAAGCGGCAGGTGAGCGCGCAGGAGCCGAAAACGCCGTAGCAGAGCGCTGCCATGGATTCGGGCGCACCCTGGACCTGATGAAGAAAGAGACTTCCCCATTCGGCCGAAGCGCCTTCGGTCACGTAAGTGGCGGACGACAGAACGCCGCAGAAGACGACGAAGCCCGTCACGCGGCTTTTGACCTTCGACTTTTCCGCGGAGGGCTCCTGGAGTTCTTCGGGGACGGGAAGGTAGTGCTGCGCGCGAAGGAGCACCAAAAGAAGAATCGCGCAGGGGAGAACGAAATTCCAAAGAGGCGCGACGGCGAGGCCCGTAAAGACCGCGGCCGAAATCGAGCCCGCGACGACGCCCACGTTGTAGCCCGCGTGAATGACGTTCATCGACGCCTTCTTCCAGCGGCGTTCGACCTCGATACCCGCCACGTTCACCGCGACGTCGAGAAGCCCGAAGCCGAGTCCCACAAGGGCCGTGGCGACGGCGAGAAGCGCAACCTGATTTGCGAGGCCCGCAACGAGGAGTCCAAAAAAGAAGATGACGGAGCCCGCCAGACTCACGGCCTTGACGCCGAAGCGGCGCACGAGGTGTGCGGCGCCCGAAAGCCCCACCACGGAGGCGGCGCCGAGCGCGAAGAGGACGAGCCCGAGCTCGTCCGACGCGGCGCCCGTCTGTTCCTTGAGCGACGGAATGCGGGCGGTGAAGAGACCGTAGGCAAGGCCCGAAGCGGAAAAGAAGAGAAAAGCGGCGAGACGCGCCTGAGCGTAGGTGAGGGTCTGCATGGAAAACGTTTGAAACGCAACGACCTCCATTGTAGCCGCTTCGCGAAAAATTCCTTGCCGGAAAGAGAACGTCTGAAAAGGGGAAAGGGGGCGGAGCGGTGTATCATGAGGATCCTTCCGAAAAAGTATGGAATTTCCAGTCATGGACGTTTTGGACGCATTTGAATTTGCCCGTCGGGCCGAGCATCTTTCGGGTGAACTCTCTCCCGAAGACCTTGCCAATTTCCGTTCGTTTCTCGCGGAAGCGCCCGTCACGGTGCGCTACGAATTAACGGGCGTGCCGAAGGTGATGAACCTGCCCGGCCTTCACGCCAAGATTCACGTCGAGGCGTCGGTTCCCTGCCCGCACTGCCTCGAACCCGTTCCCTACGAGGACGACATCGAGATTACCTTCGCCTTCGTGAAGTCCGAGGCCGAAGCCGACCGTCTGCCGATCGACGAGGACGAACCCGGCGTCGACGTGGTGGTGGGCTCGAAGAAGCTCTCGATCGCGGCGCTCCTCGAAGAAGAACTCATTCTCTCGATTCCGAACATCGCGCACGAAGACTGCGACGACGAAGCGGACTACGAAGACAAGACGCCGGAAACGGAAGCCGAAAAGCGCCCGAATCCCTTTGCCGCGCTCGCGTCCCTTAAGAAGGCGTCGTGATGAGGGCTGCGTCCTTTTGGAGACTCGCCGGCCGCTGGCTTCTCCTTGTCTGGGGCATGCTCGTCGCGACGGCGGGCATCGTCTTCATCACGCGCGCGGGGCTCGGTACGACGCCGATCAGCACGGTACCCTTCACGGTCGGCGAAATCACGGGCCTCACCTTCGGCGAAGCGACCTTCGCCGTGAACATCGTCTTCGTGCTCGTGCAGTGGGCGCTCCTTCGCTCGCGCTTTCACTATTCGAGCTTCTTTCAGATTCCGATCGTCTCGGTCTTCAGTTGGTTCATCGACCTTCACATGGGGTGGACCGCCTGGATCGGCGACGACCCGTACGTGGTCCGCTTTCTCTGGGGCCTTCTCGGAAACATCTTTCTCGCCTTCGGGATCTATTGGCAGGTCGCGTCGAAAACGATCGTGCAACCGGGCGAGGGGATGGTCCTCGCCTTTTCGGTGGTTCTCCGAAAGAGCTTCGGAACGGTCAAGGTGTGGAACGACGTGACGCTCGTGCTTCTCGCCGTGATCCTGGGCTTCGTCTGCCTCGGACACGTCGCGGGCGTGCGCGAGGGAACGGTCGTCTCGGCCTTTTTGGTGGGCTTTCTCATCAAGGGGATCGCGGCGCTTCGGGCGAAATGGGGCGCCAAGGCCGACGGGAAGAAGGACGAAACCGATTCGGCCGACGCCGAGAAAATCGAATCGAAGGCTTGAGGAAAACCTTCGTTTTTGCGGGTCAATTTGAGGGAATCGGGCAAGCCTCGGAAAGAATCCGCATTGTTTGGCCTCCCTTTCGGGTGCATACTGAAAAATTGAAGGCGTCTCCTCCGGGTGAAGGAGACGCAAACGCTACGAAAGGAGAAACGAACATGTCCTGCTGCTGCCACGAAGACAAATGCGCCGCCAAGCCTGCCGACGGTGAATTTCCGCAGGCCCCGGTCGTGGGCTGCCGCCGCGTCGGTCCCGACTTCTGCGGCGAAAAGGCGAAGGTCTACTTCACGCGCAAGATCGACGCCGAACATCTGAAGAAGCTCTATGCGCTCGTGAACGGCGAAATCATCGGGAAGGTCGCCATCAAGCTCCACACGGGCGAACGTCACGGCCCGAACATTCTGCCGCGCGACATGGTCGAAGCCTTCCAGAAGGACATTCCCGACAGCACGATCGTCGAAACGAACACGCTCTACGTGGGCGACCGCGACACGACGGAAAAGCACCTTGAAACCCTCAAGGTGAACGGCTGGACCTTCTGCCCGGTCGACATCATGGACGCCGAAGGCACGACGATGCTCCCCGTGAAGGGCGGCAAGCACTTCAAGGCCGTCTCGATGGGCAAGAACATCCGCAACTACGACTCCATGGTCGTCCTGACCCACTTCAAGGGCCACGCCATGGGCGGCTTCGGCGGCTCCATGAAGAACATCGCCATCGGCTGCGCCGACGGCAAGATCGGCAAGCAGCAGGTTCATGCGATCGACGACATCTCGAAGCCCTGGGATCAGTGGCCCGGCAAGGAACTCCTCATGGAAACCATGTCGGAATCCGCCAAGGCCACGTGCGACCACTTCGGCAAGCGCATCTGCTTCATCAACGTGATGCGCCGCATGTCGGTGGACTGCGACTGCGCGGGTCTCGCCGCCGCGGAACCGACGATTCCGGACATCGGCATCGTCGCCTCGACCGACATCCTCGCCGTTGACCAGGCTTCGGTCGACCTCGTCTATTCGCAGACGCACAACCACGATCTCGTCGAACGCATGGAATCGCGCCACGGGCTCCATCAGCTCACCTATATGCGCGAGCTCGGCATGGGCGCCGCGAACTACGAACTGATCGAAATCGACTGATTCCGAATCCATCCCCAAGGGCCGCGAGCTCCGCGGCCCGAAATGAAAGGGCGGCCGCAAGGCCGCCCTTCGTCATATCCGGCTTTCGTCAGCGTTTGCGCTGCACCGCACGCGCCTCCTCTTCGGAGAGCGAGAGCATATCGAGCAGTTCCCGAACGACCCGCAGACGGTCTTCGGGGCGCTGGGCAACTTGGTCGACCCGAAGTCTCGTGGGCCCGATCATGCGGGCGCCCTTTCTCGTCTGCAAAAGCGTGATGAGCGCCATCGGTTCGATCTTGGCCTTCTCATCGAAAACGATGATCGTTGCCGTTTCGGCGGCGTCGATCTTGCGAACGCCCAGGGCTTCGCAGCGAAGGCGGAGCTTATGCACGTCCGCGAGGCGCTTGGCAGCGTCGGGGAGTTTTCCGTAGCGGTCGGCCAAGGCTTCCGTCGTCTTTTCGATGTCGTAGACCTCGGCAGCGCTTGCGAGTTCCTTGTAGAACCCGAGTCGCGAGGAAACGTCGGGAACGTAGTCGGAGGGAAGGAGCGCCGGGGCGTGGAGATTGATGTCGGTCGTGCTCGCCAGGGGCGACTCGAAGTCGGGCGTTTCGCCCCGCTTCAAGGCCTTCACGGCTTTCTGAAGCATGCGGTTGTAAAGATCGAACCCCACCTCCGCGATTTCGCCCGACTGGTGTTCGCCGAGCACTTCTCCCGCACCTCGGATTTCCAGGTCGTGCATCGCGAGGTGGAAGCCGCTTCCGAGGTCTTCGAGGGCCTGAATCGCTTCGAGGCGCTTGGCGGCCTGCTTCGTGATCGCGCCCGACGGGGGCGTGAGGAGGTATGCGTAGGCCTGGTGGTAGCTTCGGCCCACGCGTCCGCGCAGCTGATGGAGCTGCGCGAGCCCGAACTTGTCGGCGCGTTCGATCAGAATCGTGTTGGCGCTCGGCACGTCGATCCCCGTCTCGATGATGGTGGAGCAGAGAAGGACGTTGTAGCGCTGCTGATAGAACTCGCGCATGATGCGTTCGAGTTCGCGCTCGTTCAGCTGTCCGTGCGCGACCGCGATGCGCGCTTCGGGGATGAGCTTCGCAAGGTGCTCGCGGCGGTTTTCGATCGTCTCCACTTCGTTGTGAAGGAAGTACACCTGACCGCCGCGCTTCAATTCGCGGATCACGGCTTCGCGGATGAGGCCGTCCTCTTCGGGCTGCACGAAGGTCTTCACCGACAAACGGCGCTCGGGCGCCGTCGCGATGACCGAGAGATCGCGAATCCCTTCGAGGCTCATCGAGAGCGTGCGCGGAATCGGGGTGGCCGTGAGCGTGAGGATGTCGACCTCGGCGCGGAGTTTTTTCAACTGTTCCTTCTGCCGCACGCCGAAACGGTGTTCTTCGTCGATCACGACGAGGCCGAGGCGCGCAAAAGACACCTTGTCGCCCAAGAGCTTGTGCGTTCCGATCACGATGTCGACCGTGCCTTCGGCGATCCCTTCGAGCGTGCGCGTCGTTTCCTTTCCGGTGCGAAAGCGCGAGAGTTCCGCCACGCGAACGGGCCAGGGCGCAAAGCGGTCCTTGAAGGTCTGGGCGTGCTGTTCGGCCAAAAGGGTCGTCGGACAGAGAACCGCCACCTGTTTGCCGCCCATCACGGCCATGAAGGCCGCGCGAAGGGCCACTTCGGTTTTGCCGAAGCCCACGTCCCCGCATACGAGGCGGTCCATGGGGCGGCCCGACGTCATGTCTTCGAGCACGGCCCGGATGGCCGAGGCCTGATCGGGGGTTTCCTCAAAGGCGAAGCCTTCGGCAAAGGCCTCATAGTCGGCGGCCGACACCTTGAAGGCAAAGCCCGGACGGCTCTGCCGCATCGCGTAGAGGTGGAGGAGTTCCGCCGCCGTGTCGCGGACCTGTTCCGCGGCCTTTTTTTTCGCCTTTTCCCAGTCGCCGCGCCCGAGCGTATGAAGGGGCGCGTGTTCCGGATCGGCCCCGCCGTAGCGGGAAATGAGGTGCAGATTCGCAATCGGAACGAAGAGCTTCGCGTCGTTCTTGTATTCGAGCCGCAGAAATTCGGCTTCTCCCTCGTCCGTCGTCATCTTTTCGAGTCCGAGATAACGGCCGATCCCGTGCTCCAAGTGGACGACCGGGTCGCCCACCTTGAGTTCGGTGATGTCGCGAACGAGCATCTCGACGTTCGTCGACTGCGCGCGGCGGCGAAGCCGCGTGCGGCGGGGACTCGCCGCATAGAGTTCCGTTTCGGTGAGAAACGCGATCTTTGGGTGGTCTATGCGCGTGCCCTGATAAAGCGGGCCCGTCGTAAGCCCCACCAGGGCGTCGGACGCGAGAAAGTCGTCAAAGGTTTCGAATTCGGAGAAGTTGAGGCCCGAGGCTCGGAAGAGGTCGGACATCGTCCCCTGACGCCCCACGGAGGAGGCGAGCAACAGAACGCGCTCACCCCGCACACGGCTCGTCTCCGTGAAGTCGAGCAGCGCCTTCACGGGGTTCTGGCTCTTTCGGTCGATCGCGACGCACTGAAGATCCTTCGCAGAACCCTGCTCGATGCGGCGGATCGTAAAGCGCGCGAAGGGCGCGAGCGACGTGAAGAAGTCTTCGGGGGTGAGCCACAGCTCCTTGGGTTCGAGTGCGGGACGAAGGGGATCTGACGCGAGAATGCGGGCGCGCTGCGTCGTTTCGCGAAGGAAGCCTTCGAGGGCCTTCTGAATGTCGCCTACGAACACCACGCGTGTTTCGGGCGTAAGGTAGTCGGCAAACGTCGCCGTTTCGTCAAAGAAAAGCGGTTGGTAGTATTCGATGCCCGGAGAGAGAATGCCGTTTCCCGCGTCCTTGTAGGGGAGGAACTTGCTCGGATCACCGGGAAAGCGCACGCGCCAGCGCTGACGGAAGGCCGTGAGGGCCTCTTCGTTCACCGGGAATTCGTGGCCCGGCAGAAGACGGATTTCGTCCACTTTTTCCATCGAGCGCTGCGTCTCGACGTCGAACCATCGGATCGATTCGATTTCGTCGTCGAAGAAGTCGAGCCGGAAGGGACGGTCCGTTCCCATGGGAAAGACGTCGACGATTTCGCCGCGCACGGCGAATTCGCCCGCCGCCAGGACTTCCTTCACGTTGGCGTAGCCCGCCTTGACGAGATTCGATTTGAGCGAGGTGAGGCTCACGGTGTCGCCCGTGCGGAAGAAGAAGGTGTTCCCGCCCACAAACGACACCGGCGCGAATCGCTGCGAGGCGGTGACGGCGGAGACGAGCACGACGTCACCTTCGGAGCGTTCGGTCGAGAGCCGATAGAGCGTCGCGAGGCGCTCCGAGACGAGGTCTTCCTGCGGACTCAAAACGTCGTAGGGGAGCGTTTCCCAGTCGGGCAGACTCGAGACGGAGAGGTTCGGCGCAAACCAGCTGATTTCCTGCGAGAGACGATAGACGTCCGCCGCATCGGCGCAGATCACGACGAGACGCCTTCCCTTCGCCTTGGCTTCCAACCCCGTTTGGGCGAGCGCCAGGGCGTCGCTTGCGAGCGTCGGCAGGGAGAGCGCGTAGCGGTCGCCCGGTTGAAAGGCAAAGGGACTTTTGGAAAAAAGCGGCGAAATCGAATCGAGAGCCATGGCGTCGAAAAAGCTTGTCGAAAGGTCCAAACCGTAGGAAAGAGATGACTATAGCGCAAGTCGACGCGGCAATGAACCGACGCCGGAAGAGGAGAAAGATTCTTCCGGGGCGGGTGGGTTTCGGACGGGAGTGGCGACAACGTCTGCAAAAAACCTCCGCAAACCCGATCGTCCCGAGAGCGCCCTCGGACGTGACATTCGCATCGCGGGGTTTTTCATTTTCGGGGCGCCCAAAAAAGAAGAAAGGACCCGTGCCGAAACACGAGTCCTTTCGAGTCAAACCGTTCGAATCAGGCGATTAGAACTTGTAGACCATCTGAACGCCGAGGAGATAGGCGTCGAGCTTGCGGAAGCGGCCTTCCTTGTTGCCGTCGGAATCATACAGATTACGTTCATGCACGCCGTGGAGGTGAGCAAACGACACGTCGGTCTGGAAGTTGTCGCTCCACTTGAAGGACGAACCGATGGCGAACCACCAGCGGTCGGCGTCCGGAATGATGGCCGTACGAGTACGGGGATTGGCGATCGGCGAGGATTCGTAAGCGATACCGCCGCGCAGGGTCCACCAGTCGGTAAGACGAAGGTCCATACCGACTGAGCCGAGATAGGTGTCGCGCCATTTGTTCTTAATGCTTCCGCCAACACCATCGACATTCGTGGTGATGTCCAACTGATCAAACGACGACCAGTCCGTCCAACGGAAGGTACCGTAGAGGCTCACGAGGTCGTTGACATCCCAAGCGACGGAAGCCATGGCCCAGGCGGGAGCGGTAACGGTAGCAAACCCATCGAAAGACTGCTGGTTCAAGAAGTTACCAAGAGTCTTGAGGAGCATAGCCGTTTCGGGATCGGTTTGCACCAGCTTGTCGCCCATGCCAATTAACTGGTCGCCAGACACGTCCATACTACCGAGTTTGGCACGATCCAGCGTGAAGTCCCCTTCGGCGTCATGCTTGATCTTGGAACGATAGGAGAGACCCATGCGGAAGTTTTCAACGGGTGACCACATCATGCCGACGTTCCAACCCCAGGCAATGCTGTCTGCATCAATTTCGCTTTCAGCGGACAAAGTCTGACCGTTACTTTGTCCAAGTGCATTGCGGATTTTGAGATCGGCTTGGGCGTACTGAATCGAAGCGCCCACGCCCACACTGAACTTTTCGGACAACTTGAAAGCAAAGTTCGGGTTCAAGTCAAACGTGAGAATGGTGGCGGAAATGCCGTGTTCGTTGCCGGCCCAGTCGTCATCGTATTCGGTGCCCATGCCGAACGGAACCGTCATCCCGAGACCAAACCAGACCTTGTCGTTGATCTGATGAACGAAATAGCCGTGCGGGATGGCCTGCGACTTGTTGCGGCCGTTGGCGGTCACTTCGTTGCCGTTGCCATCTTCACCGACGTAGTCAAGGTTGAGACCGATGCCGACGAAACCGGCCTGAAAGGCCGTGCCCTTGTGCAGGACCATCGTGGCCGGGTTGTAGTAAACGCCCGAGAGGTCGGTGCCGTCGACGCCGGCGCCGGCATAGGCGCGGCCGAGGGAACCGGCGGACTGTTCGGTAAGCATGAAGCCCGCGGCGTGAGCCGTCGAGGCAAAGGCGGCAGCTACGGCGATCGCGGTGAGCGCGACTTTGAAAGCAGCACGTTGCACGGAAGTACTCCTTGAATTTCGTGTCGTTGAATTTTGAGGGTCGGGCGCCGTCGGAGGCGCCCCGCGAGAAAAGCTTTGCGAATTTTGCCGAGTTGAAAGTCGTTGGAAAAACGGAAATCGTAGGTGTAAACCCTAATAAAGAAAATAAGATAAACCTTCGGATTACCCATTGGTGCGTTTGAGTTCATTTGCAGCGGATTGTCCCTTCGATCCGTCGCAGTCTGAAGCGCCGTCTTTCTCTCGGGTCCCATAGAATGTCTTCATCGCAACGTCCGAAGAGAAACGTTATGGAACCCAAAATTGCCGCGCTCGTCTGTGCGGCGGGCGTCGGCAGCCGCATGCGCGCCGACCGCCCGAAGCAGTATCTCCCGATTGCGGGCCGTCCCATGCTGACGTCGACCGTTCTGGCGCTTGCCGCCGTGGAACGGATCGACGAAATCGTCGTGGTGGTGAGCCCCGAAGATCCGTACATCGACGAAGTGAAGAAAGATTTTCCGCCGCACGTTCGCGTCCTGCGCGCGGGCGGTGCCGAGCGGGCCGAATCCGTGCGAAACGGGCTCGTGGCGTCGGGTTGGCGCGACGACGTTTGGGTGCTCGTCCACGACGCGGCGCGTCCCTGCGTGCGTCCGGGCGAGGTGGGGGCGCTCCTTGACAAGGTGCTCTCCGACGAGACGCTTGACGGCGGCATTCTCGCGCAGCCCTCGGCCGACACGATGAAGCGCGCCGACGAAGAGGGCTGCATTCTCGAAACGGTCCCGCGCACGGGTCTCTGGCGCGCGGCGACGCCGCAGCTCTTTCGTCTGCGGCCGCTTCGCGAAGCCCTCTCGGGGGATCTGACGGGCATCACCGACGAAGCGAGCGCCATGGAGCGCCGGGGAGCAAAGATCGCGCTCGTTCCTTCGCGCGCCACGAACTTCAAAGTCACCGAACCCGCCGACCGAGCCTTGGCGGGCCTCATTCTGGGAGAAAAGAACATGCTGCCGATCCGCGTGGGACAGGGCTACGACTCGCATCGTCTGGTGGAGGGACGCCCCCTCATTCTGGGCGGCGTGCACATCCCCTTTGAAAAGGGGCTCGACGGCCACAGCGATGCGGACGTGCTGTTGCACGCGGTGACGGACGCCCTTTTGGGCGCCGCGTCCTTGGGTGACATCGGCACGCATTTCCCGCCGAGCGACCCGAAGTGGAAGGGCGCGGACTCGGGCAAGCTTCTTTCGGCCGTTCTGGGACTCGCCAAGGAAAAGGGCTGGCGCGTCGTGAACCTTGACGCGACGGTCGTGTGCGAGCGCCCGAAACTCGGGGCCTACAAGGCGACGATCCGTGAAAACGTCGCGAAGCTTCTCGAGGTTGCTGTCGACGCCGTGAGCATCAAGGCGAAGACGAACGAAAAGATGGACGCCGTCGGGCGTGAAGAGGGGATGGTCGCGCAGGCGGTCATTCTCCTCGCCCGGAACGACGGCTTCTGACGAATCCCCTTGAAACGCAACGCCCTCGGACGGAACCGAGGGCGTTTTGCCAAGAACGAAGGAAGAAGGACCGTCAGGCCGACTTTTCGGCCTTTTCCGGAGCTTCCTTCTCCTTCTCCTTTGCCTTTTTCTTTTTGGGCGTGACGGCAGGGAAGGTGAGCCGCACGCGCAGACCGTGGGGTTCGGCCGACTCGAGCTTGACGCTTCCGCCCGAGCGGCGGACGATGCGGTCGACGATCGCAAGCCCGAGGCCCGTCCCCGTCACGCCACTTCGCGCGCTCTCGCCTCGCTCGAAGGGGCGCATCACGCGTTCGCGCTGATCTTCGGGGAGCCCGGCTCCCCGATCCTCCACGACGAGTTCGGCGTTTTTGCCGACCTTCTTCACGAAGACCTTGAGGCGGAGATTCCCGTCTTCGCTTCGCCCGTAACGCGAGGCGTTCGTAAAGAGATTCTGGATCGCGCGCGAGAGTTCGATCGGGTGCGCCATGACGAGGTGCCCGGTCTCCAACGACACTTCGGTTTCGATCGTCGAGTCGCTCTTGAGACGCGCGTTGTCCATTGCCGCCTTCACGGCTTCGCCGAGGTCGACTTCGACCTGTTCGGATTTGTTGCGGCGCGCATAGGCAAGGAACTGCGTGACGATGTTTTCCATCTGCTCGAGGTCGCTCACCATGGCGTTGCGGGAGTCGTCCGAGAGGTTCGCGAGTTCCACCTCGAGGCGCAGACGCGTGATCGGCGTGCGAAGGTCATGCGAGACCCCCGCAAGGAGAAGCTCCCGGTCCGCGTCCATGCGGCGCAGATCCTGCACCATGCGGTTGAAGCTGATGTTCACTGCCTGAATTTCGGCCGTTCCGGAATTTTCCGGCAAGGGATCGGGGACCTGCCCCTGTCCGAGCTGTTTCGATGCGGCCGAAAGCGCTTCGAGCGGCTTGATGACGTGGCGCGCAAGGAGCGTGGCGCCGAAAAGCGATGCCAGGCACGCGGCCACCGCCCACCAGACCCAGCTCGTGCCGTAGGGCGGATCGAGAAGCTCGTCGGAGGTCTGCAGCCAATAGGCGTCGCCGTCGATGTCGACCGACACCCAGAGGCCCTTGATGCCGTTCACTTCCGCCGCGAGGACGGTCGACTGGCCGAGGTTCGCCTTGACGAGCTGCTCGATGAGCGAATTGAAGCCGTCGTTCGGAAGGGGCTTCACGCGGTCCGTATTTTCGCGCGGACTGATGAGGAGCTCTTCGCGGGCGGCGAGCACCGTGAGGAGATCCTTGCGGTAGAGCGGATCGGCCGTGACGAGGGCGTAGCGCGTCAGGTTCGCCGTCGAGACGATGTGCTGCGCCACCCCTTGGGAATAGGGGAGTTCGCTTAAGACGCGAAAGCTTTGCAGCCACCCCACCACGCTGAAGAAGATGAGGCTGCACAAAAGCAGAAAGGTGCGCCAGAAAAGACTCGGGCGGTGATTCGGAGGAATGGCAATCATCGGAAGAAAAGGGGCCCGCACGGACGGGCCCCGGAGAATCGTGTTTTTTCCATCCGATCGGGTGCCCGGCACCCGATCGAAATGCGGGGCGCGTTACTTCGCCGCGTCCTTCTTTTCGCCTTCTTCGGGCGCGGGATCGTCCGGAATGAAGACGTAGCCGAGACCCCAGACGGTCTGGAGGTAGCGCGGCTTCGAGGGATCAGGTTCGATCAGCTTGCGAAGGCGCGAGACCTGGACGTCGAGCGAGCGGTCGAAGGCTTCGTATTCGCGGCCGCGGGCCATTTCCATGAGCTTGTCGCGCGAGAGCGGCGTGCGCGGGTGACGCGCAAAGGCCTTGAGCACCGCGAATTCGCCCGTCGTCAGAGGCACGGGTTCGCCGTTTTTCTTCAGAACGCGGGTGCCGAGGTCGAGCGTGAAGGCGCCGAAGGAGACGACTTCGTTTTCGCGCGAGGGAGCGCCCGGGGCGTCCGCGGCCGGACGGCGGCGAAGCACCGCATGAATGCGGGCGAGCAGTTCGCGCGGATTGAAGGGCTTGGCGATGTAGTCGTCGGCGCCGAGTTCCAGACCCACGATTCGGTCGACGTCTTCGCCGCGGGCCGTGAGCATGATGATCGGCGTCATGTCCTTGGCGGCGCGCAGACGGCGCAGGATCTGCAGACCGTCTTCACCGGGCATCATGAGGTCGAGAATCAGGGCGTCGAAATGTTCGCGCATCCAGATGCGGTTCATGGCGGCGCCGTTTTCGCTCACGAACACCTGAAAGCCGTTTTCACCGAGATAGCGGCGCAGCAAGTCGCGAAGTCTCGGATCGTCGTCCACGACGAGAATCTTGGGAGTGCGTTCCACGGAAGTTCTCCTTCGGAAAGGGTGAATGGGCCGTTTTTCGGGCGGCCGAGAATTTGTAACATTGTCGCCTTTTCGGGCGTTTCGTGTCGGAGCACGTCAACACCGTGTTACAAACTTACGCGAAATTTGAAACTCTTCGGGACTTCCTTACGCCTTGATCGGGAAATCCCCCGCTAATATCGCATCGTACCGTCGGGCGGCCTGCCGGTCGCCGTGACGAACGCGTGACAGCCTGTTACCTATTCGAACTTCTTGGTGCCGTGCGCACTGTTATAGTCGAAGTGTCCCCGGAGAGGGGATGCTGGGATGTTTCAAGTTTGCCTATGCGAAAGAATGTTTGTCTCGTCGTTTTGCTCTGCGGCTGCGGAGCCGTCTACGCCGCCTGGGAAGGCCCCGTGGCCGATGGCGCGGAAGGCAGCCGCATGGCCGAGTGCGTGACCGAAAAGGTTCCCTGCGTTCGGCTTTGGGAGCAAATGAGCGCCGCGGAGCGTGCGCGTCTATGGCCTTTCCTCGACGAAGTCGCCAAGACTTCTTATTGGCGTCAGATGTCGAGTGAAGATCGGCGCGAGATGCGCAAACACCTCTCGAGCGCCGAGCGCGAGCAGTTGCGAAACCGCTACAGCGTGAAGCACGAAGGGGAGCGCCGCGCGGGCCGTCGCTTGGGCGGCATGTGCGACGAAAAGCGCTCGGAACTGCGCCGCCAGGTGATGGAAGTGCACATGCAGTTTCGCCGCTCCCATCGGGCGGACCGCCCCGCAGCGGAAGCGGTGGCGCCCTGACAATCGATTTTTCCTGAGAGGGGACGCTCGGCGTCCCTTTTCTTTTCCGGGGTCGAGAGCGCGGGACCGCTATAATGAAACGCTTCCAATCACAAAGATCCCGAAATGAACCGCAACGCACCCCTTTTGCTTGCTCTCGATACGGCGGGCGAACGCTCTTCCGCCGCGCTCCGTTTGCCCGACGGCCGCGTTTTTGAAACCGTCGAACGGGTCGGAAATCGTCATGCCGAGCGTCTGCTCGACCAGGTGGCGGCGCTTCTCCGGGAGGCCGGGTGTTCTCGCCGCGAAATCGGTCTCGTCGCCTTCGGGGCGGGTCCGGGGTCCTTCACGGGCCTTCGCGTCGCCTGCGGCACGGCCCAGGGTGTCGCCTGGGCGCTCCAAATCGACACGGTTCCGGTGAGCAACCTTGAAGCGCTCGCTTTGCGCGCGCAAAAGGCGCTCCGGTTGCCTAAGGGCGCCCGCATTGCGGTTCTGAACGACGCGCGCATGAACGAATGCTATGCGGCGCTCTATGAGGCCGATCCCGAGGGACTGCCCGTGACGATTGAGGATGCGAAGCTCGTCAAGCCCGCCGACGCGCCCGCCTGGGTGCGGGAAATCGGCGCGGCGGTCGCGGCGGGCAGCGCCGCGGCGGCCTATCCCGAAGAGCTGAAGCTTCCCGACGACGTGCGCCTCTATCCCGAGACGGCCGACGCGGTCGACATGCTCGAGATCGCCTTTGCCGCGTACCAAAACGGCAAGACCGTGCCGCCCGCCTTGGCGGCGCCCCTCTACGTGCGCGACCGTGTGGCGCTCACGTCTGAAGAACGCCGCCGCGGAGAGAAACTGTGACGACGATTCGCCCGATGACCCGGGAAGACGTGCCGCTCGTGGCGGCGCTCGAGGCCGAGGTTGAAGTGACGCCCTGGAGCGAGCGCGCGCTCGAAGACGCGCTCGGTCCCGACTACGTCGCGCGCGTGCTCACCGACGACGAGGGAGAGATCCTCTCCTGGATCGTCTGGCGCACGATTCTTGACGAATCCGAACTCCTTTTGATCGGCACGGCGAAAAACGCCCAGCGCAAGGGCTTCGCCCGGGCGCTCCTTAAGGATGCCCTGGCCGAGGCCGAAGGCCGCGGGATCGTCGCGATGCACTTGGAGGTGCGCGCCGGAAACGATCCGGCCGCGAAGCTCTACGAAACTTCGGGCTTTGCCATCGTGGGCCTGCGAAAAGGCTACTATTTCTACGACGGGCGCCGTGAGGACGCGCTCCTCATGACCAATCGCTGGAAGGAAGACTGATGCTCGACACCGCGCGAAGCCGGATTTGGGAGGCGATGCGGATCGGTCCGCAGTGGTTGCTGCGCGACACCGAAGATCCGCTCCTCGACGAGATGACGAAAAAGCGTCTCGCGCCCGCTCCCGTGCGCGGTGCGGCCGTTCGTCCCGACGCTCCTCCGATTTCGACGGAAGTCCCCGCAGCCCGCGTCGCGCCGACGAGAGCTCCCGTCACGCACCGTGCATCCCGTGCGGGGGCGGCGCCGCAGGACGCCGCGGGGCGGAACGTAGCCCGCGCCGGGGAAACCGTCGTTCCGATTGTTTCGATGCCCGAAGAGACGGCGCTCGCCGCCAGGACGGCCGACTGGGAAACGTTGCGGAGCCTTGCCGACGCCTGCCGCGTCTGTCCCATGGGGTCCACCCGACAGCACATGGTCTTTGCCGAAGAAGGGCGAGAAGCGCGCTTCGTGATCGTCGGCGAAGCGCCGGGCGGCGAAGAAGACTTTCAGGGGATTCCGTTTGTGGGAAAGAGCGGCCAGCTTCTCACCGCGATGCTCAACGTCCTCGGTGTCGAACGGCGCAAGGACGTGACGATTTTGAACGTCCTCAAGTGCCGTCCGCCCGGAAACCGCAATCCCAAGCCCGACGAAGTCGCGGCTTGCTCGGTGTTCCTGCGCCGTCAGCTCGAGATTCTGCAGCCCGACGTCCTCTTTCTCATGGGACGCTTCGCCGTGACGTCGTTGCTGAACCTGCCGCCCGAATCGAGCATCGGCCGCACGCGCGGAACGATCTACGAAGTGCGCGTGGGCGCGAAGATGGTGCCCGCCGTCACGACCTATCACCCGTCCTATCTCCTTCGCCGCCCCGAAGAAAAGGCGAAGGCCTGGGAAGACCTGGTGCTCCTCAAACAGACGCTCGCCCGTGCGGGGATCGTCTTTGGAAAGAAAGACGTCTGAGGGAAGATGATACGAAGAAGGCCGGAAGCTTTGAGGAGCGCCGGCCTTTCCTTATGTTCTCTGGGTGTTAGGGGACGTCAACTATGAAACGATCGGACATGTGAATCTGAAAGATCGCTCCGAACGGAAACAATCCCTGAAACGCAGAGGACGAGTTGCGGATGGCGATCCCGGCGGGCGACGCTGCGGATTCGAACGCGAGATGACCGGTCGCCCGCCTCCCTTCGGACAACGAGAGAGAAATAGCTACCTCGCGAATGCCTGGCAGGAGGGCGTGTTCGCACGTACCGTTGTTCGGGGCTTTCGCACCTTATTCCCGCGCTCGCCGCTTCGTGACCCCGGTGGGCGCCGAGCCATGAGTCTGCGTCCACCAGATGTGGTTCAGCCCGTCCGCCGTACGTCGTTTCGCTTGCGCCCGTAGTACTCCAAGGCTACTTATACGTTTCCCGAAGCTTGGGGTAAGAGCTTTTTTGGTGGCTTGTTTGGCGGTCGGTTCGACATCCCGGGTTTCCTTCGCTGGACTTTTAGGAAGAAATAAAGCAGAATTGCAACCTAAAACGAGAAGCGTTCTCATTCTCATTCTTATTCTCATTCGTACTTCCTTACCCTCAAGACCAATCTATGAAGCCCTCTTTTGTCCAGGCAGAGACAGGTAGCGTGTCTCGAAAGTTTCGTTTGTCCGCTGTTGCCGCTTTGGTTCTCGTTGCGCTTGGCACGTATGCTGCCATCCCTGCAACAGCGGCTGAATCCGTCGATTTTTCTGAAAACGTCGCTGATTCCGAGTCCGACTCCTCCAAAAAAACTGAGGAAATCGTCGTCAGGGACACGCTCGATAAGAACCTTACTTCTTACCAGTACATCTCGCGCATTGACATTGACAGACGTCCTACGGCGGACGGCAACATAACCGATCTTCTCAAAAGCAACCCGGCGGTGCAGTTTTCCAACTCCTCGGCCAACAGTCTGACGATGGGGGAAATCAAGCCGGCGGACATCTCCATCCACGGGAGTCTCGCTTATCAGAACAATTTTCTGCTCGACGGCACGTCCATCAACAGCGACCTCGATCCCGCAAGGAATGAAAGCAACACCATCGCCCGTCTTGGCGGCACGGATGAACAGGGTTTTTATATCGATGCACGCCTCCTCGAGGGCATTGCCGTTTATGACCGCAACATTCCCGCCGAATTCAGCGGTTTCACCGGCGGCGTCGTGGATGCGCAGACCCGTTCGTGGACCGGCGAAAATCACATCAATGTGTTTGTGAGAGGGTCAGAGGGAAGTTGGGGCAGCATGATCATTGACCCTCAGCTTCGTTCCGGCGACTTCAAAAACGATCCGTCCCATCCGGCTCAATACCAGACGGATTTCAAGAAGCGAACGTACGGCTTCAGCGGTGAATGGGGCTTAAACGAAAATCTTGGCTTCGTCATCGGGTACACGCGTCGTGAATCTGAAATTCCCATCGAGGATTTCGGCAGTGCGCACATGTCCATCGGCAGTGACGAATGGGGTGAACCGGTCCTGACGATTGATCCGGTTACCGGACAAATGAGAAACCAAAAGCGAATTTCCGACAACTTCTTCTCGAAGGGCACGCTCTACATCTCCGACCGAACCTCGGCGGATCTTTCCTTCAATTACTCTGGTTCCAAGGCGAAGATGTTCCTGCCGGGGATGGCTGATTCCGACTACACCGATCGGCATGACGGCTACAACATTACGGCGAATTTCAATCACGCCTTTGATGCGGCCAAGTGGACGACGACGCTTGCCTACTCATACATGTATGACAAACGTGATGCGGATTCCAACACCTACATCACGTACATGGGCATGGATGATGATTACAACTACTTCGACTATGCCGCAGGTTCCTACGGCGATTTGGAGCAGAATCAGCAGGTATTTACGGGAAAGACGAAATTGGAATTCGCGCCCATTCAGACTGGCGAAAAGACATTCCACCAGTTCACGGTCGGCGCCGACATGAGCATTACGCGTTCCGAATATGAACGTACAAGCGACATCAACCAGTACCAAATTCAGAATATGGGGTGGATGATGGCTACGACGACGCGGTGGGTCAAAGGCAAATATGATGCCGATTTAAATCAGTTCGGTATTTTCGGCGAACATCTGCTGCAGGTTGACCGTGTCACTTTCAGAACCGGCGTTCGCTTTGATTACGACGACTTTACCGAGGACGTCAACTTCGCGCCGCGATTCACCGCCAACTGGGACGTGTTCGGGGACGGCGCTACGGTTTTGAACGTAGGTGCGAATCGCTATTTTGGCCGAAACATGCTTGCTTACGTTCTCGCCGAGGGCCAACAGAACGGTCTGAGAACCGCCTACGAATATGTGGCTCCGGGGGAAGAGCCTGAGTACGGCTGGGAGGAAAGTGTCGGTTACAAAGGGCTTGACGATCTGAAGACGCCTCACGCCGACGAATTCACCGTGGGCGTTACGCAGCGAATCAACAATCTGATCGGTTCTCTGGCGTATGTTCATCGAAATGTCCGGGACGAAATTCGTGGACATCAAAGCCAGGACGGCATCCGTACTTTCCTTAACGACGGACGCACCACGAGCGATTCGATCATTCTCTCCATCAACAATGCGACGCCCTGGAAATTTGCCAAGGCGGACAATTACATTCGCTTCAGTTTTACCTGGGAAGACACCACCTCCAATGTGCCTCTGCATTTAGGGTACACGGAAAACAATACAACGCAGAATTTCGACACTTCCAAAGTCTATTACGACGGCAAGCTTATCGATGCCGACGATCTGGATGCCACGGACTTCAATATCCCCCTCAAATTCAATATTGAAACCACGCATCACTGGGTACCGTGGGGCTTGACTTGGTACAACCTCTTCAAATGGAACGGTTCGCGCGACCAAGCTCAACTCGACAGCGGTAATTACTACCGACCCGACGGCGTGAACGGTCCGGCCTACGCCATGTACAACAAGAATCACTTTTCCTCGACGTGGACTTGGGATACCAAGCTTCAATACAAGCCGGACTGGGCAAAAGGCGTCGGGGTCTCTCTCGAAGTGAATAACGTGACGAACCAGAAGAACGTCATGGATTATGCGGACTACACCAACAGCAGTTTCCAAACGGTTCGTTACCGCATCTACGAGCCCGGCCGTCAGTTCTGGCTACAACTTTCTTACGACTATTAAACAAAAATCGGTCGCCCGCCGTTCGTTCCATGAGAAAGAACGGCGGCGACCTGTTCAATACGTCAGATCTATTGACCGGCAGTTTTTATGCATCAACTCATCGAATTTTGGCGAATCATTCGCCCTTTCTGGCGGGAAAGTCCGAAAAGAAAAAGCGCCGTTGCACTCCTCTTGTTCGTGGTGGGACTTTCGCTTTCAACCGTGTGGTTTTCCGTCAAACTCAATGACTGGAACGGCCGATTTTTCGATGCAATCCAGAAGCTCGACGGACAAGCCGTTTATCCGCTTCTTTGGGAATTCATCCTGATTGTCAGCGCTTTCGTTGTCGTGCTTGTGTATTCGGATTGGCTGAAGAAAAAGCTCATCATCGACTGGCGTACCTGGATGACGGAAGATCTCTGCAAGCGATGGCTTTCCGAAGACGGACGACAGTATCGACTTCAGCTCGAAAACGCTCAGCCGGACAACCCCGACCAGCGAATCGCGGAAGACATCAACATACTGATTTCCGAGTCGCTCGATCTGTTGATTTCGTTTCTTCGTTCGTTGCTCACCATCTTCAGTTTTGCCGCGATTCTGTGGTCGCTCTCCGGCTCTATTTCCCTTGAAAAAATTGGCCTGCCCATCGACGTACCCGGCTACATGCTCTGGGCCTGCATTTTGTACACGCTGATTGCAACGGGGATTACTCATTGGATCGGCAAGCCGCTCATGAAACTCAACTTCTCGCAGCAGAAGCGGGAGGCGGATTTCCGTGCCGAGCTGGTCGCGCAAATTCACAATGCGGAGGCTGTGGCGGGTGCGCATGGTGAACGAAACGAACGCGCCCGATTGATGGGACTTTTCGATCGTGTTGCGCTCAATTGGCGCGCGCTGATGGACAAAAACCGCAACCTTTCCTTTTTTACGGTTGCGTTCGGTCAGGTGACGCAACTCGTGCCGATTTTTCTTGCACTGCCGAAATTTCTGTCGGGCGCAATCATGCTCGGCGGCTTGATGCAGATTCGTATCGCCTTTCAACAGGTGGCCTCCGCTATCGGGTGGTTCATCTACGCGTACAGGGACATCGCCCGTTGGTCCGCCACGGTCGACCGTTTGACCGGCTTCGAAAAAGCGCTGAACGTTCGCCTGCAGGAAGCGGCTGCGGACATTGAGGAGGAAACGGTGCCGGCCAATCTTGAGGCCGAGCTGACACTCACGCTGCCGGACGGAGCGCCGCTCCTGCAGAATGTGCGCTTGGGGTTGAAGGCCGGGACGCTCACCGTGATTCGCGGTGCCTCGGGCATTGGAAAAAGCTGCCTCTTGCGGGCGCTCGCCGGCTTCTGGCCCCATTACGAAGGGCGGATTCGGAGAACGCAGGACAAACCCGTCTGGATTCCTCAACGCCTGTGGCTGCCGACAGTGTCCCTGCGGGCGATTCTCGCGTATCCCCAAGCGCCGTCATCCGTTGGCGATCAGGAATGCCTGCAGGCGATCAGAGACGTCGGACTCGCAAAGCTCGAGTCCCTTCTTTCCGAAGACCAACCCTGCGCCTGGATGCGGATGCTTTCGGGCGGTGAACAGCAGCGCCTTCTGATTGCTCGGATTCTGGTGACGAAACCCAAGATTCTTCTTTTGGATGAAACCACTTCCGCGCTTGATAAGGAAAACACTTTGCTGATGCTGCGGCTGATTAAAACGCACTTGCCGGAATCCGCCGTGCTCTTTGTATCGCACCAGTCGGTGGTTCACGACGCCGCGGACAAACTCATCGATATCAAGGCCTGAACATGCTCAACGTTATTGGAATGAAAAAACCGCTCATCCTTGCCATATGCGTTGCCGCCATCGGAATGTCGAGCGTTCCGTTGAGCACCGTTGCAGGAGACTTCGGTTCCGGGACGGTTTCGCAGATTCGAAGCGGGTCTGATGAACTCCCACTGTCGACGGGACTTGTCGCCTTTCAGCTGAAAAACGGTTTGTCCGTGCTCCTCTATCCGCGGAAAGATCCGACGGATTCCTTGGAAGGCCGCCTTATTGTTCGCGCCGGAAGCCTTCAGGAGGCGGAAAACGAAAGAGGGCTGGCTCATTTTATTGAGCACATGGCCTTCAACGGGACCAAGAATTTTCCGGGACAAAGCCTTTTCAAAGGGCTTGAAAAGCACGGCATCATGCTCGGCGCAGACGTGAATGCCGTAACGTCACTCGGCAGCACGACGTACAAGCTTTCCTTCCCCAAAAGGTCTTCCGCAGCCGAAGACGCGGCTCTGAAAGCCTTTCATGAATGGGCCTTCAACATTGCCTTCGATCCGAGTGCCTTTGACCGGGAAAGAGAAATCATTGTTGAGGAATGGCGTCTGCGCCAGGGCATCGGCTCTCGAATCAACAATCCGCTCCAAAGTCTGAGATACCGGGGCAGTCAGAGTGAATTTCGGGATCCGATCGGGCTTATCGACGTCATTCGTACGGCGCCTGTGGAACGCGCAAAGGAATTTTACAGACGGTGGTATCAGCCGCAGAACATGACTCTGTATTTCGCCGGTGATTTCGATGTCGACGACATGCGTGAAAAAATCGAAAAGCTTTTTGCCGATGTCCCGGCCGGACAGAACACCATTGCTGAAGATTGGGGGCGATTTCACGCCGTCCAAGCAAAAGAGGACTTGACGGAAATCGTGCTCGATCCGGAACAAAGCGACCGCTTTGTCCAGATCATGCTCCAGCAACAACTCGATGCGCCGAGCAACACGGTCAACACGCAGTGGCGCGATACGCTCGAGCGCTTGATGCTGGACATTCTGTCGCACCGCTTTGAAATCATGAAGGACAACGACCTCGACGTCAGTCTGCAGACCGGCGAATCCAGCTGGATTCTTTCGCCTTCGCAGACGCAGGTGTTGCTGTTGGCGCGCCCCGAGGCGGGAGAAACCTTTGAGAAAGCGGTTGCCGTTGCGGCGAAAGAAATCAAGCGCATGGCTGATGTCGGCCCGACGGAAGAAGAACTCGCGGAAGCCAAAAAGCGTCGACTTTCAAAGTTGGAGGACCAGGCAAGAAATTTTGCGATGTATTCCAACGCGGTTCTTGCAAATCAGGCCGCGGACGCCGTGACGTACCGTATGCCGCTGATTGACAAGATGCAGGAATACGAAATGGTTCGTACCTTCCTGGCTTCCACGACGGCGGATCACATTCGCGCGGTCGCAACCGTGCTCCTGGCGTCGACCGTCAAGCTGGCCGCCGTTGGCCCTGATGACAAACTGAATCGCAAGACCTCCGTCAAGTCCTTGCGGGAAGCCTGGGAAAAGGCGGCGAAAGCTCCGGCATCTCCCTTCCCCTACAAGGAGGTGCATGTTCAGATTGATCTGCAGGCTCCGGAGGTCGGTGCGAACGAAGGCATCGTTTCCGAAGAGAAGCTGCCAGCCCCAAAGGAAGATGCCGAGTTGCGCAGTTACAAGCTCAGCAACGGCATGACGGTGTTGGTGATGAGCGATGCATCGTTCAAAGGAAATGCATCCTTCAATCTCCGCATCCAAGGCGGCTACTCGGCAACGGAGGATTTCGGAATAACGCGGGTGCCGGTAGCCCTTCGGATGCCGATGAGATGCGGGATCGGCAAATTGAAGCCGGCAGACATCAATCGGGCGGCTCAGGACGGAAGAGTATCTCTGATGAGTTACGCAGAGATGCTTCACCACGGCTTGCGCGGCGAAGCGCCTCTGGAGTCGCTGCCGACATTCTTTACTCTCCTTCGAACGCGCCTCAATGAACCGACCTTCTGTGCGGAAGCTCTGGCTGACGCATCCAATCGCCTGGTCAACGATCTCCGGCATTCTCCAGTGGAACGCCGTTTCATGGACGTGATTTCGCGCGAGGCGTTTGTAAATGGAGAGCTTCTCGTCGCAACCGAAAAAGACGTGAAGGCGTTGGGAACGCCGCAGTCCATGGCCGAGCTCGAAGCCGCGCTTTTCGGCAATCCGGGAAAAATGATCTTGACGATCGTTTCCAGTCTGCCGGCCGACGAGATGATGAAGAAGGCGTTGCCGTGGCTTGTCACCGTAAAAAAGCGAAGCGATGGTGTGGCGGGCTGGCGTGATCAGGGCATTCGTCCGGAATTCGATCCTGAGACCAAAATCTACGATTGGTCGCAAAGTCCCAAGACGATGATTCAGATGCATTACCGGGCGCAGTCGGATTGGACGCAAAAGAAGGCCGATCTGATGAGGATCGTCAATCCCGCGGCCAACCTTGTTCTTCGCGAGAGACTCAGAACGGAAATATCCGGTGTGTATGCCGTCGGCATGAACCAACTTCTTTCCAAAGAACCTTCGTCGTATTACCTGGGACGCATCAACTTCACCACGGCTCCGGAGCGTGCCGAGGCGGTACTTGCCCGTGCGAAGGAAGCGGTCGAGCAATTTGCCCGGGAAGGCTTGTCTCCGGCAGAACTGAGACAGGCCAAGAAGATTGAAAAGGTCAACGTCTCGAGAAACAGCTCCGACGCTTACTACTGGTGTGAGGCTCTGTCCCTGACGGATGGAAAGGTCGAGGAAATTCAAAACCTAGCGACGGAAGCCGAACGCATAGACGATCTGAGTCTGGAAGAAGTGAACGAATTCATTCGGTCGATTCTTTCCGGAGAGCCGAGCGTCTATATGTTGGTACCCAAGCAGCAGCCTCTGTCGGAAAGCAAAAATTGAAAGAGGAAAAGTTGATGAATCTGATCTCGCAGTTTTCTCGGGCAACGCTCGTTGCGGCTTTTGTTTCCGCTGTCCTGCCTTTTTCGGCGATGGCGGCGAACGCGACTTTGCCGCAAGTGCTTGCCGAAGATTTGAAAGGGTCTCAAGCGTACACCGAGGCGCAAAAAAACATTGAAGAGATGCGGGCCAAGGAGACGGATCTCCAGAGCGAACGTCAGTCTCTCGCCAGAGAGGCGAGACTTCTCGAACGCTACCGCGAGAAGCTCCGTTTGGAGCTCAAGCGCACTGAAGAAGCGGCTTCAAAAATTGAAGCCGATCGGGAGTCACTCAGAAAGGTCCGAATGGAGGCGTATCCGCTGATGGAACAAATGTGCGCATCTCTTGAGGCGTTCGTCGGTAAAGATCTTCCCTTCCTTAGGGCCGAGCGGGACGCTCGAATCGCTCATATCAAGGACGTCATGACGGATCCCGCTTTTACGGATGCGGATCGAATGGATCTGCTTTTGGACGCATGGCAGGTGGAAGCGAGTTACGGCTACACGGTCGGAACCGATTCGGGCCGGATGCCCGACGGCGAGTTGGCTGAATTCCTTCGAATCGGACGCCTTGGCTATTTCGCCGTGAATTCTCCCAAAAAGAAGGCTTTTGTTTTTGACGACGGCGAATGGAAACCTTTGGACGACGAAAAATTCAATACCCTGCAGGCTGCGGCGGATTCCGCGGCAGGACGGTCAGCCCCTTCCATCTTGATTGTTCCGGAATCTGCGTTGCAGAAGGAGAAGAAGAATGAGCATCCTTAAACCATCCCTCTCCTTTAGTTTTGCCGGTATTGCAGCAGTTGTCCTTCTGGCAGTCGGCCAGTCATCCGTATATTCGGCACCGCTCGACGACGTGTACGGCGCCGTGGTGCGCGCAACCAAAGAAGATGTCAGACACGCTTCCGGTCTCGAAGAAAGTGCGAAAAACGCGCTTCTGAAGGAAGAAACGGCCAAAAACTCGGCGGATGCGCATGTCGCTTCCTTGAAGACTGAAATTGAAAGCCTCGAAGAAAAGCTCCAGGCCGCTTCCGACGCTTTGGCTGAAAAAAGGACTTTGTTCGTCAAAGAAAAAGAAGCGGTATCCGCTCTCTCCGAATCCGTTGAGCGGCACGAAATTCTTCTTCGCGATCTGATCGTCCCTCACGGATTGTCGCGAAACGGGGAAGTTGCCGAGATTCTAGCGGGAGACGGGGGAGCCGTTTCGCTCCACAGAATCCAAAAGCTTTGGCGTGCCTATGCCGAGCAATTGGCTCTTACTTCGAGACTCGATGAGGTCGAGGCGGATATTTTTGCCGCCGACGGCACGCCGTACAAAACGACCGTAAAGCGTTACGGGCCGTTTTCCGCCGCGACGGAACAAAAGGAATGGCTCGAATACCTGCCGGCACAGAAAACCTGGCGCGTCATTGCTGATCAACCCAAGTTCGCCGGTGCGGATGTCGCGCCTATCGATCCGTCGTTCGGTACGCTGATGAAGACGGAAGCGAAAAAGCACGATTTGTTCGCTCACGTCGAGCCGGCGGGAATCATCGGCGTTTTCATCGGCATTGTCGCCGCGGCCGCGCTGTTGCTGGGTGCTTTTCGCTGGTTCGTTCTGGCACGGGTCGCCCAGGCGGTTGATGCTCAGAAGGATTGTCTGGACAAGCCCGAAAACAATAATCCGCTCGGTCGATTGATCCTGGCCGCAAACAAAGGAAAGGGCGAGGCCTCGTCCGCGGAGGCAAATCTTGATGCCGCTCTTGCGGCAGAAATGCCTGCGCTGCAAAAAGGCATTGGAACACTGGCGGTGTTGGCCGGCATTCCCACGCTCTTGGGTCTTCTCGGGACGGTGAGCGGCATGATCGAAACTTTTACCGTCATGAGCCGATACGGCAACAATCAACCCGATCTGCTTGCCGGAGGCATTGCGGAGGCTCTCGTTACGACGGAACTCGGTCTTTACTCCGCCATTCCGATTCTGCTGCTTCACTGCGCCGTCAAGAACAAAATGCGCGGCATACGAAGCGTGCTTGAGGAAGAGGCGGCCGGGTTGGTTGCCATTGAAGCATCAAAGGCGAAGTCATGAGGATGGAAGCTTTTTGGGGCGAGGTTCTTTCGATTCTCGAGTTCGTTAATCGGGGAGGAATCATCGTCTGGATCATCATCGGTTTTTCCTTTCTTATGTGGCTGCTCCTTGTCCGATCGAGACTGGAAGTTCGTTCCGCCCGGAAGATCTGGATCGCAAAGATGAGTCAGGAGGCCAAACAAACGATGGCGGAACTCAAAACCATTCGATTGCGGAAGGCCTTTGTTCGGGCGGCGGCGTCGGCAGCGCGGCGCACGGCGGATGAAAACATCGGGTGGATACGTACAATTGTGACGATTCTTCCTCTCATCGGTTTGCTCGGGACGGTTTCCGGGATGATCGAGAGTTTTCAATCGCTCGCTTCCACGGCCGACGAGCAGGGGATGACCCAAGGCATCAGCACCGCTCTTTTTACGACGCTTGCCGGACTCGTCGCCGCCTTGTCGGGCGTATTCGCCGTTTACCGGTTGGAGCGGTCGGTAGACGCCCTGGAGCATCGCGTCCGTACCGAGCTTGAAGTCGATGCGGTTCATTCATGACCGGAGAACGTCATGCGATTCAATTATCAGGAAGAAGCTCAACATGATGCCGGCATCGATATGACGCCGATCATCGACATTGTTTTCATCATGCTGATTTTTTTCGTCTTAACCGCGAGCTTTAATCAGCAGCAGACCATTAAGGTTGACCGGCCCTCCACGGTCGTCAGCGATGGAGCCGCCAAGGACACGCTCATTATTTCCATTGACGCTTCCGGGATGGTGTGGTTCGAGAATCGGAGCGTCTCCAAGGCTGAAATCGCCGCCTTGGTGCGCTCGGCGTCGGCAGGCAAAAGAGTTTCCGCCGTCGTCAACGCGGATCGCCGCGTAGAGTCCGGACTGCTCATCGAAGTGGTCGATCAGGTAAGAATTGCAGGAGTGAGTAATGTTGCAGTTGCAACCGAAGCTGTCGGTCGGTAGTGCCGCATGCGCGGTCTCCGTTGCACTGGTGGTCAATTCGGTACTTGTTTTTCTCATTTACGCCCTGACGATCGGGGACGTACAACTGAAGCGTGAACAGCCGGTTTTTGCCGCGGTTTATTGGACGGGGCCGCTCGAGCCGAGGCAGGAAATGCCGCAGGAAGAGACGCCTCCGGCAAGTTCTGCGGAGGCGCTCTCATCCGCGCCGCCGCCAACGTTGCCGACGCTCAATTTTGAATTTCCAATGGATCTTCCATCTTCGGTTTCATTGCCGAAATTCAAAATCGGACAACTCGAAGCCTCCGTCATATCTGCGGCGCCCGCATTCGATTTTGCAGAACCGGTAGCACAGTCTGCTCCGACACCCAATGTGTCAAGCACGATTAAGCTGGCTCAGCCTACATTTCGTGTTCCTCCCCAGTATCCGATGAAGGCCAAGCAGCAAGGAATCGAAGGGTCCGTCGTGATGGATATTCTCGTCAATCTTTCGGGAGCGGTCGATGAGATCCGCATCGTCAGTGAAACGCCGGAAGGAATATTCGCCCGTTCCGCTCGTCGGGCGGTGAATCGGTGGAAATTTGCTGCGCCGCAGAAACCGGAATGGCAACGCCTGACAATCCGCTATGAACTTGAAAAATAAAGGGGGCAACGTGACAACTTTTGAGTGCGGACGAAGTATCAAAGCGACGCAGGACTGCCGAATCAAGTTGGCGGTCACGCTCTGCCTGGCGGTCTTTGCGGTTTTGTCGGCATCCTGCGCCAAGGCATCGGCTTATCAAGACTATCAAGCCATCTCTCAAGTGTTGGAGAAGGCTCCCGTCGGACAACAAGACGCGGTAAAACGTTTTGTCCTCCGATATGGCAAGGGAACGTTACAGGAAAGGACGATGGCTTTTTACCTGCAACTTCGATTGAGTTTTAAGCTTGAAGACTTTCAGGGGGCGCTTGACGCGGCCGAAGCCTTGTTGCGTTTGCAACCGACGGCAGATCAGAAGAAAGGACTCCACAAGCTCTGTGCACAGCTCTCCTACAGAATGAATGCCTTTGACAAGGCGGTCGACTACGTTGTCCAGTGGGAAAAGGAAGCCTCGCAAGACGAAAAAAAGGGGGAATCTTATGCTCAACTGCTGAGCCTTGTTGCCTATTCCAAATGGCGAAGCGATGAAGTAAAGGCCAGCGTCCCCTGGATGCGGCGCGCTTTTAAAGAATCGCCGACCAAGGATAGAGGCAACTTTCTTTTGAGTGCCTGGCAAACGCTGCAGGATGAAAAGGCCGAGCTGCAATTTCTGCCGGTCATGATTCGCAATTGGGGGGATTCGCTTTATTGGGCGCGCCTCGGGGCTCTTCGCTATGAACGAGGCGAATTCCAGAGCGCATATCAAATTCTCTCGAGCGCGGAAAAATCTGGAAAGTTGTCCAACCAAATGCTTCCAATGCTGCTTGATCTGTCTTTGAAGGAAGAGTGTGCGGGAAAGACGCTTGTCCTATTGAAGAAATATCGGACAGAGATTCCTGTCGAAACCGCAGCGGCTTTACACCTCAATGCGGCATTGAAACTTGGGTTGACGCAAGAGGCGCTGGAGGCGTTGGGACGCGTCAGTGAGCTGGAGGCGAAGCGAAAAGACAAAAACGCCTCCCGTTCGCTCTGTTTGAGAAGAACGCAGGCGCGCCTGGCCTTTGCGGAGGAGAATTGGCGTTTGGCCAAGTCCAGCATGCTTGCCCTTGCTGCAGACGAAACAGATCCCAAGGCTGCCGACTCATGGCGAATCCTGGCGGGAATTGCCGCGTTTGAACTCGCCGATTACGACGAAGCCAAACAGGTTTGGGAGCGGGTTAAGGAAGCGGACCTGCGCTCAACTGCCGAAGTTTGGATAAAACAGGCGGAGTTCATGTCTGACAGTTGAACGAAGTCAACGGATCCTTTGCGGAGATTGGTTCGTGGAATCTCTCCTCGGGGGGGCGTCCTTATTCCAACGCCGGCACGCAAAACTCCCCATCCCCCAAGAGGAAAGGTTTGTCGACGGTCTTGTCGAGAGATGCCTGTTCGGGGTGCGGGGAGTCTGTGGGGTACGTCTATGTCGGGTCTCCGGTTGCAGGATGTCTTGTTGGCAATTGCCCCGCGTGGGCGACCATTGTCCATCAAGAAAAAGTGTGCGATCCTCACGGAACGCCGGTCTTTTCCTCAGCAACCGAAGGCTTCGGTGCGGAAGTGCCAGTCGTCAATCCCGAGGGCTTGACGCCAGGCGTCGAGGTGCTTCATGAAGCCCGGCGACGCGCAGGCGTAAAGTCGCCGCTCGGCATAGTCGGGAACGAGTTCGGCGAGGCGTTCCGCCGTGAGGCGTCCCGTGAGATAGGGCTCGCAGGCGTTCTCCTTCGTGAAGATGTGGGTCTTGAGTTCCGGGCGGCACTCCGTCATGACCTGCCACCAATCGCGCTCAACGATGTGCGCGGGCGACTTCGTCGTGTAGACGACTTCGATGTCGACGCGGGGCTTGTGAACGAGCAGCCACCGCGTCATCGAGAGAATCGGCGTGATCCCGGAGCCGCTCGCCATGAGAAGGAATTTTTCCATCGGATCGTCGTCGCAAGTGAAGTCCCCCATGGGCTCGGCGAGATGCACCGTGCTTCCCACGGGAACCGTCGTGATCCAGTTCGAGGCGCAGCCGCCCGGCACGCGGCAGACGGTGGTCGTCACGAATTCGGAAATGCCGTGGGTGCTCGAGACCGTATAGGGGCGGCAGACGCCGGTCTCTCCCACCTTGACGACCGTGAACTGTCCGGGACGGTTTACGAAGGGTTTGCCGTCGAGCGGCACGAAATTCTGGGTGAAGGTGTCGGGCGTCTCCTGAATGCGCGAATGAAGGCGCATCGGACGAAAATGCAGATCCATGAGATTCTCCTTGCGTACGAGAGCAAAACGTCCCGGCGGGCGAAGCTCTGCCTTGTTCGAAGAAGTATAGGCGGCGGGAAGAGGGGAGGGAGGAAAATGCGGGGGCGGATACGAAAAAAGTTCCCGGCGGGAACTTCTCGAAAGGTGGAGCGGGTGAAGGGAGTCGAACCCTCGTCTCTAGCTTGGAAGGCTAGGGTAATAGCCGTTATACGACACCCGCATCCGAAGATTAGAAATTTTACTGGAAAAGTCCGAAAAAAGCAAGGTGCTTGCGAAGAATGCTCTCAATGCCCGGTTTCTTCGGTTTCGACGAAGAGACGGGAGGGCGGTTTGCCCGCCGCAAACCGCCCTCGAGATCGCAGAAGCTTACGAGGCGACCATTCGGTCCGTCGTCGTTTTGTCGCGGATGCGGACAAGCGCGATGCGGTTTTTCTCAAGCTTGACGACTTCGAAGCTGCGGTTCTCGATTTCCACCGTCTCGCCTTCCTGCGGCAGGCGGCCGAAGCGCTGCAGCAGCAGGCCCGCCAAAGTCACGAAGTCGCTCGACTTCTCAAAGAGGCCGGGCGCGCCCAAGGCGTGGCTCATCGACACGAGGTCGACGGAGCCGTCCGCCAACCATGAGCCGTCGGCTTCGTCCTTTTGCAGAAGCGGCGCTTCTCCTTCGTCGGGGAACTCGCCGGCAATGGCTTCGAGAATGTCGTGCATCGTCACGAGGCCCTGCAGGACTCCGAATTCATCGGTGACGAGCACGAGCGTCGCACGGTTCTTGCGCAGATCCCGCACGAGGCGGATGAGGCTGATGGTTTCGGGCACGAGGAAGGGCCGACGTTTTAGCGCGAGCGCTCTGAGAGAAGGAGTGTCGCGGCAGTCGATCAAGTCTTTCGCCTTGACGAAGCCCACGAGATTGTCGAGTGATCCTTCCCCTACGGGTAAGAGGCTGTGGTGCAGGTCTTTGACGTCCGCACAAAGCGTTTCGAAGTCTTTTTCCAAGTCGAGCCAGCCGATTTCGGCGCGCGGCGTCATGATCATGCGCACCGACCGGTCGGCCAGACTCAGCACGCCTTCCACCATCTCGCGTTCGTCCGCGGCAAAGGGCTTCGCGGTGGCGGGGAGCATGGCTTCGGTTTCGGTGACGGGCTCTTCGGTCTTCTTTTCCAAAAGCCGCAGGACGGCTCGGGTGGTCCGTTCTCGGAAGGGAAGGCGCAGCTCGTGTTTGACGCGGTTGCGCGTGGCGATCTGGTTGAAGGTTTCGATGAGGATCGAGAACGCGATCGCGGCATAGAGGTAGCCCTTCGGGATGTGAAAACCGAGGCCTTCGGCCAGGAGGGAGAGGCCGATCATCAGAAGGAAGGAGAGACACAGGACGACCACGGTCGGGTGATCGTTCACGAATGCCGTGAGGGGACGGCTCGCCGCCACCATGACGATCATCGCGATCACGACGGCCGTGCACATGACGCCGAGGTTGTCGACCATGCCCACCGCAGTGATGATGGAGTCTACGGAGAAGACGGCGTCAAGGAGGAGAATCTGGGCGATGACCACCCAGAAGCTCGCCGTACCTTGGCTTTGGGATTCGGTGTGGGGAAGCGCTTCGAGACGTTCGTGGAGTTCCGACGTCGCTTTGAAGAGAAGAAAGACGCCGCCGGCGAGCAAAATGAGGTCACGCCAGGAAAACGGATGTCCGAAGACCGTAAAGACCGGCGTCGTGAGCGACACGAGCCAGGTCATGATGGAAAGGAGTCCGAGCCGCATCACGAGCGCGAGCCCGAGTCCGGTGTAGAGCGCACGGTCCTGTTGCGCGGCGGGGAGCTTTTTGGCAAGGATGGCGACGAATACGAGATTGTCAATGCCGAGGACGATCTCCAGAACGATGAGAGTGATCAGTCCCGCCCAGAGGGAGGGATCAAAAAGAAAATCCATGGGAGTCAAAGGAAAAAACATCCGACCGGGATGTGCGGCAGGAAGAAAGGTAGCAGACTTTCCTGCCGTCGTACGGAAGAATCATTCGCCTTTTTGCACAATCGCTCGCAAATACCGAGAGGAAAAGAGGGCGGGAATCGCGGCGCCCTTTGACGGAAAACGTCGGCTTGGGCGGGAAGATCGCCCGGAACGATTGCGCGCCGGCGAGTCCGCCGCCGCGGGCTGAAATTTTCTAGAGGATGTCCGGTCAGTGTGCGACGGTCGCGACGAAGTCTTCCTTTTCGGCGTCCCACAGACAGAGATTTTTCGCCGCCATGTCGTAGTAAAGGGCGTGAAGCGAAAGAGAGCCTTCGTCGACGCGCTCGCGGATCCACCCGTAGGAGAGAAGGTTTTCAATGGAAAGGAGCACGGCGCCCTCTTCGCAGCGCCGGCAGCGAAGCGCGAGGGGCTCGTAGGGATTTTCCGCTTCAAGCTCGTCGAGAACGGGCTGCGCAAGCGACACCCAGCCCGAGGTGTGGCGCTCGTTTGCAATCTTCTCTTTGTGAAGGAGGCCCTGAATGCCGCCGCAGTTGGAGTGGCCCATCACGATCACGTGGTGGATGTCGAGGTGCTTGACGGCGTATTCGACGGCGGCGAGCACGGCGTCGGGGCTCCCGGCTTCCTCTTCCGAAGGAACGAGCGCGGCGACGTTTCGCACGACGAAGAGGTCGCCCGGCTTGCAGCCCATCAGGATCGCCGGATCGGCGCGCGAGTCGCAGCACGCGATGACGAGGGTCTTAGGATTCTGGCCGTGGGCGAGTCGGTCAAAGAACTCGGCTTCCTGAAGAAGGGTGTTCGCCTTGAAGTTGTGGAAACCTTGGATGAGGTCGTGAAAGTTGGTGGACATGTTGAAGGTTTGGATGAATTCGTTGCGGTTCGGTTGTGGCGACGCTCTTTGAGATTTCTGGTAACAAAGCCGACTACAGGTCCCACACGGGGAGCGCGATGACGTCACTCGTGAGGTAACGCGCCTGCGGTGCCGTGCAGACGAGGGCACCCGGGCCTCTTCGAACGTGTCCCTGGAGAACGTCGAAGGCTTTGAGCACGCTTCGGTTTGGTGTGTCAGACGATTCTATTGCGATCGGATGGTAGACGTCGCCCTCGCGGATGAGCAAATCGATCTCGCGCCGCTGCGTGTCGCGATAAAACGAGAAGTGCGCCGTCCTTCCGTTGTGGCGCCAGCTCTTCAGAATTTCCATGACGACGAAGTTTTCGAAAAAAGCCTCGGCGTTGTGAGCGCTTCGGAGCGCTGCAGGACTCGGGGATCGGCAAAGCCAGGCGGCAAAGCCGGTGTCCGTGAAGTAGAGCTTGGGCTTTTTGATGAGCGTCTTCCCGACGTCTTCGCAGAAGGCGGGAAGAAGGTACACGACGCCCGTCGCCACTGCGATGTCGAGCCAGTCGCGGGCGGTTTCCCGGGCGATGCCCGCTTCCGCTTGCACTTCGCCGACGACGAATTCCCGGCCGATGCGGCCGGCAAGTATCGAAAGAAACTTCGCGAATTCCGGAAGTCGGCGAACGCCCGCGGCGAAGACGTCCCGGTCGAGGAGGATTTGTAGGAAACGCTCGAAGAAGCCGTCTCGTCCCTTTGCGTCGCTTTGAACGACCTCCGGCCAGGCGCCCTGCCAGATGATCCGCCAGAGTTCGTCTTGCGTGACGGGATTCAGGGGTCCCCTCTCCAGGGATCCCGTCGGGAGAAAAGGCTTTTGCTCCCGCCCTTTCCCTTGTCGTTCATAGAGACTCAGGGGAAAGAGCTCCAATGCGGTCACATTTGCCGGGAGGGCTTCGGCAAGGGGCTGCCGCAGCATGCGGGTCTGCGATGCGGTGAGCCAAACGAGTCCGCGTTCGTCGGTTCCGTCAAGGAGGGCACGGAGTGCCGGTCCCAGCTTCGGTGCCCGCTCAAATTCGTCGATCCAAACGGGTGGAGCGTATTGCCGGAAAAACGTGTCGGGGTTGTCCTGCGCGAGGTCGAGCGCTTGAAAGTGATCGAGGCTGACGTGCCGGCGTTCGCCCGCAAGGCGCTGAAGGAGCATCTTCTTTCCTACCCTTCGCATGCCGGTGATCAGAAGGCTCTGGTGACAGGCGTTGATTTGGTTGAGGACCTTCTCCAAGGTTCTCGGAAAATCGTTGGGGTTCAATGAATGGAGGGAACTCATCGAAGGACTCCGAAAAGGGAGGAATCGACGTTCGGGACGGGATGCATCAGTCGGCAACGTGGCATCGCCACAGAACCGTACTCTCGATTTTATAGAGAGTACGGTCTCGATTTCATCTGCTGAAGAGACGCGATTTTCAATGAAGTCCCTTGGGGTTTGACTTCGATCGCAAAGAGAAAAGAAAGACTCGGGCGAGTCCGATAGGCAAGAACAATCAAAACAAACAAAATGAGAATCAATAACAATTGAAAGCTATTGTGACCGAAGAGGGTAAAAAAGACGGTCTTGTTCGACATGACTCTGTCTCTCCATTGACAGTAAAGAGATTTATTGGATGACTTCTGGTTTTTCCTTAACCGCGAATCATTATCATCAACGAGTTTTTGAACCTCGACAGGCAAGAATTTTCTCATCTTGCCCTTGCGTTTTCGGTGGTCTGCTGATAGAGTTGGGAGTCACTTTTAATGAAAATCGTTCTCAAATAAGAGGAGCCGAGAGGCCTCTCTTCCTCAGAAACGGAGAGACGCGTGAAAGAAATGTCGCAGGCGCCCGAACGTCAGAAAGAGGGCACGTTTGAAGAAAACTCCCGCCGCATGGCAGAAGCCCTCAAGGCCAACACGCTCGACGCTTGCCGGGCGAATGCCGAGGATCCCCTTCACGCGGCTTTTACCGCGAAGGCGGTCGTTCATTCGGGACCGGGCGGCATGCCCCTGATGGGGCCCGACGCGGAACGCACGCTCGACGGACTACTTGATACGCCCCGCAAGGGCAAGACCCTTGCCTATCTGCACGTTCCCTTCTGCGAAACGCGCTGCCTCTACTGTCTCTTCTATCAGAATCCCTACAAGGAGGAGGCCGTCTCGCGCTACGCCGAGGCGCTCGTCAAGGAAATTCAGCTCTGGAGCGACCGCGCGGCCGTGACCTCGCACCCGGTGCACGCGGTCTACTTCGGGGGCGGCACGCCCACGGCCTTCTCGCCCGACGATCTGAAGCTCGTGATCGGCGCCGTGAAGAAGTATCTGCCGCTTGCGAACGACTGCGAAATCACGGTAGAGGGCCGCATTCACGGCTTTACCGACGAGAAGATCGAAGCGGCGCTCGAAGCGGGCGCGAACCGCTTCTCGCTCGGCGTGCAGACCTTCAACACGGACGTGCGCCGCTCGATGATGCGCGTCGACGATCGGGACACGATTCTTGCGCGTCTCGACAAGCTCTGCTCCTACGACAATTCGTCCGTCGTGATGGACCTCATCTACGGCTTCCCCGGCCAGACGATGGACGTCTGGGAGGACGACGTGAAGACGGCCGCGTCGCTACCCCTGGACGGGATCGACTGCTATCAGCTGAACGTCTTTGAGCGCTCGCCCCTCGCGAAGTACGTCGCGAACGGAAAGCTTCCGCCCGCCGCGGACACGGCGCAAAAGGCCGACATGTTCGCGATGAGCGTGGAACTCCTGACGAACGCCCACTGGCGCCGTCTCTCGAACAACCACTGGGGGAACGGCACGCGCGAACGAAACATTTACAACGCCCTCGGAAAGGGCGCTTCCGACTGCCTCGCCTTCGGGTGCGGCGCGGGCGGGCGTCTCCACGGCCACAGCTTCATGATGGAACGCAAGCTCGACGCCTGGTACGCGCAGCTTGAGGCCGGCAAAAAGCCCGTCGGCATGCTCATGTGCCCGACGCCCCACTGGCATCTTCTGCGCACGATTTCTTCCGAAATGGAATCGGGTTCGATCGCCCTCACGGCGATCGCCCGCAAGTTCAATGTCCCCGTCGACAAGCTCGCCGCCCCGGTCATCAACCAGTGGGTGGAGGCGGGACTGCTCGTCCCGGTCGGAAACGGCTTCGTTCAGACGGTCGCGGGTCAGTACTGGCACGTTACGCTCGCGCAGCTTCTCGTCAACTGGCTTACGCAGCAGCTCATGCCCGCCGAGGCCCGTGCGGGACATCCCATGCATCCGCATGCGATGATGGCCGCCCGCGGGATGGGACATCCCAAGGCCGCCCATCCCGCCATGGAAGGCGCGGATCCCGCGGAAATCGCCCGAAAGATGCACGCCGCGCATTCGCACGCGGCCTGAGGTTTGCCACGGATCGCGCAAACCCGGCACGAAATCCTCCGGCCGAATCCGCGGGCCGCGTCCGAAAGGGCGCAACCCGCGGATTCGCATCACTCTCCTCACGGAAATTCATGAAAGAACGTCTTCCCCGACACTGGCCCGCACGAGAACTGGTGCTGATCGGCGTCTTCGCCGCGGCCGCCAAACTCTCGAGCCTTCTCATTGCGCTCGCGGGCGGCGGCATGAACCCCATTTCGCTCGTCGCCAAGAACCTCGTCTTCACGACGCTTTTGATCGTGCTTCTCACGAAGATCCCGAAGCGCTGGACGCTCCTTCTATTCACGGCCGTGAGCATGATGATCAGCGTTCTTCTGTTGGGCGGAAGCCTCACGCTTCTTCCCGCCGCGCTCGTCGGGGCGATTGCGGGCGAAGCCGCCGTCTTTCTGACGGGCGGCGCCGGCAAAAAGTGGGCGCCCTGGGTCGCCGCGGGCGTCTATGACTTCGCGTCGAAGGCCCTCTCGCTCGGGGTTTCGTTTTTGTTCATGCGCGAGAGCCCGGCCCTCATGACGATGGTGGTGCCGATCGTGCTCCTCGGCTACGCGGGCTCCTTGGCGGGTCTTTGGTTCGGTTGGAAAACGGTGGGAGAACTCAAACATGCGGGCTTTGTTCGCTAAAACGGACGACACGAACATGATGCGGCGCTTGGACGCCCGCACGAAGCTCGCCGTAACGCTCACGACGGCGATTCTGGCGGTGGCGTGCTCGGGCGTGGTGGCGCAGGGCGTGCTCTTTGCCGCGACGCTTTTCTACGTGCTGCTTCTGAAGCGCCCTGGACTGCTTGCCGTCCTTTACGGCGCGATGGTCGTCATGATGGCGATCGCGGCGGGGTGCGCGTCGGTGATCGAGGTCTTTGCGCCGGGGCTCGGGGGGCTATCCGTGAAGTCGCTCGTCATTCCCTTCCTTCGCGGTCTCTCGATGATGAACGTCGTGATGGTGCTTGCGATGACGACCCGCGTCGAAGACCTTCTCACGACGCTCGAGCGCATGCGTCTTCCCTTCTGCCTCTTTTTGCCCGCGGCCGTGATGCTGCGCTTCATCCCGACCTTCACGAACGACATCCGTCAGGTCTGGGAGACGCTCAAGATCCGCGGCTGGCCCATGGGCGTGGGGATGCTCACGCGCCACCCGATTCTCTCTTCGCGCCTTCTTCTTGCGCCCATTCTCTTTCGCGCCTTGAAGTCCGCCGAAACCCTCGGGACGGCGTCGGAACTGAAGGGCCTCGGCACGGCCGAAAGGACGCTCATGCCCGACCTTCGGACGATGACGACGCTCGACGCGCGCATTCTCTCCGCGCTCGTTTTGACGACCGCGGCGGCCGTGACGGGGGAAATCCTCTTTGCCGACCTTTTCATGACGAACACCTACATGCCCTAAGCGATGATTGAATTTCAGCAAGTTTCCTACCGATATCCGAACACCGAAGGCGAGGCGGTCCGAAACCTGAGCTTTCGGGTGGAACCGGGCGAACTCAAGGTCGTGACGGGCGCTTCGGGCTGCGGCAAGACGACGCTCATGCGGCTAGCCAACGGCATCGCACCCCAGATTCTCGGGGGCGAGGTGACGGGGACGGTGAGGATCGACGACTGCGACGTCTCGGAAACCCCCGTGGCGGACCTCGCCGAAAAGGTGGGGACGCTCTTCCAAGACCCGGAAGAACAGTTCTTCGCCCTGAACGTGGGCGACGAAATCACCTTCGCCCTGAAGAGCCGCGGGATGACGCCCGACGATGTGAACGCGCGCCTCGAGCGCGCGGCCGAAACGCTCTGGATCTCGCATCTTCTCGACGCCGACATTCACTCGCTCTCCGAAGGACAGAAGCAGAAGGTGGGGCTCGCGGGCATTCTTGCGCTCGGCCCCAAGGTCCTGGTGCTCGACGAACCGAGCGCGAACCTCGATCCGGAGGCGACCGAACAGCTCGCGCAAATTCTCGACGAACTCAAGCGCGCGGGTTCCGCCATCCTCGTTGTCGACCACCGTCTTTACTGGCTTCGCGACACCGCCGACGAAGTCTTCGTAATGCAGGCGGGTGAGATCCGCGAACGCGGTCCCTTCTCGATTCTCGAGGACGAGGCGTTGCGGGCCCGCTGGGGCCTGCGCCGCGACACCGTGTCGGACCCCAGAGCGACGCTTCCCCGCGTGAAGGTGGAAGAGGGGCTCTGCGAAGAAGAAAAGGCGGGGGCGGTCTTCACGGCCGAAAAGCTTAGCTTCGGCTACCCCGGACGCAGCGCGATCTTTGCGGACGCGGCCTTCGCGGTTCCCGCCGGCATCACGGCGCTGATCGGCGACAACGGCACGGGGAAAACCACGCTCGCCCGGATTCTGACGGGACTTCTCAAGGCCGAAGGACGTTTTGCGCTCGACGGCAACGCGGTCGGGAAGGAAGGGCTCATGCCTTCCGCCGGTTTGGTTCTTCAGAACGCCGACCATCAGCTCACGATGCGCACGGTCGAAGAGGAAATCATCGCCGCGATGCTCGCGGGCCGCTGGGCCAAGGAAAGCCGCTCGGGCTGGTCGGGCGACCTTGGGCACTTTGCGCCGACCGACGCGGAAAAGGCGCGTCTCGAGGCTCTTTTCACTTCGCTTCGTCTCGCGCCTCTGCGGGGACGTCACCCGCAGTCTCTTTCGGGGGGCGAAAAGCAGCGCGTCGTCATCGCCTGCGCGCTCGCCAAGGACCCGCGCATTTTGATTCTCGACGAACCTACGAGCGGTCTCGACGGGGCGAACCTCGCCTCGATCGCCGGCATTCTTCGCGAAGAAGCCGACAAGGGCCGCGCCGTGTTTTTGATCACGCACGACCTCGAACTGCTCGACGCCTGCGATCGGGCGCTCGACATGACCGATTTTCAACAACTGACTCATAAGGACAACCCATCATGACGAACATTCAGCCGACCGAAGCCCAGAAGGCCAAGATCGAGGAGCTCCTCACGGCGCCCTATCCCGTGACGCTCGCCACCGCCGCGAAGGCCCTCGAAACGACGGAAGAGGAAGCGGCGAAGCTTCTCCCCGAAGGGATGGCCCGTTTCGTGACGGGCGACGCCTCGGAGCGCTTCGACGAAGTCTGGGAACGTCTCGCCCTCTGGGAAAAGGTGACGCTCTTCATCGTCCACGACGGTCACGTCTTTGAAATCGAAGGGAAACTCTCCAAGGGCAAGCGCGCCCAGGGCTACTACAACATCCTCGGCAAGGACGCGACGATCGGCGGTCACCTTCGCTACGACGGAATCGGAGCGATCGCCTTCGTGACGCTTCCCTTCATGAAGCGCGAGTCGCTTTCGGTGCAGTTCTTCAACAAGTCGGGTGCCGTCGCCTTCTCCGTCTACGTGGGCCGAGAAAACCATCAGCTCATCGAAAGCGTCAAGGCGCAGTTCTTCGCCGACCGCGACGCGCTTACGGCCTGATCGACGAAGAGGAAGGACACATGACGAAAGCTTTGGTTGTCGTGAGTTCCAGCACGGGGAACACCCGCATCGTGGGTCACGCCGTGGCGGACGCCCTCGGAGCCGACTATGTCGGCGCGGAGGCCTATCTCGAAAACCCCGCGGCCTACGCCGACGCCGATCCGGTGGTGCTCGGCTTTTGGAACGACCGCGGCATGGCCCCCGAAGACATGCAGACCGTCGCGAAGACGCTTCACGAAAAGCGGATCGGCTTTTTCGCGACGATGGGGGGCGACCCCAAATCCGAGCGCGCCGTCGCCTGGATGGAAAAGGTGACGGAGGGACTCCTTGCGCTCGGGTGCGGGAACGTCGCCGTCACGTCGCTTCTCGTGCAGGGGCGCATCGATCCGGCGCTTTTCGAGCGCATGACGCAGATGATGGGGGGCGCCGTCACGCCCGAGCGCGAAGCGCGCCGCAAGGCGGCCGAAACGCACCCCGACCGCATGGACCTTTTGAAGGCGGAAGAACATTTCAAGGCGGCTTTCCCGGAATGCCGTCCTGAGGAGCAATGAGGGAAACAATGAGCTGGGAGAAATTCGAAGCCGTATACGCCATGATCGGCCCCGCGGGGGTGGCGCTTGTGTTCGTCGCGCTCTTTGCGATCTATCTCATCGTCTGGCAGCTCTGCTACATGACGGCCGTCTGGCGCAATTTCCGGCGTGACTTTCTCGACCTCGAACAGGGGAAGGACCGTTGCCTTCGGCACATCGATCCGAAGAAGGCCAATCCCCTGATCCGCATCATCTACGACATCGTGACGACCCACGGCGACCACTCGGACGACATCCGCGCGGAAGTGAGCTATCTCTTCTACCGCAACTTCAAGCGCGTCTCGAACGGCCTTTGCTGGCTCAAGCTCATCGCCGTCGTCGCGCCGCTGATGGGGCTTCTCGGCACGGTCTGGGGGATGGTCTGGGTCTTTCAGGCGATGGCCGACGTCACGCACGCGAACGCGGGCGTTCTCGCGTCGGGCATCTGGTCGGCCCTCATCACGACGATCATGGGCCTGTGCGTAGCCATTCCGACGCTCATGGCCTACTACTATCTGATGCTCAAGTTCCGGAGCTTTCACATCGAGGCGGTCGAGCACAGCTACCGCGCGCTCGAGGTCTATCGCCGTCTGAAGAAGTCGGCGAAGGGCTCTCGCTTTGAAGACGACGCGGCGACGCCCGGTCTTTGAGGAGTCGGGCGATGAACAGCGACTTTTTCGGCAATTTCGACGAAGAGCCCCAGATCGACTTGACGCCTCTGATCGACTGCCTCTTCATGCTCATCATCTTCTTCGTTCTGACGATGAGCTTTTCGAAGCCCGTTCTCGAGGTGATGCTCCCTCAGGCGGCGCACGGAGAGGTTTCGCGCGAGCGCAACGATCTGCTCTTGTCCGTCAAGAAGGACGGCTCGCTTTGGCTCGGCTCCGAATCGACGACGCTCGAAGGGCTTTCCGCGGCCCTTGACGCCGCGCCCGAGCGTACGCTCAACATCTACATGGACCGCGAGGCGCCCTTTGCGAAGTTCGTCGAGGTGATGGACCTCGCCAAGGTGAAGCGCGAAGGCCGCTTCGTGATCAGCACGGATCCGGAACCCGCCGCTTCGGCGAACACCGCTGCGGCTTCCGAAACCACCCGGGGAACGGTTCATGAATGAGGTGCGGGAGACTCAATTCGCCGACCGCGCCGCCCGCACGGTCGTGACGGTTGCGGGCGTCGCGCTCGTTCTGGCGGGCGGCTGGGAGGTGACGCAGAAGGTCATTCAGGTTCCCAACGTCGCGGCCGCGCTCTTTCGCGAGGAAACGGCCGTCCGTCTGGTCGACGTTCCGCAGGAAACGCGTCGCGAAGTCCCTGAGACGCCGATCGAAAAGCCCCTCGTCGAACACCTGACCGAGGAGAGCGACTTCGAGGTCCCCGCGCATCCCGAACCGAAACCCGAACCCGAACCCGAGCCGGAGCCCGAACCGATTCCGGAGCCCGAGCCTGAACCGGAGCCGGAACCGATTCCCGAGTCCGAGCCGATTCCGGAACCGGAACCCAAGCCGGAACCGAAGCCCGAGCCCAAACCCGAACCCGTCAAGCCGAAGCCGCAACCGAAACCCGCTCCGAAGCGCGTGGAAAAGCCGAAACCCGTGCAGAAACCCGCGCCCGCCGCGGCGCCGACGCCGGCGCCTTCGCTCGAAGCGGTGGAGGGACCCGTCGCGCAGGCCGGGCAGGCGGGTCTCGCCGACGGTCGCGAAGGCGGCGTGGGAACGGGCGTGAGCGGTACAGGTTCCGGCGCGTCCGACGGCACCGACCGGGTGCTCGCGGAACTCCTCGCTGTAATCGAGGCGAACAAGACCTATCCGCGCCGCGCCCGACAGACGGGACAGCAGGGCGAGGTGCTGCTCGCGGTCGAAATCGGCCCCGACGGCCGGGTCGCAAGCGTATCGATTCGCAAGAATCACGCTTCGGCCCTTCTCAACCGCGCGGCTCTCAAAGCGGCCGAACCGCTCGAGGGACGCCCCACGAAACTCTCGAAGGCGGTTACCATCGTGGTGCCCGTTCGATTTGAACTGCACTGATTTTCGCGGGAGGGTGTTTCAGACCTCCCGCGCTTCCTTTCCTTTTCTCCATTCCAAGATTCTTCATGACGCAACCCGCACTGCGCTTTGAGTCGCTCGAGAAAACCTATCCCAACGGCGTTCGCGCCTTGAAGGGCGTCACGTTCGACGTGGAGGAGGGCGAATTTTTCGGCCTCCTCGGCCCCAACGGCGCCGGCAAGACCACCCTCATCACGTCGCTGGCCGGACTTACGAAACCGACGGCCGGCCGCATCTTCGTACGCGGCATCGACCGCGCCAAAGATCCTCGGGGCGCTGCGCGCAACCTCGGGATCGTGCCGCAGGAAATCACCTTCGATCCCTTCCTCACGGTCCGCGAAACTCTTCGTTATCAGTCGGGTTACTGGGGCGTCGTGAAAAACGACGACTGGATCGACGAGATTCTCGAGCACCTCGGTCTTCTCGACAAGGCCGAGGCGAACGTTCGGGCGCTCTCGGGCGGGATGAAGCGCCGCGTGCTCGTCGCCCAGGCGCTCGTGCACAAGCCTCCCGTCATCGTGTTGGACGAACCGACCGCGGGCGTCGACGTGGAGCTTCGCGAAAACCTCTGGACCTTCATCGGGGGCCTGCACAAAAAGGGGCACACGATCGTTTTGACGACGCACTATCTCGCCGAAGCGCAGGCGCTCTGCCGGCGCGTCGCGATCCTGAAGGAAGGCCGCATCGCGGCGCTCGACGCGACGGAAAAGCTCCTCGCACGGTTTGAAGGCCGGGTTCTGCGTTGCCGCCTCGAGGGAGGCGACCTTCCCGCGGCGCTCGCCGAGCGCGTCCTGCGTCGTCACGGCGCCGACGTCGTGCTGCGCGCGGGCGACGCCGAGGACGTCCGACAACTGCTCGGTGCGCTCCACGAAGCGGGCCTTCACGCGGAAAACCTCACGCTCGGACAGCCCGATTTGGAAGACGTATTTTTGGCCGTGACCGCAGGAGCGAAGTGATGTGGATTCCCTTTCGAACGCTTTTTTGGAAAGAAGTGCACCGCTTCTGGAAGGTGGGGCTTCATACGATTCTGGCGCCCGTCCTGACGGGGTTTCTTTACCTCGTCGTCTTCGGCGAGGCGCTCTCGAAGCACCTTCCCGTCTATGAGGGCGTGAGCTACACGGCCTTCATCGTGCCGGGCCTCATCATGATGTCGGTTCTGCAAAACGCCTTTGCGAACACGGCGTCCTCCCTCATTCAGGCAAAGATCGCCGGGCATTTGGTCTTCGTTCTGATGCCCGCGATCCCGGGGCCGCAGATGGCGGCCGCCTACATCGGGGCGAGCTTCGTGCGGAGTTTTCTCGTGGGGGCGGGGCTCTACGTCGTCTGCGCCTGGTGGGCGATGCCGCCCGTGCGCGAGCCTTTCCTCCTCATTGCGTTTGCCTTCTTCGGCGCGGCGATCATGGCGTCGCTCGGCCTCATCACGGCGCTTTGGGCGGAGAAGTACGATCAGATGGGGGCGGTGCAGAATTTCGTCGTGATGCCGCTCACCTTCCTTTCGGGCGTCTTCTACTCAGTCGATTCCCTTCCGCTCGCCTGGCGGGAAATCAGTCGCTTCAATCCCTTCTTCTATCTCGTCGACGGCTTCCGTCAGGGCTTTTTCGGGCGAGGCGATACGGATCCGTGGGCGAGCCTCGCGGTGACGGGCCTGACGGCCTTGGCCGTCACGGCGGTCGCGGTGACGCTTTTGACCCGCGGGTGGAAGATTCGTCACTGAGACCGAAAATCAAGAAGAGAGTGTGAACGGCCGCTTCGGAGAAAGGAGAAGCGGCCGTTCCTCTTTTTACCAGCCGCGAACGTGCGGGAGTTCTTCAGTGATCTTTTCGTCGCGCACGAGAAGAAGCTTCTCGTAGGGCGCCGCCGTGGGACAGGCGTGGTTCGGGAGGATCCGAAGGCGCGTCCCGACGGGAAAGTCTTCGGGACGAAGGGCGGGGCCCTCCGTCGCCTCGATGATCCCGTGCTCCTGATTCGCGCCCTTCATGAGGACGGTGCCGCCGCGAAGCGGCGTTCCGTCGACGCCGCAGACGAGTCCGTAGCCGTAGTCACGTTTCTGACGAGCTGTGCCGCGGTCGCGCGACATCGCCATCCAGCCGGCGTCGACGATCACCTGGCCCTTGGCGGGCTGATGTCCGATCACGGTCGCAAGGACCGAGCCCGCGATGTCGTCGACCGTCGCGACGCCGACGTTCGTCATGAAGAGGTCAAAAAGCGAATAGACGCCGCAGCGCACTTCGGTGACGCCCGTTTCGTCCTGTGCCGTCATCACGGTCGGGGTCGATCCCACCGACACGATTTCGACCGTGTGTCCGGCTTCCCGCAGCCTTTGGGCGGCAAGGACGATCCCGTCTCGCTCGCGTTCGGCCGCGAGACGGACATGCTCGAGATCGGGTTCGTCGTAGCTCGCCCCTGCGTGCGTGAGAACTCCGACCAGATGGGCGCCTTCCCGCAGGTGTTCAGCCACAGTGAGCAGTTCCGGCGACTCGGGGGCAAGCCCAGAGCGGTGCCCGTCGACGTCCACTTCGAGAAGGACCGGCATCGAAACGCCGTGTTCATGGCAGAAGTCGGAGACGGCGTCCGCCGCCGCGGCGTTGTCGAGAATGATTTTGAGGTCGCACCCGCGCTTGCGAAGCTCTGCGACCTTCGGGAGTTTCTGAGGGGCGATCCCGACGGCGTAGAGGAGGTCCGTGACGCCGTGCGAGAAGAAATATTCGGCTTCGAGAAGCGTCGACACGCAGGCGGGCCCCTGGGGCGTCTCCATCTGGCGAAGCGCAATGCCGATTGACTTGTGGGTCTTGAGGTGCGGGCGAAGGTGCACGCCGAGTGCGCGGGCTTTGTCGAGCGCGCGGCGAAGGTTCTTCTCCAGGCGCGCTTCTTCAATCACGAAGGCGGGCGTCGGAACGTTCGGATCGGTGAGCGCGAGGCCGGTAAGAGAGGACATGGATGGTCTCCCGAGAAAATGCGTTGCCGCTCATTCTCGCACGGGAAGGGTCTCGGCTCCAAGCAAGAAAAACCGCGCCCCTCCGAAGAGGGAACGCGGTTTCGGTGGTTGCCGAAAGTCAGGCGGTTACTTGATTGACTTCACTGCGCTTTCCGCGGAGACGACGCCCGAGACGATGGCCCAGGAGTTCATCATGGCGGTCAAGCTGTCGGCGCCGTTGGCGCCGCCGACGACGCAGCCCGCACCGTAGAGACCCGGGATGGGCTTGCCGGCCTTGTCGAGAATGCGCAGGTCGGCGTCGGCCTTGAGGCCGCCCAGGGTCGTCTGATAACGGACCTTCTGTTCGACGATGTAGTAGGGGCCTTCACCCAGACCGCCCGTGATCTTGCGGTGGAAGTCCTTGTCTTCGCCGGCCTTCACCATGTCGTTCCAGTGCGCGACGGTCTTCGCAAGACCTTCGGGGTCGACGCCCATGGTCTTGGCGGCGTCGGCAAGATTGTCGGAGACGGCCATCACGGGACGGCCGTTGTTGACGATCTTCGTCCACGTCATGAGCGTTTCTTCATTCGGAACGAGCTTGTCTTCGAGCGACTTCGCGACGTATTCCTTCCAGGCCTTCGCGTCCATCACGATGTAGGCGATGTGGTCGGGCTGAGCGACCGTCTTGTCGGTCAGGACGCCCAGGGCGGCATTTTCGTCGACGTAGCGCTGGCCGAGCTTATTGACGTAGATGGCGCCCGACTTCTTCATCGTGTCGGTCGAGGAGGCCGTGGCGGCGAGGCCGTGGCCCGGAACCGTTTCGACGCCCTGCGGATACATCTTGACGAGGTCGAGGTTGATCGTGCCCGCGCCGATGGCGGTGGCCATCTTGTAGCCGTCGCCCGTTTCGCTGTCGAGGCCGTAGAAGACGTAGTTGCTCATTTCCTTCGGGAGCATCGACTTCACGGCGCCGTAGCCGCCCGAGGCGAGAATGACGGCCTTCGAGGTGAGTTCGACCGTGTTGCCGTCCTTGTCCGTCGCGCGCACGCCCACGACCTTGCCGGCGTCGTCACGGATGAGTTCCTGCGCGCGGGTCTGGAGCATAAGCTTCCCTCCCATGCCGAGGAACTTCTCGCGCATGAGGTTGAGGTAGTTGACGGAGCGCCCCGTGACGCCGAGCTGACGGTTGGCGGAGTGGTCGGGATACTGCGTCGCTGCGGGCCCGTACGGGATCTTCATATCGTAGATGAGCCAGTCGACGACGCCGCCCACGCGCTCCGTCACCATCTTGACGAGCACCGGATCGTTGCGGTTTTTGCCGACCGTGAAGATGTCCTTGTAGGCGAGTTCGGGCGAGTCCTTCGTTTCCTTCATGACTTCGCGCTGATACTTCGAGCCCGTGGCGATGAGGGTGCCGGCGTTCAGAGCCGTAGCGCCGCCGATCACCGGCATCTTTTCGATCAGGATCACGTTGGCGCCGAGGGTTTCCGCCTTGACGGCGGCGGAAATCCCGGAGCCGCCCGCGCCGACCACGACGATGTCGGCCTTTTCTTTGACGAGCTTCTTGGCGGCCTTCTTCTTCACGACCGCGGTGGCGAACTGGGCGGGATCGCCGCCCGCCTTCTGAATCGCCTGGGCGACGGCCGCGCGGATGCCTTCGGACGTCATCGTGGCGCCCGCCACGGCGTCGACCGCGGTGCTCTGCGCCGCGACGATTGCTTTCGGGAAGTCGGCGACGGCGGCGTCGGAGATGCCGACCGTTTCGGTGTGCTTCACCACCTTGACGGCGTCGAGCTTGCCGGCCTTGACGGTGACTTCCACCGTGATCGTGCCGTTGCGGCCCTTGCCTTCACCCGTGTAGGTGCCGTCGGTCATGGCGGCGAAGGCGCTGCCGCAGAGGGCGGCGGATACCGCCAGGGCGGCGAGTCGTTTGGTTCCCATGCGCATGTTCTTTCTCCTTTGATGGATGGTGCTGGGTGTCCTTGTGCAGAAGAAATTCTAGAAAACGCCTTCTTCAAGCGCTTCGGAACTTTTCCCTAAAAGAAAACGCATAGGGTGCGGGGAGTAGGGGAGTGGAAGGATTCGCAAGGGATAGCGCTGAATGTAAAAGAATTCCCGTGCCGTTTTTACAACAAATCGGGACAAACCCGCGAGTGTAGTCGCGGCTACAGACAGGGAGGGCGTCGGGATCGATACTCACGATCGAACCAAACCGCTCTTCTCAATGCTGAAAGGAGTCAACTATGAGCAAAATGCATCTCACGCTGACCGCCGCGGCCGTGGCGCTCGCCATGTCGCCCGTCTGGGCCGCCGATCAGGAATACAAGACCGACATCGTCGTGATCGGCGCCGGCGCTTCGGGCACGGCCGCCGCCTGGGCCGCCGCCGAAAAGGACTTCAACGTGATCACGCTTGAAAAAGCCGCCATGCCGGGCGGCACGGGCCAGTTCTCCGAAGGCATCTTCGCGGTCGAAAGCAAGATGCAGCGCGACTGGAACTACGGTCTCACGAAGGACGAAGCCTTCCAGAAGATCATGAACTACGGTCACTGGCGCGGCAACGCCAAGATGGTGCGTGCCTTCGTCAACAAGTCGGCCGACACGATCGACTGGATGATGAAGAACGGCGTGAAGTTCGAAAAGCTCTTCTCGAACTATCCGAACGGCCTCTACACCTGGCACATCTATGAAGGCCGCGGTGCGGGCTGGATCAACCTCTTCCAGCAGAAGTACAAGGAAAAGGGCCAGAAGCTTCTTTTGAACACCTGGGGTGAAAAGCTTCTGACGGAAAACGGCCGCGTCGTGGGCGTGGAAGCCACGAACAAGGCGGGCGACAAGATTACGATTCACGCCAAGGCCACGATCATCGCCACGGGCGGCTTCTTCGATAACAAGGAAATGGCGAAGGAATACCTCCGCTTCCCGAACGCCGACGGTCTCGCGCAGACGGGCAAGACGGGCGACGGCATCCGCATGGCCTGGGCCGTGGGCGCCGGCAAGGAAGGCACGGAAGTGCAGGCTTCCTACCGTCCGGGTCCGCGCGGCGTGGGCACGACGAACCACGTGAGCGCCACCGCCAAGCAGCCGCACCTCTGGCTCACCCCGAAGGGCGAACGCTTCTGCGACGAAAAGATCATGCTCGAATGGCCGTTTGCCGGCAACGCCCTCGAACGCATCGGCGGCACGATGTTCGTCGTCTATGACCAGGCCACGCTCGACCACATGGTGAAGGACGCGGGCATTGACCTCGGCGTCGGCGTCATGGTGCCGGTCGGCACGAAACTCGTGAACTTCGACAAGGAATGGGACGCCGCCGTCAAGGCCGGCTGGGCCTTCAAGGCCGACACGCTTGACGGTCTCGCCAAGGCGACCGGCATGAACCCCGACAAGCTCAAGAAGACGGTCGAAGCCTACAACGGCTTCTGCGCCATCCGTCACGACGAAGAATTCGCGAAGGATCCGCAGTATCTGCGCGAAGTGAAGACGGGTCCCTTCTACGCGATCAAGTCCGTCGCGAGCACGCTCGGCACGCTCGGCGGCATCAAGGCGAACGAACGCTTTGAAGTCGTGACGCCCGACGAAGAACCGATTCCGGGTCTCTTCGCCGCGGGTAACGACGTCGGCGGCATGTACGGCGACAGCTACGACCTCCTGATGGCCGGTTCCACCGTGGGCTTCGCGGTGAACTCGGGCCGCATCGCGGTCGATTCGGCGGAAGAGTACATCAAGACGCTGAAGTAAAAGACACTCGGTCGACCGGGATTTCAACCCGGTCGACATTGTCGAAAGGGTCGGTTTTCTCTCTTGAGAACCGGCCCTTTTTCACATTCTCAGTCGTCGTTTCTCGGCGGTTGCGGCCAGACGGGCTTCGTCGCGCGGTCGTTTCTCGCGAGCCAGTCGTAGACGTCGTCAAAGAGGGCGGGACGCACGAAGAGGTCCGTTCCCTCGCGCTTGGCGAGACCTTCGCGGAACCACCCGCTCAATATTTTTGCGACGCTCACGCGGTTGAGGTTCACGATCTCGCCCACGAGTTCCGCGGAGAGCCGATAGGGGATCCGCCACCATGCCTCCCCCTCGACGCACCCGTTCTCATGCGTCAACGCCGATTGCAAAAACACCTTGAGGCGCTGTTCGGGCGGCAACGTGAAGTTCGCGACCATGCCTTCGATGTGGCACTCCTCCTTGGCGATGACGCTTCGCACGAGCACTTCCGCAAAGCCGCCTTCGCTGCGCATGGCTTCCGTCAGAATCGAGGCGGGAAGAACGAGCACCTTTCCGTCGGTGATCATCTTCGTGTGCACGTTGCAGCGGTTCTCGATCGCGGCCGTGAGGTCGCCAGCGGCGCGCTCGGGCGGAAGGAGTCCGAGCACCTTGGGGCGCCCCGTGAGTTCTTCGGCGATGAAGTAGGCGGCAAGTCCTTCGGTGATGAAGAAAAGCTTTGCGTCTTCGCCGCCGCGCTTCAGCGTCTCTCCTTTCTTCACGACCCGCTCGCTCCCTCTCGCCCGATAGAGCGCGGCGATTTCGGGCGGATCGGCGGGCAAAACGTAGGGAAGCGACGTAAAGATCTGACGCATGGCGCGGACGGAGAGAAAGAGGGGATGCTTCGAGAAGTATAGGAAAGCCTTGCGCGCGGCTCCATCCGTTCGGTCCCGAATATCTGCGACTTCACCAAAATTTTTGGGAAAACACAGAGTAAGATGTCGAACGGGTAGAAATGTTGAATTTTTGGTGTGATCTTGAAATGACTAATCTTTTTTTTGAGGCGAGAATAAATTATCTTGCGCAAAATAATTGCATTTCTCTGTCGATCATATGGAAAACCCCTTGATTTTGGTAGAATCAAGGGGTTTTAGTTTGGTTAATCAGTTGCCTGCAATTGTCTTTGCTTTCTGATCGTTAGAATTTTGCATTCAACTTTACGGTAAAGAAGCGTCCGGCTTCATAGGTGGAGCCAGCCTTGGTGTAAAGCTTGTCCGTCAAGTTGTAGAGGCCCACATCAAGAGAATAAGCGTCCTGAGGTCCAAAGGAAACGCCGCCGGTCAAGTTGAAGGTCGTAGCTCCTCCGAAATGAGAGGTGGAGGGGTTATCGGCATCCATGTTGTGCTCGTCGGTTTCCGTTCTCGTCAGTGCAAAGAAATCGCCGCGCAGCTTGAGACCATCATATTCGTCGGTCCATTTGACACCGTATCGAGCAGTAAATTCCGGCGTTCCACTGTCATACGTCGAAATTCCGTTTTCCTCATATTTGCGACGCATAATCGTAAAACTGGTATACGGAGCGACCCCAAAAGCCAGAGGCTTCATGTCGACCCCCATTTCCAACCCGTAAGTGGTGGCTTCGGCCACATTCTGCATCTGACTCATGGCCGTGCCATCACTATGCTTTCCAATGGAAACCGAGGTGATGTAGTCATCAGTCATGTTGTAGAAGACGGCGGCATCAACCGACATCAACCGTCCATCCCAACGTGCGCCGATTTCAAAGTTGTCTGAAGTTTCGGGTTTGAGATCAGGATTGGCATAGGTGTATTCACCGCCCATCACCGAATCAATGAACATTTCCTGCATCAGCGGGAAGCGATAGCCTTGCGCCCAGCTTGCGCGAAGACTCAATTCGGTGATCGGACGCCAGAGCACTCCGAAATTAAACACGGCTTTACCGTCGGATGCGGAATTATGACTGTCGGACGGGGTGGTTTCAGTCTGTGTGCTCGGTTGCGATCCGGGGCGAGTAATCGTAGTCGTGTTTGTGGAGGAACCTTCGGTTGTGTTGCTGCCGTCAATCCAGGTGTAACGAACCCCGTAATTGAGCGTCACTGTGTCAAGGACAGGCGTTTCGCCGGACAAATACAGGGCATGTCGATCTTGCTCTGCGTCGTACCATTCCGTTCCGTTCGAGAGCACATTGACGCTCATGAATGGCGTGACAGTATTCACCGTCATAATTTGGTGCGTCATGGCATCGAGGGTTTCATGCGAATATTCGTAACCTACGATGTAGTAGCTGTCACCAAATTGCCAGTCCGTTTGTACGGAAAGCGCCGTTTGTTTCAATTCGTTGTCCGCCCAGTTGTCGACGATGACATTGGTGGTCGGACCGGAATTGGGATTGACGTAATTGTGCATGTTTTTGTCCGTCTGTTGGACAAAACCGTCAATTCGCAAACGGACGAAATTGTCGGAGATGTTGTTTTGTTCGTAGAAAAGCGCCCCTTTGGTTCGCTTCCATTCGGGAACGTCAACAGCAAAACCCCGCATGCTTCCCTTGAGCACACCGATTTGGTCGGCGGAATACGATTCAAGATCGAACGTATCGAGGGAGCCGCCGATCTTAATGTTCTCGTTCACGTTGTATGCAAGATAAGCGCTGCCGGAACGAGAGCTGAAGTCCGTGTTTTCCACCTTGCCGATCGGCGTATCGAGATCATCATACTTTTCGACAGCGCCGCTGATTCGGTATTCCCAACCCGCCGCGGCACCGAAAATCGATCCGGAGGTCGAACGGCCGTTACCCGACGAATCGTACCCGGCAGAGACCGAGGCCTGTACGGGTTTGTTGCCGCCTTTCTTCGTGATGATGTTGACGGCGCCGCCGATCGCGTCGGAGCCGTAGAGGACGGAGGCCGGTCCCTTGATGACTTCGATGCGTTCAACCATGGAGGGATCTACCAGAATCGGCGTACCCGACATCGATTTGTGTTCCGAAATCTTCTGCCCGTCAATCATGACGACGGTTCGGAACGGGGATTCACCACGCACCTGAATGCGCTTCAAACCCTGACTGCCGTCGTTTTGCACTTCAACGCCGGGAATGTCATCGAGAAAGTCGGCAATGGTCTTCCCTGAACTTTGTTCAATGTCTTCTTGCGTCACGACTGAGACGGACATCGGAACGTCCATGAGTTCCTGTTCGACGCGCGAGGCGGTCACGTGAACGGTTTCGGTCTGGAGGACGTCTTCGGCCGAGACGGTGCCGGCGGAAAGAGCGAGGGCGACGGCTGCGGAGAGGCCACTGATGGCGTGCGTAGTCTTCATGTTCGTTTGAGAGGTTGAGTTTCGTTCTTTGCAAACGAGAATTGTTCGCAATCAGAGATTCGCAAAATCTATCAGATGGATAGGCGACGCGTCAAGGATTTTGCTGAAGATTTTTTCCGAAATAAGCTATTTGTGCAGGAGTTATGAAGGGGTTGCAAAAATCCGGCAGTTGCGGGTGAGAGGGGAAATAAGAAGGGAAAAACGCCCGAAAAGCCTTTGTGAGAATGAAATTCTTTCTCTTCTGTGTCGCAGTCTGCAGGGCGTTTGGGCGCGATTTTTGCGCAGCGGCGAGCTTGCAGGACCGACGGCGGACGAGGACGGTCGGTACGAAAAAAGCGGAGTGGGCGTGCTGCCCCTCCGCTTTCCAGAGGATCAAACGCTTTGCGTTGATGACTCAGGCCTTGGCCGGCACCTCGGCCGAGAGTTTCGCAATCTCCACCGCCACGTCGCGGGCCTTGCAGAGCGACGGAATCGGCAGGCACTCGTAAATGCCGTGGTAGTTGAGACCGCCCGTAAAGAGGTTGGGCGTGGGGAGCCCCCGCGCCGAGAGACGGGCGCCGTCCGTGCCGCCGCGAACGGGCGGTTCTTCAATCGTGAGCCCCGCGCGGCGACAGGCTTCGCGCGCCACCTCAAGGACTTCCGGGAAGGCTTCGAGGTAGGGACGCATGTTTTCGTAGGCGTCGCGGATCGAGATCGTGACTTTGGCCTTCGGAACCTCACGGTTGAAGGCTTCGACGAGGTCGCAAAGCATCGTCTTCTTCGCTTCGTACTTCGCCTTGTCGTGGTCGCGGATGAGGATGTTGACCGAAGCGCCCGTCACGGTGCCCGAGGCGTGGTTCGGGTGGAGGAACCCTTCGTAGCCTTCCGTGCATTCGGGACTCATCTCGGCGGGAAGTTGCTCAATGAACTTCGCGAGGTGACGCAGGGCGTTCACCATCTTTCCCTTCGACGAACCCGGGTGCACGCCCACGCCTCCGAAGCGTACGACGGCTGTGCCGGCGTTGAAGTTTTCACTCTCCAACAACCCCACGTCGCCGCCGTCGAAGGTGTAGGCGTAGTCCGCGCCGAAGGCGGGAATGTCAAAGTTTTCCGTCCCGCGCGAGATTTCTTCGTCGGGCGTGAAGGCGACGGCGATTTTGGCGTGCGGGATTTCGGGGTGCGCGTGGAGATGCTCGAGCATGCCCATGATCGCGGCGACGCCCGCCTTGTCGTCGGCGCCGAGAAGGGTCGTGCCGTCCGTGAAGATCACGTCTTCGCCCGTGTGGCGCAGAATTTCGGGGAAGCGCTCGACCGGGTAGACGATGCCGCGCTCGGCGTTCAACACGACGTCCTTTCCTTCAAAGCGCAGGATCTGCGGACGAATGTTCTCGCCCGGGGCGTCGGGCGACGTGTCCATGTGCGCGACAAAGCCCACGGCGGGTTTTCCTTCAGAGCCCGGCGTCGCGGGGAGTTCGGCGTAGACGACGCCGCCCCGGTCCACGCGGGCGTTTTGAGCGCCGAGAGCCCGGAGTTCTTCGCAAAGCGCTTTGGCGAGGACGAGCTGCCCCGGCGTGGACGGAGCCGTTTGGCTTTCACTGCAGGAAGTGGTGGAAAAGGAAACGTAGCGGAGGAATCGCTCGACGAGCGAACGGTCGGCGGCGTCGAGGGCCGCAAGGGCGGATTCGGTCATGACGGTCTCGTTTGGATAGAGGAACAAAGGGAAGGGGCGCACGAAAAGGGGCTCCGCCCGAGCGGAGCCCCGATGAATGTTCGAGTCGCAATCAGAGGTGATCGGGCTTTTTCCAGCCCTTCACGAAGGCGGGCGGTTCGCGCGTGCCCGCGCTCACCGTGAGGACGTCGTAGCCGGTTTCGGTGACGACGACCATGTGCTCCCACTGGGCGGAGAGCGAGCGGTCCTTCGTTACGACGGTCCAGCCGTCGCCCAACATCGTGACGCCGTAGCGGCCGGCGTTCACCATGGGCTCGACCGTGAAGACCATGCCCGGAAGCAGTTCGGGACCGGGCTTGTGCGTGTCGTAGTGGTAGACGAAGGGTTCTTCGTGGAATTTCTTCCCGATCCCGTGTCCGCCGTAGTCGTGAACGACCGATACGCCGTTCTTGCGCACGAACTCTTCGCAGGCGACGCCGATGTCGTTGAAATGTCCGCCCGGACGAACGGCGTCGATCCCGGCCCACATCGTCTCGAAGGCGAGGTCGACGAGACGCTTGCCGGCGATCGTGGGCTTGCCCACCACGAACATGCGCGAGGTGTCGCCGTGGTAGCCGTTCTTGATGCTCGTGACGTCGATGTTGACGATGTCGCCCTGCTTCAGTTTCTTCGTCTTCGAAGGAATGCCGTGGCAGACGACGTGGTTGATCGAGATGCAGCTCGTGGCCGGATAGGGCGTCATGCCGGGCGGCTGATAGCCGAGGCACGCGGGAATGCACTGCTGCACGTTCACGGTGTAGTCGTGAAGGAGTTCGTCGAGTTCGCCCGTCGTGACGCCGGGCTTGACAAAGGGCGTGATGTAGTCGAGAAGTTCCGAAGCGAGGCGTCCGGCGAGGCGGAGTCCCTCGATGTCTTCGGGTGTTTTGATCGTGATCTTGGCCATGGAATGGTGCCTGGTTAAGAAAGTGTCTCAATGATAGCCCATCGGAGCCAAGCGGCAGAGCGGGGCCGCCGAGAAGAAACGGGACGGCGCCCGAAGACGCCGTCCCGCTGGAAGAGGAGTTCGCCGAAGGTCAGACGGGGAGGATGCCGTTTCCGAGGAAGTAGGAGCAGCCCACGCCGATGAAGATGGCGAAGATATTGAGGATGAAACCCGCCTTGATCATGTCCGAGATCTTGAGGCGCCCGGTCCCGAAGACGATGGCGTTTGGAGGCGTACCCACCGGCATCATGAAGGCGGCCGACGCGCCGATCACGGTCGCGAAAAGAGGACCTTCCGCACTGATCTTGAGCGTGTCGCACACCGCCGCGATGAGCGGCATGATGGTCGCGGCGAGCGCCGTGTTCGAGGTGACTTCCGAGGCGAAGGTCGTGAGCGCCGAGACGCCGAGCATCATCGAGAAGCGGCTCGCGCCCGCGAAGACCGAGGCCTGCGCGCCGATGAGGTCGGCAAGGCCCGTCGCCTGAATGGCAGCCGCCATCGTGAGACCGCCGCCGAAGAGAAGGAGCACGTCCCAGGCGACCACGTCCTTCGTCGAATCCCAGTCGAGGGCGTGGACGCCCCGCTTGACGTCGATCGGGATCATGAAGAGGATGAGCCCCGCGCCCATGGCGATCGCTTCGTCGGAGAGGGCCTTGAAGGGACGGACGCCGTCGATTTCAAAGCCGCGCACCAAGGGACCGCACATCCAGAGGACGGCCGCAAGGGCGAAGACCACGAGGACGACCTTTTCGCCCGCCGACATGGGGCCGAGCTTGGCGATTTCGTTCTTCACCCATTCCTTGCCGCCCGGAATGCCGGTGAGCTTCGTGCGGAAAAGGAGCTTCGTGAGAACGAAGTAGGTGGCCGGAAGGAGCAGAAGCGTCACGGGAAGCGAGACGCGCATCCAGGCGAGAAAGGAGACGGGTTCGCCGTAGCGGTCTTCTACGAAGCGCGCGAAGATGCCGTTCGGGGGCGAGCCCACGAGGGTCGCGAGACCGCCGATCGAGGCCGCGTAGGCGATCGCGAGAAGCACGGCGATCGCGAAGTTGTTTTCGTCCTTCGAGGGCGTTTCCGAATTCTGCGTCGAGCGCACGACCCCGATCACGGCGATGGCGATCGGAACCATCATGGCGGCGGTGGCGGTGTTCGACACCCAGGCCGAGATGAAGGCGGTCGAGAGCATCAGGCCGAGAACCATTTGATTGGGCTTCGTGCCGAAGAGCGAAATCGTGTAGAGCGCGATCCGTCGGTCGAGGCGCCAGCGGTGAATGGCCGCGGCAAGGAGGAAGCCCCCGAGGAAGAGGAAGATCGTCCCCGAGGCGTAGTGCTTCATCGTTGCGCCCGCCGTCGCGATTTCCAAAATCGGATAGAGCACGAGCGGCAGCATGGCCGTCACGGCGATCGGGAGGGCTTCGGTAAACCACCAGACGGCCATGAGGACCGTCACGGCGGCGCAGGCCTTGCCGGCGTGCGCGAAGGCGACCGTCTCGCCCGAGGCGTTGACGAACTGGTCGGGCATGAGCCAATACGTAAGAAAGGCCAACACGGGACCCGCGATCAAGGCCCATGCTTTCTTGCTGTTCGGCATGACTTCAATGTCGAGTTGCGAACGTGGCATGAGTCGTTCTCCTAGTCAGTAAGTTTTTCCAACCGTATGCGTGCGGTTCCTCTTTGTAAAGACGCATGCAAACCGTAACCTATGTCAAACATAATGCCAAAAAATTGGAAAAATCCGTGGGCAAACCCGCGACTTTTTTGCGTTTTTTCAGCCGTCTAGGTCGTTTGGCGGAGAAGAGCGGAAGGGGCCGCGGGGGTTGCGGCAGAGGCCCGCGCGAAAGTTCGAAAAAATCAAGGGGTTCGACTTGCGTGCGGCCTTCGCCCCTGATATGATTGCGCCGTCCCGCGGAGTCCTTTCTTTCGCGAGACTTTTTTTCTTTTCAATCATCACTGCGGTACGCCGGACACAGCGTTCGTCGGCCGCGAATCGCACGCGTCCCGCACCCGAGGTGGCGCCTCTTCTAAGAAGAACGGCGTTAGCCAGCGGACGCGTAAGACACAACCTTGGAGAAATTTCAAATGATCAGCATGCGCGATATGCTCGAAGCCGGTTGCCACTTCGGCCACCAGACCCGTTTCTGGAACCCCAAGATGGCCCAGTACATCTTCGGCGCCCGCAACAAGATTCACATCATCAACCTCGAAAAGACGGTCGTCAAGTTTGAAGAAGCCTGCAAGTTCGCCCGCGAACTTTCGGCCCGCGGCGGCAAGATCCTTTTCGTGGACGCCAAGCGCGGTGGTCGTGAAATCATCGCCGAAGAAGCGCAGCGCGCCGGTTGCGCCTGGGTTGACCAGCGCTGGCTCGGCGGCACGCTCACGAACTTCAAGACGGTCAAGGGCACGATCAAGCGTCTGAAGGACATGGAACAGCAGTTGGCTGACGGCACGGCCGCCACGCTCACGAAGAAGGAAGCTCTGGACTTCTCCCGCAACGTCGAAAAGCTCAACAAGTCGATCGGCGGCATCAAGGAAATGACGGGTCTTCCCGACGCTCTCTTCGTCGTGGACGTCGGCTACCACAAGATCGCCATTCAGGAAGCCAACAAGCTCGGCATCCCCGTCATCGGCGTGGTCGACACGAACCACTCGCCCGACGGCATCGACTACGTGATCCCGGGCAATGACGACGCCAGCAAGGCCGTCGCCATCTACGCCAAGGGCATCGCCGACGCCGTCATCGCCGGCCGCAACGACAGCCTCGAAGAAGTCGTTGAAGCCGCCAAGGACGAAGAATTCGTCGAAGTGGCCGCCGAAGAAACGCCCGCCGCCTAATGTCCCCTGTCCCTGCGCCCCTACCGGGACGCAGGGCTTCGAACTTTATCGACGCCCGTTGACTTTTTCTGACGGGCGCGTTTTTCACCTACTCTAGGAGTAAAGAATGGCTGCTATTTCCGCCGCGATGGTCAAGGAATTGCGTCTGAAGACCGACGCGCCGATGATGGAATGCAAGAAGGCCCTTACGGAAGCCGACGGCGACATGGCCAAGGCTGAAGAAATCCTTCGCGTCAAGCTCGGCAACAAGGCCACGAAGGCCGCTTCGCGCATCACCGCCGAAGGCGTCGTCGCCGTCTACATCTCGGAAGACCGCAAGGTCGGTGCCATCCTCGAAGTGAACTCCGAAACGGACTTCGTCGCGAAGAACCCCGAATTCATTCAGATGGCCAAGGACGCCGTCCGCCTCGTCGCCGAACAGAACCCGGCCGACGTCGCCGCCCTCGGCGAACTCGCCCTCGGCGACAAGACGCTCGAAGCCGTCCGTACGGCTCTCGTCGGCAAGATCGGCGAAAACATGACCTTCCGCCGCTTCACGCGCGTTGAAGCCAAGGGTCTGCTCTCCTCCTACGTCCACGGCAGCAAGATCGGCGTCATCGTCGACGTCACGGGCGGTGCCGACGAAGTCGCTCACGACATCGCCATGCACATCGCCGCTTCCAAGCCGAAGGCTCTGAACGAAGAAGGCATCGCCGCCGAAGCCATCGAAACGGAACGCCGCGTCGCCATCGAAAAGGCCCGCGAAGCCGGCAAGCCCGAAGCCATGCTCGAACGCATCGCCGAAGGTTCGGTCAAGAAGTTCTTGAAGGAAGTCACCCTCTTGAACCAGCCCTTCGTCAAGGACGACAAGAAGACGGTCGGCGAACTCTTGAAGCAGAACGACGCCGTCGCCAACGCCTACACGCTCTACGTCGTGGGCGAAGGCCTTGAAAAGCGCAACGACGACTTCGCCGCCGAAGTGGCCGCGCAGGTCGCCGCCGCCAAGCAGGCGTAATTTCGGATTCGTCCGACGGGCGTTCTTCGGGACGCCCGGCACCCACAAAAAACTCCGGCGGGTTTCGGCCCTTCCGGAGTTTTTTGTTGCCTTCGAAAACCTTTCGTCTTCAGAAACTCACCGTGTCGGGGTGCAGCCCCGAGAAGCCCGTGACGGGAAGATTCGAGAGCGTGCGGATTTCCTCTTCGTCAAGCGTGAAGTGAAAGACGTTGAGGTTTACCTTGAAGTGCAGCGTCTGGTGCGAGCGAGGAATCGTGGGGATTCCCTGATCGAGGCACCAGCGGATGAGAACCTGCGCCGGGGTCGCGCCGTGGCGTTCGGCGATTTCGCGAACGAACGGGTTGTCGAGGAGTTGTCCGCGCCCGAAGGGGCCCCAGGACTGCACGACGATTCCGGCGCGGCGGCAGAAGTTCACGGCGTGCGCCTGCGGGTAGCCCGCGTGAATCTCGAGCTGATTGATCATCGGCGCGATGCGGGCGCGAGAGAGGAGCGGCACGAGGTGGTGCGGGAGAAAGTTCGAGACGCCGATCGCGTGCACGACGCCCGATTCGTAGAGGTCTTCGAAGGCGCGCCAGGTCCCGGCGTTGCGGCTCTGCCAGAGAAGGGCGTCGCCGTGGGCCGAGGGCCAGTGAATGAGGAGCGCGTCGAGGTAGCTCGTCCGGAATTCCGTGAGGAGCGTCTTCACCGCCTCGATCGTGTCTTCGTACGAGTGGTGCGTCACCCAGATTTTGGAGGTGAGAAAAAAGGCTTTGCGCGGAATGCCGCAGTGAGCGATCGCTTCGCCGAGAAACGAAGCGTTGTTGTAGATCTGTGCCGAGTCAAAAGACCGGTACCCCGCTTCGATCGCGGTCGTGAGAATGCGGTTCGCCTCTTCCGGGTTCGTGAGATGCCAGGTGCCGAAACTCAGTCCCGGCAGCCCCGTCCCGTTCTTGAGCGCAATGCCGCTGTGGGGATGATTGAGCACGATGAAGTTCCATTTGTTTTTCTATTGGCGCAATGTTAGCAAAGCCGAAAACTTTGCGTTAGCGCAAAGGTGGAAAAGTTTTTGCAAACGTTCTGTCAGCGTAAGGCTACGCGTATAATGTCGACTTCCCCGAAATTTTTCGCTTTCCTTTCGGGGCGAATTTCCACCGATCGGTCTTGACGGACCGCGGACGCGGGAAGGAAATTCTTTTGCCCGGAGAGTCGGGCCGCCCGTGAAAAGGAAGGCGAAGGACAAAACCTGCGCAGCGCAAGCGCGTTCAAGAAAGAGGCCGTAAGGCCCGATGCGGAGTTTGACAAATGGAGAATGACATTCTCACGTGGGCCCTCCTCGGAACGGGGGTGCTCGGTTTCGGTGCGGGCGCCGTCTGGCAGACGATTCGCAGAAAGCCCGCGAAGGCTCCGCGCCGCGTGGAGCGCGTGGCGGCCCGTGCGTCGAGCCCCGAAAAGCGTCCCGCGTCTCCCGAGCCCGTCCGCGCCCCCGAAGCGGGCGTTCTTCGTCCGACGACGCTGGCGGTCACGCCCGTGGCGGGCGACGTCACGGCGGCGGAACTATTCCTGCAGCGCGCTCACGAGGGCGACCTTCCCTTTTATCGCGAGCTTGACGTCGATCCCCACGACCTCAAGGGCGTCTCGGCGCTCTTTTCCCGGTGTTCGACGCTGGAGTGGACGCCCGAGGACGACTGGGCGCACGACGTCTACACCGTGAGCTTCTCTCCGGTCGTCACGACCGCCTGGGCGGCGGGTCACATGCCGCGCGTCAACGCCACGGCCATGGACCTGCAGATCGTCGCGCTCGGCGACGCGGGCGTGCAGCTCGGCACCCCCATGGGCGTGGCCGACCACGAGTGGGGCGACGCGGGCCGCATTCAGACGCTTTGGGAACTCATGAATCCCGCCGAGAGCGAACACGTGCTTGCGGGCGAACTCAAGGCCGAAATCGAAGAGATCGACCGCCGCCTCCCGAAGGTGAAACTCATGACGAGCGCTCTGGGCGGTCACGAATGGACGGAACGCCGCGACGAGCTCTTCGATTGCGCGCGCGATGCGAACCGTCTCGGCGCCGAAGAGGGCCGCGCCGTCGACCGCGTGACGCGCATCGAAGCGCTCGCGCAGTTCATGCGCACGAAAAACGTCGAGATCGACAAGACGCTCGACGAACTCGCCGGGAACATGAAGACGGCCAAAGACGCGGACGAAGCGCTCACGAAGGCGATTCCGCTCGCCTACGAACGCGAGCTTTCGGTCCTCTTCCTTCGCGCCATCGCGCTTCTTCGCGTGATCGTGGGCGACGACTACTGCCACGGCATGCGCTGCTCGAACCACATCGCGCTCAACGTCAAGAACTTCCCCGACATGCACCGGCTTCTCGACCGTGCGCGCAACCTCGCGCTCACCGCCCTTACGAACGAGAGCCGCCGCCTTAACGACGCCGAACTCAAGGCCTTGGGCGACGTCAAGAAGGACGCCGATCTCCTCGCGGCCGCGCACGACGAAGTCGTCGCGCGTCTCGAGAAGGACGTCGAGCGCCTGCAGACGGCGATCGACCGCCACCTCATTCTCCAGGGGCAGCCCCGTCGCTTTGCGGTGCGCCTTGACGCACGGGGCAATCTCGAAGCCCTCCTCGTTTTGGAACATTGAGGCTTGGGCGCCAGCCTGCTACACTTTGCCACGAACCTTGACGTCGCGGCGCCCGAGGGGATTTGTCGCGCGCGGGAAAACGCTGAGTTTTGCGCGCCCGAAAGTTTCCCGTAAGCGAAGCGCCGTACGCTTTTACCGATAAAACGCCGCGGGCTGTTTTCCTTTGGGGAAACCTTCCGCGGCCCCAACCGAAAGACACTCATGGTCAACATTCATCCGACTGCCCGCATTCATCCCACCGCGCTTGTCGACGAACGCGCGACGATCGGCCAAGACGTCGTCGTCGGGCCCTTCTGCTACGTCGGCCCCGACGTCAAGATCGGAGACCGCACGGTGCTGCGCAGTCACGTGACGGTCGAAGGCCGCACGACGCTCGGCGCCGACAACGTCGTCTATCCCGGCGCCGCCATCGGTTGCGAACCCCAGGACAAGAAGTACGCCGGCGAAGACACGGTGCTCGTCGTGGGCGACCGAAACGTCATCCGCGAAAACTGCACGCTCTCGATCGGGACGGTGCAGGACGAAGGCATCACCCGCGTGGGAAGCGACAACCTCTTCATGGCCAACGCCCACGTCGCCCACGACTGCCGCGTCGGCAACGGCACGATTCTCGCCAACAACGTGGCGCTCGCCGGTCACGTGACGCTCGAAGACTACGCCATCGTGGGCGGTCAGACGGGCGTGCACCAGTTCTGCCGCGTGGGGGCCCACGCGATGGTCGGGGGCGTCGCCGCGGTGACGCGCGACGTGCCGCCCTACGTCATCTGCGCTGGGAACCCCTGCGTGCCGCACGGGCTCAATCTCGTGGGTCTGCGCCGCTCGGGCTTCAACGACGATCAGATGCGCGCGCTTCGCCGCGCCTACGGGGCGCTCTACCGTGAAAACCTCACGGTGAAGGAGGCCCTCGAGAAAATCGAGGCCCTCAAGACCGAATTCCCCGATGCGGCCGAAGTCCTGACGCACTTCGGCGACTTCGTCGCCGCGAGCACGCGCGGACTGATCCGCTGACAAGAACGATTTCAACAACCCCTTTTCCAAGGACCGATTTATGGGAACCCATCATCCGACCCCGACCCCCGAGCGTGACGGCGCCGTATGGCTTGCCGGCGAGGCAAGCGGCGACTTCATCGCGAGTCTGGTTCTTCCCGAAACGATGCGCCGCATGGAAGGCGTCCCGCAGTACGGTGTGGGCGGCGAAAAGATGCGCGCCGCGGGCTTTCACGCCTGGCACGACATTCGGGAACTTTCCGTCCGCGGCTACGTCGAGGTTCTTGCGCACCTGCCGCGCCTGTTGCGCCTGCGCTCGGAACTGGTCGAGCGCTTTGCCGCGTCGGACGCGCGCGTCTTCGTCGGGGTGGACGCGCCCGACTTCAACCTTGGAATCGAGGCCAAGCTGCGCCGCAAGGGCATTCCCACGGTCCACTTCGTGAGCCCGGCCATCTGGGCGTGGCGTCCCGAACGCATTCAGAAGATCCGCGAGGCGGTCGACAGGATGCTCCTCGTCTTCCCGTTTGAAGAAACGGTCTACAAGAATTCGGGCGTGCGCACGACCTACGTGGGTCACCCGCTCGCAGGCGTCATTCCGATGAAGCCCGATACCGCGGGCGCCCGCAAGGCCCTCGGTATCGACGACGGTCTCCCCGTCGTCACGGTGATGCCGGGGTCGCGCCCCGACGAAATCGACGGGTGCTCGGACGCCTTCTTCGGCGCGGTCGAAAAGATCATGCACCGCGTGGGCGACATGCATGTGCTCGTCCCCGCCGCGAACGATCAGGCCCGCGCGAAGATCATCTTCAATTCCGGGCTCTTCCCGCGCGTGGCGTCGCGCATCAAGATCGTCGTGGGCGAAAGCCACCGCATGATCGAGGCGGCCGACGCGGTCCTCTGCGCTTCGGGCACGGCAGCCCTTGAGTGCGCGCTCTTCAAGAAGCCTTTGGTCGTCGGCTACAAGATGCCCGCGCTCACGGGCATGATCATGCAGAAGAAGGCCCTCATCCGCCACGTGTCGCTCCCGAACATCCTCTTGGGCGACAACGTCGTGCCGGAATTCCTGCAGTACTTCTGCGAGGCCGACTGGATTTCCTACGCCCTCGAAGATGCGCTTACGAACGACGCCAAGCGCCGTGAACTCGAGGAGCGCTTCACGAAGATGCACGAAAGCCTCCTCGCCGACACGCCGTCGCTCGTGGCCGAAGTGATCTGCGACGCCGCGAAGCGCCGTCGCTGAGCATCCTTTCTTTGCACGAATCTTCGCTCGCTCCCGAAGGACCTCTTTCGGCGGGCGGGCGTTTTCTTTTTTTCCCGCATGAAAAATTCCCCCGCCACAACCGAACCTTCGCTCTTCGACGAAGACTACGAAGCGCTCCGCTTTGAGGGGCTGCTCGCGGGTGTCGACGAAGCCGGACGCGGTCCGCTTGCGGGCCCCGTCTGCGCGGCCGCGGTGATTCTGGATCCGAAGCGTCCGATCGAGGGTCTCGCCGACTCGAAGAAGCTCTCCGCGAAAAAGCGCGAGGCGCTCGCTCCGCTCATCCGCGAGCGCGCGCTCGCCTGGGCCGTCGCTTGGGCCGAGCCCGAGGAAATCGACCGCGTCAACATTCTGCGCGCTACGATGAACGCGATGCGAAGGGCGGTGGAGGGGCTCGGCGTCGAGCCCGACTGCGTCTGGGTGGACGGCAACCGTCTCCCCGACCTGCCGTATCCCGCGGAAGCGATCGTGAAGGGGGACGCCAAGGTCCCCGCGATCTCGGCCGCGTCGATTCTCGCCAAGACCGCCCGAGACGCGAAGATGCGCGAATATGCGGAGCAGTATCCCGAATACGGCTTCGAGCGTCACGCGGGCTACGGGACGAAGGAGCACGTGGCGGCGCTCGAGAAGTTCGGTCCCACGCCCATTCACCGCAAAACCTTCGAGCCCGTGAAGTCGCTTCTGCGCGCCAAGGAAGGTCGGGCGACGAGTGATCCCAGGACAACATCATGACGAACTACCGAAACGACCGAACCGAAGTTCTCGAGAGCGACGCCAATCCCAACGTAAAGCGCTGGCGCCGTCTTGCGACCGATCCGCGCTTCGTGAAGAAGGCCGGCGCGACCCTTCTCGAAGGGGCGCATCTTGCCGAGTGCTACTTCCAAACGGGCCTTCCCGTCACGAATCTGCTCGTCGCGCAAAGCGCCAACGCCGAGGCGCGGCACTGGGTAGAAACTTATGAGCGCGAGCGGGGCCTTCGCCCGCGCGTCGTCGCCGACCGTCTCTGGCAGACTTTGTCGCCCGTCGAGCACGGCGTCGGGATCATGCTCGAAGTCCCCGTCCCGAAAACCGAAGACGTCGACTTCTCGCGCGAAGACGTTTTGTATCTTGACGGCGTGCAGGACGCCGGGAACGTCGGCACCCTCATCCGCACGGCCGTGGCGGCGGGCTTCCGCACGATCGCAGCCTCGCCCAAGACCGCGGGCTTTTATGCGCCCAAGGTGATGCGCGCGGGGATGGGGGCGCACTTCGGCGCAAAGCTCATCGAAAACTGCCCGATCGACCTCTTTGCCGAGCGCTACGAAGGAACGATTCTCGCCGCGGACGCCCGCGGCGGCGAAGACCTCTTCGCGGCGGACGACTATGCGTCGGGGCCCGTCTGCTGGATTCTCGGCGCGGAAGGCCCGGGCGTGTCGTCGGAAGCCCTCGCCAAAACGCAGCGCCGCTTTTATATTCCGATCGAAGAAGCCTGCGAAAGCCTCAACGTCGGGGCGGCCGCGGCCGTGTGTCTCTTTGACGTGCGCCGCAGACGCCTTGCCCGCCGTTGACCGCGCGCAGAGGCCAAAACACTGTCATTCAAAAGGAGAGAACCATGCTGGGATTTCAATACGCGAACGCCACGCGCCTCTTTTTCGGCCGTGAAGCGGAAAAGGGACTCGTCGGACGTCTCGCCGACGACCTCGGTCACGAGGGCGACGTCCTCGTCGTCTACGGCGGAGGCTCGGTCATCCGCTCGGGACTGCTTCCCCGCGTGACGGCGGCCCTTAAGGATGCGGGCCTCACCGTGCACGAAGAGGGCGGCGTCGTTCCGAACCCGCAGATCGGGCTCGTTCGTACGTGGATTGCAAAGTACGCCGAAAAGAAGCCCCGCGCGATTCTCGCCGTGGGCGGGGGCTCGGTGATCGACAGCGCCAAGGCGGCCGCCGTAGGATTCGAAGCCGACTGCGACGTCTGGGACTTTTTTGCAGGGAAAGCCGCGGTTGCGAAGGCTTTGCCCGTCTACACGATTCTCACGCTCCCCGCCGCAGGGTCGGAGCAGTCGATTCGCGCGGTCCTCTCGAACGAAGAGGGGATCAAGACGGGGATCGGCGTCGAAGCGATCCGTCCGAAGGCCTCGGCCGTGAATCCCGAACTTTTCTTCACGCTTCCCCGCTGGCAGATCGGTGCGGGCGTCACCGACATGATCTCCCACATCATGGAGCGCTACTTCACGAACACCGAACACTGCGAATACGTCGACGCGCAGGCCGAAGCCGCCATGCGCACGGCCGTCGACTTCGGACCGAAGGTCGTGGCGAATCCCTCCGACTGGGACGCCTGGTGTCAGATCGCCATGGTGGGTACGTACGCCCACAACGGCTACTTCGGACTCGGCCGTGAAGAGGACTGGGCCTGCCACGGGATCGAACACGAGCTCTCGGGCTGGAACGCCGAAGTGACGCACGGCGCGGGACTCGCCGTCATCATTCCTTCCTGGATGGCCTTTGTCGCGAAGACCCGTCCCGCCCGCGTCGAAGACTTTGCGCTTCGCGTGATGCGCGTCGAGCAGGGCGCAACGCAGGAAGAAACCGTCGCACGCGGGATTGAAGCCCTCAAGGCCTTCTACCGCACGCTCGGCATGCCCGTGACGCTTGCGGAACTGAAGGTTCCCGAGGCCCCGATTGAAAAGCTCGCGAAGGGCGCCGTCAGAAAGGGGCTCCTCGGCAAGTACGTGCCGCTCGACGAAGCGGCCGTGAAGACGATTCTCGAGAACGCCCGCTGAAAAAGCGCAGGATCCTCGAGTCGGCGTCGGGGGGGGGCGCCATGGAAAAAGAGGACCGGCTCCGGGGACGGAGCGTCGGTCCTCTTTTTTTCTCGGACGGTTCTCCTGCGAAGGCCCGCCCGAAGAAAACAACTCAACGTGACGCGAAGCGGTGAATCGCTCCGGATTCGTACAGCCGCGCTTCACGATCCTCCGACTCGGTCTTGCGCGGCGCGGCATAAAGCCACGAGGGCGCGGGCATTCGGCGGCTGACTTCCGCCATTGCCTCGTCCGATCGAAGGAGCGCTTCCGCCTCGTCCGAGAGATGCCAAAGCACGATCGTGCGGTGCACGTCGTAGAAGGCGGTTCCCTGCGCGCCCCGAACGAGCCAGTCGGGTTCCGTCGACGCTGCCCGGTCCGTGAGAGCGGCGCGCAAAAGAATGCGGCAGGTCGACTTCTCCGGAGAGGAGGGCTTCGGGCAGCCGAGCGAGTCGTTCGCAAGCGCGACCGCGGCGCGCTCGAGGGTTTCGTCCTGCTGCGAGGTTTCTCGCTCTTCCCGAAGCACCGCGGCTTCGAATCCCGCGCGGCGGGCCGTGTCGGCGAAGGCTTCGGCCGTCAGGATCAGAGACTGTTCGACGGCTTCCGAGGCGTTCGCGGCGTCCGAATTCGCTACGAGGGCGAACCAGTGGTCGAACGCTTCAAAGGCGGTGGTGTCGGGTTTCCACCCCAAGTTCATGAAGTCGAGCCCGAGGCTCGTCGAGAAGGGGCCTTTGGAGGCTTCGGCCAGGGTCTTCCCCTGAAGCGGACTGTTGGCAAGAATCGTGGTGCCGATGTTTCGCATCCAGTGCGTTTCCGCGGCGGCGGCCTTGCGTTGTTCGGCCGCCGTCATGTCGTCGGAGAACCGCAGAATGCCGAAGCGCGCGCCGACGTTTGCGGCGTAGGAGCGCTCCGGGAGATAACGGGAGACGTCCTGCGGAGAGGAGGAGGGAAGGTCGGTCGACGTGGCGCAACCGGCAAGAAAGGCCGCGCAGAGCGACGCAGGCAAAAGAAGGTACGGGCGCATCATTTCTTTTCGTGAAGATATTGAAAACGAGATGAGTCTAGGGTAAGCGAGTACGTGTTTACCCTTTGTTTAACAAGAGAAACTGAAACAAAATGTATCTGATCGGAATGGGAGAATTCGGAGGGACGGCGGGAGGATGCGACAAAAAAACGAAACCCGCCGAAGAGGCGGGATGTCGGACGCTGCGGTCGGCGTCCGGCCGTGTTCCGGGCCGGACGCCTGCGCGGTCAATGAAGGAACATCGTGCCCGAATCGTCGCCGACGGGACGGGCGTTTTTCGGCGCGTGGACGGCGAGGGCGGGCTTCGTCAGCGTGACGGGAGGAAGCGGCGCCACGGCTGTTGATCCGTACTTCTTGCGAAGAGCGTCGATCGGTCCGAATTCGATCGCCCGCTGCGTGCAGGATTCGACGCAGACGGGGGCGAGTCCCTTTTCGAGGCGATCGAGACAGCCGTCGCACTTGAGCATCTTCTTGGCCTTCACGTCGAACTGCGGCGCTCCATAGGGGCAGGTCGAGGCCCAGACTTTAGAGCTAATTGATAGACTTCCTTTGTTTCCTCGCTAGAGAGACAAGGTCTTTATGCGATTATCGAACTATCGATTTTTGTAGGTAGCTACTTCATAGGTAATTTGAGACGAAGTTTTTTGCGAATAGTCGAAGCAGTCTCCACTGCATTGAGTGGTTCCATACCGCAGACGACGAGGATTTCGTCGCAGAGCTCAGACAGGCTTTCTTTTCTCCACTCTCGTCCCTGGCAGTCGCTGCTTCGACCTCGAGGTTGCCGCAGGTGTAGACGTGACTGTTGGCTTTCTTCAGGCCGCTCACGTGCTGTATTTTCATAGACTCCAATGCCTCAACGATCTCGGCGGCTGACAAAGTTAATCCCTTCTCCTGCAATCGTTTTGTAAAAACCTTCTGGAGTTCGCCGTTGAGCCAGGAAGGGACCGAACGTGTACTGCGCCACAAGGGGACGAGCCTATCCAAGCAACAGCGGCTCAGTTGTTTTTCTACCCCTTTGAATCTCTAAAGAGGTAAGATAGTAAGCAAATAGGTATGTGTTGACGGAATTTTGCTTATATCGGAGGTTCTATGACCGATCTCGCAAGCCTGAACCTGAAAGTGTCTCCGGACTTTAAAGCCGAATTTACGAAAACCGCAGAAGCACTGGGCATGCCCGCTTCTACCGCGCTCAAAGTTCTGGCAATGCGTTTTGTAATGGAAGGTGGTTTTCCGTTTGATGTTCGAATTCCAAAGCCTTCCCTGAACTGGAACGACCCAAGAATCATTCACACTTATCAGCGCGATGGCAAGACGATGATGCCACCCTCGTGGCGGGACGATGACGATGACGAATAATGCGCATCATCCTCAGCCCTATGACGTCTGGCGGCTCGCTTTCTACTTTGAGGACAAGCCGGATGTCGTAAAAGAACGTCCGGTTGTAGTGCTGAATTGCAACAGCAAAACAGGCCAGGTTCTCATCGCGGGTGCAAAAGTCACAAGCCATGCACCACGTCCAGATTTCCCTGGCGAGGTGCAGCTGAAAAACTGGATGCAGGCCGGCTTGCAGAAGCCGTCCGTCGTTCGATGCTCCAAAATCGCGCAGTTCAGCCTAAGTGCCTTTGAAGGCCAGATCTGTTACGGTCGACTGACGGCGGAAGACCGATACGCCGTATACCTTGCGTTGAAGGAGTTGGGTTTTTTGGCTCCCGAACCAGAGCCGTAAACGTAATGCGTCAGGTGCCTGAGACCGACATCGCGTAGCGCGTCGGCCTCTTGTCCCCACGGATTCGCAACGAATGGAAGTCTTTGACGCGCAACACGTCTCTGAGCGATCCTGCGGGCTCCAATGCGAAGAGAATCTCTTCGATTCTCTCCGTACGGCCGGGGAGGATTCCCGTAACTTGAGCGTCTCCTCGATAAATTTCGCGGTGTTCTCCAGGGCGTGTTCGCCTGCTTGCCGTGACTTCATGTACAGTTTGTAGTCCTCCGCGTACCGACAGAAGCCGATTCCCCTCTTTTCCAGGTGTCAAAAACGAAACCCGCCGAAGAGGCGGGCTGTCGGACGCTGCGGTCGGCGTCCGGCCGTATGCGGAGCCGGACGCCTGCGCGGTCAATGAAGGAACACCGTGCCCGAATCGTCGCCGATCGGACGGGCGTTTTTCGGCGCGTGGACGGCGAGAGCGGGCTTCGTCTGCGTGACGGGAGGAAGCGGCGCCACGGTCGTTGATCCGTACTTCTTGCGAAGAGCGTCGATCGGTCCGAATTCGATCGCCCGCTGCGTGCAGGATTCGACGCAGATGGGCTGTAGCCCCTTTTCGAGGCGGTCGAGACAGCCGTCGCACTTCAGCATCTTCTTCGCATTGACGTCCAACTGCGGCGCGCCGTAGGGACAGGCCGCCGCGCAGGCGCCGCAGCCGATGCACTTTTCACGGTCGATCACGACGAGGCCGTCTTCCTTGCGCTTGAAGTGCGCCTTCGTGGGACAGACCTTCACGCAGGCAGGATCCTCGCAGTGGTTGCAGGCGATCGAGAGGTAGTAGGCGAAGACGTCCTGATGCCAGGCGCCCGTCATGCGGTCCTGGCGCCAGTCGCCGCCCGCGTATTCGATGACCTTGCGAAGGTTCATGCCGACGGGGAGGTCGTGCGCGTCCTTGCAGGCGACGACGCAGGTCTTGCACCCCGTGCACTTGGCGGCGTCGATGTAGAAACCGAGTTGCTTCATGTTCTTCCCTCCTTACGCTTTTTCGATCTGAACGAGCACGGTGTGCTGGGCGTTCCCCTTGGCAAGGGGGCTCGGGCGGTGGTGCGTGAGCGTATTGATGTTGCCGCCCACGTCGACGCGCTTGCCGTCCTTCATGACGGGCGTGTACCAGGCGCCCTGCGGGATGGAGGTGACGCCCGGCATGATGCGCGGGGTCACCTTCGCGCGGATTTCCACCGTGCCGCGGTCGTTGAAGACCCGGACGAGGTCGTCCGTTTCAATGCCGCGCGCTTTGGCGTCGATCGGATTGATGAGGACGTGGTCCGGGAACTGTTCGCGAAGCCACGGAAGGTTGTGGAAGGTCGAGTGAATGCGTCCGTGTCCGTGGTAGCCGTAGCACTGGAGCGGATACTTTTCCTGAAGCTTGTCGCCCGGCATTTCCCACGTGGAGAAGAAGCGCGGAATCGGGCTGATGAGTTCGCCTTCGGGAAGCTTCCATTCGGACGCGATCTTGGCGAGGCGTTCCGAATAGATTTCGATCTTGCCCGACGGAGTCTTGAGCGGAGCCTTTTCGGGATCCTTGCGGAAGTCGGCGAGCGCCACGGGCGAGCGCGGGAATTCGAGCGCCTGCTTCGGGCCCGTCTTCCAGAATTCGGCGAAGGGCGGAAGTTCCGGCGCCTTCTTGCGCGTTTCCTCGTAGCACCATTCGACCCACTCGAGCTGGGTGCGGCCTTCGGTGAAGGCCTCTTCCTTGCCGAGGTACTTGGCGATGCCGCGGCAAATTTCCCAGGTGGGACGCTGCTCCCATTCGGGTTCGACGGACTTGTGCATCGGAAGGATCGAAGCGGTGTCGCCGTTCGAGCCGCCGGAACTCGCGATGTCGTCCGTTTCGGGACCGAGCGTGTCGGGAAGCAGAATGTCGGCGTAGCGCGCCGAGGGCGTCATCATGTTGTCGCAAACGACGATGAATTCGCACTTCGATTCGTCGCGCAGGATGGCGTCCGTCCAGTTGCTGTCTCCGTGCTGATTGATGAGGGTGTTACCGCCCGAATTCACGATCATCTTGATGTCGTGACCGAGCTTCTTGACGCCCTTCAGGCCGTCGTGGATGTCGTCCATTTCCTTGCCGCGCACGATCGCGTCCGTCCAGAGGAAGCACGGAATCGTGGCCTTGACGGGGTTCTTGCCCACGGGAAGATAGACGGCCGGGAAGGAGACGTTCCCTTCGTGCTGACCGGTGTTCGTGCCGGGGAGACCGACGTTCCCCGTCAAGATCGGGAGCATCGCGATGGCGCGGGCGGTTTCTTCGCCGTTCGCCTGACGCTGCGGACCCCAGCCCTGCGCGATGAAGCAGGGCTTCGTCGTGCCGATTTCACGCGCGAGACGCACGATAGTCTCGACGGGAATGCCGGTGATCTTCGAAGCCCATTCCGGGGTCTTCGGCGTCTTGTCGTCGCCTTCGCCCAGGATGAAGCTCTTGTAGTCGCTCTTCTTCGGAGCGGACGCGGGCAGCGTCTTTTCGTCGTAGCCCACGCAGTACTTGTCAAGGAAGGCCTGATCCACCCAGTTGTTGCGGATGAGCTCATAGGCGATCGCCTGCACGAGGGCTGCGTCGGTGCCCGGACGGATCGGGATCCATTCGTCGGCCTTGCCGACCGCCGTGTCGGTGTAGATCGGGTCGATGATGATCATCTTCGGGCGGTTTCGGCCCGAGAGCGCGCAGGTGAGCTGATAGGACTTGCCGGCGCCCGAGCCGCGCGTCACCGACGGATTGTTGCCGAAACCCACGTAGAGCTTGGCGTTGGCGACTTCGCTTTCGTAGGAAGCGGGGCTTCCGCCGTAGGTCATCGGGAAGGAAGCGGAAATCTGGGCGGTCGAATAGGAGCCGTAGTACTTGAGGTATCCGCCCATGAGATTCAAAAGGCGCCACCAGGCGCGGCGCGAGTTGACGAGCGACTGCTGCGCGGAGCAGTACTGCCAATAGAGCGACTCGTTGCCGTAGGTCTTCACCGTGTATTCGAGCTTTTCCGCGACGGTCTGGAGCGCTTCGTCCCAGGAAATGCGCTCGAACTTCCCTTCCCCGCGGGCGCCGACGCGCTTCATCGGGTACTTGAGACGGTCGGGCGAATAGATGCGCTGACGCATGCTGCGGCCCTTGAGGCAGGCGCGCAACTGACGCGGCGTGCAGCCGTCCGGAATCGTGTTGTCGGTTTCGATGCGGATGACGCGGCCGTTCTTCGAGAAGCAGCGAAGCGGGCAGCGGTGCCCGCAGTTGATGACGCAGGCGGTCCAGGACATCGTTTCGAGGTCGTCCACGGCCGCCGCTACGGCGCGGCCGACCGGCGTGAGCGCGTAACCGACGAGAAAGCCGATTGCCGACGCATGGAGGAAACTGCGCCGCGTGACGGGCGTCTCCAAAAGGTTTTGCTTGGACATGGATGGAAACCTTATAGTGGTTGTAGGGGTTTTCGGGATGCCCGCATTCTGTGGAAAAGCTTTCCTAAAAGGTATCGGTGCTACCGTTTAGTCTTTCCATGAATAACGGTCTTCGCAAAAGAAGGAAAGAATTTGCCGTCGAGGGAGTTCGTGAAGAACGAAAGGGCGACGGCGGGCTCTTCCGGATCCCAGACAGGCGACGTTGCATTCCGTCCAGTCCGTGCGAAAACGAGGCGCGTCCGACGCCGGTGTTTCGAACCGACCCGCCGTGCCGTGAGACGGAGAAAGACGAAGAAGAGCTCGGGGCGGCCGAACGGCTAGAATGTCGAAACAAAGGAGGATTTTCCATGCGACCCTTTCAGGCGATTTCGGGCGCGCTCACCGCGCTCGCCCTGTTGACGGCGTCGGCCGCCGCAAGCGCCGCGCCCCTCAACTACTCGGAAGAAGAGCGCCTCGTCGTGGATCTGCTCGTGCAAAACGACGTGCGCGACTTCGTGGCGGGCCAGCCCACGTTTCACTTCGAACAGGCGGTGAAGGAGCGCTTCGGCGAGACGAAGCTCACCGACCTAGACGATCTCGTTCGCGAGACGCTCGACAATCCCTTCCGGGCCGATCGGCTCTATGAAGGGAAGACCATGATCTTCCCGAACGTTCGGATTCGGGAGATCCAAAAGCACGAAACGGGTGCGCCCGTCGTTCGGGCGGACCGCAATTTTCCGGTCGAACTTCATTTCGACGTCGCGACCGAGGTGATCGACGAAGTGGCGGCCTTGCATCGCGGCGGGACGGCGTCCTTCGTCTGCAAGGGGTTGCCCTCTTCGTCGGACGCGGTGAAGCTCGGCTCCTGCCGGGATTTCGGCGCCTACGTGAAGACGGAGTCGGACGTCATGCGCGGTCGCTTTCTCGAACCCAAAACGGACGCCGACTGGCTTCTCGCCTACACCGTGCTGAAGTTCCGCGCGAACCTGCGCGACGGGGAGATGGAACTCTGCCGCGAGAGCGTGGCAAGGGGCGCGGCCTTCACGCAGGAGGACGTCGATCTGATCCTTTCCCGCAACGGCGGTCTCTTTGACGCGGCGAACGTGGAGGAGCGCTTTGCCCCGGTGGGTTTCGACGTCTCGCGCATCGAAGCGCTCGTCAAGAGGAGCCGCGCGCTCGCGGATCCCGACAAGGAGGAGACCCGCATCTGACGCATCGCCGCGAAACCCGCGCAAAACGGGAGGCCCGCAAAGGACCTCCCGTTCGTTTTGTCGGATCAACGAAGCTTCGTCAGCAGCGCACGGGCAGAATCGGCTTCGTCGCTTCACCGCCGTCTTGCGCGGCGAGGCCCGCGAGCGACACGGCCGTCAGCATCAGAAGCTGCGGCCCGAGGTGAATGTCAAAGCATTCATAGTACTCGTCAACGGTGTGCGTGCGCATCTGCTTGCCGCCCGAAGAAAGGCAGGTCGCGGGGATGCCGAGACTCACGGGGGCGTTCGCGTCGGTGGAAGACGACATGTAATCGGTGAGCTCGAGACCGAGTTCGGCCTGCGCCGCGCGCGAAGCCTGCAGAACCGGACAGTCGTCGGGGCGGGTGCCTGCGGGGCGGTTGCCGATCATTTCCGCTTCGAGGTGCAGCGACTTCTTCGGATCCGTCACGCCCCAGATTTCGTTTTCTTCACGGACGGCCTCTTCAAAGGCGGCGCGGATCTTGGCTTCGGCGTCGAGGAGCTCCCGGTCGCCCAAGCTTCGGATGTCGACGTCGCAGGAGGCCGTCGCGGCGATCGTGTTGACGCTCGTTCCGCCCTTGATCGTGCCGATCGTGAAGGTCGTGCGGGGCGTTTCGGGCACCTTGAGGTGCGCGACCCTGGCGCCCGCCAGGCAGAGCGCGTGAATGGCACTCGGCGTTTCGCCGAAGGCGCCGTAGCTGTGCCCGCCCGGCCCCTTCACCGTGAAGCGCCAGCGGTGCGAACCGATCGCACCGAACAAAATGCGCCCGATGTTGGAATTGTCGACGGCGAGGAATCCGTCGATTTTGTTGACGGCGTTCTTTTCGCGGAAGAGGTGTTTGCTCCCCCGAATGTCGCCGAGGCCCTCTTCACCCACGGTCGTGCAGAACCAGATGTCGCCTTCGGTTTCGACGCCGGCTTCGTTGAGAGCCCGCACGGCTTCGAGCACCGTGCGCACGCCCGAGGCGTTGTCGCCGATCCCGGGGCCGTAATAGGTGTTGCCTTCGCGGCGGACCTTGACGTCGGTGCCGGCCGGGAAAACCGTGTCCATGTGCGCGCCGATCGCAAGAAGCGGTCCCTCAGGATTGCGCCCGGGACGGCGGCCGATCACGTTTCCGATTTCGTCGATCGTGACGTCCGTAAGACCTGCTTCCTTCATGAGTCGAACGATCTCTTCGGCGCGGGTGCGTTCTTCAAAGGTGGGCGCGGGAATTTCGGAAATGTGCACCTGAAGCGCCATTGCTTCTTCGGCGCGGTCGCGGGCGATCGCGAGCGCCTTTTGCATGCGCGCATCCTTGGCGACGGTGCGAACCGTTGCCTGCACGGCCTCGTCAATCGGGCCGGGAATTTTTTCCATCGACATCAATTTCTCCTTTCGTACGGGGCCGTCGGATGAGACGCAAAGGTCTTCCGCCGACCTCGGGTCGGTCCATTCGGTCGTTGCCGAAAGAGTATCGGCAACGCTTACGAAAGTATCGCGCCAAAAATGAAAAAAAGGGACGGTCGAACGCGCCGACTGTCCCCGTAAAAACTCTCTGCCGGAGCTTGGAATCCTTGCGTCCGAACCGCTCCGGAGCGACTCGGACGGGCAAAATAGTTAGAAGTACCAGTTGATGCCGGTCATGACTTCCGTCGCGGCCTGACGAGCGTCTTCGTCGTCAAACTTCGCGTTGGAAATCTTGCCGCCGTCGATCGAGTGGGTTGCGGCGACGTAGAACCAGACGGTCTTGGCGAGTTTGTATTCCCAAGCCGTACCGAAGACGAGGAAGTTGTAGTCGTATTCGCTCGCGTTGGCGAGTTCGCCGTCGAAGTACTGGACCGAAGCGAGGAGCTTGTTCTGGCCGAATTCGTAGGTGCCGCCCAAGAGGAGCGAGTAGCCGTCGTAGCCGCCCGCAAGCGCTTCCTTAGGCGTATCCGCCACTTCCTTGGTCGGATCGTCCTTACTGGGCTTGTAGTTCCAGAGCGTCTTGTTCTGCATGTCCTTGAGACCCAGACCAGCGGCCGAATCCCAGTGCTTCTGATACTGAGCGCCGAAGTAGACTTTCGACTGCGGCATGAAGCGCCACCAACCGCCGAAACCGAAGAGGTTGCCGTCGTCGGTCATTTCGCCGTTTTCAACGTTGCCGTAGGCGACATGGGCGTAGGTGAGCGAAAGGTAGAGATTTTCGTTCTGATAGTCCGTTGCGAGCGCGAGCGTGTGGTCGTGGTCGGCGTAGGCTTCGTATTCATCGCCGATCTCGTCGGACGAGTCGCCCATGGAATAGGTCGCACCGAGGCGCCAGCCGGCCATGGAGGGGGATTGCCAGGTGATGGCGTTGTTCACGCGGCTCGTGTTGGCGAAGGTCGAACCGATCGAGGCTTGGCTGTAGGACGTGGCAAACGGGTCCCACTTGATCAGGCCCATGGAATAGGGCGCAACCGTCGACTGCACGGTGCCCATGCGGCCCATGCCGACTTCACCGAAGCCGCCCTTGAGAGCGAGGATGGAACGGCGGTTGAAGAGCTGGCCGCTCGTGTCCATGTCGCCGTCGTCGATCGTGAAGCCGTTTTCGAGGTAGACCTTGGCCTGAAGGCCGTTGCCGAGGTCTTCACGGATGTTGAGACCGATACGGTTGTGGGCGCGGTTGCCGGCCTGCAGACCGAAGGAGTCGTCCTTCGAGCTGTCGTGATAGTTCGTGTAACGAAAGCCCGCGTCCACGCGGCCGTACATCTGAATGTCGGCGGCCTGAACGGAAATGGCCGCAAGCGACAGGGCGACCGCAGCCGCCAAAGTGTGGATCTTAGTCATGGTAAAGAGTCTCCATGTGGATGAGCCGGTCTCAATGAGCCGGGTGAGGGTAAAGATTGCGGAATTCGCGCACGAAGCCGAGGGGCGCCGCGACGCAGCGTTCCCAGAATTCCTTCTTCGTGGCGTCGAATCCGTAGTGTTTGGCGACGATTTCGTCGAGCGTCATCCGACCCGTATCGCGCAGCATCGCCTTGTAGAAGGGGAAGAAGGCGTCGCCCCTTTCCTTCCACTCGGCCATGAGCCCCTGCGAGAGGAGGTAACCCACGGTGTACGGGTAGTTGTAGATGAGCTGGTCGGTCTTGTAGTAGTGGAGCTTGTAGGCCAACAGCCACTTGTCCGTTTCCACCGTCGTGTCGCCGTACCAGAGGCGCCAGGCTTCACTCATGAGTTCGCAGGCGCGCTGCGCGGAAACGATTCCGCGGCGGCGTTCCTCAAGATAGGCGAGCTCGAAGTCCATGCGGACCATCGTGTTCATGAGGAAGTTGGCGGCGCTGCGAAGTTCCTGCCAGAACATGCCGAAGTGCGCTTCGCGGTCGTTCTTGGCGAGCGCTTCGGCCTGCAGGTGGTGGCGCAACACGGCTTCGTTGAAGGTGCTCGCCGTTTCGGTGAGCGTCATCGGGAATTCCGTCTGCACGACCGGAAGGTCGCGCATCATCCAGTAGTGGAAGGCGTGACCCAATTCGTGGGCCTGCTGCAGAACCGTCGTGATCGTTCCCGTGTAGGAGGCGAAGACACGCGGAATGCGGAATTCGTTGAAGCGCGAGTAAAAGGCTCCGCCGATCTTCTTTTCCGAGGGCTTTGCGTCGACCCAGCGGTTTTCGAGCATCGTGTCGAGGAAGCCCGAGAGTTCGGGGGAAACCGTGCCGAGGGCCTTCTTGACGATCGCGATCCCTTCGGGATAGGGAATGGCGGAAGCCTCCTTCTCCGCGACCGGAGCCGGAGCCATCAGGTCGTAGACGTGGAGCTTCTCTTCTCCGAAATAGGGCGCGCGAAGCGTTACGGCTTCCGTCGGTCAAGATGACCGTCTATCGGGACTTTTTTCTCTTTCGTCACGACCTCATGACGTCCCGAGCGCCCACGTTCACAACCGAGATGGTGCGCACCTACCGCGACGACGGCGCGCGGCGCCTCGTTCTCATAACGGACGAGCTTGGCGACATCGGCTACCGTCTCTGTTGGCGACGCGCAGACGAAGAGCGCGGCGTGCTGCGCCGTTTTCTCGAGTTGGCGTTTGAGCACGCGAAAAACTACGAGGCTGCGGCCCGGGAATATGCTTAGGAAAAACGGAATAAAAGATTCGGCAGCCGTTCTTTTTGCTTTGCGTTCTACGAACCCTCCGACGGGCAGGTGACGAAAGCCTCCAATCCCGGCGCATCGGCGCGGAAGGCGGAAAGCATGTTCTCCCGGAGTACCGTGCGCACGAGCGAACACACGCATTCAACCTCCTCCGGCACGACGCCGCCTGCGTCGAGCTCGGTCTCATGACGAAGGAAGAGGCTGATGAACTCGTGGATCCGCTCCTGATGGCCGAACCCGAAAAGATGGCTCCGATCGTGGCCGCCTTCAAGGAAAAGCTCGGTATTCTGATCTGACGGTTTGACAGTCTGGGAACGTCGGGGCGCCGACATTCCGACCCCCGAAAAATAGGGAACCCGCACGCCGCGTTCTCCCGGAGTGCGGGTTCTTTATCGCCCGGGTGCCGCTGTACGCCGGGAAAGGGCGCGGCGATCGGTCGGAAGGGCGCCTGTTATCCCGCGAGGCCCGAACGTTGCGCAATCGAGCCCGACGGGGCTCGGCCGTCGGAGTCTGCCGCCTTTTTCACTTCGGCGACGATCGCCGCCGGATGCGAGCGCCCGACAAAAAGTCGTTGTATTCTGAGGCAATCGCGGGGCGACCGTTTTTCCGAAACCCGCGGCGAATGGACTGAAGGAATACTCAGATGAAAAACATTCTCATCGTAAGCGGCCATACAAATCTCGACGCGTCGGTCGCCAACAAAAAGATTTTGGAAGTGCTCGCCGAACGCCTCCCCGAGGCCGAAATCGTGAGGCTCGACCGTCTCTATCCGGACTTTCGGATCGACGTCGCGGCCGAACAGGCGAGGCTTTTGAAGGCCGACGTCGTCGTCCTGCAATTCCCGATTTTCTGGTACTCGGCGCCTTCGCTTCTCGAGCGCTGGATGGAGGAGACCTTCGTGCACGGTTTCTCGCACGGAAGAACGGGCGATAAACTCTCCGGCAAGAAGCTCGTCCTTTCCATCACGACGGGCGCTCCCGAAGCGCTCTACGCGAAGGACGGTCCCGTAGGCTTTGCGCTCGACGATTTTCTTGCCTGCTTCAAGGCGACCTGTCGCCTCTGCCGCATGGAGTATGCGGGGGAAATCCACACCTGCGGCGTGAGCTACGCTTCGCGCACGTCCGAGGAACAAATTGAGTCGCAAAACAAGGCTTCGACCGTGCATGCCGAACGCCTCGTCGAACTGTTGAAGTCTCTCTAAGCGTACCTTGGACGATCTTTCCCGCAGGGAAGATCCTCTCGAATACGGTCCGGCCAGGCGAAAAAAGGCCGCCCGCTTTGCCGGGCGGCCAACTGTTCAAGAAGAAGTCCAAAAGGAATGGATGCTCAGAGTTTTTCTGCGATCCAGATGAAGCCGTCGACGACGCGGAGCTCTTCCTTCGTCTCGGGATCCGTCACGACGGTGACGGTCGTTTCCACGAGACGGAAACGGGCGCCGAGCTTTTCGACGGTCTTCTGATCCCATTCGGGACGATGCACCGACGAGAGCGGGAGGGTCTTTGCGATTTCGAGCATCGGCGTCGTGTCGACGTCGCCCACGTACTTGGGAGCGTGTCCTTCGGGCGGCGTCTTCAAGGCTTCGACGCGGCGGTAGGTCTCGTCAAAGAGGTGGAGATAGTGGTTGCCGTCCGAAACGAGGAGCTTTCCGCCGGGTTTGAGAAGGCGAAGCCACGCGGCGAGCGCTTCTTCGGGATGCGGAAGGTTCCAGAGAAGATAACGGTTGACGACGGCGTCGAAGCTTTCGGGCGCAAAGTCGGGGGCTTCGGCGTTTCCGATCTGGAAGATTGCGGGACGTCCGGCTTCCTGTGCGTTGGCGCGGGCTTCGTCGAGCATGCGCTGCGAGAGATCGATCCCCGTCACGCTCCAACCGAGTTTCGCGGCGGCGATGGAAAAGAGTCCGGGACCGCAGCCCACGTCAAGGAGTCGGCCGCCTCCTTCCGGGAGAGGAAGGGTTTCCGCAAAAAGCGCGGCAAGGCGCCGGCCGGCGTCGCCTTCGAGTTCGTCCCGCGTATGGAGCGAATATCCCTCGGCACGCAGGTTCCAATAGTCCGAAATGGCGGAAAGCGCGGCATTAGTGGTCGCCATGATGACCTCCGTGTTCGTGCGCGATCGGGTGGGGGCGCAACGGCACCACCTGCAGAAAGCCCGATCGGCTTTGTTCCACACTTACATCCACATGATAGACGGGTTCGAGCTTCTCCGCCCTCAGCACTTCTTCGGGGGAGGCGAGCGCGCTGATGCGGCCTTTTTCGAGAAGCAGAAGCGAGCGCGAAAAGCGCGAGGCCGTCAGAAGGTCGTGCACGACGGCGAGACACACGGCGCCCGTTTCGGCGGCGTAGCGGCGCGCCGCCTCCATCACGACCAACTGGTGGCGCAGGTCGAGCGCGCTCGTGGGCTCGTCCAAAAGCAGTACTTTGGGCCGGGCGACGAAGGCCTGCGCCATGAAGACGAGCTGTTTTTGTCCGCCCGAGAGCCGGCAGACGGGCTCCTGCGCGAGGTGAGCGATTTCCATGCGGTGCAGCGTCCGGTCCACCTCTTCAAAACGCTCGGGCGTGACGCGCCAGGAGAGGTCGTTCACGAGTCCCAGGAGCACCATTTCGAAGACCGTGAGTCGGCTCGTCACGGTGGAGAGCTGCGGAACGTAGCTCACGCACTTTCTCGAGCGTTCGCGCCCGTCCTCCGTGATGAGGACGGCCCCCTCGTGTCGGACGAGGCCCGCGACGGCCTTCAAAAGCGTGGTCTTTCCGCCGCCGTTCTGTCCGATCACGCTCGTGATGGCGCCGCCCGGGATCACGGCGTCGAGATCCGCGAGAATGCGGTTCGGACCGAAGGAGACGGAAAGGTTTTTGAGTTCGAGGCTGATCATCGCGCGCCTCCCGTTTCCCGCAGAAGGAGCAAAAAGAGGAAGGGAACGCCCACGAGCGACGTGACGATCCCGACGGGGAGCACCGCGCCCGTCGAGAGGAGCTTCGCCGCGACGGAGCTCGCCGTCATGAGAAGCCCGCCGGCCAGAATCGTGCCGGGGATCAAAAAGCGCTGATCGTCGCCCAGCGTGAGTTTTGCGAAGTGGGGCGCCACGAGCCCTACGAATCCGATCGTCCCGATAAAGCTCACGGCCCCGGCGATGAGGAGGGCCGAGAGAAGGAAGGCTTCGACGCGAAGGCGCGCGACGGCAACGCCGAGACTGCGGGCGCGTTCCTCCCCGATCGTGAGCGCCGTCATGGCCCAGGCGCGAGGCAGAAGCCAGAGGGCCGCGACGAGCGTGAAGCCCGCGGCGGCCGCGGCCGAAAGGCCGCTCGAGCGCTCGAGGTTCCCGAAGGTCCAGCCGTTGATGAGCTGCGCCGTTTCGGGGCTCGCGCCGTAGAGAAGCAGTTGCTGCAGCGCCAAAAAGAAGAAGTTCATCACGATCCCCGCGAGGATCACGGTCTGCGGCGTCATGCCGCGCCGCTCGGAGAGCGCATAGATGAGGCCCGAGACGAGAAGGGCGAACAGGAAGGCCGCGGCCGTCGTGCCGATCCAGAGCTGACCGAAGACGGTGACGCCCGCCGTAATGGCGAGGGCCGCTCCGAAACTTGCGGCCGAGGTGACGCCGAGGGTCGAGGGGCTCGCGAGCGCATTACCGGTGATGTTCTGAATTTCCAAGCCGGCCAGCGCGAGCGACGTTCCGACAAAGAGCGCCGTGAGCGTCATCGGAAGGCGAAGCTCCCAGAGAATCACGGTGTCGACGCCCTCGGCCGAGGGACCAGCGAGCAAGGCCTTTGCGACGCGTCCCACCGTCAGGTCGGAAGTGCCCGTCGCGAGGTCGAGCAGCACGAAGAGGACGAGAAGTCCCGCCCCTGCGGCGAGCAGGGCGGCCCGCCGAAGGGTTTGGTTTCGGTAGTGCAGGTGGCAGCTCATCCCGGCCTCAGCGTTTCGCACCCGTCGCCGCGGCGCGCAGACAATAGACGCCGTCGGGATTCACTTCGGGGAGGTAGTTGCGGTAGAAGGTCCGGATTTCCTCGTCCGGATTGAGGTCCGCGAAGACGTCGGGGTAGAGGATCTTCGCGATGAACTGCGGGAAGACGAAGTCGGCGATCGTGCGCAGACTGCCGTGGTCCACCGCCCAGACGTCGCCCGTGCGCACGGCGTCCGTCTTCTCGAAGAGAGGCCGCGCGGCAAAGCCCGCGAGACGCTTTTGCGCTTCGTCTTCGGTGACGGTGAGACCCATGCGCATGGAGTCGGCTTCCGCCGCGTTGCGCCAGATGCTTCCCGAAATGAGGATCGTCTGCGGGTTTGAGGCGATCACGAATTCGCGCGCGAGCGGCGCATAGGGGGCCTTCATGTCGGCCGCGATGTTGGCGGCCGAGAGCTCTTCGAGAATCGCGCCCCAGAGAATGGTGCGGTTGTACGAGTTCCCGAGACGGCCGACGCCTTCGTTGCCGCATTCGACGTAGACGCGCCGGTGCTTTTTCTCCTCGGGCAGCGCGGCGATTCGGGTCTGCAGGTCCTTCAGGGCCTCTTCGTAGCGGCGGCACTGCGCTTCGGCCGCGTCTTCGCGTCCGAGCAATTTTCCGAGAATCCGGGTGCTCGCCGCATGGTTTTCGGGCTTCATCGCGTGATAGTCGAGCACCACGGTCTTCACGCCCGCGCGCTCGAGCACGCCGAGGCGCTGCGCGTTCTCGCGGTACTGCGCGATGTTGACGAGAATGACGTCGGGCTTGAGCGAAAGAATGCGCTCGGTGTTGAGGATGTTGTCGTGGTAGCCCCCGATCGAAGGGAGACTGAGGATCGTGGGGAAGGCCTGCGTGAGGAGCTTGTATTCGCCCGTGCGCGTCGCTTCCCAGCCGTCCTGCGGGAGCGCGACAACCTTCTTGAGCGCGTCGCTGCCCCCCGTCATGAGAAAGTTGAGGACGTAGTTGGCGACGACGATGCGATCGGGCATTTTCTCCAGGCGCACCTCCCGTCCGAGCAGATCGGTGACGGCGCCGGCGGTCTGCTCGGCGCGCGCCGCGGCGGGGAACGAAAGGCTCAGGGCGGCTCCCGAAAGTCCCAGAAACGTGGTGAGCAGTTGACGTCTGCGCATACTTCCTCCTTGATTTTTAGAAGTGTAGTGGGGTTTCCCGTCCGAAAAGAGCGGATTCTTGGCGATTGATTGCCTGATCGTCCAAAAAAGGCCGTCCGAACGGCGGAAATGCTTCAAAAATCTCGTTCAACGCGTCAAGCGTCCGACGGAGCGGGGAACAGCGGCGGTCGGCGGGGACGAGTCACGGTTCGCGTCCCGTCCGGAATCTGCGCCTCCCGACGTCGTCAGCAGATGCGCGGGAGCTGCTCGCCGTGGAGCCAGTCGACAAGGCGCTTTCCGCCCGGAAGCGTCGTCATTTCGACGACTCCGGCGTGTTCTTCCGTGATGCGCCCGATCACGGCCGCGTCTGCGCCGTGCGGGTCGGAGCGAAGCGCAACGAGCGCCTTTTCGGCGTGTTCCTCGGGAAGGATGACGAGGAGCTTTCCTTCGTTAGCGACGTAGAGGGGATCGAGCCCCAGAAATTCGCAGGCGGCCGCAACGGCCGGGCGTACGGGAAGCGAGCGTTCGTCCAATTCCACGCCTACGCCGCTCTGATGCGCGATCTCGTTCAACGTCGCGGCGACGCCTCCGCGCGTCGGGTCGCGCAGCACGTGCACGACGGGGACCGCGGCAAGGAGCGTTTCGATCATGCGGTTGAGGGGCGCCGCGTCGCTCACCACTTCCGTTTCAAAGCCGAGGCTCTCGCGCTCGGAAAGAATGGCCGTCCCGTGGTCGCCGATCGTGCCCGTGACGAGGACCGCGTCGCCCGGACACGCTTTGCGTCCGTCGATCACGTAGTCGACAATCTTCTCGCCGATGCCGCTCGTCGCAACGTAGAGTCCGTCGCCGTGGCCCTTTTCAACGACTTTGGTGTCGCCCGTCACGATGGCGACGCCCGCCTCGCGGGCGGTTTCGGCCATCGAGCGCACGATTTTGTCGAGCGTGGAGAGCGGGAGCCCCTCTTCGAGAATGAAGGAGGCGGAGAGATACAAAGGCTTCGCGCCGCAGACGGCGACGTCGTTCACGGTCCCCGCGACGGCGAGTCGTCCGATGTCGCCTCCGGGAAAGAAAAGGGGCTTGACGACGTGGCCGTCCGACGAGAAGACGGGATTCCCTTTGAGCGCGGGGAGAAGCGCTCCGTCGTGGCCCTGTTCGAGCCAGTCGTTTCGGAAGTGCTTCGCGAAGACTTCGCGGATAAGCTGTTCGGTCGCAAGTCCGCCCGCGCCGTGGGTCATGTCGACGGCGCCGCGCTCAAGATCGAGCGAACGGGCGTAAGAGGGGGAAATACTCATTTGCTGTTCTCCTTTCGACGGGGCGCATAGCGCAGTTCCGCGGCGCACGCGCCTTCGCTCGAAACCATGCAGGCGCCGATCGGATGGGCGGGCGTGCAGACGGTGCCGAAGAGGGGGCATTCGCCCGGACTCTTTTCTCCGCGCAGAATCGCTCCGCAGGCGCAGTCCTTGTGGTCGGCAATCCGCCGCTCTCGAAGCGAAAAGCGCTTCTCGGCGTCGAAGTCCGCCCATTCGTCGCGAAGTTTCAGCGCCGAATGCGGTACGACTCCGAGTCCCCGCCATTCGAACGCTTCGCGAAGCGTGAAGACCTTGTCCGTCAAAACCTGCGCCGTGCGGTTGCCTTCTTCCGTGACGGCTCGGGTGAATTCGTTTTCGACTTCGGCGCGGCCGTCGTTCACCTGCGAGACCAGCATGCGGATCGCGAGCATCATGTCGGCGGGCTCGAAACCCGCCACGACGACGGGCATGCGGAATTCTTCGGCGAAGGGCCGGTAGACGCCCCAGCCCGTCACGACGGAGACGTGCGCGGGTCCGACGAGGCCGTCGAGCTTCGGCGCGTCGGGGCGCTCGGGGGCCGTCGTGAGGATGTGCCGCATGGCGGGCGGCGTGAGGACGTGCGAAGAGAGCACCGTGAAGTTTTTGAGGCCTTCTTCCTTGGCGCGCAGAAGCGCCACGGCGGAGGGCGGCGTCGTCGTCTCAAAGCCGATCGCAAAGAAGACGACTTCGCGCTCGGGGTTGTCGCGCGCGACCTTGAGCGCGTCGACGGGCGAGTAGACGGGCCGCACGTCGCCGCCCTCGGCCTTGACGGCGAGAAGCGAGCGCCCCTTTTTGGCGGGAACGCGCAGCGTGTCCGCGTAGGTGCAAACGACCGCCTTTTTCTCAAGCGCTAATTCCGCCGCCATTTCGATGCGCCCGACGGGGAGCACGCACACCGGGCACCCCGGTCCGTGAATCATCCGCACGTTTTCCGGAAGAAGCCCCGTCAGGCCCCAGCGCGAAAGAACGTGCGTGTGGCCGCCGCAAAACTCCATGAATCGATACTGACGCGCGGGATCCGCTTCGGCGCGGACCGCGTCGGCAAGAGCGCGCACCTCTTCGGGTACGCGAAAGTCGTCGACCCACTTCATGACGCAGCCTCCGCTTCGGGGTCTTCGGAAAGGTTCGCGGCCCGGGCGAGAAGGGCAAGCGTCTCGCGCGCCTTTTCCTCGTCGATTTTCTCGAGCGCGAACCCGACGTGCACGATCACCCAGTCCCCGACCTTCGGGGCTTCGATGAGCGTCACGTCCACCGTCTTCTTGACGCCGCCGAAGTCGCAGAGCGCTTCGACGGGCGAATCCATCCGCACGATCCGTGCGGGCACGGCCAAGCACATGTTCCGTTTCCTTCTCTGGTTTATGCGGGCGCCGCCGTCCATTGTGCGGGACGCCCGGTCGTTTTCGTTCAATGGTTCACCGGTCCCGGGACGACTCCGGCTTCCTGCGCCAGGGCCGCGAGCCACGCTTCGCCCGCGGCGACGCCGCCGTCGCCCGGCGGCGCCTTCAGGGGGAGAACGCCCTCGACTCCGACGGCCGCGAGGTCCGCAAGAAGCGCCTCGGTAAAGGGGCGGTCGATCACGCATCCGCCCGTCACGGCCACCCGTCCCGTCACGCCCGAAGCGCGCACGAGACCGGCAAAGCCGCGCGCGAGCGTGCGGATGAACCCGGCCGCGGCGCGGGCCCGGTCGGGTTCGGCGAGGAGCCTTTCAAAAATCGGCAGCGGATCGAGGACGCCGTCCTCGACGCGCACGGCATCGTCCCAAAGGGGCGCTTCATCCGCTTTTTCGGCTTCCGCTTCGAGAAGCATCGCGGCGCGGGCTTCGTCGTGCTGCACGGCGACCAGTCCCAGAAGGGCCGAGGCCGCATCGAAGAGCCGGCCCGTTGACGAAGCCTCGGGGCAGAGTTCGGAGTGTACGAGCCGTCCGAAAAGCGCGGCGCCCGGCAGGTCCGGCCATCGTACGGGAATTTCGGCTTCGCGTCCGAGAAGCGTCAGAACGGCGGCCGCCACGCGGCGGGGTTCGCGCGCCGCGGCGTCGCCTCCCGGCAAGGGGAGGGGCTTCAGGTGCCCGAGCCGCGTCCAGCCCCGGGGCGTCACGCGCAGAAGTTCGCCGCCCCAGATCGTTTGGTCGTCGCCCAGGCCCGTACCGTCGAGTGCGAGCCCGACGCCCTCCGACGCGCCCGATTCCGCCATCACGGCCGCGACGTGCGCGGCGTGGTGCTGAACGAGAAAGTGCGCAACCCCGTCGCGCTTCGCGCGCGTTTCGGCGAGCGTCGTCGACGGAAAGTCCGGATGCGTGTCGGACGCGTAGAGAAGGGGCGTGATTTCGTAGAGACCCGCGAGGTGGTCTATCGAATCCTCGAGCGCCCGGCGCGTGCCCGTCCCTTCGAGGTCGCCGTTGTGCTGCGTGAGATAGAGTTCCTTCTCGCGGATGAGGGCCGCCGTGTTCTTGAGGTAGGGGCCCGTCGCCGCAGCCGAGGGCATCGCGCGCGGGAGCGCGATCGGATCGGGGACGTAGCCGCGGGCGCGGCGCACGAAGAGCGTCTTTCCCGCGACGCGCCGCACGACCGAGTCGTCGCAGCGGATCAGAATGTCTCGGTTGTGAAGCAAAAAGAGGTCCGCGAGATCCCCGAGCCGATCGTAGGCTTCGTCGTTGTCGATCACGAGCGGTTCGCCGCTCGGATTCGCGCTCGTCATGACGAGAAGCGCGTCGGAGGCTTCCGAACACCAGGCCGTTCCGGAGGGTTCTCCCGCGAGCGTGTGAAAGAGGAGCCAGTGAAGCGGCGTGTAGGGGAGCATCACGCCCACGTCCGCGAGGCCCGGGGCGATGCCTGCCAATTCCACGCCCGGACGCTTTCGGAGAAGCACGATCGGACGCGCGACGCTCTCAAGGAGTTCCTTCTCTTCGGGCGTCACGAGCGCAATGCGGCGGGCCGATGCGACCGACTGCGCCATGAGGGCGAAGGCCTTTTCGTCTCGGCGCTTTCGCGCGCGGAGTCTTGCGACCGCTTCGGGGTTTCGCGCGTCGCAGGCGAGATGAAAGCCCCCGAGGCCCTTCACCGCCAGAATCTTCCCGTCCCGAATCGCCCGCACGGCTTCGCGCACGGGATCGCCCGGCAGAGGCGTGCGGTCGGGCAGGGTGAGTTCGAGCTTCGGTCCGCAGACGGGGCAGGCGTTGGGCTGCGCGTGAAAGCGCCGGTCAAGCGGATCTTCATACTCCGTCAGACAGTCGGGACACATCGCAAAGGGCGCCATCGTCGTCTGCGGACGGTCGTAGGGAAGGCGCTTCGTGATCGTGAAGCGCGGACCGCAGTGGGTGCAGTTCGTGAAGGCGTAGCGGTAGCGGCGGTTGGCGGGGTCGAAGAGGTCTTCAAGACACGCCGCGCAGGTCGCCGCGTCCGCGGTGATTCCCGTGCGCACGTGGCCGCCCTTCGTCTTCGTGATCGTGAATTCGGTGCGGCCCGTCGCCGGGACCTCGGTCATGACGACGTCGTCGATGCGGGCGAGCGGCGGCTTTTGCGCGCGAAGCACCTCGGGAAAGCGCAGAACCGCTTCTTCGGGGCCTTCAAGAATCACGCCCACGCCTTCGGCGTCGTTGAAGACTTCGCCCGCGAGCGCGAGTTCGTGCGCGATTCGGTGCACCGTCGGGCGAAAACCCACGCCCTGCACGAGCCCCGTCACGCGAAAGAGCCTTGCCGTCGTCATGATGATTCCTCCTTGGTCTTGAGGGCGGCGACCTCAGTCGAGGGCCGCCATTTCCGCAAGCCCGACGAGCCAGGCGTCAAGCCCCTCGCCCGTGAGCGCCGAGACGCGCAGAATCCGGATGTCCGGATTCACGCGCCGCGCGTATTCCTCGCACTTGTCCGCGTTGAAGGGGACGTAGGGGAGGAGGTCGATCTTGTTGAGGATCATGATGTCGGACGCGCGGAACATGTCGGGGTACTTGAGGGGCTTGTCCTCGCCTTCGGTCACCGACAGAATCACGACCTTGTGCGCTTCGCCGAGGTCGAAGGCCGCGGGGCAGACGAGGTTCCCGACGTTTTCGATGAAGAGAAGCGATCCGTCCTCGGGCTGCAATTCGCCCAGCGCCCGCTCGATCATCGAGGCGTCGAGGTGGCAGCCTTCGCCCGTCTGGATCTGGAGCGCCTTCGCGCCCGTCGCGCGGATGCGTTCGGCGTCGTTTTCCGTCTGTTGGTCGCCTTCGATCACGGCGAGCTTGGCGCGTCCGCCGAGTTTGCGGATCGTCGCCGCAAGGAATTCGGTCTTCCCCGACCCGGGGCTCGAAACGAAGTTGAGCGCAAAGATCCCGTGCGCCTTGAAGTACGCGCGGTTGCGGCGGGCGACTTCGTCGTTTCGCGCCAGAATGTCTTCTTCCACCGCGATGGCGCGGTCCGCGCCGAAGTCGGCGTCGTGTGCGCGGCGGGGCTTCACGTCGTCGTGCGGGTGGTCGTGAGGATGATCGTGCCCGTGTTGGTGATCGTGATCATGGTGATGATCGTGCGTGTGGCCGCAGCCGCAGGTCGTGCACATGGTGTTGTTTCCTTCTCAAAAGTCAGTTCGTTTCGGGCTCGCTTCTTTCGGCTTCGTCTTCGGCCGGGACAAAGTCGAGCACCTTGAGTTCGGTTCCGCCGTTGGGAATCAGCCGAAAACCTCCGCATTTGGGACAGGCGTCGCCGAATCTCCCGAGCGGCACGGTTTCGCCGCAGTCCGTGCAGTAGGCCGTGCCTTCGGGTCGCTCGACGACGAGCTTCGCCCCCGTGAGCGGGCCCGTCATCGTGACGGAGCGCCAGGCGAATTCGAGACTCGGAATGTCGACGCCCGCGAGTCGTCCCACGGCGACGCGCACGGAGGCGACCCGATCGACGCCGTGGCGCTCGGCCGTACGCTCGACGGCGGAGACGATTCCTTCGCACAGCGAGAGTTCATGCATGACGGTCCTCCCAGACGAGGTCGGTACAGGGGTCAAACGCCGCAAAGAGCGTTTCGAGCCGCTCTCTGAGACGCGGATCTTCTCCGCGGTCCGCGAGAAAGTGCTTCGCCCAGACGAGCGCCAGGCCGTCGGCGCGCATCGACCATTCGGTGGGCGCCAGAAAGCCCGCCCGAACGATGCGGTTTTCGTCCGTCTCGACGGCGGCAAAGAGCACGCCGCGCGCGGTTTCGAGTCCCGCGACGGCGGCTCCGTGTCCGGGCGCAGCTTCGGGAAGCGCCAGGGTGCGAAGCATCCCGAGGCGCGTCTCCTTCCCGTCGAGCCAACGCCGAACTTCAGTGAGACGCGCGGCAAAGAGGTCTTTGGGCCGGAAGACGGGGGCGAGTCCCTCCCGCGCGCATTCCCGCGCGAAGGCGCCGGGCACGCCCGCCCGGGGCGCTTCAAGTTTTCCTTCGAGCAACGCCCGCCCGAGTCGGGCGAGCTCGTCGTGCGCAAGCGTTTCGACCGTGAGCAGCGCCTTCGGGTCCGCCGCGGGAAGCCGCGCGAAGTCGTCAAAGAGCGCCGTCACGTCCGAGAGACATTCTTCGTCGAGCGCAACTCGGACCGCTTCCCGAAAAGCCGCTTCCGAAGCGTCGGAGAGGTGGTCGGCAAGCGCCCTCGCATGGGTCGCCCGAAGTTTGCGCGCCGCCTCGAGCGCGGGACGAAGCGCCCTGTGACGCCGCGGGATGTCGTAGACGGCCGTGCGCACGGTTTCGCTCACGGCTTCGACGAGCGCCCGCCGGACGATTTCCCCGGGGTCGGGCGCGTCCTTCAGACCCGCGGCGCGGACCGCGGCGGTAAGCGCCGCCGCGTGCGCTTCGGGGCAGAGCGTCAAAAGCATCCGCAGAATGTCGAGCGAAAGCGAAAGCGTCTTTCCGCGCAAGAGGAGAGCCGCCGAGAGGGGCTTTTGCACGCGTTCGTTCGTGAGCGTCAGGGCGTCGCCCGCAAGGGCGAGCCGAATGACGGGGAGGCCGGGAGTAGCGGTAGTCATCGGAAGTAACGGGTCAAAAAGGCGCGGCGCGACTGCGGTTGGGCGGCCTTGGCCGCCGCTTCGCGTGCGTCCTCGATGGGGATCACGCGTTTGAGGGGCGTACCGTTTTCTTCGGGGATCTCTGGGAGGCCTTCGCGCAGAAGTCTCAGCGCTTCGAGCGCGATGCCCTGCGCCGCGTCCTGGCGCGGGATCTCGAAGACGGGGCTCACGAGCGAGAGCGTGAGATAGCGTCCGATTTCGGGCTCGTCGGCGCCGAGAAAGGAGAAATCTCCCGCAGGGAGCGTCACCGTGACGGTTTCGCCCGGACGGGCGCGCAGATCCTCGAGCGCCTCTTCGTCGGCCGCAGCGAGGACGGCGAAGATCGACCAGGGGGTCACGAGAGCGCCGAGCCAAAGCGGCCCCGTGCGCTCAAAGCCCAGTGCGCGCACTGAAAGGTTGGGGTTCAAAAGCGGAAGTCCCGCCATGCGGGTTCGGGCGATGCGCTCGAATCCGCGCTGAAATGCGGTTTCGGGATTCTGCGGAAAAACGGTTCCTTCGGTCATCCTTCTTTCTCGTTGTGTCGTATGAAAGAAGCCTAGCGCGATTTTCCGGACTTTGCCCATCCGTCCGTGGAGGGGATTCGTCGTGGAAAAAAACTCCTTTCTATTTCCAAAGGAGAGGGGTGCATTGGCCGAAAGAAGGTCTGGTTCCTCGTCCGCTTGCGCGTCGGCTTCGAAAGCCGGGTAACCCGCACTCCCGCGGCGGAAAAATTGCGGGTTGCGGCGCAGATCGACGGCAAAGTGTGTCGTGAGGCGTCGAGAAATCGTCTCTCTTCTTACTCTCCGAGATGGTTTCCTGTAGGAAATACTCCGAAGGGACTAACAGGGCATAGTCGTGGTTACGCTCAAAAAGCCCGTTTCTCCGCACCGTTCTAAGTCCATCGGAGACTTTCCTATTTTCCGCTCGGCTCCTAGACTTGACAATGAAAGTCGTCGTCCCCGTCTTTTGCGGTGAAGACGGCGAAAAACCCCGAGAGGAGAACCTCCATGTTTGAAACGCAATATCAGGCACTGCGGCGTCAAGGCGTCAGCCGACGCAGCTTCCTGCAGTTTTGTTCGCTCACGGCCGCGAGTCTCGGACTCGGCAGCGCCGGCGCCGAAGAAATTGCCGAAGCCATGCAGACGAAACCCCGTACGCCCGTGATTTGGCTCCACGGTCTCGAATGCACGTGCTGCACCGAGTCCTTCATCCGCTCCTACCATCCGGTGGCGAAGGACCTCGTTCTCTCCATGATCTCGCTCGACTACGACGACACGATCATGGCCGCGGCCGGTCATCAGGCCGAAGCCGCTCTCGAAGACACCATCCGGAAGTTCAACGGCAACTACATCCTCGCCGTCGAAGGGAACGTGCCGCTCAACGAAGACGGCATCAACTGCATTCCCGGCGGGGAAACCTTCCTGCAGAAGATTCAGCACGTCGCCAAGGGCGCCAAGGCCGTCATCGGCTGGGGCTCCTGCGCCGCCTGGGGCTGCGTGCAGGCCGCCAAGCCCAATCCCACGAAGTCCGTCCCGATCACGGAAATCATCAAGGACAAGCCCATCGTGCTCGTTCCGGGCTGCCCGCCGATTCCGGAGGTGATGACGGGCGTCATCACCTACATCCTCACCTACGACCGCATCCCGCCGCTCGACCGTCTCGGCCGTCCGAAGATGTTCTACGGCCAGCGCATTCACGACAAGTGCTATCGCCGCGCCCACTTCGACGCCGGTCAGTTCGTCGAGACCTTCGACGACATCGGCGCGAAGCTCGGCTACTGCCTCTACAAGGTCGGCTGCAAGGGCCCGACGACCTACAACGCCTGCTCGACCATCCGCTGGAACGAAGGTCTCTCCTGGCCCGTTCAGTCCGGTCACGGCTGCATCGGCTGCTCGGAACCGAACTTCTTCGACAAGGGTTCGTTCTACGAACACGAAACGACGATTCTGCCTCCGGGCTGGGGCGGCGTCGAAGCGACGGCCGACAAGGTCGGTCTCGCCACGGCGGGCGTCGTCGGCGCCGCCGTCATCGCGCACGCGGCGCTCTCCGCCGTCGCGCAGGCCCGCGTCGGCAAGAGCAATAAGGAAATCGGGAGGAAAGAATGAGTGAAAACCGCCGTATCGTCGTGGACCCCGTCACCCGCATCGAAGGCCACCTTCGCGTGCAGGCCGTGCTCGGGGAAGACAACGTGATTCGCGACGCGCAGAGCACGGGCACCATGTGGCGCGGTCTCGAAGTGATTCTGAAGGGGCGCGATCCGCGCGACGCCTGGGCGTTCGTCGAACGCATCTGCGGCGTCTGCACGGGCATTCACGCGCTCGCCGCCGTGCGAAGCGTCGAAGACGCGATCGGGATCAAGATCCCGAAGAACGCGAACATCATCCGTAACCTGATGAACGCGACGCTCTACACGCACGACCACATCGTGCACTTCTATCAGCTTTCGGCCCTCGACTGGGTGGACGTCGTGAGCGCCCTCTCGGCCGATCCGCGCGCCGTCTCCGAGCTGCAGCAGAAGATCAGCCCGCATCATCCGTTCTCTTCGCCGGGATACTTCCGCGACGTGCAAAACCGTCTGAAGAAGTTCGTCGCTTCGGGTCAGCTCGGCATTTTCGCCAACGGCTACTGGGGCCACCCCGCGATGAAGCTTCCCGCGGAAGTGAACCTCCTTGCCGTGACGCATTATCTGGAAGCCCTGGACTTCCAGCGCGAGATCATCAAGATCCACACGATCCTGGGCGGCAAGAACCCGCACCCGAACTACCTCGTGGGCGGGGTCGCCTGCCCGATCAACATGCACGACACGGGCGCCGCGGGCACGATGGTGAACGAAGTCACGCTCAACTACATGCGCGACATCGCCCGCGACTCGGTCGCCTTCGTCGAAAACGTGTACCTCCCGGACATCAAGGCCATCGCCTCCTTCTATCCGGAATGGTTCAAGTACGGCGGCGGCATCGTCTCGAAGAACGTCCTCTGCTACGGCGACTTCCCGGAAATCGCCAACGACTGGTCGGAAAAGTCCCTGCAGATGCCCTCGGGCGCCATCATCGACGGCAAGCTCGACGAAGTGCACCCCGTCAATCTGCGCGATCCCGAAGAAATTCAGGAATTCGTCGACCACTCCTGGTACAAGTATCCCGAAGGCAAGAAGGGGCTTCATCCCTGGGACGGCGTCACCGAACAGGCCTATTCGCTCCCGCCGGGCTCCGACGGCACGAAGACGAAGTTCGCGTGGCTCGGCGACGCCGGCAAATATTCCTGGATCAAGTCTCCGCGCTGGAAGGGACACATGATGGAAGTGGGTCCGCTCGCCCGCCTCGTCCTCTCGGTCGCGAAGGACGTCAAGCACTTCAAGGAACCGGCTCTGGCGCTCCTCAAGGAACTCAACCTTCCGCTCGAAGCCGTCTTCTCGACGCTCGGCCGCCATGCGGCGCGCGCGCTTGAATGTCAGTGGACGGCGCACAAGATGGTGCAGTACGTCGACGACCTCACCGCCAACATCAAGGCGGGCGACGAAGCCGCGGCGAACATGGAGTTCTGGGACCCGAAGACCTGGCCCAAGGAATGCAAGGGCGTGGGCTTCTGCGAAGCGCCGCGCGGCGCCCTCGGTCACTGGTGCGTCATCAAGGACACGCGTCTTGCGAACTGGCAGGCCATCGTCCCGACGACGTGGAACGCGAGTCCGCGCGCCGAAGACGGTCAGCAGGGCGCTTTCGAAACGTCGCTCATGGGCACGCCGGTCGCGGATCCGGAACGTCCGCTCGAAATCCTGCGCACGATCCACAGCTTCGACCCGTGCCTTGCCTGCGCCACGCATCTCTACAATCCTGACGGCGAAGAACTCTGCAGCGTTCGCGTCCGTTAAAGGAGGGTGATTTATGAAAATCGATCCCGTCACCTTCGAGGTCGACCCCTCGGGCGGTACCGAGCCCCTCTACGTGTGGGAGGCGCCGGTGCGCGTCTGGCACTGGGTGATGGCCTTTCTCATGGCCGTCATGATCGTCACGGGCTTCCTCATCGGCGAACCGCCGACGTCGAACCTCGGCGACACCTGGATCACGTACGACTTCGGCTA